>VFQN01002522.1_pt1 | contig 28008 bp, 24 predicted proteins | sample 3512371 | NCBI WGS metagenome assembly VFQN01 (sample SAMN10412370, study PRJNA504923) | tailings metagenome | isolation source: Replicate 2 from Balatoc abandoned mine | place: Philippines: Itogon, Benguet | collected 2017-08-28
CAGGAGAGAGTTCGGAATCGGGGGATAAGGATGCCCGCGAAAAACCGTTACCACGACGCGATGGTCAATGCCCTCGTTACTGACGGGTGGACGATCACGGACAACCCGTTCACGTTGACGGCCGGGAATCGCAATTTGTTCGTCGATCTCGGCGCCGAGCAACCGATCGGCGCCGCCCGGGGTGGGGAGTTGATCGCCGTCGAGGTGCAGAGTTTCATCGGCGATTCGGACATCGAAAACCTTCACCACGCGGTCGGGCAATACGTCGTCTACCGCGCGCTGCTCGAAGACCTTCATCCCGAGCGCCTGCTTTACTTGGGCATACCCGAAGTCGCGTTCTACGGCATCTTCAGTGAACGGATCGGGGAGTTGGTGCGCGAGCACGCCACGATCCGGCTCGCGGTGTTCAACCCAATGACGAGGAGGATGGTCCGGTGGATCAGCTAACCCGTTACCGCGAGATCGCCCGGGCGGTAGTCGAAGAGTACGCCCGCTACAAGCCCTCGCACGGGCAGATCGAATCGTACCCTGTCATCGACACGGAACGCGACCACTATCTCGCCGTGCAAGCCGGGTGGGACGGGGTGCGGCGAATCCAGGGCGCGTTCGTCCACCTCGACATCATCAACGGCAAGATTTGGATTCAGTACGACGGCACTAGTCGTCCCGTTGCCCGCGAACTTGTCGCCGCCGGGGTGCCGAAGGAGGACATCGTTCTCGGCGAGAAGCCGCCGGACGTGCGGCCGCTCACCGGGTACGGTGTCGGCTGACGCGCCGGCCGCCCCGCCGGCGCCTAAACTGCCCCCCGCCGGGCGCGGACGGACCGCCCCCGCCGCTCCCCGGAGGCCGTCCCCCATGCTCGCGCTCAGGCTCGCACTCTTCGGTCTGCTCGTCGTCGGCGCTACCGCCGCCACCTCGTCGGCCCAGACCGGCGGCAACCCGATCGTCGTCATCGACACCAACCACGGGGCGGTGAAGGTCGAACTCTTCCAGGACAAGGCGCCGCTCTCCGTCAAGAACTTCCTCGACTACGTTGACGCCAAGCACTACGACGGCACGGTCTTCCACCGGGTCATCGGCAAGGAGAACAGCGACGACGGCCGCGACTTCATGATCCAGGGCGGCGGGTTCGACGGGGCCACCAAGAAGGAGAAGCCGACCAAGGCGGCGGTGAAGAACGAGGCCGGCAACGGCCTGTCGAACGCCCGCGGGACGCTCGCCATGGCCCGCACCGGCAACCCGGACTCGGCGACGGCACAGTTCTACATCAACGTCGGCGACAACTCGTTCCTCGACCGCAAGAACGCCCGCGACGGGTTCGGGTACACCGTGTTCGGCCGCGTCATTGAGGGGATGGACGTGGTGGACCGGATCAAGGCGGTACGGACCGGCACCACCGAGTTCGAGTCGAGCAACGGGAAGGGCGGGTACGAGAAAGGCCCGCTGCCGAACGTGCCGGTGGACCCGGTGACGATCAAGTCGGTCCGCCGCGCGACCAACAAGTGAGTCGAAAGCGCGGGTAGAATAGGGGGTACGCGGCGGCCGCCCGGCCGCCGCCGTCACATACGGCGGTCAGGCGTAACCTCATGGCGAAAAAGAAGTCCCGCAAGAAAGCTGAACCGAAGGTCGGGGGCATCCTCGGCGTCGGCCTCGACAACACCGACGGCCACAAGCGGATCACGAAGACCGAGGAGATGGTGCTGGTCGACGGGTCGGAGGAGACGCACGAGCGGATGCAGGAGACGGCGATCCGGTTTTCCGAGGAACTGGAAAAGCGCGGCAAGGCGCTCCCGCAGACGAGCGTCCGCGAGGCGATGGACCTGCTGCGCGAGGCGATCGAGCGGACGGGTCGGTGACGACGCGGGGCGGGCCGGCTCGCACTGGCCGTGTGCCACATCGAGTTGGCAGGCAAACCGGCCGGTAGACTGGGGGTAAGGTGTCGGTGTGGCCCTACCGGCCCTGCCCGCGGCAGGGGCTTCGGACGCGGTGCGCACACCTGGTCCGTGATTCTTAAGTCCGTATGTCGCGTGGTCCAGGCACTGTGATGGGGCGGTCGTCCGGGCGACCGCGCAGGTTCACCCCTACAAACCCGCGGCACGAGCGGCTGGATGATACCGAGTCCGGTTGCTGCGCATCCGTGGGGCCGGTTTCCAACCGGTCAGTGTCCGGCCGGTAGGAAACCGGCCTCACGGATGCCGATCCACCCGATCCGGTATGAGTCACCCCGTTGGAACCCGACACCCGCCCACCGGCGACCGCCGGACCGCGCAGCGATGCGCGGCCGACGGCCACCGCGTGGCGCTCTCCGGAGCGCTGCCAGACGGATGGGTAGGACCGGCATGCGACCCGAACCGCCCCAAGTAGCACCAAGAATGGCCGCCACCGATTCCCCTCGAACCACCCCGATTCGCCTCAAAAAGGCGGTCTCCGACCTCCCCGGCGTCGGGTGCGAGCCCCGAACCGCACCAAGTAGCACCAAAAAGGTCTCCGCAACCGAGTCACGGAGAATCATGCCGCACGTTAGTTCCAGCGCCGGCGGTGCTGTTTACCGAAATCCGTCAATCCGAGATCGGCGGTGGCGAAGGACTTCTCTTGAAACCGCACTCGTCCGCGGTTGGTAGTACCCGGTCGAGGGCCGTTCGTGTCCGACGCCGTGCTCGTCCGCCGCTGCCTCGCCGGCGACCCGGTCGCGGAGCGCGAGTTGGTCGAGCGGTTCCAGGCGGACGTGTTCGGCCTCTGCACCAGGCTGCTCGGCAGCCCGCACGACGCCGAGGACGTGGGGCAGGAAGTCTTCCTCCGCGTGTTCCGCAGCCTCCGCCGCTGGGACGGCGAGCGCCCGCTCCGCCCGTGGGTGCTCGGCATCGCCGTGAACCGCTGCCGCACCTGGGCTGGGAAGCGGGCCAAGGGGCCGGAATTGGCGGATTACCTGCACGAGACCGCCGACCACCGCCCCGAGGACGACAGCGGCGAACTCGCCCGCGAGCTCCGCGCCGCGGTCGAGACGCTGCGGCCCGACTACCGGACGGTGTTCGTCTTGTTCCACGAACACGCCCGGCCGTATGAGGAGATCGCCGAAGCCGTCGGCCGCCCGGTCGGCACGGTGAAGACCTGGCTCCACCGCGCCCGGCTCGAACTCATGGGCCGGCTGCGCACCCGCGGGCTGGTCCCCGACGACGCCCCGCACGAGACCCGCCCGACCGGATGACCCCGATGCCTGCCCCGTTCCCGACCGACGACCACCCCCCGGCGTGCGGTCCGACGCTCGCCGCGGTGCAGCGCGTCCTCGACGGCGCCGAGACGGTCGCCGTTCTCGACGCCGACGCGCACGCGGCGGGGTGCGCTGACTGTCGGGCGCGGGTGGGCGAGGCGCGGGTGTTGCTCGCGGCGCTGGCGTTGCCGACGGAACCGGTCGCGGTGCCGGCCCGTTTCGCCGACGGCGTGCTCGCCGCGCTGAAGGCCGACCGCCGCGAGCGGCGCCGGCGCCGCCTCCTGCTATCGGTCGGCGGCGGGCTCGCGGTCGCGGCGGCAGTCGTGGTGGCCGTAGTGCTTCTGAACCGCACACCCAATGAGCCCGCATTCGTCGAACAGCCGTCGGCCGTCCCGACGCCTCAAGCGCCTGCCCCGCGGCCCGTGCGCGTCAGTGCGGAGCTGGCGAAGGCCGGCGACGCGATCCGCGAGTCGTCGCGCCCGCTGGCCGAGCCGGTGGCCGCCGCGCCGAAGGTGGTCGCGGGCATCGCCGAGGCGATCATCCCGCCGATGCCCGCGCCGGTAAACGATGATGTGCCGCTGGTCGCGGCATCGCTCGCGGAACTCCCCGCCGCCGCCCGGACCGGGCTCGAACCGGTTACGGGCACGACGCAGAAGGCATTCAACCGCTTCCTCCGCGACGTCGGCGTCTTCCAGACCTCCGCACGCCCCAAGTCCTGATCCCCGGGCTCCCCATGCCGCGGTCCCGCTCGCTCGCCGCGCTCCTCGTCGCGCTCGCGGTCGCCCCCGTGGCGACGGCCGCGCCGCGCGACGACCTGCTCCGCACCGCCCCGCCGGACGCGGCCGTCGTCGTGCTGGTGCAGAACGGCGGCGCGCACGCGAAGGCGGTCCTCGGGTCACCGTTCGCCGAGTGGTTCCCGTCGTCAGCGCTCGGCAAGCAACTCGCCGCCGGGCTGAAGGTCGGCGACGCCCGCGACGGGCTCAAGGCAGTCCTCGGGGCGCTCGAAACCACGCCCGACGAGGTGGTGCGTGACGTGCTCGGCGACGCGGTCGGGTTCGCCTACACGCCGGCCGCCGGGACCGATGCCGCCGAACGCTCGGTCATCCTCATCCGCCCGCGCAACCCGGCGACACTGACTCGACTGCTCGACAAGCTCAACGCCCTCCAGATCGGCGACGGGGAGTTGAAGGCCGTCGAGAAGCGCGACCACGGCGGCGCCGCCTACACCGTCCGCCGCAAGGCCGACGGCGGCGACGAGTTCTACGCCCTCGCGGGCGGCGTGTTCGCCTTCTCGCAGTCGGAGGCGGACGTGCGGGCGGTCCTCGACCGCGCCCGCGCGCCGGCCGGGCCGGCGGCGTGGGGCGGGAGGCTCGCCCGGCTTCGCCTCGAAGACGCCGCCGCGGTCGTGCTGGTAAACCCGCGGGCGCTCGACGCCGAGTTCGCCGCGAAGGCGACGGCCGCCGGGCCGGACGAGCGTGTGTTCCTCGCACGCTTCGGCGAGGCGTGGAAGGCGCTCGACGCGGCCGGCGTGTACGTGACGCTCGGCGAGGGGATCGAGGCCGGCGTCGCGCTCGACTTCCGCCCCGGCGACCTGCCGCCGGTCGCGCGTGCGTGGCTGACGGGGGCGCGCACGCCATCGGCGCTGTGGGCTGCGGTGCCGGACAACTCCCTCGCCGCGGTCGCGGTCCGCTTCCGCGCTACGGAGGTGTTGGACCTCCTCCGCACCCTGCTCCCCGACGACGGGCGGGCGGCGATCGACGCGACGCTCGGGAACACGCTGAGTCCGGTGATCGGCCGCGACCGCCTGCCGCGGGTGCTCGACGCCCTCGGGCCGGACTGGGCGGTGTGGGCCGAGCCGCCGGCCGCGGACACCGGTCCCCTGCCGGTGGTGGTCGGGGCGGTACGGCTCCGGGCCGACGGCCCGCGCGGGGCGGACGTGCCGCGGGCGGTCGAGCGGGCGGTCGGGTTCGGGTTCGAGGCGGCGCGGGTGGCGTACAACGCGAAGCACGCCGACCAGATCGAGATCGAGGAGGAGTCGGCCGTCGACGGGCGGATCACGACGCTCGTCGGCGCGAAGGCGTTTCCGCCGGGGGTGCGGCCGTCGTTCGGGGTGAAGGGCGGGTTCTTGGTGCTGGCGACCTCGCCCGACGCGATCCGCCGCTTCCACCCCCCATCGGACGCGCCGCCGGCCGGAGCCGGTGAGGCGGTGGTGGCGCGGATGTCGGGAACGGCCGTCCGCGGCTACCTGCGCGAGCACCGCGAGGCGCTGGCCCGCGTGGTCGGCGGTGACGCGACCGAGACCGGGCGCACGCTCGACCAGATGATGATGTTGCTGGAGCCGCTCGACCGGGCTGAAGTGGTCGTGCAGGGGAGCGAGACGGGACTGCGGCTGTCGCTGCGGGCCCGGCTGGCACGCCCGCTGAACTGACGGTGGACTGTCACACCTGCGGCAGCGACAAACGCCCCGGCTGCGGCGGCTCCGCCGGCGCAGCGCACTTCCCGCACGCCGACGCGCAGCCGGTCTTCTTCCCGGCAACGAGCCGCCACGCCGACCACGCGACGTAGCCGGCGGCGAGCCCGACGATCACGACCACGGCGGCGAGTTGCATGGGACCGCCCCCCCCAGTCAGAAGTCCAATGGCTTGCGGCGCCGCTGTGGAACTACCCCATCGCATCCGCGACCAGCCGGCCGACCTGGAACGTCACCAGCGCGCCGACGTAGGCCAACCCCGTCATGTAGACGAACGTGAACGCCGGCCAGCGCCAACTCCCCGTCTCGCGGCGCATCACGGCGAGCGTCGAGACGCACTGCATGCACAGCGCCACGAACACCATGATCGACAGCGCCACCGGCACCGGGTAGTTCCCGCCCGGCCCGGTCGCCCACCCCTTCCGCATCGCCTCCTGGAGTGCCGTCCCGTCCTCGCCGGTGTCCTCGCCCACGTCGTAGAGCATCCCCAGCATTCCCACGATCACCTCCCGCGCCGGGAAGCTGGCGAGCGCCGCCGTGCCAATCCGCCAGTCCCACCCGAGCGGCGCGACCACCGGTTCCAGCGCATGCCCGACGCGGCCGAGGTAGCTGTTCCGCTTCCACTCACCGTTCACCGCGTTCCGCTCCGCATCCGCCGCCGCCACGGCCTCCTCGGCCTCCTTGCGGGCGTCCTCCTGCTCCGCGGGCAACTCGGCGACGCGGGCCTCGGCATCCGCCTTCTTCTGCTCGACTTGTTGCAGCCGATCCTCGTAGGGCACGCCGGCCGGGTCCACGGTTGGGAAATAGAGCAGCGCCCAGATGAGAACCATTGCCGCGAAGATGACCGTCCCCGCCCGCCGCACGAACGCCCACCCGGCCTCGACCATCCGCCGCACCACCGCCGTCAACGTCGGCCGCTTGTACGCCGGCAACTCCATCACAAACACCGGCGTCGCGCCGCGGAGCAGCGTGCGCTTCAACAGTAGCGCCACCAGCGGCGCCGTCACGAAGCCGATCATGTACATGGCGAACAGCACTACCCCCGGCACCCACCAAGCGTATCCGTCGGGGTGGTCGTCCGACCTCACCGGCAAGAACGCGGCGGTGAGCAGTGAGTACCCCGGCAGGCGGGCGGAACAGCTCATCAGTGGGGCGACGAGGATCGTCGCGAGGCGGTCGCGGCGGTTCTCGATCACCCGCGTGCTCATGATCCCCGGGATCGCACACGCCACCGACGACAGCATCGGGATGAACGACTTCCCGCTCAGTCCGCACTTGCTCATGAGGCGGTCCATGAGGAACGCCGCCCGTGCCATGTACCCGCAGTCTTCGAGCACCGCGACGAACCCGAACAGGATCATGATCTGTGGCAGGAACACGATCACGCCGCCGACGCCGCCGATCACGCCGTCCACGATCAGACTGCGCAGCGGGCCGGACGGCATCACGTCTTCCACCGCCTTCCCGATAAGCCCGAATCCCCCTTCGATCCGGTTCATCAGCGGTTCGGCGCCGACGAACAGCGCCTGGAACACGCCGAACATCAGCGCAAAGAACACCAGCGTGCCCCAGACGCGGTGCGTCAGCACCGTGTCGATACGGTCGGTCCACGTCACCGGGCGCACGGTCGGCTTTGTGACCGCGGCGGCGACCGCGTGCCGCACCCACCCGAACCGCGTCCGCGCCTCGACGCCGGGCACCGCACACCCCGCCGCCGCGAGTCGCGCCCGCGCCTCGGCGAGCTGCGTTTTCAGCCCGTCACCGTGCGTGCCGACCAACCACTGCTCGACGTAGCCACCGACATCGAGAAGCAGGCGGCGCACGAGTACACTGGGGATCGCACTGCCGAGTTCGGCCTGGAGGGCGGCGACCTCCTTCTCGAACTCGACCGGGAACGCCGGCCCGCGCGGCGGCTCGATACCGGCGGTGGTGAGAACCGTTTTCGTCAGCGTGTCGAGGCCGACGCCCTTATTCGCCTGGATCGGTACGACCGGAACCCCGAGCTCCCGCGCTAGCGCCTCGTAGTCGATACGGATGCCCTGTGCCGAAGCCGTGTCGGTCATGTTGACCGCGACGACGACCGGCTCGCCGAGGTCGAGCAGTTGACTCGTCAGGTACAGGTGCCGGTCGAGGTTGGAGGCGTCCACGATGGACACGACTACGTCGGGTCGCGGCTCCCCGGGGCGGCGGCCGAGGAGCAGGTCGACAGCGACCATCTCGTCCGGGCTGCGGGCGGCGAGGCTGTACGTGCCGGGCAGGTCGATCAGGTCGAATGTAGTGCCCGCCGACTCGAACTGCCCCTTTTTCATCTCGACCGTCACGCCCGGGTAGTTCCCGACCCGCTGCCGCAGTCCGGACAGCGCGTTGAACAGTGTCGATTTCCCGGCGTTCGGGTTCCCGACGAGCGCGACGGTGAGCGGCTTATTGGTGGTCACAACGGGCTCTGCGGACGGGCGGGAACGGGCGGGCTACCGGGCCGAGACGGTCACGTTCGCCGCCTCGGCCTTGCGCAGCGACAGTCGGCTGTTGCCGACGCGGACTTCGACCGGGTCGCCGAGTGGGGCGAGGGCCAAGACTTCGACCGCCTCGCCCTCGAACAGCCCGAGCTCGTAGAGCCGCTGGACGAGAGCCGGGTCGCCGGCGAGGGACACGACCGCGGCCGACTGGCCGGGGCGGAGGTCGGCGAGGGTGGGCATCAGACGGCCGCCGGGATGGAATCGACCGGACGGACGAGGATCTGCGAGCACTCGCCCGGACGGAGGCAGAGCTTACACCCGGCGACGTTCAGTAGGCACGGCGAGCCCGGTTGTACAACCTGGAGGCGTGAGCCCTGGCGGATGCCGAGTTCGGCGAGCCGGCCGACCCACGCCGGCTGCCCGCTCACCTCCTCGACCTCGGCCCACTCTCCGGCCCGAATCATGTCCAGCGGCAGCAACATCGCCACCTCGGCGGCTTATTGAGACGCAATCTCAGCTGCTTTCAGTATCGGTCGCGTGGGTACTAGCGTCAAGCGGGTGGGACGGGAATTGGCGGAGCGGACGGGGCACCAAGTCGCAAGCGATCGGACTCGTATGAGTGGCTACGCACGCGGCTTGGCGCGCTCGGCGAGGTAGGCCGTGAGTGCTTCCTGCCACGGGCGCGGCGATGCAATCCCGAGCGCGTCGAGCTTGGCGTTTGAGAGGACGCTGTACGGCGGCCGCCGCGCCGGCGCGGCGAACTGGGCACTCGTGATCGGAGCCAGGTCGGCGGCGACGCCCGACTGGCGGAAGATTTCAGCGGCGAGTTCGTACCATGTGCAGGAACCAGCGTTCGTGACGTGGTACAGCCCGCTCGCCCCGGCGCCGATCAGCCCCGCAACGGTTCCGGCCACGTCGGCGGTGTAACTCGGGGTGCAGCGCTGGTCGTTCACTACTCTCAGCGGCTTCCCCTGCGCGGCGACGCGGAGCATTGTCTCGACGAAGTTCCCGCCCTTGCCGCCGCTACCCCACACGCCGTACAGCCCGCACGTGCGCACGACGAGGTGCCCCGGGCTTGCCGCCCGGGTCGCGTACTCGCCGACCAGTTTGCTGAGGCCGTAGGCGCTCACCGGGCCGGGCGCGTCGTCCTCGGTGAACGGCTCCGTGCGCGTGGCGGCGAGGCCGAACACGTAGTCGGTGCTGACGTGAACCAGTTTTACGCCGTTCGCCGCGCACGCCTGCGCGAGCAGCCGCACGCCGAGGCCGTTCGCCGCGAAGGCCGTAGCGGGGTCGGCCTCGGCCTTGTCTACGAAGTTGTACGCGGCGCAGTTCACCAGTACGCCCGGCCGGTGCGCGGCGAGGTACGCCGCGATCGTGTCCGGCTTCTCCAAGTCGATGTCGGCGCGAGACAGCGGCAAGACCTCGCCGGCGAGGCGCGGGACGAGGTCGCGGCCGAGTTGGCCGGCGGCGCCGAGGACGGCGGTGCGCATGACGGCTCCGGGAAACGCCGCCGCCCGGCGCGAGGCCGGGCGGGGCAGAGGACGGTGTTCGGTCGCGTTACTTCTTGGCCGGCGTCGGGCTGCCCGGACCCGGCGGGAACGGGTCGTTCTGCTGCTCGATGGTGGTCGTCTGTCGCTGTGACAACTCCACCTTCGTGTCCTGCCCGCCGATGCCGACCTGGAGGTTCCCCTCCATCTTCAGGCTGATCGTAGCCTTCTCGATCCGCCCGAGGGCCGAGTTGAACATCAGCACGCTCGGCGTCTGGTCCGGGTCGAGCGGGCGGGTCTCCATCGTCCCGGACTTGATCTTGAACAGCAGCCCCTCGTTGTCGGTCGGGGACTTGTAGGTGACCGTCGGGCTGATGTCCACCCGGTCGAGGTGCTTGAGCTTCTCGTCCTTGCCCTTGTAGGTGAAGTCGTACTTCACGTCGTAGGTGCCGACCGGGCCGAGGTTCAGCACGCTCTTCCGCTCCCACTTGTCGTTGGCCGCCTTCGGCTCGGTCGGGACGAGGCCGGCGGTCGGGTCGGCCATCTGCTTGAGCGAGTCCTCGGTGAGGATCTTCTTGAGTAGGCTGTCCATCTGGGCGCTGCCGGCGCCGAGCTTCTTGGCCAACTCGTCCTTCCCCTCGACCTTCTCGACCGTCCACGTCTTGGTGTTCAGCGTGACGGTGAACTCCGTGCCCTCGAGGTTCCTGAAGAAGTCCATCAGGCCGGGGTTGCTGGCCGAGCCGGCGGGCTCCTTCTTGGCCGAGTCGTAGATGATCGGGTTGCCCGAGATGTCGATGGACATGTACAGCCCCTCGACCTTCTGCTTGAGCACCCACTTGTCGCCGTCCTGTTTCTCCGGCGTCCACTTGAAGAAGAAGGTGCTCTCCTGCTTCTGGGTCAGGTCCTGGCCCTGGACCTTGATGATCTGGGCGACGACAGTCTGGGTCTTCTGGTAGAAGGCCTTGTCCTTCTCCAGCTTGATCCCGAACGACTGCTTGTCCTGGGCCTCGGCCCGGGAGGCGACGAGGGCCGTTACCGCAGCCGCGGCGAGGAACAACCCGGCCAGGCCGACACGAACGCGCGACACGATAGCGACCTCCACGGTGTCCGTCCGGCCGGGGCCGGGTGGGATGGTCGGGTTGTTCTACCCGGTGCGCCTGTGCGGGCAAGGGAGCCGGGGAATTCGGCCCCGGCGGACTCGGCTTGCCCGCCGGGCGTGGGTTCTGGCACACTCCGCGCCATGCCCGGGGCGAGCTCCGAACCTGCGACCGTGACCCGCCTCGACCCGCCGCCCGCGGTCCGGGTCGAGGTCGTCGCCGCACCGACGAGGCGGGAGGGGTTCCTGCGCCGCAACCGCACGCTCGTCACGTTCGCGGCGCTGCTCGTCGTGACGGACGTGGCCGTCGGCCGGTTCGCTGCCGTGTGGGAGCGCCACTCGCCGGACGACTATGCTGTCCGCGTCGCTGCCTGTGCCCGCGAGCCGCGCGACCTGGTGTTCGTCGGCGGCTCGCCGCTGGCGGAAGGGATCGACCCGGACCGCGTCGCCGGCGTAGTTCGTGGCGGGCGGGAGCTGACGTCGGTGTACGCGGTCGGGCTGTCGGGCGCGACGACCTCGGACGTGTACCACGCCGTGCTGCGGGCGTGTCCGACGCCGCCGCGGGTGCTGGTGTACGGCCTCACCGCGACGGACCTGAACGACAGCCGCCACGAGCCGCACGGCCCGCACTCACTGATGACGTGGGGCGACCTCGCGGGGTGGGTGCGACTCCGGCCCGAGTCGGCGGAGTGGGTGACGCGGCACTTCGTCCAGGGCCGAGCGGGGCGGGTGTCGAACCTGTTCCACTACCGACACGGCATCCGCATGTGGGCGGCGTGTGAGGCGGAAGTGGTGTTCCCCGGCAGTTCACCTGAGACGGTCCGTGAGGCAGAGGAGTTGTGCGAGCGGGCTGAGTTGCTGCGGACCGGGAGCGGCTACGCGCCGGCGCGCGGCATCGCGGCCGGGCGGTACGATGTGGCGAAGGTGGCGGGGCACGCGCCGCCGGGCTTCCCGTTCTTGGAGAAGTACCGGACTGGCTCGCACCTAAAGTACCTGCACAAGCTCATCGACTGGTGCGCTGCGGGTGGCACGGAACTGATCCTACTCGACGTGCCGGTGACGGCCGACCTGGAGTCGCGCTACGCCGCCGCGTTCGCTGAGTATCACGGTCGGCTCGCCGACCTAGAGCGTGACCGCGGCGTGAGGGTGATGCGCGTGCCGCGCGAGACAGCCGAGTTGACGGACGCGGCGTTCGGCGACGTGATCCATCTGAACCGGGCCGGGGCGGTTCAACTCAGCGACCGGGTGCGGGCCGAACTCGCCCGCTGACGGCACGGAGGCGGCGGTGGTCTTCGCCACGAAGGCATTCTGGGTGTTCCTGCCGGCGGTGCTGGTGCTGTACCACCTCGCCCGTGGCCGCGCGCACAAGTACCGCATCCTGCTCGCCGCGAGCTGGCTCTTCTACGCCTGGCTCAGCCCGCAATACCTGTGGGTGATCCTGCTCTGCACGGCGATCGACTACGCCGCCGGGGTAAGGATCGAGGACGCTGCCACCGACCGTGCGAAGCGCCGCTGGCTGGCGCTGAGTGTCGCCGCGAACCTCGGGCTACTGGTCGCCTTCAAGTACACCGCGTTCGTCTACGACAACGCGGCGTCACTCGCCCGCCTGTGCGGGGCGGACGTGCGCGACCGCGTGTGGGACATCCTCCTCCCGCTCGGCATCAGCTTCCACACGTTCCAGGGCATCAGTTACACCGTCGATGTGTACCGTGGGCACGTCCGCGCCGTGCGGGGCTCGCTCGACTACGCCCTGTTCGTTGCCTTCTTCCCGCAGTTGGCTGCCGGGCCGGTTGTGCGCGCCGCCGAATTCCTGCCGCAGATGGCGACGCCGCCGGGGGTGACTGCGCGGCAGGCGGCCGACGGGCTCCACCTCGTCCTGCTCGGGCTGTTCAAGAAGCTGTTCGTCGCCGACCACTTGGACTCGCTCGTCGTCGCGCCGGTGTTCGCCGACCCGGCCGCGTTCGGCCCTGCCGACCACCGCTGGGCGTGCCTCGCGTGGGTGGCGCAAATCTACTGCGACTTCTCGGGCTACTCGGACATTGCCGTGGGGCTGGCGAAGTGGTTCGGGTTCGAGCTGCCGCGGAACTTTAACCTGCCGTACCTTGCTACGAGCGTCACCGACTTCTGGCGGCGCTGGCACTTGTCGCTCTCGACGTGGCTGCGCGACTACTTGTATTACCCGCTCGGCGGCAGCCGCGGCGGCGCGCTCGCGACCTACCGCAACCTGATGGTCGTGTTCGTGGCGTGCGGGCTGTGGCACGGGGCGACGTGGCCGTGGCTCGTGTACGGACTGTGGAACGGCGTGCTGATGTGTCTCCATCGCGCTTGGGACCACGGCCTGGCCGGTGTGCCGTGGGCGGTTGCGTTGCGGGCGACGTGGGCGTGGCGGCTGTTCGCGTGGGGGGCGACACTGTGGCTGACGACCGCCGGCCTCGTGCTGGTACGGATGACGAGTTGGGAGAGCGGCGCGGTGCTGGCGCGATCGTGGTGCGGGTTCGACTTGTTCGCCGCACCCGAATCGGTGCCGGTGTGGGTGCCGGCACTGGTCGCGCTCGTGGCGTTGGGGCACGCGGTCGGTGGGCTATGGGGGCGAATCGAGCTTCCATCGGCGGCGCGGGCGGCGGCTTATGTCGGCATCGTGGTGTTACTTGTCACGCTCGGCCCGGCTGCGGGGCGGCCGTTCATCTACTTCGTGTTCTGACGGTCGGTCACGCCCCCGCGGGACAGACGGTCTCGTCCTCGGAGCGGTCGGCGAAGCCGAGGTGCCAGCCCTCCGGCGGTGGCGGGGCGAATTCGGACAGCCCGGCCTCGATCTTGGCCAGTTCCCGCCCGAGCTCGGCACAGAGTGACGCCGCGCCCGACAGGTCGCCGCGGTAGCCGAGGTGTTCGAGTTTCCGGGCCGCCTCGGCCGCACCGCCCACGTCGAAGAAGGCCACCATCCCCTTGAGCGTGTGCGCCGCCGTCCGCGCCGCGTCGGCGTCGCCGTCGCGGACCGCGTCGCGCAGCGCGGCCATGTGCGTGTTGCAGTCCTGGTAGAACACGCCGACCAGCTGTCGCAACACGTCGCGGTTGCCGCCGACGCGCTCCAGCACCGCCGCGGTGTCGAACGCCGGGTCGGGCGGCAGCATCAGGTCGTCGGTGTCCTGGCGGTAGTGGGCGTCCGTGTCCCCGGGCCGCACCGCACCACTGGTCGCGCGGCGGATGGCGGCGAGCAGGTCGTCGTCGCGGATCGGCTTCGAGACGTAGTCGTCCATCCCGGCCGCGAGGCACGCCTCCCGCGCCCCCCGCATCGCGTGAGCGGTCATGGCGACGATCGGCAACCGCGGCCCTTCCATTTCGATGCGGCGGACCTCGGCGGTCAGGGCGTAGCCGTCCATGTCCGGCATCTGGAGGTCGGTGAACATCAGGTCGAACGTGTCGTCGGCGAGGGCCGCCAGCGCCTCCTCGCCGCTCGCCGCGACCGCGACGCGGTGGCCCCACCGCTCCAGCTTCATCGCCGACACCCGCTGGTTGAACGGGTTGTCCTCGACGACCAGGATACGCAGCCCCGCCGGCCCGGCGGGGCGCGGCTTCGGCTCGGGAACGCGGTCGGTCGGCTGCGCCCGACTCGTGGTCAGGTGCAGCGCCTTGGCGAGGTCGGCCCGGCGGACCGGCTTGCGCAGGTGCCCGACGCCGAGCGCCCGGCAGCGCTCCACGTCCCGCGGCAGGTCCGACGCCGCGAGGAGCATCACCACCGGCCCCGCGAGCCTGCGGCGGACGACCTCCTCGGCGAGGGCGAACCCGTCCGGTCCGGGCATGGTCGCGTCGGCGAGCACGAGCGGGTACGGCCCCCCGGCATCGGCCGCGCTCTCCAACTCCGCCAGTGCCGCGTCGGTCCCGTCGGCTGTTTCGGCCAGGAAGCCGAACCGCGTGAGCATGTCGGCGAGGACCAGCCGGGTCGTCGGGTTGTCGTCCACGACGAGCACGCGCTGGCCGTCGCTCAGGCAGAATTCGGGGAGCGAGAACGACGGGTCGGAGTGCGTCGGCACGCCGAATCGGGCGGTGAAATGGAACGCGCTGCCGCGGCCGACCTGGCTCTCCGCCCACACCTCTCCGCCCATCAGCCGGACGAGGTGCGCCGAGATGGTGAGCCCGAGACCGGTGCCGCCGTAGCGCCGCGTGGTGCCCCCGTCGGCCTGGGTGAACGGCTCGAAGATCGCCTGAAGGCGCTCGGCGGGGATGCCGATGCCGGTGTCGACCACGGTGAACTTCAGCCGGACCACGCCCGGCTCGTGGCGGTCCACGCGGACGCGCACGAATACCTCACCGGCGGGCGTGAATTTGACCGCGTTGCCGACGAGGTTCACCACCACCTGCCGCAGCCGCCCGGCATCGCCGGCGAGCACGTCGGGGACGGCGCCAGCGACGTCACAGCCGAGTTCGAGCCCCTTCGAGTGCGCCCGCAGCGCGAGCCCCTGGAGCGTGTCGTCGAGGAGCGTGCGGAGGTCGAAGTCGGCGGGGTCGAGGTCGAACTTGCCGGCCTCGATCTTCGACAGGTCGAGCAGGTCGTTGATGACCGCGAGGAGCGACGTGGCCGACTCGCCGACGATGCCGAGGCACTCGCGCTGTTCGGGCGACAGCCGGCCGCCCTCAAGGACGAGTTCCGTCATCCCCATGATGGCGTTCATCGGGGTGCGGATCTCGTGGCTGACGTTCGCCAGGAAGTCGCTCTTGGCCCGGTTCGCCGCCTCGGCCGCGGCCCGCGCCTGCTCGATTGGCGTGAGGTCGTCGAACGTCGCCAGCGCGCCGCGGCAGGTGCCGTCATCGCCGATGATGGGGGTCGAGTTGACAGAGAGCGTCTTCCGCCCGCCGGCGTGGAGGCCGAGCACCTGCCCGGTCTGCGGCGCGGCGTCGCGCAGCACCCGGAGCCACGGGTAGTCGGCCTCGGTCAGCGGCACCGCCCCCGTCGCCCACGGCAGGTCCGCCGCCCGCCTGCCGCGCAGGTCGTCGGCCGGTACGCCGACGGCCCGCGCGAAGGCGTCGTTCGCCAGCGCAATGACGCCGTGCCGGTCGAGGACCACCACGCCCTCGGCGAGCGTGTTCAGCGTCGCCCTCACACGGTCGGGCACGACCCGGGCCGAGGCCAGGTCCACGCGGCGGAACACGGCGCGGAGGTAGAGCGCGGTGGCGGCGAACCACCCGACCCAGCAGAACGCGAGGAGTGGGAACATTGACCCGCCCACGACCCGCCACCCGGCGAACGGGAGCGGCCGGAACACGGTCTCGACGCGCGCCCACGGCGTGCCGTCTTCCTTCGGGACGGCGGCGTGGAGGTGGGTCGGCGTGGAGGGGCCGTCGGCGTCGCCCCAGTGGTCGGCGTGGCCGCCGGTATCCACAACGAGCTTCCCCGTAGCGTCACGCACGCCGATCGAGAGCAGGTCCGGGGTGCGGCGGGCGACGGCGCGGGCGAACGCCTCGGCGGCCGCCGGACCGTCCCCGCGGCGCGAGGCGACGGCGCACTCGATCGCGACGGCCTCGCACGTTGACTCCCGGCGCGCGAGGGCGGCGGCGTCCGGGTCGGGGAGCACGCCGACGCTCCGGGCGACGAGCAAGACGCTGAGCAGCACGCTGACCAAGCCAAGACTGACGCGATACATTTCGGGACTCGTGCGAACCGTCCGTCAACCCACCATCGTCTGCAACGACTCGTCGGGATCGGCGGCGCGGGGTGTGCGGCCTCGGTCGCGCTCCCAGGCGTACACCACGTCGAGCGGGTCGAACCGCCGCCACACGGCCGGCCGGGCCAGCAGCGCACTGAGGAACCAGTACACCGCGCGGGTGTTGAGCAGCGCGTACCCCGCGACCGCGACCCCGCCCGAGACGACAATCGTGTCCGTCGTCGCTCGCGCCGTGACATCAGCCCGCAGGTCCGTCCGCACCTGGTCGATCGCGGCGAGTATTGCCGCCGGCGGGACGAGTTCGGCGGCCGGGACCGTGACCGGTGGTGCGGCGGGTGCGACGAAGACCGCGGGCGGGGACGGCGGCAGAACGGGGGCGCTCGACGGCGTCGGCGACTGCGGGGGTGGAACCGGGTTCGGTGTGACCGGCAGCGCGGCCCTCGGCTCGGGCGCCTCCGGCACGCCGACCGCGGCTGCCGGCGCGTCCGTGCCGTAGACGCGGCCGGCGTTGGAGACGGTTGACCAGCGGTCGGCCGCACCATGCGTGACGGCGTTCGTGACCGTGGTCACCCCGCCGGTTGCCGCGGTGACCACGTCGTTCGGTCCGGTCGCGCCGAGTACCGTGCCCGCCGTGATCGTTTCCGTCGGCGTGTCGATGGGCGGTCCTGCCGGCGCTGGAGTCGTCGGCGTCGGGGGCGTCGGAGCGGGTGTGACTGTCGGTGGGTCGCTCGGCGTTGAATCGGTAGGCGATGGATCGGTTGGTGCTGGGTCGGTCGGGGGCGGGTCCGATGGTGTCGGGTCCGGATTGGCGACGGCCAAGGGGCGAACTACGACCGTCACCGTGGCCGTCGCCGTGCCGCCGTTCTCATCGCTCAGCGTGTATGTGAACGTGTCGGTGCCGCTCCACCCGGCGGCGGGCGTGTACGTCACTGTGACGCCGTCGGTCGTGACGGCCCCGTTCGTGGCCGCGCCGACGACCGTGACGACGAGTGTGTCGCCGTCGATGTCCACGTCGTTCGACAGCACGGCGATCGTGACCGCGGCGCCCTCATCCGTCGTGGTTGTGTCGTCGGCCGCGGTGGGGTCATCGTTCGCCGGCCGGACGGCGATCGTGAACGTCCGCGTCGTGGTGTTCGTCCCGTCGGACACGGTGACGGTAATGGTAGCGGTGCCGTTCCCGTCCGCGACCGGCTGAAGGCTCAGGACCGCCGTCGCGGTCGTGTACTGAACCGGCGGGTTCGGGATCAGCGTCGGGTTGCTGCTTGTCGCGGTGATCGTCAGCGCCTGCGACTCGCCGCCGCCAGCGCTGACCCCACTCAGTGCGACCGTGAGCGATGGTGAGTCTTCGGAGATTGTGTGGTCGGCGATCGGGCCGATGGTCGGCGGGTCGTCCACCGCGGTCACCGTGAGCGTGACCGTGACCGGGGCGGACGTGAGGCTGCCGTCGGAGACGTGGTACGTGAACGCGTCGGTGCCGCTCCAGTCGGCGGCGGGCGTGTAGGTGAAGCCGCCGTCCGAGCGGAGGTCGAGCGTGCCATGGGCCGGGCCAACGTTGAGGACGACGTACAGCGTGTCGCCGTTCGGGTCGGTGTCGTTCGTTAGCAGCCCCGGCCCCGCCACGACAAGGGGCGTGTCTTCGGTGGTGGTGAAGGTGTCTGCCGCCGCGGCCGGTGGTTGGTTCGGCGAGGAGACGGTGATGAACACGGTGGCGGGCGCCGACCACACCGTGCCGTCGAACACGCGGTAGGTGAACGAGTCGGAGCCGGCGAAGTTCAGCACCGCGGTGTAGGTGAACGACCCGTCGGCGTTGTAGCTCAGGAGCCCGTTCGCAGGGCTCGTGAGCAACTGGGCGGTAAGTGGGTCGCGGTCGGCGTCGGTGTCGTTCGCCAGTACGCCGGGTGTGGTGACCGTTAGCGGCACGGTCAGGACGATGAGGTTGACGCGGGTCGTGTACCGGTCGTCGTTGGCGGTCGGCGCGTCGTTCACCGCCGTGACGGTGAGATCGACCGTGCCGAGTGCAGCCCCGCCGCGGCCGTCGCTGACGGTATAGGTGAAGGAGTCCGTGCCGCTGTAGTCCGCGGCCGGAATATAGGTGAACGACCCGTCCAGGTTCACGGACACGACGCCGTGAGCGGGGCCGGACGCGAGCGTCACGGTGAGGGCGTCGCCGTCTGCGTCCGTGCCGGTCGCCAGGAGGCCCATCGCGGCTGGCACGACGAGCGGCGTGTCCTCGGCGGTGGCGTAGCTGTCGCCCGTCGCGACGGGTATTCGGTTCGTCGTGGTGTACGTCACCACAAGCTGGGGGCTCTTGTTCTCGTTCTTCTCGGACGAGTTGAAGCCCCACTTTGCGTTGTCGCTAACCAGTACCCAGCCGAAGTTCGGCGCCCCGTCCGCCCACGCCTGAACCGCGTCGGACAGGCCGTTGACAGTCTGGTCCTTTTTGCCCCCGGTGTTGAGGAAGACCGCGTCGGCGGCGCCGCTGGCCTCCGTCTCGTCGAGCTGGACGCCGCCGCCGAGCGACGCCCAAGTGGACGATTCAGCCCACGGGACTAGCATCCGGTGGAAGCTCGCGGCGGACGCGGTGGCGGTGTCGGTGACGTACACCTCGAGCGACGCTGCGGTGACCGTGGCCCCGGGCGGGATCTGCCCCGGTCCGGCGCCGATGATGTCGTCGAACCGCAGCAGCACCTGGAGGGGCTCCGGGCCGCCCTCGGCGTGCAAGTGATCCTCGCCGCCGCGCGCGGCGGTCGGGTGGTGGCTGTCGAGGAACGTGTCGCTCGTGCCCGAGTAACCGTTCACGCCCTGCTGAAAGTTCACCGTCGGCAGTGCGTGCGCCCACCCGACCGGGGCCAGCGTGGTCGTCTCGATCGTCCCGGTGGCGTACTCCAGCACCCAGTTCCCGCCGGTACCCGCTGCCCCGGTACGGTCGGTGCTGGCGGCCACATCAGCGCCCGTGAGACGGGCGAGTTCCGTGACGAACGCCTGCCCGTCACCGGCGGCCACGTCACAGCCGTAGAGGAGCAGGTCGCCGCCCGGGTTCAACGCTGCTCCCCACGCCCGGAAATCGGCGGAATCGGCCGAAAGAGTGGCGTCGTCGAGTGCGTCGTCCCCGAGCCACACCCGTCCCGGGGCTCCGTGTGAGACAAGGTGAATGGCGTCGAGGCCCGACCGGCCGGCGAGGATTGCGGTGATCTCGCCGACGTCACCGCTAAGTGCCACGACCTCGCGCGCCGTATTGCCAGGCTGGGTGAGGATGTCCCGCACGAGCATGTCGCGGTCGGGAACGTCGAACGTCACCAGGTACAGTTCGCGGCGCGGCGGGCCGACCTCGACGGACACACCCAAGGACTGGGCCGGCACTGCTCGGGTGATCGTGTGTGCCGCCGCGCCGTTGGCAGCGGGTTCGAGGGCGGCCGCGTCCTCGAATGAGGTTGGGCCGGAGATGATGGACGCGGCGGCGAGCGGCGCTGCGGGAATCACACCGTCCCACGTCGCCGCACTCGGCTGAGAGCGGTCTTCGAGCGGTTCGACGCGGATCGTGCGCTGCCCTTCCGCCGGGCGGCGGCCGGTCGGGTGAACCGTCCTCCGGTGGGTTGGGCGCCGGGTGCGGGCCTGTGGGCTCATGCCGCGGGTCGGTTGGGCGGCCGGGTGGGCGGTCCGGCATGGGGTTAGGCGGAAGCCTAGCACACCGTCGGGCTGCGGCGGAAAATGCATGCTGCCAGGAGTATTCCGGACAGCGGTGTTAAGCCCGGGTCGGAATTCGGCGGTCGCGCGACGTGCTGCGTTTTGACCACGGTTGAATGGCATCACCCGGTGTACTAGGCTTCCGCACCCACCGGTCCCCGCCGCCCGCCCGAAGGTGCCGCGACTCATGAAGGTGTTGATCGCGGACGACAGCCATTTCTACCGCCGCGCCCTGGAGGTCACCCTTCAGGAATGGGGGTACGACGTGACCGCGGTCGCCGACGGCGCGGCGGCGTGGGAGGTGCTCCGTGCCGACAACGCCCCCCGTATCGCCGTCCTCGACTGGGTGATGCCCCGGCTCGACGGCGTCGAGGTGTGCCGCCGCCTGCGGGCGGTGCCGCGGCCGGAGCCGACCTACGTCATCATGCTCACGTCGCGGGACGGCACGGCGAACACGGTCACCGCGCTGGAGGCCGGGGCCGACGACTTCGTCACCAAGCCGTTCGACCGGGCCGAACTGGCGGCGCGGCTCCGCGTCGGCCGGCGGATCGTTACCCTTCAGACGGGCGAGACGGTGATCTACTCGTTCGCCCGGGCGGTGGACGGAAAGAGCCGGTTCACCAGCGGGCACTCCGACCGGGTGCAGGGCTATGCCCTTGCGCTCGCCGACCGCCTCGGGCTCGGGCCGGCCGACGCCGACCTCCTCCGCCGCGGTGCCGCCCTTCACGACATCGGCAAGATCGCCATCCCCGACGCGATCCTGAACAAGCCCGACCCGCTCACCCCGGATGAGGTGGCGGTCATCCGCGAGCACCCGGCCCAGGGGGTGCGGATGATCGAGGCGATCGAGTCGGTCCGCGACACCGTCCCGCTCGTCCGCTGGCACCACGAGCGGATGGACGGCACCGGCTACCCGGACCGCCTCCCCGGCGACCGCATCCCGTTCCCCGTCCGCGTGCTGGCCGTTGCCGACGTGTACGACGCACTGAATAGCGACCGGCCGTACCGCGCCGCACTGCCGCGCGAGGTGTGCCTGTCAATCCTGCGCAAGGACGCCGTCGGCGGCGGGCTCGACCCCGAACTGGTCGAGGAGTTCTGCGCCATTCCCGCCGACCGCCTCGCCGGCGTCGGCTTGCCGAGCCCGGACCGTCCGCCGGCGCCGCTGGTCGTCCCCGCCCGGGCCGATCTCGCGCCGGTCTAGCGCGTCACCCGCCGACCGTCCCGAACGCCACCGCTTGAACGTGCTGGTCGGACTTGTGCGTCTCGCGCCAGCGGACGCCGTCGGTCGACGCGAACAACCGCCCGCGCCAGCCGGCGCCGACGAACACGCCGCTGCCGAACGCCGCCGTCTGCGGGCCGACCTCGACCGCGTGCCGCTCCCAGCGCCGGCCGTCGGGTGAGGTGTACACCGCCCCGGGACCGACCGCCACGAACCGCTCGCCGGTGAACACCACGCTGTTCAGGTGCTCGCCCTCCTCCCCGCGGACCGGCGCCGACCACGTCAGCCCGTCCGCGCTCGTCATCCGCAGCCCGTGCAGGCCGACGCCGACGAACAGATCGTTCCCGAACGCCACGTCCACGAGCGTGTCGAGCGCGCGGCCGTCGGGCGCGTCCGTCCACATTCGTCCGTCCGGTGACGTGGCACGGCGGCCGCGGTCGCCGACGGCGACGAACCGTCCGGCGCCCCACGCGGCACGGCGGAGGATGTGGCGGCCGGGGATGTCGTGCGGGCCGTCCCAGGTGAGGCCGTCCTTCGACAGCATCACGAACGGCCTCGAACTGCCGACCGAGCCGGGGTCGCCGCCGAGGCCGAGGAAGAAGTCGCTACCGAACGCGAGCCCACGGAGGTACTTGACGTACTTCGCCTCGTGCTTACCGGTGCGCCACGTGCGCCCGTCGCCGGTGGCGGCGAGGATGTTGTCGCCGCCGTAGCTGCCGACCGCGACGAGAAGGTTGTTCCCACCGGCCGCGGCGCGGTACGTTTCGCCCTCGCGGCCGGTCTGTCGGTCGCCCCAGGTGGCGCCGTCGGCGGACGACAATCGGAGGCCGTCCTGGCCGACGGCGACGAAGAGTGGACGGGGCATGGTGTGCGGGCTCAGGTGAGATCGGGCAGGCGGCCGTCGTAGCGACGGTGCGGACTGGTGTGGCTCTCGCCGAACCGCGGCACGCGGGCGCCCATGCGGTCGAGTAGTTCGACGTACAGGTTCGCCACCGGCGTGTGTGGCTGGTACGCGACGTGCCGCCCCGGCCGCAGCGTGCCGCCGCCCTTGCCGACCAGCACCACCGGGTAGTCGCGCGTGCCGTGCCCGCCGTCGGCCATGTACGACGTGTAGAGCAGGATCGTGTTGTCGAGCAGCGAACTGCCGCCCTCGTCGATCGCCTTCATGGCGCGGACGGCCTCGGCGAACACCTTGGTGTACCAGGCGTGGATTTGCCGTAGCGCCTCGCGGGCGATCGGGTCGGCGTCCTCGACGCGGCCGGCGTTCCCCTGGTGCTCGAGCGTGTGGCAGTGCGTCTCGTACCCGACCGTGACCACGCCGGGGAACAACGCTTCGTCGCTACCGCACGCGAACGTGCAGACGCGCGTGGTGTCGGTCTGGAAGGCCAGCACCATCAGCGCCGCCATCAGCCTGATGTACTCCTCGTGCCGCTCCGGGTCGCGCGACACGGGGTTGGTGATCTGCCAGATCGGCACGTTCGCCGCTGGCAGGTTGCCGGGTATGGTGAGCCGTGACGGGCCGGGGTTGAGTGCGTCGCGGGCCTCGACGCGCTGCCGCTCCTCGGCGAAGGCGATCCGCCGCTCGATTGCCCGGACGGCGTCCAGGTACTGGTCGAGCCGGCGCTGGTCGGCGGCGCCGAGACCGCGGCGCAGGTCGCTCGCCTCCTCGCGCACCAGATCCAGCACACTGCGATCCGCTGTGTCGGGCCGCGTGCCGGCTGGCGCCGGTGGGGGTGCTGAGGCGCGGGCGGTCCAGTTGGGCGCCACCGGCCGGCGGCCGCGGAACATGCGGTCGAAGATCAGCCTGGGGTTAGCCTCGAACGGCACCGGCACGTCGGCGGCGCGGAACGAGTACTTGTTCTCGTGCCCGGCGAGGCCGATTTCGAGCGACGGCAGGAACGTCTGGTTTCCAACCGCGAGCGCCGCCGTCTGGTCGACCGACGCCCCGGCGACGAGCTTGCCGTCCACCTTGCGGACGACCTCGGCTCCTGTGAGGTGGAGGAGCGAGCAGTGCTCATGGGCGTTCAGCCCGCCCTCACTCCGGCCGTGGTGGCTGAGCCCGGACAGGACGAGCAGGTCGTCGCGGGCGAACTCCAGCGGGCGGAGGATCGACGGCAGCCGGTCGCCGAGCGGGCCGACCTCGCGCGGCTTCCACGACTCGAGTACCGTACCGCCGGTGACCGTCCAGATGCCGAGCCGCCGCGGCGGACGGGCGCTCTGGGCGGGGGCGAGCTGTTCGAGGAACGGCAGGGCGACGGTGGCGCCGGCGGTGCCGAGGAACGCGCGACGGTGCATACGGGCTCCAAAAAGCCAATTTCACGCCGAGGTGCAGAGCCGCAGAGGATGCAAGAATACCACGACTCTTCCGTTCTGTCCTCTCTGCGGCTTTGTGCCTCGGCGTGAGATTCAGTCTTCGTTCTTCGTGTTGCGGCGGTGCTGGAACGGGTAGCTCTTCGTCACGCCGAGCACGAGCGTCGAGAACTTGTACCCGTCTTTCGCCAGTTCTGCCGTGATGGCCCGCGCGGCCGCGGCATCCGGCGCCCGGAGCTCGCGGCCGAGGGCGTAGGCCAACAGCCTCTCCGTCAGGTTCTCGGCGAAGCGGTCCTTGCGCCTGAGCAGCACCTGCCGCAACTCTTTCGGCCCGTTGAATGCCTCGCCGCCCGGGAGCTTCCCGCTCGCGTCCACGTCCGCGCTCGACTTGCGGAAGCGACCTACGGCGTCGAAGTTCTCAAGGCCGAAGCCGAGCGGGCCGATCTTGGCGTCACACCCTGCGCAAGGCGGCCGCGTGGCGTGCTGGGCCAGCAACTCGCGGAACGTCCTCGCGTCCTTCCCCTTCTTCCCCTCGTCGATCTGGCTCACGTTCGGCGGTGGGGGTGGCGGTGGCGTGCCGAGGATCACGTCGAGCACGTACTTGCCGCGGAGCGTCGGGCTCGTGCGGCTGGTATGCGACGTGAGCGCCAGCACTGCCCCCATCCCGAGCACGCCGCCGCGGGCCGGGTCGGTGTGCTTCACCTTCCGCATTTCCGGGCCGCTCACGCCGGCGATGCCGTAGTGCTTGGCGAGCTCGCCGTTGGCGAACGTGTAGTCGGCGTCGAGTAGGTCGAGGACGCCGCGGTTCTCGGTGCGGAGGCCGTCAAAGAACAGCGCCGCCTCGTCGTGCATGGCGCGGCGTAACTGCGGCGTGAACGTCGGGAAGAACTCGACTGACGGCCGCGCGTCCGGAAGCTTCTTCAGTTGCAGCCACTGCGCGGCGAACGACTCGGTGAGCGCCTTCGCCTTCGGGCCGGCGAGCATCCGCCGCGCCTGCTTCTCGACGCCGGCGGCGTCCGCGAGCTCGCCGCGGTCGGCGGCCGCGAACAACTCGGCATCCGGCATCGTGGACCAGAGGAAGTACGACAGCCGCACCGCAAGCTCATGGCCACTCACGCGGTACGCCGCGTCGCCGGGCCGGTCGCGCTCGACGCGCAAGAGGAAGTTCGGCGACACGAGCAGCGCCTTCAGCACCGGCCGCAGCGCTTCCTCGTAGGTCTCGCCCGCCGCCGTCGCGCGGTCGAACACGGTGAGGAGGCGTTCGACTTCGCGCGCCTCGACCGGCCGGCGGTAGGCACGGCGCGCCAGCGCCCCCACCACACGCTTAGCCGCGTCGCGCGGCTGCACCTCGGAGGTCGGCGTAGCGATCACGACGCGCTCGAACGGCGTCGGCGGCGCGCCGGCCTTTGCCCTCGCGCCCTTCTTCGGGGCGGTAGCGTAGAGTGCGTCGAGGACCAGGTCGGCGGCGGCGAAGTGCTTCTCGACGAGACCGTCGGTGACGGTGAGCGCCGCCGAGAGGTTGTCGAACGCCTCGCCGACCACTTCGTCGGTGATCCCGACGGCGCCGGCCGCGTCGAGGTCCACGCCGAGGAGGTCGCGCACGGTGCGGTTGTACTCGTAGCGGTTGAGTCGCCGCACGACGGTACGACCGGGGTCGGGGCGGCGGCGCTCCTGCTCGTCAGCCGCGTCGAGCCGCGCCGTGATCCACGCGACGAGCCCCGCCCGCTGCTCCGGCGTCGGCTGCTTCGCGCCCTCCGGCGGCATCTCGCCGGACTTGATCTGCTCGGCGACGGCGCGCCACAACTTGCGCTCGCGCACAAAGGATGCATCGTCCATGAACGGCGCGAGGTTCACACCGCCCTTTTGCGCCGTCTCGCCGTGACAGCGCCCGCACAACTCGGTGATGCGCGTGCGAGCGTCTGCGAAGTCGGCGGCCGGTGCGGGCGGCTGGGCGGGCGTCGGTGCGGCAGCGAGCCAGCCGAAGAGCGCAAGTAGCAGTGCGGTGAGGGGAAGTGGGCGGGCCGGCATGAGACGACCAGCAGGGGTGGGAGCGCCGACAACAGACCTCTGCAAAACAGACGAGCCGGATCGGGGATTGGTTCCCCGACCCGGCTCGTGTCAATGACCCTATGGGGATTCGAACCCCAGTTTTGGCCTTGAGAGGGCCACGTCCTAGGCCTCTAGACGATAGGGCCGCTACCGTACTCGAATTATGGCGGGGCGGTGGCGTTCGTCAAGGGCTGTGGTTGCCGGGCGGTGGCGGTTCCCACACAACATCCGCTGACCCGCACCCCACCGAGCCGCTGCCGATGCCCCGCACCTTCCTCGTCACCGGCGCCACCGGGTTCGTCGGGTCGCACGTCGCCGAGGCGCTCGTCGCCCGCGGCGACGCGGTTCGTACCCTGGCACGCGATGGCAGCGACACTGCCCTCCTGGACAAACTCGGCGTCACAGTGGTTCGCGGCGACCTGACCGATGCTGCCGCCGTGAAGCGCGCCGCCGAAGGGGCGCAGGTGGTCATCCATTGTGGGGCGAAGGTCGGCGACTGGGGGCCGGTGGACGACTACCGCAAGGTCAACGTCGAGGGGCTGCGCTACTTGCTCGACACTGCCATGGAACACCCGGTCGAGCGGTTCGTGGTCGTGTCGTCGCTCGGCGTGTACGAGGCGCGCCACCACTTCGGCACGGACGAGACCGAGCCGCTGCCCGACAACCACATCGACGGCTACACGCAGTCGAAGGTCGAGGCCGAACGGCTGGCGTTGCAGTACTACCGCAAGCAGCGCGTGCCGGTGACGATCCTGCGGCCGGGGTTCATCTACGGGCCGCGCGACCGTTCCGTGCTGCCGCGCATCGCTGGCCGGCTACGGGAGCGGAGCGTCATCTACATCGCCCGCGGCCGGTACGCACTCAACACGACCTACGTTGGCAACCTCGTGGACGCCATCCTGCTCGCGGTGGACGAGCCGGAGGCGGTCGGCGAGGTGTTCAACATCACCGACGGCGAGTTCGTGCCGAAGCGGCGGTTCTTCGAGACAATCGCCGACGGGATCGGCGCGCCGCGGCCGCGCGGGTCGGTGCCGGTGTGGCTGGCGCGGTTCATCGCCAACTGGCGGGAGAGCGTGTTCCGCCGCAAGAACAAGCCGCACCCGCCGCGGGCGACGCAGGCGCAGCTGAAGTTCGCCGGGCTGAACCTCGACTTCTCGATCGCCAAGGCGCGGGGCCGCCTCGGGTACGCACCGCGGGTGTCGTTCGATGACGGCATGAATGCCGCACTGGAGTGGTTCAAGAAGGAAGGCCCGGGGACGGCCGCCCCCGGGCGCTGAGTGGTGTCAGCGGCGGCGGAACAACCCGCGGCCGGTCTGTTGGCCGGCGTAGTTGCCGACCGTCCCGCCGATCGTGCTGCCGTACGGCGTGTAGTACGACGTACCGGCCGCGCCTTGGACGACGCCCGTGCCGAAACCAGTCTGGAACGAGCCGTATCCCGCCGGGTAGACGTACTGCCCGTTCTGGTAATACCCACCCGCCGGATACCCGTAGCTCTGCTGCGGGATCACGGTCGTCGGCGGAACGACGGTGCCGCTCGCGGGCGTGACCGGACCACCCTCAGTCCCCTCGACCGGGATGACGGTGCCGGGCTGGGTGGTGTCCGGGGCCGTGGCGACCCCGGGCGCCGGCATTGCCTGCGGCATCCCCGCGACGGGGACGCCGTAGCCCGGCCCCATCGCCGTCCCGCACCCGCTGCAGTCGCCGCACCCGCCCCCACCGGCGTGGTATGCGGGGGTGTAGCCACTGCAGTCGTTGCATCCGCCGCGGTTCCTCTTCCGCCGGCCGGCGCTGGCGTCGCTGGTGAAAGCCAGCACGCCGGCGAGGGCCACGAGTCCGGTGGCGAGCAGTTTCCGCTTGGTCACGAGGGATCCTCCTTCGCTGCGTTCACGTCCCTGGTGTTACTCCCGCCGGAGGGGCGAACCCCGACAGCCCTCCAGGGGAAGAGGGCCATCCGGCGGGCGTCCGGCAACAGCAACCGACGTGCCTTCGACCAAAGCATCGGTTCCTGCTGTAAAGTGTGTCGGGAATTCGTGAAGAGTTGACCATGAGTGACAAAATTGCGCATGGAAATGCGCAATGTGGTAACAAGCGTGTCTAGCTTACCCAACCTGCTCGAATCGCTGCGAACAATGCCGCTCCGAGGAGCAGCCGGTACACGATAAACACCGCTGTGGAATAACGCTTCAGGAAGTGCAGAAGCCACGCGACCGCGGCGTAACCGACGACTGCCGACACGAGCGTCCCGATGACCAGCGCCGCGGTGTCGTCCGCGGAAGCGAACAGGCTCGGCGCGCCGTCGGGGTCAGGCGTGCGGAGCTTCTTGTACTCGTCGGCGAGGTCTTTCAGCCCGGCGCCGAGGATGACCGGCACCG
>VFQN01002515.1_pt1 | contig 28001 bp, 39 predicted proteins | sample 3512371 | NCBI WGS metagenome assembly VFQN01 (sample SAMN10412370, study PRJNA504923) | tailings metagenome | isolation source: Replicate 2 from Balatoc abandoned mine | place: Philippines: Itogon, Benguet | collected 2017-08-28
TAGAACGTGTTGTCGGACTGCGAAGGTGGGAAGGGGGGAGTTGTAAAACATATTATTACACGCCGGCATCAGCACCGTTCCAGCGTCAGGCGCAGGCTTGCCTGCGAGTTAACAAGCAGCGCCGCTAATACACGTGCACCCTTGCACACAGCTACTACACAGCAGCAGCAGCCTCCGCCCCCGCGCCTTCTTGTAGCGCATGAGGTGCAGGCTCTCCTGCGCGTCGCCCACCACCAGCACCGCTAATACACGTGCACCCTTGCACGTAGCTAATACACACCGCGACCCCCTCACCTTCTTGTAGCGCATGAGGTGCAGGCTCTCCTGCGCGTCGCCCACGTAGATGCGGGGGCCCTGCACGTGCAGCGACACGATGGCGTGCGGCAGCCTGCGGGGGGAGGGAGGAGGAGCAGCAGGAGGTAATACACAGATCCCTAATACACATGCACCTGTAACGGCAGGTGGGTGAGGGGCGGCCCTGCACGTGCAGCGACACGGTGGAGCAGGGACCATTGCCCCAGTGGGCCCTAGAACCTGAACCCTGGCACACAAGCACAACGGATGCGGGGACGCGCCGGCGGGCGAGGTGGGGCGGAACGGCCCACCCTGCAACCCTCCCGCAACCCCCACCCCACCCCACCCTGCCCCTGCCCCACCTGTTGTACTCGCACTTCCGCAGCATCTTCTTCTTGCCCATCTCGTACATCCGCAGCGTGGGCCCCACGCCCGCCAGCAGCCGCCCCTTGAAGCCGCACACAGCGCCCACCACGCCGCCCTCCACCGCCGTACTGTGAACCAGGTCCAGCCGCCGCCCGCCGTCCGCCAGACGGTACACGCGCAGGTAGGCGGCTGTACGGCAGTGTACGGTACGGTACGGTAGGGCACAAGGGTGGGTAGAACACGGGGCTTGTGTATTAACATGGTGCAGGTAGGGTGGTGTGCAGGGGGGGTGGTGCACACAGGGAGGCCGGTACGTGTTGCAGACAGACGGCTGCCTATACGATGTAATTGGGTGTGCGGGCATGGCAGTCGGCGGAAGCACACGCAAACACGGGTGAGGCAGGACGGGTTCAGCAGTGGGTTAGTTCTTGGGCTGGTGGGTCCCGACCACCCCCCTTCACCCCTAGTTCCAGGTACGCGCGCCTGCCCACGCACACCCGGGCACTCACCCTCACGGAACACCATCACAGCGACACAGCAGGTGATACACGTGCAAGGCCTTCGTCGCCCCTCCCCCCACACTCACCCTCGCAGTCCGTGGGCATGTACCTCAGCCCCTTGGCGCACCCCACCACCAGGTGCAGCTCCGTGCCCTGGCCCTGCTGCCCGCCAGCACCCGGGGGCGGGGCCAGCTCCGCCAGCGCCATGCACACCACCGCCTCGTTGTTGTCCAGCTCCTGGGGGTGTGGGTTAACACACATCAGGGTTAATACACGCGCTGCAGAAGCGGCGGCAGTAAGCGGGCCCGCTCCACCAGCGCCATCCACACCAACCCGCCGACACGTCTTACCACCCGCGCGCCGTTGTGTTCAACATCAACAGTAAGGACTCAGCCAAAAGCGGATCTCCCTCACCTCACCATCACCCGGCCACCAGCACACGTGCAGGGTCCCCGCTGTCAACCCCCCTGCCACTCCCCTCCCCCACGTGCACGAACTCTGTCGACAGAGTCGCTGGGTCCACCACCCTTCATGCTCACGCACTGCAGTAACTCTTTATTTGTTGTGGCATACAGTATGAACAGGGCCGACAGTCCCCTCCCCCACCTGCACGAAGACCGTGGACAGGGTCGCGGGGTCCACCACCCGGAGGCACGACGCCCACTGCCCGGGCTCCCCCCGGGGGGCACCGAACTGCTCCTCCAGCGCCGCCAGCTCGTCGTGGAACTCAACGCCCTGTGCATTGAGAGAGGCAAACAGCAATTAGCATGCAGCATGTTCAGCTTGTTGTACATGTATTGAGCATGTTGATAAACTTTATTATAATGTTGGGACTGGAGTGCTCCTCCTCGCGCGGCCAGCTGGTCGTGCAACTCAGCGCCCTGGGTCCAGGGAGGAAAGCGAAATCACGTCGATCCATTCACAAACATTCATCGGCGCTCATCTGCGTTTCCAGCGTGACTGGGTCGTCAAGCCGACGCCCTGCATGCGACCCCGCCGGTTTCCTCGCGTTTCACGCGGACCCCACCGTGCCACGTGCCCCGCGTGCCGTGCCACCTGCCCCGCCGTGTGCGCACGCGCAGTGCCAAGGGGGGCCCTTGCATGCAACAGGATACCCAGCAAGCGGCTCGGAAAACAAAGCATTATGAGTTGAGGTCAGGAGTCCCTTGACTGTATGGCTGTCCTCATTGCCGCGCAACAGTGCAAACCGGAGTTTTTGTTTCACCCGCAAGGGCTGTGTGGCTGTGGCTGCTGCCGGACCCTCCCTCCCTTGACACGTGCACCAAACCCTGACGACGTTATAAGGTATGAGCAGATGCAGTGTGATCCCCCGTTGAGACGCCTCCCTCCGAATCGCCATCCAACACCAACCCTGGCCCCCTCTTATTGCATCCTTTCTGGCGGCTCGGAAAACAAAGCATTATGTTTGAGGTCAGGAGTCCCTCGACTGTAAAGTGTCCTCATTGCCGCCGGAAGCCAGTGGTTAGTGGTTGGCCCCCGTGCTTGCCTTACACACCTCCCCCCTCCCCGACCCGGCCACATGCTCTCCCAGCGCGCCCCAGCACCCGCCCCTCTATGCTCCCCGCCCTGCACACCCGTTAACACACGGCCTCGCCAGCAAGCAACGCCACCACCCACGCACCTGCACCGGTGCCCCCTCCTCCTCCGCCACCGCTGCTAGCTTTGCCTACGTAGGAGGATGGAGCAGCGGGGGAGGGCAGCGCAGGCGTTAAAGACAAGGGGCACAGCGTGCTGCATGTGGCCGCACATACTCGGCCCTCGCTGTCCCCTCCTGTCCCTACAACACGCACAAGCTCTACCCGTCCACAGTCCCCATCTGCCATTCCCTCACTCCGCCGGCGGTATGGCGGCCCCCGAGCCATCACACCCGCTACACCCGCCCGCTAATGCACATCGTGCTAATACACACAGCCCCCACCTGGAGAGCATCCCACTCCGCCAGCGGAAAGGCGCCCTTAGTCACCACGCCCCCACACCCACCCGCTAATACACACCCTGCTAATACACAGCCCCCACCTGCAGGTCCTCCCGCTCCGCCAGCGGTATGGCCGCGTGGTCCGCCTCCCCGATCACCCCCACCCACTAATACACACCCTGCTAATACACAGCCCCCACCTGCAGGTCCTCCCGCTCCGCCAGCGGTATGGCCGCGTGGTCCGCCTCCCCGACCACCAGCAGCCGCGAGTCCGGAACCACCAGCAGCCGCCGCGGTGTGTAGCGCAGCCGGCAGGCCTGGGGGTTGGAAAAGCAGAATGTTGTGTGCCATACATATAGATACAGGGTCAGTAGGGACGTAAGGACAGCACCACCGGGGGGTGTGGCGCAGCCGGCAGGCCTGCAGTTTGGAACAAACGAGTCATAGAGTGTATGCCACATGCACATAGGATTCCGAAGAGACTCGAGCACAGCACCGCCGGGCTGGACAGCGCAGCGGCAGGCCCGTGTGTAGCATTGGTAGAGCAGATGGACGCCGGCCCACCTGCTGGTCGAATACGCCCCCCACGTCCTCCACCACCAGGTTGCACAACAATGCATCTTATTAAATCCCACAAACCAGCTGATAGGCATACTTTCGCACCTGCTGGTTGAAGGCGTCGCCCACGTTCTCCACCACCAGGATGCGCAGCGAGCTCTTGACCACCGCCACGAAGCCCTCAGGGCACTGGTCGGAGGAGAAGCCTAAGGGGGGCGGGGGAGGGGAAAAGGAGGAGTTTAAAGCGCATAAGAGCAGTTTGCAGTACTGCGTAGTAGAGAAGGTAGTGAGTCCGAGTGGGTGCGGTGGGAGCAGCGCGGGGCACTGGTCGGAGGAGAAGCCTGGGGGAGGGGGGTCAAGGGGGTTTGGCGTTAGGACGACAGACGAAATCTGCAGATCGACGAGGTCGACGATGAGGCATAAAAAAGGTTGGTTGGTTTGCCCAGGTAAACGTAATCCCCGGCTTAAAGGCCAACCCAGAAGTCCTGATGGCACCACCGGTAATGCTCTCACAGAAAAGCGGTCGGAGACAGGCCGGAGGCATTACCTAAAGCTCTCCACAAAGCGTTGGGTGTTAGTAATACGCCTGAAGCGCGCTCACCCGACGCGTAGTCCAGAGCCTCGTACGACAGCGGCGCCAGGTTATCCACATTACAGATATATAAAATATAATAAAAATAATTATATATCATTCTACAGGTTAGAGGCTCACCCGACGCGTAGTCCAGCGCCTCGTACGACAGCGGCGCCAGGTTGAACCTCCCCTGGTCGGTGTGCCCCAGCCACGGCCGCGAGCTGAGCGCCAGCATGCAGCGCGCGCCGCGCACCGAGGCCGCGAACAGCTTGGGGGGCTTGGTGCCCAGGAAGCGGGTGCGCGTGTCGGTCAGCTGGCCGGACACGCGGTCCACCTGGTGGGGGGCAGGGGGCATGTGTATTAAGGGATGGGCGGGCGGAGAACGTGAGTGTTAAGGAGGGGCAGACATGCGTGCACGTGACTTGACAGACACACCGGCTGCCCGCTTACACACATGCACGCACCTCTGAGCGGATGCGGATGCCGTTCTGCAGCCCCACGTGCAGGGCCATGCCACCACTACTCCCACCGCTAATACACAGACCAGCTGCCCGCTTGCACACGTGCACCCACCTCTGAGCGGATGCGGATGCCGTTCTGCAGCCCCACGTGCAGGGCCATGCCACCACTACTCCCACCGCTAATACACAAACCAGCTGCCCGCTTAAACACGTGCACCCACCTCTGATCGGATGAGGATGCCGTTCTGCAGCCCCACGTGCAGGAAAAGGCCCCCCTCCGTGGGCCGCTCAGCGCCCGGGCCCGCGTTGTACAGCATGAGCAGAGACTCGGGGACGGAGTTGAGCGCCTGCATAAGATGACGGCAGTATGGTTAGGATATCTGTTTGGTGGAATAAAACTGTGACGCACACCGTGCGCAGTGCGGTGACGGCTATATACTGCGCTGAAGACTTTGCGCCGCGCAAGGTTAGCCGCGGGGTGCATACCATACGCTAAGCCCACCGTCAGCACAATTACGACACAGCTGAAACACATGCTTCTCGCACCGGCCACCTGCACCGCCAGCCCCTGCCCCGGGTCCAGGCTGAGGATGCACCCCGGCCAATAACCAGCATAGCTAATACGCATGCACCTCGATGCATGGCTAATACACGTGCTCCCACCTGCACCGCCAGGTTCTTGAGCCCCTGCCCCGGGTCCAGGCTGAGGATGCGCACGGTCTGGTCGAAGGTGCCCACCGCCAGGAAGGAGGAGCGAACCAGGCCCTCGGGCACGGGCGGGATCTGGGGGGCACGTGTATTTAGGAGGTGCGTAAGAGCAAGTGGGTGGGTGCAGGCCCACAGCAAGCTTGCACACGAGCCTCATTCAGACCCCTGCTGTTGCTAATACACATGCCCCACCACGCCTCACCTCCAGGCACGCCACGTCCTCGCCCAGGTCCCTCTTCTCCGCCTCCACCAGCAGCCCCGTGCCGACCTCCAGCTCGAACACAGTCACCTCGCCGCCCTGGAGCGCGATGGCAACCTGGAGGGAAAGAAAAGAGCAGGTTGCTGTTGTTAAGAAAGCAAAATGTATTTTTGTCACTTGCTAAAACGACATCCAGCACAAACACAGTCTCGCCGCCCTGGAGCGCGATGGCAACCTAGACACAAGGGGGTGACGAGGAAAGGAGAACATGGCACAGTTGTTAACACAACCGTGGTACTGCTTGGCTGCGCCTGTCCAGTGGCCAAGGACCGTTAACGAGATGGCAACCTGTAACGGGAGAGCGCACGAGTTTACACACGCCCGTGCTAAGCCAGCGGACCTGCTTCTCGTTGCTGGCCGCCGCCTTGATGTTCCTCCGCCCCAGACATGCATCCGTGTACAACAAGTTAACACACACCTGCGCTAGCACACCTGCCTCCTGCCCACCTGCTTCTCGTTGCTGGCCGCCGCCTTGATGTTCCTCCGCCCGGGCACCTTCCACTCGTTGATGCGACGGTCGGGCCGGATGTGGCGGAGGCCGCCGGGGTGCACCTGGGGAGGGAAGGAGGAGCAGGTGTGTTAGGGCGGGTGGTGCACGCATGTGAGCTAATACACAGGTTTTGATGCACGGATGTGGCGCAGGCCGCCGAGGTGCACCTGAAGAAGCGGGGGAGCAGATGTCTTAACGCCGGATACCGTACTGCGCACCTGTTGGAACGCAGCAAGTCCCTATGCCGTCTATACGCGTGCCCCACCTGCCACGTTAACACACGTGCCCCACCTGCAGCATGCTGTTGTCCGCCAGCAGCTGCGTGTGCAGCGTGGGCACGATCCCACCAACCTGTTCTTAATACACATGCCCCAGCTGCAGGATGCTAACACACGTGCCCCACCTGCAGCATGCTGTTGTCCGCCAGCAGCTGCGTGTGCAGCGTGGGCACGGTGCCCAGGAAGCCGCTCTCGTTGGTCTCCTTAACCTCCTCGCCGATGGAGAACACCTGCGGGGAAAGAAAAATAACGCGACTCCATAACTAGCATGTGATTATTTGGCATTGGAAACGAAAGGTACGACAGCTAGTGGACTACGTAGGTTGCAGCTCGCCGTTTGCAGAATACGGAAATGGCATTCAGATGAGGTGGGACATTCCGCATATGTAGAATAAAAAGGTGTTTCGGTATGGCGTCGCGGCCGGTCAGGTCAGGGGACACACAAGTGGTGGCGGGCGGCTCAGAAAACAAAGCATTGATTGTCAAGGTCAGGAATCCCATGACTGAATATTTCTTTCCTCCTTGCCGCCTGCACCCTTGCCACAATGTGCGGCGCACACGCACAACCCAGCGTCTGCTGCAGCAGGCCTCTGATCCACGTGCTCTTGACCGGCCGCATGACCACTGGACACCGGTTGCACAGGCACTTACACGCCGGCCCAGGCAGCCACCATACAGCACTTTGCAGTTAATGACAGATACACACGGGGGCTGGGCCCACCCACGGCTCGGAAAACAAAGCATTATGTGTTGAGGTCAGGAGTCCCTTGACTGTAATGTGTCCTCATTGCCGCAGGCCGGCCCAGATTCTCTCCGTTCTTTCTTGGTGTCGTGCTAACCCGTACGCAGCCCCCGCACCCCACGTCCCTTTATGGCGCCGTAGCCTTGCGGCGGCTCGGAAAACAAAGCATTATGTGTTGAGGTCAGGAGTCCCTTGACTGTAATGTGTCCTCATTGCCGCAGGCCGGCCCAGATTCTCTCCGTTCTTTCTTGGTGTCGTGCTAACCCGTACGCAGCCCCCGCACCCCACGTCCCTTTATGGCGCCGTAGCCTTGCGGCGGCTCGGAAAACAAAGCATTATGTGTTGAGGTCAGGAGTCTCTTGACTGTATTGGTGTCCTCATTTCCTCATTCCCTTTGGCTCCTCCCTCCCTCCATGCCGTGCTGAGCCATGCAGCCCTCCCTTTCCCCCCACAACCCGCCTCACTCCGTGTACCCCTGTTGCCACTGCGGGCTTGCGGCGGCTCGGAAAACAAAGCATTAAATTTTGAGGTCAGGAGTCCCTCTGACTGGTGTCCTCATTGCCGCCGCCGCAGCCACCGCTGCTCTCTAAGACACCCCGTCCCCAGCCCCTTGAGCCCATACCCCGTGGTCTGCATAGCCATCCAGCGTTGCGCTTGCAAAGGGCACGACGGCGAATGCGTCGAACTCGCCCCTTTCCCGCGTGCCACGTGCTACGTGTACAGACATCACGTTGCATGTACGAAATAACAACATGAGCTTTCACGCGCCACCCACCAGCGTTGCGTTGGCAAAGGACACGACGATGAAGGCGTCGAACTCGTCCGTCACGTTGCGCCGCACAGTCCACACGGCGGTGGGCGCGCCGGGCAGCGGGCTGACCGCCAGCTCGCCCACCGCCAGCCCGGGGCGCAGCACGGACAGCGAGGCGCGAGTGCCGCGGCCAGCCAGCGCATAGATCTGCGGGATCTCCTCGCCCAGGAGGTTGGCCACCTGGGGAACGGGGAGCAGGCGTCAGGGGCGTATAAACAGCTGTCAGCTGCTGTTGCAGCTACAACCTAGGGAGGCGGGCACTGGTGGTGCGCGGAGCAGGTGCACGTGAGGACGCCGCCCCACGCCCGCATGTTTTGATTTTCGTGAAAGGCATGATGCCGGCCACTCCATCAGGTGCAACACCACAGTTACAAACGCACTTGTCACTTCGCCCCCGTCGTGTCTGTGAGCAGCATGCGGCTGAACCCGTCATGAAGTGCATTACGTCACAGTAATTGTTCGTCACGCACCTTCATGTCGGTGAGCGGCATGAGGCTGGCCATCTCGTCGATGAGCAGCAGGTTGCGCAGCGGTCGCGGCTCGAAGAACACGGGCTGGAAGCCGTCCTCCGTCTGCAGGGCGTGATAGGATGTTTGCAATACTTAAATTATATTAAGTGGTTTGCACGGATGGTCAAGTATGGCCGCGCTCGAAGAAGACCGGCTGGAAGCCGTCCTCCGTCTGCGGCACAGCGCGTGGTACAGCAGTGTCGTATGTAAACAGTCGCCAATAGAGCAGGCTTCCGCAGCTGGGAGCAGCCCGGGGCGTACCGGGAAGTACTGCACACACACTATGGCAAGGCAGTAGGCCAGGCCTGCCCACGGTCACGTGTCATCCGGCCGCCAGGCTGCCCCGAACCGGCATGCCCAAATCACTGTGACGTTGCTTTCCTGCCTGGTGCACGCTGCCAAGCTGCAAGGCTACCGTGTTGCCCCACCTGCACCAGCGTGGCGGAGGACGACTCGACGCTGTCCTCGTCCTCGCCCGTGCCCTGAAAGGAAGGGAAGGAGGCACACCGGCAAGGTCATAAAAAGTGAGTTGATGTTACAGTGTAACATAGACTGCCACGCGCCGTACGCCATGTGAGTTTGCTGATCAGCCCTATGTTGTTACTGCCATTGGACACCCACGATGAACTGGTACAGCGCGCGGCTGCCTTGCTTACAAACTATACACAATCAAAACAATGATGAACTCAAGATAAGAACGGTACTCACGATGAACTGGTACAGCGCGTGGTTGCCATACTCGGAGGCCGCGAACAGGAAGCCGGTCTTGAGCACGCATATGCTGCTGCAGGGCGGGATGGTGTCAAAGTACTTGATCTTGAGCTCCGCCACGCGCTCGCCCTCGTACGACAGCGTCACCTTGTAGATGTCGCCGTACTCGGACTGTACGGCAACCCGGGGTTGTACGACAGGGGGAGGGGGGCGTGTACGACAAAGGCGGGGGGCGGCTGTGTGGCCAGCGAGGGGCCCGGCCCCGCCACTCGCTAGCTGGCATCGGCTGGCGGTCCCGACCGTCGCCCGTAATGCGGATCATCACAACGCCAGCTGCTGTGTGTGCGCGCTCAAGAACACCACCCCGGCGATGCCACCTGTGCCTTCTTTCAATGCACGCCTAGTTTGGCGCAAGAGCTGCAAAACACATGCAGTGACCAGGTATGCCCATGGGCACCCACCAGGCCCTGCTAACACACAACCCGCACCCGCACCCACGCCCGCTCCCGCTCCCACCTGCACCAGGAAAGGAGTAGGCCTTCTTCTTGTGCGTGGCGTGGCACACGCTTTGCTAATACACGACACCAACCCCTGCTAATACACACGCATCCCAGCCAGCACCCACCTGCACCAGGAAGAAGGAGTAGGCCTTCTTCTTGTGCGTGGCGTGGCACACGATGAGCACCCCGCGGTCGCCGGGCAGGTCGGAGCGGCGCGGGATGACGGCGCGCACCTCGTCGTGGTCCTGGGGGTGGTGGTGGAGGAATGGTAGCACCAAGACATGATAAAAAAACAAATACTAGACTGAATCAACTGATAACAGGAACAGGTTGTGAGGAGGGATAGGCGGCGCGCACCTCGTCGTGGTCCTGGGGTCAAGAGCGACACACGCAACAGGATGTGCTGAAACGATGTTACTTTGCACAGGCATAATTATAATTACATCGTATCACGACGGGCTGGTGATCTTCCAGACCCCGGTATCCCGCTACCCCCCTGCCTCCCCCCAACCCCCTTGCACGAGGGCTTGCGCTGAACAAGGCCGCTGCCCCGTATCTGCAGCGCGCAGACCGGCGACCAACCCGTGCGCGTTTCAACGCCACCAGCCCGACCCAGTCAACGACGCTCCCTGCTCCCTGTTCCTCTTCGGAAGGCCGGCTCAAAGAGGCCCATACGGCCCGCGTACCCCTGCCCAGCGCCCCAGCCCGTCAAATGTCGCCCAGTAGCCCGCGGGCGCTGTGCCCTGCCTCGTCCTGGCTCCGAGGGCGCCCCTGCGCCATCCCAGTTGAAGCTGCTGGCACCGACCACGGTAGCCCAAACAGGGAGCCCCAGCTGCGGCTGCCCCTGCCGCTCCCGCCGCAGCTGCTATTGGTGCGCTCCGTTCGAGATGCTGGTGATTGCATCCTTTGTGCGGCCCCAAATTGAACATTGTGGCTGGCTACTGCAAGGAGGCAGCGCACCGCCGCCTCAACGGACACAAGGGATGCCACCCCGGAACCGGAGCCCACCCTCCCAACCCGCCGCTGCTGCCTTTGACCGCCTTGTCGCCGCTGCTGCCTTTGACCGCCTTGTCGCCGCTGCTGCCGCCACCACCGCTGGTGCTGCTGCCTCCTGCCGCCTTGTCGCTGCTGCCGCGACTGGAGCGACAGGACCACAGCCGCTGCTGCAGCAACGTCCCGCCCCCGCCCCAGCCCCCAGCACCCAGCACTGGCCGGTTCGTGCCCGTCCCACTGGCAGCCGCTCCCGATGCCGCATTCCACCTACCGCGACTCGGCGCAGCGATTACGCCCCGGGCCCAGGCCGCTTCCGTGCTTCCTTCAGGCATGCTGCCCCCACCCTACGATGCCCCCACGGCACCGCAATAAGGGCAGCAACGTGCGTGCCCTTCAGAACGCACGCCGCTGCCGCCATAGCCACTGCTGCATCCCCACAAGGAGCGGACTGTCATGGCAGCTGCCAGCTCACACCAGCACGCACCAGGTAGGCTGCTGCTGCTGCAAGCCCAAGCGTTTGGCTGCTGGCAGGTCAAACTGGCACGCACCAGGTAGGCTGCTGCTGCGAGCCCAAGCGTTTGGGCTAGGCCAGCGCACGCCGGCGACTACACCCCTCTGCACATAGGACCCGGTAACGCCGCCGCCGCTGCAACCGCAGCCGCTGCTCTGCAGCGGTGTTGCAGTGGTGCATCCCGACCCACGTGCCTGCTGCTGTTGCCACGTCCGCCACCCACCGCAGCGGCCCCACACCCTCAGACCCCGACACCCCCTCCCTTTGCTGCTGCCTCCGCCGGCAGCCATCCGCTCCCTGAACCTTTCCTTGCCCACCACCACCGCCACTGCAGGCCCGGCCGCAAAGCCGTAATCCACAAAGCAGCGACCAAGAGCCAACGGCCGAAGGCGGGTGTCTCTGCGCCGAGCCCCAGGCCTCCGGCCAAGGTCAACGGAAGCTGGTGTGCTAGTGCAGTCACACCACCGCCGCAGCTCAGACACCCAATACCAGGCGTGTGCAGGAACGCCGGCAGAGCGAACGCCCCCGTCCCTGCTGCTCCTGCTCCACGCCTGGCGCAGGCCCCTTCCACCCATGCCGCCGCTGCTGCTGCCGCCGCCGCCAAGCCCCGCCCTCGCACCCCGCCCCAGGCGCTGCTGCGGCAACCGCCGCCATGCTCGCCTCTGCCTGCGCCGTCTGCCGCCGGCATCAGTCCGTGAACGCGCCCCCTGCCGCTCTCGCCAGGTGTCCGCAACTCCCGCAGTACGCCCAACACCCATCCAGCCCTCGCACACCCGAACGGCCCCTTCCTGCCACCCAATGCCACAAATCGCAAACCCCCCACGTCCCACGAACGCCGCTCCCCAGACATACCCGCGCCCGGCCGCTGCCGCTCCCGTCCCCTCCAGCCCCACCTGGTTATAATGCCTACACAACTCCATCGCGCTGCTGCTGCGGCAGTTTCCGCGCTTGCGCAACACGGCACAGCCCTCGCCCTGCCCACTTCTCCCGCACCCCTATCCAACCCCCCTCCCCTCCCCTCACCGCCCCCCACCTGGTTCTTGTAGATGATGAAGTTCTCCGCGCACACCAGCACCCCGCCCGGCCCGTCAGCGCCGCCCGGCACCGCCACCAGGCTGTTGGCTCCGTTGTCCACCGCCTCGCTCCACTTGCGCACCACGTTGTTGAGGCCCAGGTCCATCTCGTAAAAGGTGAGGTGCTTCTGTGCCATGGACGCGGCCTCGCCGGTGGGGTCCTGTGGTGTGGTGTGGTGGGGCGGGGAAGAAGAGAACGCGTGAGACGGTGGGTGGGGGGTCGCGCGGAGTGAGTTGTGTTTCAGGAAGGCAGGGGGTGGTGTGGAGAGGCGCTTGGAAACGGTTCCGCGGAGTGCGGACATGAACTCCAGTTAGTTTGCAGGTGCTTCCGGGCCGTTGGACGCCGCCGCGTTGGTGGGGCGCGCATTGGCCGGCAGCTGGGTCCGGAACGTGCTTGGGATGCAGGTAAACGGCGTGCGTGTGAGTGGGGTGAGATGGCACAGGCGCGGCCTTGCAACGGGTGGGGAGTGTCGCGGTCAACGTCGGAATGCGTGTGGTCAAAGGCCGGGTGTGGCCGTCGCCGCAGAGGCACCGGCCGTGAGTATTCGGCTGCACATGATCTCGGCTTGCTGATTCAGAAGTGCCTGAGCCCCCGTCTGTGTGGGCGCTGGCGGGCAAACGGGTAGCTGGCGCCACCGTCCCAGGCCCCACCCCCCCATGCAACACCCCCCTGAGCCTGCTGCCACCCTGCCCTTCCTGCCGCCCACCTGGTCTGCCTCCGAGTAGTCCAGCTCAATGGCCGCAAAGATGGGGTTGTCGAAGCCGCAGTCCAGGCCGCATATGCTAAACGTGATGTGGTGCGACTTGTGTGCCTCGAGAGGCGATGAGATGGTGAGGTTGGCCGCGGCGTCGCGGTTCAGCACGTACACAAACTTCTGCTTCTCCACGGCTCCGATCATGCATGCGCGGCCCTTGGGGTCAACGGCAACGAACTGGCCGGGCACGATCCGCCTGCACCCCGAGCGCCCGAAGGTCTCCTGGTGGACCTTCACCCAGGCGTTCTTATCCTTGTTGAACTTGAGCAGGACGATCCTGCCCGAGTCTGAGCCCACGACCAAGTGGTCCGTGTTGGACCCAGTAAGGCGCACTGCCGCCAAGGAACGGATGCATCCGAACACCTCTGTCGCCACGACCGTCTGCACTTTGCCAGTGTCATTTGGCCGCAAAAGCTCTAGGACCTTTCCGCGAGATACGACTACCTCCTGGGCTTTGGGCCCTGAGAAATTGCCATACACCGCGCACTGCGCAGCAGAAGAGGCGCATAAGAACGCAGTGAGTTGGTAAGCTGTTCATACGAGCTAATTAACAGCTTTGCAAAGCAGCCTGGTTCTGAAACAGCCTGTCCCGGAGCAGTTCGGCCGCCGGTTCTTCCGCAACCAGGCCACACTGACCTGAATCCCAGTAGCCCTGCTGAGTGTCAAGCTGTAAAGAAACATGGTGCTGCCCTTGTGCCAAGCAGGCCCCTAGGGGCCGAGTTATGCGTACTTTACAGGTACATACTTAAGTGATCGGGCGGAGGAAATGGCAGGGTTGCAGCGCGGAAGTCACAGCGTGTGTAGTTCGTGGTTGTAGGGAAAATGTGAATGTCGTTGAGCTGTCGCAGGACGCCCAAGCGAAAAAGGCACGCTGCAACCGAAGAAACGGTCACCAGGATTTGCAATTCTTGTTGTCGCTACTGTTCCTGCAACGCAAGCTGCTCTAGAGGATATACTTTGTCTACTACTGCCATCTTTTGTGAGAAGGAAGCCTCAACCTTGTTTCTTTTCGCGCGCCAAGCCCTTTTGCACCCATGACAACGCGATGGCATCCGAAATAGATCCCGAGAGCGAAGCACTCATTCGACAGCTGCATCGGGAGCTGAACGGCCTCACGCGCACCTCGCGGCGAGCTGCGCACCCGACCTCCTCGCTGGACGGGCCCCCCAAGGAGCACCGCGCACCGCACCCGCAACAGCCCCATCAACAGCACCCGCAACAGCAGCAGCTACACCCCTTGCAGCAACAGCACCGCGACCGGGAACGCGAGCATCGCAGCGACGGGGGCAGCGGGGGCGCGGGCGCCAAACGCCCCCGCCCAGACAAGGAGCCTCACCGGGGGGAGCAGAGGGGGGAGCATCGGGAGAAGGAGCGGGAAAGGGACTCGGATCGCGACCGAAATCGAGACCACGACCGGGAGCGCCACAGAGAGCGGGAAAGGGACCGGGACAAGGAGCGGGAGCGGGAACGGGACAGGGACAAGGACAGGCACCGCAGCAGCGGGGGCGGGGCAGGGGGCGGCGGTGGGCACAAGCGCAGCAAGGGTTCCTCCCCTGCCGACCAACCCGCCGGCAGCAAACCGCCTCCCCCTCCCCCGCCTCCTCCACCACCTCCTCAGCAGCAGCACCAGCAGCAGCAGAGGGGCAGGGATGGGGACAGGGACCAGGGGCGGGCGTACAAGGCCGGCCGCGGCGGCCGGGAACATCCCCACGACAGCGGCGACGATGAGGCTGCGGCCGCGGCGTGGGGCACCACGGCTGGTGGCGGGGGCGGGGGCGGGGGTGGGGGCAGGGTGGCGGCGGTAGACCCTGGCCGCAGGGGCGGTGCCGCCTCTCCCTCGGCCTCCGCGTCTGAGCATGCCGACGGGGGCGGTGGTGGTGCCTACCCTGCGTCGGACATGGAGACGCCAACGCGGTCCAACTCTAGGGAGCGGTCGGCCTCACCGCCCGCCAAGCGCCACCGGGCAGGTGCGGGGGCAGGGGCAGGCCAGGGGGGTCTAGGCATACAGAGACGCAGCGCAAGCGTCCGTAGGGGTTTTGCGAGCCACCGGACATGGGCAGGGCTGGGGCAGGTGCGTCGCAGGGGCGGGGGCGGGGGCGGGGGCGGGTCAGGGGCGCGGACAGGGGCGGTTGCGGTTGCGGGGCAGGGGCGGGGGAAGTGTCGGTTGTGGTTGCGTTGCAGGAGCAGGGGCGCGAGTAGCGGCGGTTGCGTCTGCTGGGGCTGGGGAAGGGGAAGGGGCAGAGATGTTCGCCGCTGCATCTGCCGTGCGGAATATACGGGAGGGCGAGACGCCACGGTCAGGTCGTGTAGGGCGCCATGATCGCCCTGTTGGCGGTGTGTATTGTGCACTGTGCGCCCATGCCACACACCCAACGCGTGTGTGGGTGCCTTGCCAGCGGCCGTTCACCCCAAACACCCCCCCATGTGCTCTCAAGCGCACGTCTCTAGACGTCTCTCTTCCCAACCCGCCCACCCACCGCAGCTACTCCCGAGTGCCTGTAACCAGGCCACGGCCGCGTCCTCTTCCCGCACCTATGCAGTGAACCTGCGCAGTGCATTCTGCCAGCCTGAACCACCCTGAACTACCATGGACACCATGAACCACCCCCGCCCGCCCTCGCTGCCGCAGACAAGGAAGGACATGACCGGGACCGGAAACACCTGCAGCCGCAGCAGCCGCCGCCTTTACCCCCGCCGCCGCCGCCGCCGCCACAGCAGCAGCAGCAGCAAAGGCGGGACAGCAAGGGCGACCGCGACCGCGACCGGGACAGCAGGGGGGAGCGGGACAGCAAGGGGGAGAAGCGGGAGAGGGACCGGGAACGGGAAAAGGACCGAGAGCGCCAGGCAGGCTCCAAGGATAGGACCAGGGAAAGGGAGAGGGAGAAGGACAAAGACAAGGACAAGGAAAGGGCCCGGGAGAAGGATAGGGACAGGGACAGGGACAAAGACCGGAAGCGGGAGAGGGAGAGGGACCGGGAGAGGGACAGAGGCAGGGACAGGGAGCGCAAAGGCGGCGGTGCGGGGCAGGGGGCGGCAGAAGGTGACGCCAGAGGGCGGGATAGTGGCGGCGGCGGTGGCGGCGGTGGGGAACAGCTGTTGCCGACTAGGGGCTCAGCGGCGCCGCCGGCGCCGCCGCCGCTGCCTCCGCCGCCGCCACCTCGGCCAGCGGACCCGGGCCGGGGCCGGGAGGGCGGCGGGACGCAGGGGCAGGGCGAGGCTGCAGCGACGCCGCGGGTGGTCCCCGCGCTTCCACCCCTGCCGCCGCCGCACCACCCGCAAGCCGCCGCCGAGCCGCTGCAGCAGCACCAACAGCAACCGCCACACGGAAGCGACAACGGTCACGGCAACGGTAACGGTAACGGTAACCACCAAGGGGCTGCGGCGGCTGGAGCGGTGCCGCAGTGGCAGGATGCGGCGGCGGCGGCGGCGGCGGAGGCTGGGGTGGCGGCGGCGGAGGCGGCGGCGCTGACCCCTCTGGAGGCGGCGGCGGCGGCAGCTAGCGCGGCGGTGCGGGAGCAGGTCAAGGCGGCGGGGCAGGTGCCAGGTGGGTTAAGGGGGGGTGCCAGGTGGGTCAAGGGGGTGTGCAAGGTGGGTTGGAAAGCAGTGGAGGCGCGCTGTTGGGTTCCAACGTAGCTGTGGCCCAGTGAAGGCCACCCATTCGCTGTCCGACCAGTGGTGCAGGTGTGGGGTGGCAACAGCGGTGGCCTACCTCCCTCTCCTGCTCCTCAGCGCGCGCCGCAACGCCGGCCGCTGGGTTGGGGACGCGACGACTTGCTGGGGGCATGGTCGATGGAAGGTGCCGTACACACCACGCGTTGTTTACGCATTCCCGGCACCCGACACTCAGTCCCGCGCATGGTCGAGGTCCTACGCCGGCGTGCGCTGGCCACCTTGGGCCGCAGACAGCGTTAGCTGACTACATACAACGGTACATGTATGAATACCAGCGGTTGTCGCCATGGCTTGTCTCCCACGCAGACCCCCGCATGGTCAAGGTGTACCACGCGGGCGGGCGCTGGGCCATCCGTCTGCCCCGTGCACCGTCCTCGGCAAAATTATTACCATTGCTTGAATATTTGTAATGATTTTAATGAGAGAAACATCAACATGATTCGGGCCCTCTACCCACGCAGACCCGCGCATGGTCAAGGTGTATCATGCAGGCGTGCGCTGGGCCATCCGCCTGCCCCGCGCCGCGCTGTGCTCGCGGGCGGACCTGGCGGCGGCGCTCAACGACGCGTTCGCAGGGGAGATCCTGTCGTGCGGCCGCGGGGACAGCCTCAGCATTGTCTTTCTGGACGCACAGGTGCGTGGAAGTCACTAGGAAAGGAACACTGACGCACTTGTTTGGGGGCTGGGGGGCCTTTGCGGGCGAGGTCCTGTCGTGCGGCCGCGGGGACAGCCTCAGCATTGTCTTTCTGGACGCACAGGTGGGTGAACGTGGTTTGCAACGATAATACATTAGATAGACCAAGTTCCGCCCCACCACGGCACGGCTTTCGTGTAGACTGGCCAGTATATAGATATTGTGGGTGCGGGGGCCCGGGGGCATTTTCGGGGAGATCCTGTCGTGCAGCCTCAGCATCATCCCTTTGGACGCGCAGGTGGGCAGTCTGCCTGGGTTGCGATGTATTGATTGGGTGCTGGGGCACCTTTCGCAGTATTTGATTGGGGGCTGGGGTGCCTTCGCTGGAGACGTCCAGTCGGGCGGCTGCGGCAACAGCTTTCCTCCTCCCCGTCGACAACGGGTCATACCCGCAGTACCCCTGCTGCGTCAGTATCAAGCTGCTTTCCTTCCCTTTACAGCTGTACGGCCTGTTGTCCCATCGCACCTTCCCTCCTCGCCCCAGGGCCGCACCTGCACCCGCTACCACAGGCATGGGCCCTGTTGTCCCATCGCTCCTTGCCTCTTTCCCCCAGGGCCATACTTGCGAGTTCTCCTCCCCGCGGACACCGTCCTGGTTTGTGCTATCACCCGTACTGCTACTGCTACCTTGGGCCCATTGGCATGGGCCCTGTTGTCCCATCGCTCCTTGCCTCTTTCCCCCAGGGCCATACTTGCGAGTTCTCCTCCCCGCGGACACCGTCCTGGTTTGTGCTCACACCCGTACTGCTACTGCTACCTTGGGCCCATTGGCATGGCCCCACCCGCTCACCCTCCTCCCGTACGCTTTCTCCTTTTGCCTTCCCCCTACCCCCAGGGCTGCACCCGCGAGTTCCCCTCGCTGCATCAAGCTCCTTACCCTTTCCTGAGCGTCCGAGGTTCAGACTTGTCCACCCCCAGGGCCGCATCTGCAAGTCCTCCTCCCCCGATCAAACGCTCTTTATTTCCCAGTGTTTTCCCTGACCGTCGTGTGTCCCATTTCCCATGCCCCCCTTCAACCCCAGGGCCGCACCTGCGAGTTCCCCTCGCTGCGCGGCCCCGGCCCCGGCGGCCGTGGCGCCTCCGCCTCCGCCTCCGGGGGCGGGCCCAAGGACAGCGCGACACGGTGGCGGGCCAGCGTGGAGAGGGCCGTCAAGATATACGTGCGGAGATGATTCACGTACCAGACTAGCCACTACAGACCGCGGGCGCTATGCACTGTGTGCGCATGCGGGCTGAAATCACATCTTGTGCAGTGGTGCCCCACGCGTGTCAGCTCGTTGTGTGCGCGTGGCACATGCCTACACTGCAAGTACCTCAACCTTGGGGCGGCGACCCAAGGGGCCCAATGGCAGCGCCGTACGGTGGCGGACGAGCATGGAGCGGAGCGGGCCGTCAAGATATACGTGCGGAGATAAGGCGCATGCCAGCCGATACAGACGGCCGAGCGATGGCCTACACTGTTTGCTTTTGAGTGTTTGCGAGTTGTCAAAACGATAACGTGCGGGGTTGGCGTGTGCGCGTCCGCTCCTTGCGCGCCAGTCCGGGGTGGCGGTGGGTTGCAGGGACCATGGACAGCGGCGGCGCCGCTCAGTAGGGCCCGGGTGAAGCGGTTCGAGCGGGTCGAGCGGGTCGACCTCTACGTTCGAGGATGACGCAAAATGTGTGCCTGCCAGCAGCACTAGATGGCGCTACAGTAGTGCCCGTGCGCGTGCGAGCAGTGGCAATGATGCTGCCGGTGGCGGTGCGGAGCTCGCATTCGGGGCGATTGCGTATGCAGGCCTTTGCAGAGTAGGCTGCCTGGTCGGTGTGCATGCACGTGGTTGCAAAGGTAGGGGCCGGGAGGGAAGGCCAGCAAGCATGCATGCTACCATGCACGTGGCGTGCGGAGGCACGTGGTGGTGGGCATGGGCAGACCGGGGCACACGCATGGATTTGCATGGCAGGGCTTCCGCAAGCGTGTAATTCCCCCTTCGTCCAATTCAGAAAACTGTGCTGGGTTAAGGGCATGCTGGAAGGTCTGTGCTGGTAGGGGAAACGGGCGAATGCGCCATCCAGCGATGTCAAGTCGCTGTCATGGCGTGCCTTGATGCGTGTGAAGCAGAAGTGCAGGGTGGGGTGCCAATGTTGGGGACCCGACAGCCCCCCATCGTGGTGGCCTTGGTCGTGGTGGCCCATGCGGGCATGACGCCTCCAACACCCGAGCACCTGCCCGACGCTGATGCCCCATCATCACGCGTGTCCTGGCGCCTAGTCCTCAGAGGACTCCCAGGGGTTGCCCCTGCTGCTGTTGTCTGCAAGTGTGCAACCGGGGTGCCACGAGTGCGAGGCGCCGCCACACCCTACCCGACCCGTCTTTGGCATTGTGTGTTACATACATCCCAGGCGGACCCGTGCCCCACCACGCCGTGCCACGAGTGAAGGCCGCTTGTTTTGGACTGTTTTGAAGGGTGCGGTAAGGTGTTGTTCCTCCGGTAGGGAAGCTGACGGAGTACCGTACCGGCCCATGCGAGGATGTGCGGACGTGGGAAACGCCACGCCACGTGCCCAACTCCCGAGGCGATGGCAGCCGGTTTCCCTGATCCCCTACAAAACGCCCAACGTGTGCGCCGCGGTTCGGCAATCATGTGCGTGCGACGTGCCACCACAACACGTGCCTCACGCCCCTTTCCTTCCCGTGAAAAGGCCTAAAGCAAGCTTGACATATGGAACGGTGGAGTATGCGGCTGGCTTGCGATGGGCCAGAAGGCCCATCCCAGCATCTGCGGCATGTGGTGGGCAGCCCCTTGAAAGGGGACAGCCGTGCATGTATGCAGACTACTCAAGATGATATGGGAACGTTTCAGTCACTGATGCGCCGCTTTGCAGTACCGTTCAACGAATACCCCCACGGTCCTAACCGTACATACAGCGAGAGGGGTGGGAAACGCCTTGTCCCTGCTGGCCAGGACCAGACCTGTATGCTGTATCCCGGTTGGGACGGGGCTGGACGGGGCTGGGCTCTGGACAGTGACCAAAACTGCAAAACCATACCCAGCGAGCACACGGCTACTGGTAAGCGCAGGGGGGCAGGGGGCCAGGGGGCCAGGGGCACGGCACTTCCCTGTCTATTCTGTCAGCGCATGGGGTGGGGGGTCGGTGGGGTGTGTGGCACAGCGAGCAAGGCAACGAGGAGCAAGTGAACCACAAATGGGGTAGGCCTTAAATCAGCTGGGGCAGGAGCATTTCGGGGTACCGTGCGTGCCTGCCGGTCAGGGCGATGAAGTGCCGTGGTGCGTGGGAGGCGTTCCTTGTGTGCTAGAAGCAAGCAGGGCGAATGTTGTGCGGGCAATGTGCAACGTGCGCGATTTCGCAAGGCCTAGTCGGCACATGCTGACACAGCGACATTTATGCCGCCGTACCTCGTTGCCAGCAGCCAAGTATTGGGCGTATGGGCGGAACAGTCCATCAAACCTTGTAAGCCGGAGATGATACAGACACATATATAACAGCTGTACTCGACTTGTTCCGCTTTATAGCGCCGCGCCTTGACAGCTCTCGCTCGGGCCTTTCGGTGTTTACCAGTGTGCAGCTGTATTGCCCGCTTGTCACCTTGTTAGCCGACCAATGGGTACACAATATGACATATGCCAGCTTGCGTGGGCTTCGGCGGCAGCGGGCGTCCCTAATGCGCCTCCAACATCGCCGTCTTGGCCCTTTGAGCGCTGACACTGTCGGCTCCAACGAGCAACCGCGCAACTTGACAAGCCTAGCGCAGCCGAGCGCTTTCAGTGCGCTTGGGCGCACGCGGGCGCGTTTCCGACATGCTTTCCGCTCTCGGCAAAGAACGACAGGTCAGAAGTTTGCCACCGTCAGCGCCCCCGTCTGTGGCCTTGGTAGCGCACCTTGATCGTTGCTGTTTGAAGGAATGCATCACCTATTTCACTTTCAGTATCGGGGGTCAAGACGTGAAGCGCTTAGGGTTTGCGAGTTGCATGCCGCCTATGAGGCGTTGAGGCGTGGACCTCTTTACCCAGTACTTGCCCTAAACTTACCCTGAGTACAACCAGTATTTCCCACCCGTTCTGTCTTTACCCTACAGGCGATGTTCATCAGCTGGGGTCAACACCATGGAGTCGGCGTAGCGTCACGCCTGCCCGATTCTCACGCGCCCTCGCCTTCCCTCCGGCCACTGCGAAGGTGAGTCAACGTTCCCCGTCAGTGCACGGGATCCGTGTAGGGCATGGACAGGCTGGGTTTTCACCTTGCGCGGCTGGGTGCTTTAGGTTCGTGGCGGAGGGGGACTACTAGGCTGGGGCACGGAGAGGTCGGATAGAGGAGGGCAAGGGCAAGGGCCCAGGGTGCAGCAAGGTTCGGTGGCTGCCAGGTGTCTGTGTTTCTCGTAGGGCACCCCGCCTGAGCGGGGTGGCACACCGACTCCATCACCCCGGTAGGCCGACCCGGAGGCCACTCCACCATGCCGCGCGCGCAACAGCTCCCCCGCCCGCGGACCTCTGCACGATGAAAGCTGTTGTTGTGGTCAGGAAAGCTGTAGTTTGCCTTATGGACATGCGAGGGAGTTTGGTCTAGTGGTATGATTCTCGCTTAGGGTGCGAGAGGTCGTGGGTTCAATTCCCGCAACTCCCCTTGGTAGTGCTTATTGCCATGGGCACCTGCTGAATACGCTCTTGTTGGCGTTCCAAGGCGACTCGGGTGGCCCGGGCGAGCCTCCCGGGTGCTGGGGAGGCGGGGAAAGGGAGGAATTCGCGTACGGCAGGGGGGGTGGCCTCGGGCTTGAGGGCGGGGCAACGCGTCGTGAGACGTGCACAAGGGCGGGGCCTGCGTTCCCAACCCGCCATCAGCATTGCCGCTTGGCCGATGTCGCACCGTGCGCGCGTCATCCATCCTTGGGTTGTCGCCTTGTTGTACCATACCGCACTACCACCAGCTGCACACGGGGGCTTACGGTACATTTGCGCCCTTGTCCCTGTCACTGAAAGGTGATGCAACCGATCGCTGTCACCTGTCCCATGCTTTCTCTGACGCCCCCTCCCAGGTGCCGTGTAGTGTGGAGCACGCGCCACCCGCCACTGTACGGCAGGGAGTGCCCTGCCGTACGGTGCCCCAGGAGGCCACTCGTGGCGTGGGGAGCTGAAGGGGCGCTCGGCCCCATGGGCAACCCGTCGTCGGGCCACCTACCCCTCCCAGACCGTCCTCAAACGCATGTACCGCCGTACGGGTCATCGTGCACGCCGTACACCATGGTGAGTGAAGCGCTGGGCGCCGTGGCAGCGAGCCGTCGGGCGGTCGGAGGGTCGGGTGGGTGCTGGCGAGCCGGCTGCGGCGTCGTTAGGTGGGGTGGGGTGGGAGGGGATGGGCGTAGGGTTGGGGCCGGCTAGGGGGGACGGCGTGCGGTGGGGAGTGGGGCTGTAGAGGAGGGGTTCGGGGGCGCCGCAAGGCAGCAGGGAGGGTGTCAGGTGACCAGGGCGGCATATTGACGAGTTGCGCTGTCCTTCAAACAAAACGAGGGAGTTTGGTCTAGTGGTATGATTCTCGCTTCGGGTGCGAGAGGTCCCGGGTTCGATTCCCGGAACTCCCCTTTTGGCGCACGCAGTTGCCCCTGGGCATCGTTGGAATCTTGCGGATCGTTGCACGCGAAGTCGGGCTGGTTTTGGCGCACTGCGGCTTGGCGGAAATATAGGAATTGGGTTGGGGTTGGGGGAGGAGGGGAGTGGGACAGAGAATGGGTGAGTGGAACTCGCGGGAGCTTAGAGGGTGCGGGCCGGTTGCTGCGAAGCTCTGCATGGCAGACGCGCAACGAAACGACTGTTCGCCTTCTTTCTCTTACTAACGACGCCCTGCAGTCTTGAAAGCGTGCCTCGGGCTCATCGCGTAACAAACTGATGAAAAGTGGGCTGCTGACGGAGTTTAAATTGTATGCATGGCCCACTCCCACACTCCCTGCTGGTTTCGGGCATGGCGGCTGGCCCGCCGGGAGAGTAAGTAACCAGACAAGGATGCAAGTTACGATTGCCGGGAATTGCATACGCGCGATATCGCTGCTCCTGGTCCAACCGCTACGCAAAGTGCAAAGCGCAACGTGTCGTACGGGCGCCTTGCGGCGCGTGCAGCCCACCCAACGCCAATCCCCATCACATGCACCCCACACCTGTACGGCAGGCCCTGTATCGCTGACCAATTACCAAAACAAAGGATTTGACACACATAGCTGCTAGTACGCGTCAAGAGCTATGCGGCGATGTGCGTGGTCGGTATCCTGGCGGTGACAGGCAAGGGGTGAAGCCGCTGGCCTAGTTGGCAACGCTGTCAGTGGGGCAAGCGGACGGAGGGGTTGAGGGGTAAGGGTGGCTGCCGTACCTTAGCAGCTGGCAGCGTAGGCAGCTGGTGGCAGCAGGCAGGGGGCAGACGTGACGCAAGGCGGCAGCACGGCACGCGTTCAAGGCTTCTCCACGCCGCGGGGATTGACGCCTATTCCATTCTACTCGCCTGTTCGATCCTATTCTACTGACGCCTGTTCAGTTTTAGTAATTCGCAGCGCTCCACTGGGCCTCTCCACGCCACGGGACTTGGTGGCGGTCTCCAAAGGGTGTGCTGGCGGCCTCAGGCGGAGCTTGCGGCGGCGGCCGCAGTCCTAATCGCTCTGCGCGCTCTGCGGGGCGATAGATGAACCCTTGGCGGGGCAACGGACGGCGGCAGGCAGGGGGCAGGCAGGGGGCGGGGCGGCACGGCTGCTCGACGGCACAAGCAATGGTACCGGTACGTACGTAGCCTGCTGGCGGCGGCAGGCAGGGGGCCGGTAGGGGGCAGGCGTGGAGCGATTGGCGGGAGCGGCGGCTGGCGCAGCTGGCGGCGGCGGCCGCAGTCTTAGGCGGCGCGCTCTGCAAGGGGCTCGTGCAGCACTTGCGGGCATGTGGATCGCAGAGCTCCCGGTGGGGCGAGCTTGAGGCGGCTGCAGGCCAGGGGCATACAGGGTGCGTGGCGGCCAGAACCTCCAGCACCTCGTCGCTCGTCCCCAATCCACCTACCTACCCACCTACCTACCAAACCAACCAGCCACGTAGGGGGAAGGCTGCGTGCAGGGATGACAGGGCGGCGGCAGGCGGAGCTGGCGGCGGCAGCCGCAGTCCTAGGCGGCACGCTCTGCGAGGAGCTCGCTGACCCCATGGCGGGGCAGGCGGCAGGCAGCAGGCAGGGGGCGGTGGCGGCACGGCTGCTCAATCCTAGCTTGACGCCTCAAGCGATTGTGCTGGTGGTTAGCAGCGCTCCCGGCGGGCCGAGCTGGATGGCGGCGTGGGGCGGGCTGGTGCGGCAGGCAGGGCGTGAGGCGGCACGCGTGCAGGCTGCGTGCGCCCTGCGTCGTCCGCGGTACCGTGTGTCGTTGTTCTGTGGATGTTCACGCAGTTGTAGGGCGAGCCCTTCTGTCAGGGTGTCTGGATACGTTTGTGTGCCTGGTAGGCGTGCGCTCTGCGCTGTGGAGCAGGTGGCGCGCGCTGCATTGGCATTGTGGACGTTGCATGCAACCCACGGTCGGTGGTCTGGTGGTCTGCTGCGTTTGGAGTTGTGCCAAGGTGGATGTAGGCGGATATCCCCTGCGCCAGCGTTTCCGTGCTTCCCTGACGCCTCGCACGGTTTCTCGCATTTCATGCGTACCCATGCGCCAGGGTGTCTGCTTGGTTAGCATTAAGTGGGCGTGCAGATAGAGTCTCTGCGTCGTGCGTGGGCATGGGACATGGTAGGCGTAGGACTGGTAGCCGGAGGAGGGAGGACCGGTAGGCGTGCGCTGCAGAGGCGTTGCAGGCGTTGCAGGCGTTGCAGGCGTTGCAGGCGTTGCAGGCGTTGCAGGTAACGTGCGGTAGGTGATAGCACCTGAGTGCGGTTGTGTTGAGGAGAATGCCGGTAGCTTAGACTCCACGTGCCAGGCTGTTTGGCTATATATGTATGGTCGTGGTTAGTAATAGGCGTAGGCGTGCAGGGCCGGCGCTGCAGCGGACCCAAGACACGGACGGAGCTCTGCAATGCAATTGGCTGCCATACCGTACTTGGGACGTTGCTTGGGAGATGGCGTCTGGTTGAACCCCTGCAAGAGTGCAACGGGGCGCGCTCAGGGGCAAGGTGCCGCTCAGGGCCGTACCGTATGGGCGTTGCAAATGTTTGGGGGCATGGCGCGCGAGCGCGCCAATGAACTGCATGAACGATACGGACCGCAAGCTTGGCTATGTATGGAGTTGCAACTTCAAACGGCACTGGATTTGTCTCAACGGCGACCCCTGGACTCATGCACGGAAAAGCATCATGGATACCGTACGGTACTGAAGTCAGGGCCGGTACCAAGGCTAGTACTTCATGGATCGATTTTGGGCGCAATATTGTACAGGTAGGGCTAGTTTACATGTCGGCTGGGACAACGTTCCCCGTTACAGCTCACTGCTGGGGGCAAGCTGTGAGGGGTCACACATGGTCACACACGCCCCGCCCCTGCAGCACAGCAGCACCTATCGGCAGTGTGTGCGGCTGCGTGCAACCACCCTGAACCACCAGGCCGCGCTGTTACGCCAAGCAACCTGTGAAACATTCCAGAGAAAAACAAAACACAAGCGGCCTGAGGCATGCAAGGTGCGGCAGGCCGCCGCCTCCCCCGCCCCCGTCCGTCACCCCACCCCACAACTCCCACCTGCCGCCCTACCTGCTATTGCGCAATCGAGCACGCCCGCATGCACGTACTTGTGCGGCAAAACGAATCCAAGAATTCGATGACACTGTAATACACATTCGCCATGGCCGTGGCCGCCAGCCGAGCACTAAGTACGGGAACGTTGCCACCCTGCACAATGTTCGAGCGGGGCCCCCTCTCAGGGGTCAGGGCAGACCCAGCAGCCGTACGGGCCCCACTACTTGCACAAACATCCAGCACCATATCGCACACAGCAGCCACCAGCCAGTAGTGGGACCAGAGTGGACACTGCGGAGGGAGCAGCACCGACCAGAGTGGACACTGCGGAGGGAGCAGCACCGACCAGACACTTTCACCTGCCGTGCTTTACGGAACTTCCTTGGTACCACACACGTACACAGGCACGTAGGTTGCTGCAGCAGGTTGCTGACACGCAAACACTCACACCTACCCGCACACAATCAGTGCACGCAAGACCAGCAGGCCGAGGTGGCGAGCAGCCCGCCGCCGAGGGCAGGGGCACACGCCTTGCTAGCTAGCATGCATGCTTATATTACTGTAGGAGCATCCTCAGTCGGTTCAAGGCATGCGCATGCACACACGCACGCTGGCGCACCCCTGCCTGGGGTCACGTACGACAACACACACACCCACACGCACCCACGTGCGCACGGCCAAAGCACACCTCCTGAGTCAAGAAAGCACACGCACGCACATAGAGGCACGCAATAAAGGCAAAACGGCGCTCGGCGCCCGTCCTACTCTGCGGCAGGCGGGCAAAAGCCCAAGCACCTTTCGGTGCATGCATCAAGCAACCAGATAAGAGCAGCTGGGCACACACCGATACCCTGCTTTTTTGCAGCAGGAGCGCACAGGCACAGGTCAACTGTCAGCCAACACCATTGTACAAGCGCGCAAGGAGGTGCTTGTTTTCAACACATCCGTCCATCCCGACTACAGCCGCCAGTAGCTGCACCCCTGTCTACACGAGGGGCAGTGTGGGGCAGCACCCCTCCCTCTTGTCCTTGACGGTGAACACACACTCCCCGTCCAGGCAAAACTGGCCAGCCTTGCTGCACGGCCCCCTGCGCTTCAGCTTGATGCACACGGTCAGGGACGAGGCCCCGGCACTGCCACCGCCCCCGCCGTCCTTCTTCCTCTGCTTCTTGTTGCCACCCTGGAGCGAACGGCGCTGCCCTGCCGCACTGCCCTCACCAAGGGCTGATGAGGCGTCGAAGGACATGATGCCGTACTGTTGGCCCTCATAGCTGTCGGTCCAGAAGGCAGGGTGCACGGCAGCACCGTTGACCGTTGCACCAGCGATTGAGCCAGGTGAGGCACATGTGGGGTCTGTGGGCAGGAGGGGCCACAAGGGATTGCACCAGGGTCGGCACACGTGGGGTCTGTACACGGGAGGGGGCCACCGGGGTCCGTGTGCCTAAGCGAGCGTGCGACGTGTGTATCCACGGTACATACGAACGGTACGTAGCTTCTTACGTACTCCCAGTGTATACATGTGCATCTTGAGCAGCCCCATGCTTTGGCCCCACCCCAAGGGCCCGAGGCGGCAAGCCCATACCCTGCCTGCCCCTGCCCCCTGTCCCCCATTGCAGCACCCTTTCCTTTCCGGATCAGCCTTCCTGTTTTGTTGTGTGTCCTCCATCCCTTTGGCTACTAATAACCCCCAACCCCTGCCGTCTCCTGCCACCCCGCCACCGGCATGCGCACACCGCCCACTGCTGCCCCTGCACCCTTCTACCAGTATGCGCGCACTGGCCCCTGCCCCTGCCGCCCTGCTACCGGTATGCGCACACTGTCCCCTGCCCCTGCCACCCTGCTACGGGTATGCGCACACTTTACCCTGCCCCTGCCACCCTGCTACCGGTATGCGCACACTTTACCCTGCCCCTGCCACCCTGCTACCGGTATGCGCACACT
>VFQN01002523.1_pt1 | contig 27987 bp, 48 predicted proteins | sample 3512371 | NCBI WGS metagenome assembly VFQN01 (sample SAMN10412370, study PRJNA504923) | tailings metagenome | isolation source: Replicate 2 from Balatoc abandoned mine | place: Philippines: Itogon, Benguet | collected 2017-08-28
CCGTTGTGCTGACGGGCTGCCTTACCAGGGGCAGGTGGACGACGACGAACACCTCGTCAAGGGAGCAGCCGCCGGCCGTAAGATCAGACACCGGGTACCTGATCTCGTTGTTGGTGGGCTTGGTGTCCGTGATAGAGAGCGGCAGCTTTCCCGGCGGCCTACGGGTGCACTTCCCAGGGGCCATAATGGACGCCTCGAAGGCTGAGGTGGTCGTGTAGAACCCATACCTGACCTCGTCCCCGCTGGTCACACTGCTGCTGGTCAGGTTCAGCTGGATGATAACCTGGGTACCGGCCTGGTTCAACAGCAGCTTGGCTGTGCCGTACTTGGTCGTCTGGCCACCGATGATGTCCCCCTGGATGAAGGGCACAGCCTGGCCAGCCTCGTTGTACAGAGTGCAAGGCTGGCTTCCAGCCGCTGGGGATGGGCTAGGCGACGTGACGGGGGCAGGCGAGGGCCTGGGTGCAGGGCTAGATGCAGGAGAGGGCGAAGGAGAGGCCTGGGGAGAGGGCCTGGGTGCAGGAGAGGTCTGGAGCAGGCTACGTCCAGCCGCTGTCAGGCCGTCGGTGTCGGGCGTGAGGTGCTGGGGCCGGGGTACCGCGAAGCGCCACAAGCACTCGTGGGATGCGCCGTCCTCAGCCTCCCCACAGCGGTGGTTAGCGTTGCCGGCGTGCAGCTCCAACGCCGAGCACGTGGCGCTGGAGCCGCCAACCGAGAAAGCGTACGACGGAACGCCATCTGCGTGGTTGGGTGACGTGAGTGCGGGAGGGAGGCATGTGTTGGCACACGACAGGCGGCGGCGAAGGACGAAACTGGCACGTGGCTAGACAGTACGCAGCGACAATGCGCATGCAGGGGGTGGATAGGGTTGCTTGTTGCTTGTTGCTACAGCTCCAGCGGTTGTTAGCGGAAACGTGTGGGGGGTTGCTGCTAGAACTTGATGGACTTGATGCATGGGTACTGTCGGGGTCGTGCTCGTACCTGGCACGCAAGGCCCAGAGCCGCTGTGGATCACGAAGGAGACCTCCGCAGGCCCAGTGTCGCCGTGGTCCCACCGTGCCCACTGGCACAAGGCGTCTGCAACCAAAAGGCACCAAGTGGGATGGCAAAACCGTCAGTACACCTTCACATCAGTACATAAGTGCTGGTACGACCGCGAATCAATCAGCACTGCTGGCAGTAGTGCACACTAGCACGCTGTGCATCGCCTGCACGCGCTGTACGAGCCAGCTTAAGAGCTGGACTGTAGCTGGGATACATAGGGGAAAACTGGTGACGTGGCCGTGTCTCCGGCCAGAAGGCCTACCTGGACGCCCTGCCGCCCACATACGCCTCAGAGCTGCGCTGCCGCTCGGTGAGAGCATCCCGGGCCCGTAGTACCACTCGGTCTGCCGGTCTCCGGCGCAGGCATAGCGCATGTGCTGCCCGCACGCCAAGTCGGTTGACTTGCCATCGGCGGGCGAGTCCGCGCTGCCCCAAGCCAGGCAAACCTCACAGTACAACGAGCTATCTCCGCCACTTTCATTGTGGATGCAGCGTGATTCGTCTACTGTGAGGTGCAGCTGGCACGCGACCTGCGCTCCGCATCCTCCTGCGAACATCGTTAGGCGAACAGGACAGGGCCAGACTGTAACAACGCCAAAAACGCTCACCATACCAAATGATCTTTTACACACGCTATTAGGCACTATTGTGTCGAGCGCAGGTTGGGTTGCGGCATAAGATGTCGCCAGTGTGGCCTCGGTGTCATACCACGTCGAGTTGATCTGGGCCTTCTTACAGCGCCGGGATAGCTACAACATGGTAGGGAAAAACTTGTGGGCCAGTTCCAAAAACTGTACCTGTGGCAGTCGAGCCATAATCGCGGCCGACGACGGGGGTGGCCTCCACCAGCGAGGCCGCCAGAGCGCACAGGATTACCAGAAGGGCACCGCTCCACCCCATTACGCTGTATGGGCACCCGCGTAAAGGCACGAAGCCTCTCCGGGTACACAATGGTAGGGGTGTTGTGCCACGACCCATTACCAGAGCGCACTTAACGGGACATGATGGATACAGTTACGATTTCTATGTTCTTATCAGGTACGCAACCAGGAGACTAGTAACAACGACTTCTGTCGCGCCAAGTTGCGGGCTGGGGTACTCCAAGATCTAGAGTGCAGGGAAACCCAAGATAATAAATGGGGACCCGAGCACAGTGCTCCTGGAGCCACCTGATGCGACTTCGGCGCGACGTGGCTCCGGTGTTGCCATTTAGTGGACATCTGGACCGACTGCCGTACGGGCACCCCAAATGCCCTAATGCCTGCCTTCGACAATGGCGCGGTTTGCTATTGCTCTACAGTCGCAAGTGTTTTTGTGCTATCGTTTGGCGTTTACAGCACGTCTTTCTTCCTGTTCCCGCCGTGGCCGCACACAACCAACGGAGACTCTAACCGTTCCTGGGTCAGGTTTCAGGAATCTATAGGCAGAAGTACGCATATGTAAAGACCCGTGTACATCACAGCCTGCGCTGTTGCTGCTTTGTGGAATCCGGCCCGTTAGACTTCCTACTGTTCAGGGGGCAGGGGTAAGGCTGCGGCCTTTCAAACTTGTGCCAGCATGATGCAACAAATAAAACACACGACCATTGAAAGGTCGGCGTACCCTTACTCCCTCCCAAACTTCCCATTGTTCCGTCACCTCCAGTGTCGGAAGTTGGGAAGTTAGGAGTGGTCGACGACAATCAACTCATTACAATTTCTAATGCAAGTGACAGAGCTAAATGCTAAGCAATGGAAACTTTGCCTGACGTAAATTGACAGGTTCAACTTCGCAACGTTGCGTATCCGTCATACATCCACAAGGTTTACATGTAAACCAATCTTGTATTCATTTTCAATTGTGTAGAACCTTGCGTACTGGCTGTGTGTTGACAACGCTGAGGACGACAAAATTATTCTGGCCCCAAGCATTCCTCATATCGTCATGTAAGCCCGAAGCCCGAAGCCCTGAAGTTACGGTAGCACCTTGGACAATGTCGGTATCCCTTGGTGCGCAAGCAACTCTAGTTTGTGTCCAAACGCTTAACGTGTACCTGCATGCCTGTGTCGTTCGGGGCTCGCAGGGCTTGCGCTGGAATAGGTACACCGTCAGTGGCCTTGTTCCCATGTACATGGTGTCTTGGGAGCCTGTCTATAGTGGTTTGGTGGACGGGGCGCAGACGGTCGCTGGCTGAAGCAGCGGCTGCCCACCCTCGCAAGTGTCCAGCAGCACACTGGAACGGCAGTGGTTCTAGGTGACAGTGCAGATCGACACGGACAGGGATACTGGAGGTTGCCTTCAAGCCTCCCCCGCCACACGGTGCTAAGCAGCCAAAAGTAGCCCTCCAGGCCCCACACAGCCCCCACCGCCCCGGGGAGCTCTGGCGTCTGGGGCGTCCTGCTCGCCGCCGTGCTCGCAGCAACACCGGCTGGCCCACGCGCCGAGCAGCTGCTCCTCTTGACATTCAACCCATGCAGGTTGGAGCAGTACTATTTGTCCGTTGATCTTGCAAGGACCCCTATCCGGTATACACACCTACCGTTGATGGCTACGGCCAGGGTGCTGCCCGGTGGCTTGGGGGCTGCCGGGTTTACTGGAGTTGCGGCTTGTGGGCACCGCCAACTGCAGGGCAGCTTCCCAGCAGGATATGGTGGAACGGCTTGCTTGTAGGCTGCAGGCATTTCTGCTGGCTGCAGGTGGCTGTGTCGGGGACGGGTATGGCAGGAGGTACCGAGCAAAAGGCACTGAGGGGCAGGTTGCTGCTGAGGCGTGAGGGGGTACAATCGTACACAATACTGGTACTTGTCAAGCATGGATCATCAGTAATTGCATACCGGCAGCATAGAGTCACAGACATGAGTCACACCTGTCGATACACAGTGTGCGTACCGTGTGTACCGTATGTAGGTGTTCGTTGTCGTTGCCGTGCGTCCAAATGGGACAGCAAGGCGGCCACTATGACACGGGTTTCCCACTACACTCGCGAACAGGCAGGTGCAACAGGCCGACAGTCAACTCAACCAGGTATACGACCCCGCTAACCTCGTAATCCAAGCACATCGTCACATGGCTCAATGCAGAGACGTGGCTACTGGTACACATAGCATGTAACACGCAGCCCCCATCCAATGGCCCTCACATACCGTACGCTCCTCCTCACACCGCACAAGACCATATAAGTTGTTGGGAGACCCTCCGGAGTCCGGACATGGGCCCCGCGATGCTGCTCAGTCCTCGACCCCATCATTCCATGTAGGGTTTCCCACCAGCACTGGGCCCACTCACCCATGTTGGCAAGGTGGCAACCCCTGCAGGAGACCATGCGGACGTCAACCAGGCGAACAGGAACAAGCAGAAAGCAAGATCAACTCAGTTTGCTCGCTCACTCGGTGAGTTTTGCGTGCTTCCACTTTTATTGTAAGGTGTGGGGCCCGACCATGTGGGTGGCCTACGGGCATTTGACCGGATACGGGCTTTTCGACCTTACAAGCGTGGCTTAGCCCCAAGACGATCTGTGTTACGCATTTAACTCCTAGGGCGTGGCACCTGGGTCGACATTGCACGTTGCGCTATACACAGCGCACGTTGAAGGGCTCGTCCCACCAAACCAGGGCACCCCTCCCCTGCACCAAACAATGACACCCGTACGCATCGCGAGTCCCTACAAACACCGGTAGCCACACAGGGCGTCACTTTGCCGTTACAGACGTGCCGGCAGGAGCAGAGTACCGTGCCGGCATCAGCCAAAGTGCATACTGCGTTGTGTCTGTCAGTGAGAGGTCGTGCGTCAGCCCTGTCGCAGCTCATCACCTTGACCTCCCGTGCATAGAAAGATGACCTTGCGACCAAATTACACCTCCTCCATCCACACGTGCCGTTTAAGCCCTGCGCACCCTTCATGCCTGGCAGCAGCTATCCCCGTTACACCCACCTGCAATCTCGGTGTCACAGGATACACCGTTACCCACTTGAAAGCGCCATCGATGAGTGCAAGTGCCGCACCCACACGTGCCGATGAGGCTTGGTGGCTTGGTGGCTCTCCAAGCCTTCAGTGCAACACCGCCCGGCACTTCCCCCACCTCCACAGTAGTTGAGCTCATGCGCGGCGCAATGCCATGGGTGACGCACGCGGCTTTTGACGCAACGCACGCGCAGGGATAGCAGTGTTTCTGATGGTGGAACCAAACTACTAACGAACCAGTTACCCCACGCAGCTGAACGAGCCTAACCCGAACAGCTTCAGCACTCCACCAACCCCACGCAACGACTACAGTATCCTACCGAGCCGCCACACTCCTCCCTCCCACCGGCCCGCAACGGCCCCATGCCCTCCTCGTGCCCCCGGCACCCATCTCCCCTTCCCGCACCCGCACCCGCCCCAATGCCCCGCCCCAACGCCCGGAGCACGCAGCGATACGTAGCCGTGCCCAACCGCCCCCTCGCTCGCCGAACCAGCTCCACCCGCGCAAACTGCAGCCTCCCTCCAAATCCCACCCCTGCCTCGCTACACAACCAGGCTCCTTCCACAGTGTCGCCAGGGGTTCCTGCACGCGACGGGCGGTGCACCCAATGCGGCCCAGTCCGCCCGCGCTCAGTGGTGCCCGCCCGACACTTCGGCGCCCGGCGGCGCGTAGTACTTCTTAGCGGCCTCCAGCACTGGGAAGAACACGAAGCCGCCCAGCGAGATCCAGATCAGGCGCGGCTGCCAGCCCGACATGAATGCGCCCATGCCCTCGGTGCGAGCGATCTGGACCGTGGCGTCGAACAGGTTCTTGTAGCGCCCGCTGGCGCCCTGCGTCATGAGCCGCGTCTTGAGCACGTCCAGCGGCGTGGTGATGACGCCTGCAGGGGAGGGGAACACGCGGGAGGGCGTCTGGTTAGTTGGTTGGGCGGTGCGTTGGGGTGTGTGAAAGGACCGGGCAGGGTGTGGGCGGGGAGGGGCGTGCAGGCGCGTGGCTAGTCGGGGCTTGGGAGGTAGTAGGGAGGGGCAGGGAGGGGCAAAGGCGGGTGTCCAGAATGGGGAATGTACAAGTGGAAGTAACGGTATGGGGCAACCGTCTGCACGCAGAAGCAGACTGTGTTACCAAGCGTCGTGAGCACAAGCAGGGGCGTGGTGCTGACACCTGAATGGCTGGGCGTGCCACACGGGACAACGTTGAGGGGGTTGCACGGCGGCTGTCCGGCATGGGCTGCTTCACTGCATGCCACATAGCAGTACCTTGAACATGCGGCTCGCGTTGCCTGTCGAAGAGCTCCTTGAGGCCCGTCTAGCACGTGGCCCAGGGGATGTGCACCTCTTTGCAACTACGTCAAGTCCCCGCTGCGTCTCTTCGCGTGCGGACAAAGCCTCTGCACCCGCACCGGCGCTGGCCCCCCCGTGCGCAAGATAGGCTACCAGGGTACGCCCGTCCGGAGTTGCCTGCGCGAACACCTGTAGGTCAACCCTCAGCACCCAGCACAACCTAGAGACCCAGTGACCCAAGCGACATACGACACAGGGACTCAGTGACCCAGGGCTCAGCGGCCCATCGACCTAGCGGCTCATGCAATAGTGTTCGCTGCCCCCGCAACCGCAACCCCAACCGCGCCGCCTCACCGTGCGAGGTCAAGCTACAACATTGGGACACGCGGACCGACCGACCCACAGTCCCCAGCGCGTTCCAGGGGCTCCGGAACCTACCGGCCCACCGACCCCACCACCCACCCGTAAAGCCGCCCGCGAAGGCTCCGATGAGGGACGTCTCGCCCGGGTGCAGCTCCCGGTTCACCACCTTGCCGTACGCGCGCTTCGCCTGCTCGTACGCCACGAACTCGATGGCGTCGAAGGGCAGGTCGCGCAGCATGAAGGCGCCGTACCCCGCGTACGCCCCGCGCAGGCCCTCGCGGCCCAGGATGGTGCGCAGCTGGGGGACAACGTGATCGGGTCAAGGAAACACAACACGTTTTAAACGGGTTGAGGGGAGATCAAGCGTACGGGGTGTCATTGTACCGGTGGGAATGGGAAGTTAGCCGGCGCCCTGGGTGGAAAGGGGTTCAGGGGTGTCTGGCACGTGCGGACGGTAAGGACCGCACCCGCGCACCCTGGCCCCCGAACACCAGGCCGCACCAACACAAGTCCCCACGCCCACGGCTGCCCCGTGGGCAGTGCTGCCACCCTGCTGCCACCCACCTCCAGCCCCCAGCCTGTGAGCTCGCAGGTGCTCGGCAAGCACCTTTCCTCCCCTAAGACGAACCCCCTTTCACCGTTCGGCCTCTGCCAGCGGCCCCCGACACCCACCGCCGTGACTGCGCTCTTGAACTCGCCGGTCTGCAGGCGCTGCTTGACCACCTCGGTGGGCACGCGGATGAGGGACGAGGCGGCGCCCGCCACCGCGCCCGCGATCATGGGGCCCAGGTACTGCTGGTCCTCGCTCACCTCCGCCTGCGGGGTTTGCGGACAGAAGAACACGTAGGAATGACGCAGTGGATTAGGAACACAATCGCGTCCCTGCCTGCGGGGTGGTGCAGCAGGCTACAGGCATCATACACTCCATGGCGCTTCATGCCTTGTCCGTACGTGGGCGCATGTACCCAAGGCGGCATGCACTGGTATGCACTTGCGCACTCGCACGGGCCTGACCCGAGGGATGCTTTACCGAGCGCCTGACCCATTCGTTCACGTGCAAAACAGCACGCGCGTCACGGCAACCCTGCCAGACACAGGTGGTTGTAGCTACTGCGTTTCCAGCGTGCGCTGAGAGACCCCGCCTGCACCGGCAGTTTGCCCATGTAGCATGCTGCTGGTAGCATACGGAGGTAGTGGTGCTGCACACCGTGCTGCAGCGAGCGTACGGAGCCGTGGCGCTACCCCACCTGCACCGCCTTCTTGGTGGGCTCGTAGAAGGCCATGAAGATGGCGGAGGCGGGGGCCACACCCGCCAGGTTGCCCCACACGCCTGCCGGGTACCGCACGTACTGGAGTTGAGCACGGACGGTGAGGTGCATCCAGGCTAGTGAAGAGGCACGCTACGTTGCGTCTGTTCGGCCCCAAAGTACAGGCAACCCCAAGGCCAACGCCGTTCAGTGCCGAGGCCGTACGGCAGCGCCAGCTGCACGCCGTGGTTGGCGTGCGGGGACTTGAACACGGTGACCAGCTTAGCACGCAAGTGGCAACGCAGGTGACAGTGTCTCGTGCAACGGCGTGCACTGAAGGGCAGCATCCTGTGGCGCACACACCGCAGGACCCACCACACGTCCAATCCCAGTGGCGCCCCCACTATCGCGGCTGCAGCCCAAACCTCCAGCCGCGACACGCAGGACAAACACTGTCGCTGGGCACCACCGCTTGCCGCCGCCCCGTTGCCAAGGCGATATGGTGGAAGTAAACCTACAGCACTGCACTAAGGCCCCCGCCCCCGACCATGAAGTCACAACGCCGCCCTCAGGCACGACGTCCAACGCCCTCGCCCCCGCCCCCTCACCCGCGTACAGTCCCTTCCCGCCGCCCGACTGCATCAGCGCCTTGAAGCCCCCGCCGCCGATCATGGCCTGCAGCCGCGTCTTGATGGTGTCGATGGGGTACAACGCTGCGGGGGGCATGTCGAGCATAAGAGGAAGCAGTGTCAGGCGTTGGGGAGTCAGGGTTCCGGCGGTGTACCGCGCTGAGGGGAGGCACAACGGCGCCAGGGAGCCAGGGTGTCGGTGGGGTACAGCGCTGACGGGAGGCGCGCCAAGCACGCGGGCACAGCGTCAGGCGTTCATGGCGGGCCAGGGTGTATCTCACGCTGGAAAAAAGCAATATCACTGTCGGGTGTTGGTGAGGCGTCTGGAGTAGCCAACTACCCCTGAGACGGCGGCCCGATCGTGCCTGGCACGTGGCACGACCGCATGAAGCCGTCCCTGGGGCCCCATCGTGACAGCACAGGCGGTTGGCCCTTGCCCGCTCCCCCTGCACCAGCAACCCGCACCCCGTAAGCGCAGCAGGCTGCGGTGTACCTCGCCTCGTAGTGCGCTGCACTGAGCATTGCACTGGAGGCACGACACGCGCATGCAGGTGGCACGTGGCACTGCAACAGGTGCTGCCGCGGGGAGGGCGTGTGCTAGCGCTGCCCCAATGCGGATCTCCCAGCCAAGGGGATGGTGTTGCAGCCACCACCTCACAACACCGCACACCGGTCCACAAGGCACCTACTCCCCAGGGAACCTGCTGCTTCGCCCGCGAACTGGGCGGACGCGAGCAGCAGCCCCCTCCAAGCTTCCTAAGAGCGACCACATGGATTGTGGAATCCGCCGCGGACACAGAGGGACACGGTCCCCGACCAACAGTTGGCGGCAGCCACGTACGGCTGGCTGTAGGCGCTCAGCACTGTACCGTACTCACCTGCGACATGTGAAACGGAAGCAGGGAGGCAACAAGTAAGCCACAGGCACGGACGGCAGTCAATGTGAGTTGGTTGGTGTGGCAACTCTGGAGGCAGGGGCGTCAGGCACGGGCGGCGCCTGCGGCCGGGTGCAAGGGCACGAGGCACGTGGCACGTATGGCAGAGAGTGTAAGACAGCATCCTCTGCTTCATGAGGATTGCATTCAGCATAATGCTGTGCTCTAGAGGCTGTTCGTACAAGCGGGCTGCTGACGGCCTCCGAGGCCTGTGGTCCTGGAGCGGCAAGAGCACTTCACCCACAGCGCTTTCTATAGCATTGTGAACCCCCAATGGGCGGCTCTAACCCAGGTCATCCGCCTCTCAATTCCAGCTACGTGTGGTGAGGCAGTCGGCGGGTGTCCCACGGGACACAGATACAGATGCCCGTCTCCGCAGTCTGCACCCCAAGCAACCTGTGCCAGCACCAGCCCTCACCGAGCTCGACAGCGCAGCCCGCAGTGGCGCCCGCAGCAAAGTTGCCCAGGGCCGTTCTCCATACTGTGGGAGCGCTGGCTGAAGAGCAGCACTCAGTCGCGGAAGCCAGCATGAAGAGCGGAACTTGGGCTGTCCCTGCATGCGCAGGTCCCACGACGAGCGTCATGCGTTCGCCAGGCCACGAATTTCGCCGTGTTTCAACTGATCTCCATTAGCTGCTTGTTATGTTAAGCATAACACACCCGCGGGCTTGTGGTTGAGGGCTGGCGAGACCGTCGAGGCCATGGAAGTGCTTGCAAACGGAGCCGCACGCGACGATCGCCGGTTTGCTGCCTTTGAGCATATGGGTTCTTGACGCAGCACCAGCTTCTTACGGGACAATGGCTTTCTTAGAAGCACCTTGCCGCCGTCTGGGCCGTGGTGGAAGACAAGCTCGCTACCGTCGTGCTCCATTCTTTGCTTATAATGAGATTGCGGCAAACAGAGGTATGCGGGTTTCTTGCTGGATCCGGCCACGATGCGACCACGAGCGCTGGAGCCGTTGACGGTTGCAAAAGATCTCGCTGGCCAGACGGCCAGGTCTAGTGCAGCGCAGCCAAGTGCATCCCTAACACCCGGGCACCCTCCCACACCATATGCCCTGCCCTGTCTTGAGCTTTTCCATGCCATGGGCCCTGATGGCCGTGTGGTGGTCGTTGGCTCGGGTCATACTGCCTCCCCGCTGCCTCGCTGCTGGGACCATGTTGTGAGCACCCTGACATGTGCGTGACCCAAAAGCCAGGTGACTAAGAGCTTGACCACAGTTCAGTAGTGCGGGGAAGTTATGGCCCTGGTATGTGGGGCAAGCAACGTGAAGGCCCCCACGAGCACGCCGCCGGGACCTGGGGGCCGGATGCGGCATCCATCCGTTCATGCCCGGGAGCTTGAGGTGGGACAGGCGCCGGAAGACGCAAGGGATCCAGGGGGCAAACGCAGGCGTGGAAGTCATACGTGCACCAGGGGCAGGGGCCAAGGCTGAACAGGGGCAAGGGGTATGAGGGCGCGCAGGGGCAGGGGGGCTTCACGCGTGCAGCAGCTGCCAGTACAGCGAGGCCTTGCCGAGGGTGCGGCAGCCCTGCAGCCAGCAGGAGAGCTCCCCTGCCTGCAGCCCTTGCATGCGTGACTCAATGGCGCTTCCCACTTTAGACAAGGTAGGGACCTTGGGAGCAGTACAGGGCAGGGACAGTGAGGAGCTGGGACCTTGGGGCGGTACGGAGCTGGGACCTTGGGGCGGTACGGAGCAGGGACCTTGAGCACGTGACGGGGCATGGACCTTGATGGCTTGAGGGCGTGACGGGGCAGGGACCTTGGCGCTTGGGACGACAGGGTGGGGCTCCGCTGGGGTGGGGACCTTCAGGGTGTGGAGCCGAGCCCTTGGGCGGGGGGGCGGCTTGTGGGGGCCGATCAAGGGATCGGGTAGGATCGTCTCGGTGCTCAGCCATAACAGTCAGGGCCTCATAGAATATACGTCGGCCGCTGCAATAGCTTCTCGGCCGAGGCCTACGGTTGCAGTCTATCGTTTCGCGAGCCTCAGTCCGAGTGCTGCAACTGTGCCCGCTATGGTTACAGCAAAACGTCATCAGATAACTACTGCATGTACTTGTTGTCGCACTCTCAGAAAAGCACACTGCACAAGGGTACACGGTAAATAGCGCCCGGTTCAACGAGGGTACGGCAGGACGAGCATGACCCGGCGATCCAGGATCAGCGGGGCCTCCTTTGCTTGGGAGCTCCGGAGACCCTCGCGACCAGGCGTAGCGATGCCATGGTTGTACTTTAAAGCTTGTATTGTGCAACTGTTGCTACGTAGGAAGGCGGGCGCGCGGGGGGAATCCAGCGTCGCGGAACTCCCCTGGACTCCCCCACCCCCGCCCGCCGGGGACCCTAGAAAGGGAATGGATTTGACCGTTGCGGAATCGGTTAACCTGGATCCAGGAGCGGTGCGATTAAGCCGTTTGATAGCTTGTATACATAGAATGCATCCTGTTTTATTTCTGGCACTAGCTGCAGCTTGCGAAAGCCTTCCTGCAAGTCAGGCGCAGGTGACTCAGGCGGCTTTGTGCATGTCCCGTTGCTTCCAGCCTTGGCTATGGTTGTTATAACATAAATGAACTGCATACAAATGCTGGCAGTTGAAAGAGACCTGGTTTCACACAAAAGTCCTTCCAACACGGCCCTTGACGCGGCCGAGCGACCCTGTCGCTGTGCCCCGCGACACTGCAGGGCCGTTGGGCATCAGCTGTTACACATAATAAATGTTGAATTACCGTGTGTCGGCTGTATGGCTACTGGAATGGGTGCCGGCACAAATTGCCTGAGTCTCTGGCTTGCAGGATGGCTAGCGCAAGCAGCAGTTAGTGCCAACAATAAGCTACGATGCATTCTATGTATATATGTACTAAACGGCTTAATCCCACCGCTCCTGGATCCAGCTCAACCGATTCCGCAACGGTCAAATCCATTCCCTTTCTAGGGTCCCCGCCCGCCCGTGTTCCCCTTTGGGCAGAGTACGATGCCAAGGTAGCTGCATGCACACCACGACACCAGGTTTCTGCTGTGTCCCACATATTTGCGCCTGCGCTACGAGTCCGGAGCGCTATGCGTGTACGGGAGTTCCCGTTGGGTGCATCCTTGCCACATCGGTACCGATACCCCACCTTTTCTCGTACCATGAAGTACGGTAGCACTTGGTTGCACGTGTCTAAGCTTGTGGGACAGGCGTGTTGCGCGATGAAGGCAATGCCCTCCGCCCCTCCGCCCCTCGGCCCCCAACACCAATCCACAAGGCTACAACCAGTGTTCCTGCCTGTTGTCTAGTGATGCGTTTTTTTATTTCTGGGACAACCCACGGGTGCTGGGAACGTGGGACGCGTGCTTGGCCATACCGGCAACGCCAGACAACAGGCATGCTGCTGGGCTGTGTATCTCGGCCCTCACCCTAGGCGCTCCCCTGCTACTAGCACAACATCGGTGACGCCAACATCATCTCCTCATGTCCACAATCTTCTAGTCCATCGTTCTACACCCCCATACGCGTTTACGCGTACTATGCACGCGCGCACTGATACGGGTTGCGTGCACGCCGCGTCGTCAACTCGTCATCCCTTGCCGCCGTTGCTTCTGCCCTATTGCGCTGTCTACCGTACCCCGGCCTTGGGTCAGGAGCTCAGGGCCAATGCCACACGCAAGCGCGTCTTGTGTCAGGCGGTCATGACGTTCTTGAACTGCAACGCTTGTGTAGCCAGAGCTCTGGCTGCGCTTGCCCAGCTGCGGCAGTGCACGCACAGTGCCTTGCCCTCCGTCCCCGAGTGCCGCACCAACAACGCTTAACCAGCGGTTCGCTTTGTGGGCTGGGCCTGTTTTTCCTTGTGTGCAGGATCAGCTCGTGTGTGTGCACCTTTTGACTCATGTGGCACGTTTGCAGCAATCCATTAGCCCACAACCCTGTGGGTCACGCTGGCTAGCTAACTTGGAGGGCGGGACGCAGCGGCCCATGGCAATATGGTCTTGGGCTTCGCATCAGGAGTGAAAGGCTTTGCCGCATGCGCTCCGGCCATACATGCAGAGCACATGCATGCAGCACCCTGCGACAGAACTGGGGGCAGTGGGCTGACCAGAGTTGAGCGGCTGACTACCGGTAGGCGACATGCAGGCAAGCCTTATCTGCCACGCGTCTCCACGCACGCCTGTACCGTGCCAAGGGGTGTAGTTCAGGACCAGCTGAACGGGAAACCGAGGTGTTGTTGATGGGGTACGCGTTGGTGGTGTCGCCTTGCCGAAAGGCGTGTACCTAGTGTACGTGTGTGACCCCTTGCAGGGCTGCAAATCGCCTTTCATCAGGGGCTGTAAGGGTGGGTGCATGTGACCTGCCGCTGGTGACCTGCAAACCGTCCCCGCGGTAAAACGGAGCTCAGTACTTGCCCACGATACATACCGCCCTGACCCACAGCTTTCGTTACACGCAGGGCTCCCGCTTGCTCCAATCAACCGCACCTGGCCACACGTGTTGTACCAACCAAGATGCGCTAGTACTCTTTTCCAATATGGTTCGTATACCTGAACGCCATGCCCTTCGTTACCAGAGCGCACGACATCGCTGAATACGAAAACGGTTCAAGCGCCCCAGCCAAGAGGCGTCACAGTCACGTTACTCTTCGCTCTTCCCATCCCGCCCCTACAGTGGACACGATACACAGCGCCCGTAGCAGTCGCTGCCAACGGTACGCAACAGCCAGATCGCAGGCTGCTGACCACGTCATAAGTCAAGGCAGGTCAACGAGACAAGGGTCGCACTTCCACGCCGTCCACCGCTTGCATGTCCAAGCCACATGTCAAGTACGTTACGCCGCACCGTCAGGATGAAGGTGCCAAGCGCGCCCCTGAACCCCCCTTGAACCCTTGTGCTCAAAAGCACACACAGTGCATAAGCGTGGTGCAGAAGGGATCACGTAAAAGCTGCGAGCGTCCGAGATGCTTCCACAATCAGTGTCCCTCAATTCGAGCCGATTTAGTCGTTGCTCCTTGCTCACCCTCGCACACTTCCACTGTCAAAGCCTGCACCCACACTGTCCGCGCCTAGACCTGCATCTCCACCGAGTTCCGTTCAAGGCGCCTCGGCTTGTGTTTTTAGTCTGGTGTAAACTGTATCTCCACGAGGCACTTTTCATCACAACAGGAACTCCCCCGCACACCGCGTATCCCAGCAACAGCACCGCTGCACCCCCCTTACCCCACCCCTTTCCGCCCGCCTCCTCCCTCACGACGCCAGCCCCGCCTGCAAGCCCTGCATGTCCTCAAAGTATATCAGCTGGTCAATCAGGTGCACGTAATGCATGCGCCCCTGGCCCAGCCGCTGCAGCAGCTCCCCACGGAAGCCAAGGTCGTCGTGCACGCCCTGCGCCATGCGCTTGCGCTGGTAGTGGTATATGAGTTCGAACAGCGCCGCGCCCAGGTTGTAGCTGCACACCTCGCGCAGGGCCCCGATGCGGTCGGCCACGCCGCCGCGGTCCAGCGCCTGCTGCAGCGCCGCCGCGCCCGCAGTCCCCGGGCCGCCCGCCGCCGCCGCAGCTGCCGCCAGCTCCGCCTCCGCCTCGAACTCCTGCTGCAGGCCGTCCTGGGGGTGGTCGCGTGAAGGGCGAGGACAGGAGAGGGGATGGAGATGTGCGTGAGCGTGAGGCACCAATCGGCATGGGGAGGCGACAGGGGCCTGCTGCAGGCCGTCCTGAGGACGCGAGTGGGGATGCGCGTGAAGCGTGAGGTACCAGTAGGTACGGGGGTGTTGGAGGGATTGGGGTTTGGAAGAAGCTCGGTGCTTGGATAGGGCAGGGAGAGTGAGGGTGGAGGCGGCGGGGTAAGGGAGTTGGGAGCGCGCGGGTGGGTGCCACATGGGTTGTCGTGGGCGGGTCTACATGCGGAACAGTGCAACGTGGGCGCGGAGCGTAAAGGTAATAGGGGGTTGAGGGGGTGTGTGCAGGTGGGGAACCGAGGCGCATGGGCTTATTGCTTGTTCACAGGCTCGGACGTGAAGTGTACCGGTGTCGCTCGTGAGGGCGTGGGAGGAGCACGCAGAACGGCAGAAGCCACGCGGCAAGGACGGAGGGGCGTGTCTAGTGGGTGCTGCCAGGACCAGGATGCAGCAAGGGCTACGCGTGGCAATGCACCGACAACACCCTGGCGATGCCCACGACAAGCACATGGCAAGAGGCGTGCCTAAAACAAATAGCAAAAGGGTCAACACAACCCGTTGTGAAGTATGCATGCTTGCTGCCAGTACGCACCGCGTCTAGATCATCGCTGTCGCTGTCAAGGCCGGAGTTGCCCAGGTTCCGTGGGCCGCCGCCGTCGTAGCCGCCGCCCAGGCTGCCCGTGTGGGCGCCCAGGTTGGTGTCCGTGGTGCGTCTGCAGCCCAGCAATCGGGCACACGGCACAGTGACTAAGGCACAGCATACGCATACGCAGCAAGGACAGGCAGGGGAACAGTGTGACGCGCACCAAATGCCACGCCCGCAGTAGACGTGTCACATGTGCAGCGATGGCGAACTGCCGGTGAACCGCACGCGTGCAGCCACAGGCAGGCGGCGGTGCACCGGAGGTGCTTGAGGCGCACCTGTGCGTCGTGACGGCGTGGTTGTTGGGCGAGGGCTGGTACAGCTGCTGCTGCCGCGCCGCCGCCTGCTTGCGCTCCTCGAAGTACGCCTTGCGCGCGTTGAGCAGCTCCGCCTCGCGCCGCCGCGCCTCCTCCTCCTTGCGCGCCTTCATGCGGGCCTGCATGGAGGGTGGAGGGGGTTGAGGGGTGGACGGGGTGGTACACCGACATGGCTACGGAAACTGAAGCGCGAGTGTTAAGGACCGCTCAGGAACAATACCGGTATGTGCATCTCACAGCAGTTGTTCCCACAGTACTGTCCCTCGCTGTGCAGCCGGCGTCCCACTACTTCCACCCCGGGGCAGGCACTACTGCACACGCGGTCACAGAACCAGCCAGCAAACACGACACGCACCCACTGACTTCCGTCCAACCCACACCATCCACACTACCGCAGCCATACGCCACCCAGGCCGTACCCAAGCGACTGCCCATCCCCCCGGCCCCAACGCGGCACCAACAACTCACCCTAGGGTCCCCCGGTGGCGACCCTGCGGCCCCGCCGCCGCTCCCTAGCCCCACCCCAGCCTGCTGCTCCCTGGTCGCCGGCGCGCCGTGCTCGGGCGACTGCGGGCGCGAGGAGCGCAGCTGGCGCTGCTCCCGGTGGCGCTCCAGGGCGGCACTGACGTCCCCGCCCAGGTGCGCGTACTGCGCCGGCCCCGGGTGGGCCACCAGCTCCCGCTGGCTGCGAGCCTGCGTGGCACAGCACATACCATGCATCAACACAGGCCGCCGTCGGTAGCATAGCAAAGCCAAACAGAGCCAAGCCGTGCTGTCACCCTGTCGGAATGAAGCTATGGATAGGTTGACCCTCCTGGAGGCTCTGCTGTGCCGTACCGCCCCCAACAGCGCGTGCTACCGGTCGTGCAGTCGGCGTGCGGGTCAGGATGCGCATCGTACTCGGGTACGCCCAGCGCTTTCAGCGTATTGTTGCAAGGCGTAGACCCAGTCGCCCTCATTGCGGTATTGTACGAGGTATCACCTCAACCGCGTTGCCCAGCAGGTTAACCACAAGAGGTCCTCCCACCTGCAGCCGCTGCAGCTGCTCCTCCTTGTCCCTCCATGACTTGCCCCGCAGCGCCGCGGCCGCGGGGTTCGCCGCGCCTCCCCCCGCCGCCCCGTGCACCCCGCCCCGCGCCGCCCCCAGCGCAGGCTCCGAGTGCTGCGCCGCCAAACCCGGGGACACGTGCTGCGGGCTGGCGGAGTACTTGTGGCTGTTGGACCCTGCGCCGCCGCCGGCTGGTGCCCCAACGGCCTGCAGCAGCAGCACAACAAGGTAACACCCGGTACTACTCGAAGAGCGTACAGAATGGCGGATTGAAGTCGTGTCCGCGTGGCCACTCGCATTGCGTAATGCTCGAGTGCTTAACCGCCCCGTAGTTTCCTTACCGGGTGGTCAGTCATGCTCTGGGCGACACGCCACCCGCAGCGCATGCTAGACCCCAACGCATGGAACCCTTTTAGCACAGGACCAGAACCCCAGTCAGAAGCATGCTGGTGCGCCCTCTGCAGCTGCGCCCACAGGCCACAAGCATACTGTGGCCGAACACATTTCAGGCCACAAGCAGGACCACACTGCAGCTCCCTGTCCAATTCCTGCTTGACCCTTTGTTTCCCCCCCACAGGCCCTCATCCCCCGCCACCCCTGCGTTCCCTCCCTCTAGCCACACTAGGGCGATGCCCCAGCTAAGGTAGCCTACCCTCCCACCAACCCAAGTCCCATCTCCGCAACTACCTGCTCCGCCCCATGCCTCCCCTCCTGCACCATCCCTACCCCACCTGCTTGGCCAGCGCCTCCCGCTCCAGCTGTATGCGCCGCAGCCGCTCCTTGGCCGCCTCCAGCTCCCGGTCCAGCTGGTCGGACGACACGCCGCCGCGGTCCCTGTCCCCGCCCTCCGAATTGCCCACGCTGTGGCTGTGGCGGTGGTGCCCCGCGGCGCTGCAGCGGCAAGGGCGGCACGGGGGCTTTGGGATGCGGGAAGGGTTGTGTGGTGCAAGAAAAGGCGCTGGGCGTCGGCTACCGCAGCCGTGGCCCCAGGGCATGTGGGCTGGGTGTATTAAACAGTTCCCAAGGAAATACGAACTTGAGCATAATCAATCGTAGGAACTCCTAAAGCCAGGACGTCGTAATCGCGTGGCAGCCTGCAATGACAGAGCGTGCGTAGGCATCAGAGCACCGAGTCAACGGTGCCCTTCTGCAATTCCAAAATCAGCAGCGCCCTGCAACCGTTGCGCTCCACCATGCAGGTCCGGCGCCCTCCCTTGCTGCATTGCACCCATCCACCACCCCTCGCTCCCACCTGGCCGCCGACTCGCCGCCCGGCGCAAGGCTGGCCTTCCGCAGCACGCCTCCGGGCGACTGCCCCGCCCGCGCTCGCTGCTGCTCCAGCGCCAGCACCGTCTCGCGCGCCCGCGCCACATGATCCTGCGCGGTACACCGGTAACGGCGGAATGCACACCTGGGTAAGTAAGCGCGGTGTACCTAGGTGCCCAACGCAGCAGCCCGTGCCTTTCAGTAATATAGGGCCTTGTTGGCACTCTGCTTTCGCCCTGGCACTTCCGCCCTCTCCCGCGCCTGACCCCCTTAGGCACCTAAGGCTCCCAAGCACCTTGAGGAATGGCATCTTGAGGATCTGCTCTGCCGACGGCCTCATCTTCGGGTTCTTGCACAGCAGCTGCCGCACCAGGTCCTTCAACTCCTGGCTGAAGCCCTGCAGCGACAGGTAGGACAGCGCAAGTAGGGGCAGTAATCAGCAGGTTACCATACGTACAATCCCTTTCGCTGTGATGCATATTACCAGGCATCCATGCCCTCAGGTCCCGTGCGCTTGCTCACTTGGGCGCGCGGCGCCCCAGGCACCCTCCTAGTGAGCTTCACGTTTCAGATGGGGCTGTGGCCCCGACACATGCGCAGTAAGCGCAGCTGCCGTACCTGCGGTATGGGCAGGTGCTCGCCACGCAGGATCTTCATGACCAGGCTGCTCATGTCGGCGGCGTCGAAGGCGTGCTTGAGGGACATCATCTCGTACAGCACGCAGCCCAGCGACCACATGTCCGACTTGAAGTCGTACGGCATGGACGACATCACCTCTGCGGCCCACGTGCAGGCGTGCGAACAGCAGGCGGTCGGACAACGACAACGCAACCCAGATTGGTAGTGGTAACGATTGCACAACCCGTAGCTACCGGTACAATGGTGGACAGGGGAAACACCCCAACCCCCGGTTGGCAGCCAGGCAAGGGTGGTGCGGTGCTATTTCGGGCAAAGCGAGTGCAGTGCGCCCCGGCATTACCTAACCCAGACCGGTCCATGTCACGCAGTGTAACATTAAGGGGGCGCCATTTCCTGACAGTCGCCGTCTAAGCGTGTGCGTAAAACAAACTGGCGGTTCACACAGCGGCAGCGTCCTCACCTGGGCTCATGTAGTAGGGCGTGCCGATGATGGTGGAGGCCAGGTCCAGCGTGCCGTTCAGCGGCCGGCTGATGCCAAAGTCCCCCAGACGGATGCTGCCGCCAGACGTCAAGAAAATGTTCTGCAGCAGGGGCCGCGTGCGGAGACAGGTTGCTGGTCGAGTTGTGGGGCTGGGCTGGCAGTGCATGCGTTTGCACGGTCATAGAAGCACCCCCGGGCCCCAACTGCATGTCAAAATGTCATTTACTGGCATTCTGAAAGTGCAAGGGTAGTACCTGGGTCTTCAGGTCCCGGTGCAGGATGTTCTTCTGGTGGACATGGTTGATGGCCAGGACCTACAGGAAAGACGGCACAACGTTTGCATTGTAGTAGGCTGCCAGTACGAGGCACCGGAGTCAGCTGTGCGCAACTTGCCCAGCATGTTGTGGAACAGTCAGTAAGAGCCATGCAGGACGAGGCCTTAGCTGCAGTTTAAGAATGATGGGTTGAGACGTAACCCGACACGTGGTTAACCCGCTGCACGCCACAAGGACTGGTTGCCCTGCCCCCACCCCTTCATACGTAAGGCACACCTAGATGTTCACCTAGCTCACTCGCCCCACGGCAGCCCCTTCAGTACCGCCCCCTTGCACACTGCTCGCACACAGGCGCACCACTTGGGAGAACATGTCCAGCAGCTCAGGCTCCCGCAGCGGGGTTTTGCGGGACCGCAGAAGCTGATACAAGTCACCGGCATCGCAGAATTCCGTTATAATGCAGAGATGGCCCTTGTAGGTGAAGTGGTCCACATAGCTGGTTTGGGAAGAGCGTCGGAAGAAACTTATTGCAACGCTTGGCTACGCACTCCGTCACAATGCTAACGATGGTCGATAGAGAGCATGTACAACTTTAAAAGTCAGCGTTGTGCGCATTTGCATACCTGAGAACCAAGGGATAGCTCAGCATGCGCAGCAACTTGACCTCGTTGTAAATCGCATCGTTGCCAGGTTCTATCTTAATCTTCTTAAGAACTAACTGCTGGTTGGGATTTGTCTTTAGGGTGACAAGGTAAGCTGAACCGTGAGTCCCAGCGTTAAGCCGCTTTACTACGGTGTATTTCTCCATGGCAACCCATATGGGTTCGACTATCGTAACATGCGGACATCGTTCGGCAGCAGAATGCGTTAAGTGGCAGGCACCGCCACAGTGCCCAGGGGAGGAACTCCCAACGCCATCCTAACCGACACAAGGTGCTCCAGAGAGCCGAATGCAGTGCATGCAAGTGGCCCCCCGCCTCAAGCATACGCCTTTCCTTGAGACTGCAAGGACGTGATGCTTTAGCCACATACTCATTCTTGGTGCAGTGACAGCAGGTAGGTTGGAGCCTGCCGGAGTTCGGGGGAGCTCCCCTCTGCTGCCCAAACCTGTTGGCGCTCGTGAATGGCAGTGTGGTGCAGCTGAGCAGGTATGGCTGGGGGGGCGGCACGTAGGGATGCCCATTGGTAGGGAGGCCCCAGTGCATAGCCGTGGAGCATCACCAACCTCTGTGTAGGGTCAACATCAGGCATTTTTGTCCGCTTTGCAAACGCACCCCAATTACCGTATGGGCAAGAGACACTTAGCACGCTGCAAGCCCCCGTTGCTCAAACACTGCCTCTGTAGCGAGCCGGCATGCAACGTTGCCAGCGCCCAGCCGTGGCCACTATGCATACTAGAGCCTTCCCGAGACGCCATGCGCCCAGCCGTGAGGCAACACAGTGGTTAGAGTGGATGTTACCGCATGGGGCCGTTGGTCTCGACGGTCCAAGCACGTACGGGAACAGCAGTTGTAAGAAAGCATTGCAGCTCGTACGTAGAGGAAGCATGCCATGCTCAATACACTCGTGGAACCCACAACACCACTGTATACATCTACACTGGGTGATCCGAGACCACCTTTCTTGCGTCTGTCTGTTTCAAGCTAACCAGCAGCGGGAGACCCCCAATGCTCTAGCGCCCAGGAGCGGAACTGCAACCCACACCTCGCTCGCTCTCCTCCTAGGGTCCCTGAGCACGCCAAGCCAAGCCGCACTGTACGACCCCACATATACACCGCACCTTTCATTGCCGCCCCGTCCCGGTAACCCACAGTTGTCCTCCAATCGTGCGGCGCCCCCATGATGCGCACAGCAACTCCGGTACGCCGTCTACGTCAGGCCTAAGCTAAACTGCATGTAAGAGTGTTAAGCCATGGGCGCGTGGGTCACGCCCCCACCGCCAAGGTGTGCATGAGCCAAGCCGCTGGCTCCTGTCGTCCAGCGTAGCCCGCAGGCCCAGCGCTCTCCCCATGCTTGGCGGGGCCCCATCCCAGGGGCTTGCCATCTAGTTGGCAATGGACACCTTCTCCGCGCCGCTCTCCAGCTCCGCAACCACATCGCCAACCTTCTTCACGTACTCCACCTGCCTCAGCACGTAGAACTCGCCGTTCTCCACGAACTGGCGGGGGGCCTCGTCCAACTTCAGGATGCCCCACACAACCAGCGTGTCGTCCTCGGGGTCTGTGACGCCGATAATGCGCTCCGGCTCTAGCGAGGGCACGATGATGGGGTCCTCCTCCGACCCAAACTTGTCCTCGTACATCCTGCACGTGCAGGTGCGTGTGCAAGGCATGTCAACAGCTGTGCCTCTGGCAATACCCCCACCCCAGCTGTACTGAGCGCTGACGCGTCGCCCCTATGTTAGCTGCAGAGCGTGCATAGCACACGCTGTGGAGCAGTGCTGTGACGTTGAGGCAACGGCTGTGGGTTGTGCTGGAGCCGCGCTCACCAGGCTTCGTGCCAGAGCTCCTTGTCACCCAGAGGACGGTACTTCCGCGAGGGCTCCTGAGACCTGAGCGAGCGAGGTATCAAGGAGTCAGTAACACAGGCTCGCGCGAACGCCATTACCAACCCCCAATTTCGTTCTGCTCAGCGAAGGCATGCCTTCGTTCACTAATTACTCACAGTGCAGTTGTCTTGGCCGCATGCGGAGAGGTCTCCTGGCAAGGGGAGAAGCTGGTCTGCAGGCTGCGGACCTGGGCGCCGAGCTCCTTGCCAGCAATGCCCACCGCAGCAAGCTGCAAAGATTTCAGTAATACTGTTAGTTCGCATGCTGCCAACGGCACAAGCATGATCGCTAGGGCAATCCTGCCCGGTCGCGTGATGGCACAGGGGAATTAGCTCCGCAAGCACTCCCGAGCCAGCAGTCTGTCCGCTGAGACGCTGGCTGTCATGCAGGGTGCTTGTCAAGCCCATGCTTATGTCAAAAAGCTTGGGTGGCACTGGCTTGTCCCGACAGTCCCGAAACTGCGCGCCCGCACCTCAGCTGGCAAACCCGATGCTGCCGTTGCCCATTGCCGGCTGCAGGTGCGCGCCGCCCTCGCAAGAAGGCCGGACAGCGCGCCCAGCCTGTTCATCCCTGCTGCCTATGTCGGAAGGCCGGTGATGGATGGTTTACAGTGCTTGACTGCGGCCAACACCGCACGGGTATTCTTGAAGAAGTTTGCAACAAGGGGACGGCAGCAGCCGTGGTAGCACGAGCAGTAGGTGCCCAACAAACAATGAACAGGCATGGAGAGTACTACAAACTTTTCTCCCGCTTGACAAGCCCGAGCTCACGCAACATACAATACAGCATAAATGCAATTGTCGTGAGCCTTGCAGAGACATGTCTTCCTTGTCCTTGTACATCTCCAACTCTCCCTGTGACTCGGTGCAGGCAATGGCTACACCGGAGCCTGTAATTGAGACGCGATGGCAGGACAGGGACCTAGGGGCAAACCCAGCCTGCTCAGCAGCAGCCATGTCACCACGCATGTTGGAGAGGGCCGTTGTGGGGGCACAGGGCAACGTGCTGCACTGATACCGCACAAAGCTATCAACGCATGGACTCTGCGGCTGCACTGTGCGCATGAAGTTCGCTGGGCGAGCCTTCGCAGAGGCCGCGCCCCTCGTTGCCCCTCGTTCATGAACCTGGTCCCCTGCATTGACAGGCTCCAGGCAGGGCCGACACTCCCTGCCTTGCGTGGTTTGCTGCCAGGTGTGCCCTTGTGACCAGTCCGCCCTTACCGACGGCCTCTGACGGTCACTTTGTGCCTCCCCTGCTTGGTGCTAGCCCTGCGGACAGAGACATTCCCCGGGTGAATACAGTGATGCAGGGGAGAGCAGTGAAGCATCCTTGCACCGAAGTTGTGAAACCTCCTTGCACCGCCCCCTGCACCGAACCTTGCAGCACATAGTACTGAAGGGCACAGTTGCATGTGCCTCTGCTGTCTGCTACAGTCGTGCACGAACGTTGGGGCGTGTGGCCAAGCGGCAGCTGTCCAAGGGTTCTCCTGGGCCAACTGCACGTGCTGGTGTTATGGTAGTCCACAACAGGGGCAATTTAGGCTACACTAAGCAATCACACGAATGGTTGCGGTGTTTCCGGGGCTAAAAGCAGGGCACGCTGCCTCGTTGCACCGTGCAGTTCAGCATGAGGTCATGGGATCAGTAACAGACACACGTGGCAATTGACACCTGACCAGCTGGAGTGCTAATATCGGAACACAGGGCCCCTGCACAACGGTTGCGTGCGCATGATGCAGCTTACTAATAACGACTTGCTCTGCGCCAGCGTTCATAGGTACCTCTGGTTTCCGACTGCGGTTGGTGAACATGGCCAGACCTGACCGCCAGTCGTTGTAAGATAGCATACGGGACATGAATCTTACACATCTACACAAGCAACGTGCTGCGCGTGGCAGCGCCCAGCATATAAAGCGTTGGGAGCGCATCGGGGTTGCCCATCGCGACCGTCGAGCGCTGCACCATGCTGTGCACGCAGCCAAAAGCTCAAAGGCATCAACATCAGCAGCACAAAGTGACTTGCAGCAACCAGCACCACGGATCGTCGTGGCTAGCTACCGAGATGAACCCGAGGTGGGACCCCGCAGGCCAGTGTGCTGCCTGGCCCAGGCCCAGACTGCATTGCACTCCTTAGTACACAGCTTCTTTGTCACCTTGGTGCACCAGGACCGACCCACGAACGCGGAATGCAAACATACGGCTATAGTAGCATTATTAGCTTGCCGAGACGTTGAATGGCAGGCATGCTGCAGCGCCAACTCCAGGGTTCGCTGCGGTGCCCTTGCCTGCCGCGCTGCGCAGATGACGCGGGCAGCAGTGGAGTCCATCACCTCAGCCTTGGAGCACGACCCATCCACCACATACTTCTGCAGGTGCGGAACTACGCACACGTATTGATCAAGCTGAACCCTACACACAGCCATGCTAGCTCCTGTCTCCTGACTACTGGTGGTCTGCTCCACACAGGGCAGCGGACCTCCTTTTGTCTCACCTGTGGCCCACGCCTCGAAACGACGTCCCATGGCCGGCATAGACCCTGATCGTCTTATGCCTGATAACATACCGACCCCTAGGCCGGACAAGCGCTCCGACTTTTACCGCACCGTCCTCAGCTGCCTCCTGGACTGGTACCCTCAGGAGCGGCAGGTGGTATGGTGAGAGCGGGGGCCTGTTGGGGCACAGGAACAGGGGCTTTCCCATACCATATGGTTAGCTGGTTACGCAGTCACCTGCACGGGCTTATAGTAGAAGGCACCGGCAGCTGGGGCGCACGGGATGCCAGCGACAGGTGTTGCGGTGTCTTGGAGGGCATCAATGGGTAGCAGAGTAAGGTGGCAGGGGAGCTTGCTGGAGGGGACGCAAAAGGCGCGCGCAGTATTTCGGCTGTATGGCCTGCGGGCGCACGCTGTCCTAGTGCACTGCACGAGCTGGTTTGCCACCATCCGGCCACGTTGCGGAGTTGCTCGCTTGCCACCCGACCACCTACCTGTGTGCTCACGCACTCCGATCCGTGTGTGCTCCCTCCAGCACTGTTCCTCCAGATGCGGCTGCCTTTGCCTATGTGGTGGGTTCAGACACGCGGCCTGGGTCGGGGCCTGTCAGGCGCTTTTTAGTGGGCTTCAGTCGCGTGTTGGGCACGTGTCGTAACTGGCATTCGGTGCAGTTGCTCGCACGCGGCAAGTCCGACGACAGCCGGCCTCCGTTTACGATAAGGGCACAAAAGCCTGAAATGCCTTCCTTTCCGTGCTCAGCTCAACACAACGCTACACATTCACCAACTCATCACCACTCTCATGCGCCGTTCCCGGCCCCACATGCAAGTGCTGTGTGTGGTCCAGTCGCCCCCGGAACCACCGTCGTCTTCACCCTGTGCCCAACCCTTCACCCCCAAACACCATCCCCCGATACCCCACCCCCCGCCGCTCATGCCGTCCTACCCTTTGAAAACCCCCGCCCCTCGCTGGACCGCTCGCTGTACCGCTCGCTGCCCCCGCAGTACCCCCGGCTGCGTGACGTGTGGTCGTGGCGGCGGCTGCTGCGCGGCGGCCTGGGCTCGCTGGCCTGCGTGCGGCCGCAGCGCCTTCTGGCGGGCATGCAGGCAGCAGAGTACTTCGACGCGAAGCGGGAGGCCTTCGCGCAGGTGGGTGGCCGCAGGGCGGCAGCCGTACTGGGAAGCAGTACGCACGTTGGCAGGGATGGGAGTACAGTTGCCAAGGGCCGGGCAGGTGGATGGGGAGGGGAAGGGGGAGCGGTGTCAGTGCATGGGGTAGCTGGCGTGGTGCCATGGCACTCGTAGGGGGTGGCATGTGGGGCGGTGAGGGCTGAGCGTGTTGGGCATTTCGTGTTACAGTCCAGGTGGGGTGGCCATACGATCCATGCTGGGACCGACCGCAGCACCGCACTTATCAGGACAGGGTCGGGCAGGTAACCAGGTGGTGTTGTGAGGAAGGAGCGAGCACGTGTGCGGCAGCAGCGGCTGCCACGCCCATGCGGCCCGCTAGTGCTCTGCGCGGCTTTGGATTAGACTGGTCCAAAATGCCACTACCGGTATTCCATAACGCCTGGCGCGAGATCGCGGTCCGAACCGGCGCCTCCGTGTGCTGCCCTTGCCACGCCCCGAACGTTCAGTTTACTCCACAGCGCTTCGTACGCACACACCCTAGCATCCCACTGCACCAAACACAGCTGCTGCGGCCGCCCGTGGTCCTCGTTAGCAAGTAGGCTTACAACAGGACTCCGTTACGCTGTCGTGCCGTAGGAGCACGGCCCGTTCCTGTACCTGTCTGTTCTGGGCACGGCTCCGGAGCAGCAGGGCCGCGGGCTGGGCTCCGCGGTGCTGCGCTTCCTGTGCGACCGCGCCGACGCGTCGGGGCTGCACGTGTACGTGGAGGCCACCTCGCAGCGCAACCTGCAGCTGTACGAGCGGTACGGCTTTAGGCTCGTCGAGGTACGGCGGGCGTACGGCGGCCTGCGGGGTGCGACAAGGAGTGGGAGGGAGGGGTCCAAGTACCATTGGGGTGCAGCGGGTGGAGGGCGTAGGGTTCAGGGAGGGGTGGCTGCCGCAGGGGGATGTTTGACCGCGGGATGGGGTGGGGTCGGTGAGGATGGCTCGTGGGGTGAAGCGTAGGAGGGGTATGGAAGCACAGGGGCGGGGGGTGCCTAGTGGTGGTACTCACGCGCGGTGGAGGGTATCATGGTATGCAGAGCAGCTGCACGCGCAGAATTCACGCTTTGCACTGGCTCATTGCCGTCCACGCGCGCTCGCACGTTGCGGCGTGCGGAGAACGCGGTTCGCTGGGCTTAGAAAGGTCCCATGCCAACGGGCTGAGGCAACGCACGCACACGCGGCACCAGGGGCCGCGTTTGACATTGCCCCGCCTACAGCATCGCCCGTTGTTGTGTGTGGGTATCTCGGCTACTGTGCTGCAGGCCTGGCGCGGCAACCCCGAGATGCCGTACACGTACGTCATGGCCCGCGCGCCGCAGCAGCTGGCGAACCTGGAGCAGGCGGGCCAGGGGGGCCAAGAGAGCAAGGGAGTGGCCCCTGGGGGCCTGCAGGGCCCAGGTAACACAGGAGCCGGCTCGGGGGCAGGAGGCATCGGGGCAGGTGGTCCTGGGAGTAACGTGGACAGCAGGACTGACGGAAGCGCTGCCGCCGATGGCCCGGACCAGGTGGTGGAGGCGGCTGTGGCGGCGGCCACCGCCTCCTTGGAGAGCGGCGGCGGGGGCAGCGCCGCGGCGGTGCGGGCACGTGCCATGCAGCAGGCGGCGGCCGCGGCGGCGCGGCTGCGGTACGGCAGGTTCGAGCGTGTACGGCAGCTGCAGCGCGTACGGCAGCAGCGGGAGCTGGAGCAGCTGCGGGCAGGGCAGGGGGGCGTGGAGCTGGCGGCGTATGTGGAGGTGGATGTGGAGGATATGTGGCCGTTGGCGCCCTTCATGGGTGGGGGCGGGGGAGGGGCCAGGGGAGGGGAAGGCGGGGACGCAGGAGGGGAGGCGGAGGGCGGGGAGGTGGACGTGAAGGAGAGCGCGGTGGCGAGCGGGGTAGCGGCTGGAGTGGGTGGTGTGGGGCTGGCGGCGTGGCTCGGGCAGGGCTTGGGAGGGAGTGGGGCTTCGCCAACGGAGCAGGAGGCGCAGGATGGGGATGACGAGGGATCGGGCTCGGGGTCGGGGGGGGAGGGGGGGGGGGAGGA
>VFQN01002524.1_pt1 | contig 27975 bp, 29 predicted proteins | sample 3512371 | NCBI WGS metagenome assembly VFQN01 (sample SAMN10412370, study PRJNA504923) | tailings metagenome | isolation source: Replicate 2 from Balatoc abandoned mine | place: Philippines: Itogon, Benguet | collected 2017-08-28
CCCGTCTCACCACTACTACCTCCACCTCGCGTTACTAGTACTTTGTTTCCCCCCCCGGGCACCCGGCACCCACTTTGCCAACATGAGGCTGTTGGCCAGGCCCTGGCCCAGCAGGCCGCACGTGATGCCCGCCAGGCTGTACTCGAGGAACTTGACGCCGATGCACGACACGCGCTGCGCCAGGCCGTACGTCTTGACGCCGGGGACCGACGCCTCGAACACCGCAGAGGGGATGGTGGCCAGCCACTTGGCCAGCGGGGCTGCAGGAGGGAAACAAAGGGAAGGAGGAGCCGGAACAACGTATAAACTTTAGTTGAGATAGCGGTTTGCGGTGCGGGTGGATTTACTTTTGCGCATGAGGGGGGCAGCTGGGGTTTCAGCTGTGAGGCGTGACGGGGTTGAGGCAAGTCGAAGTGGCAGTGCAGTGGGTGAGTTCGGCGATTGTGCGCCGCAACCAACGACCAGCACTGCGTCGGGGACCAGCAGCAGAGGCCGGCAATCATGCGTAAGGGGCGCGTGGACGCATGCCAGGCATACAGCGTACTCTCCCATACAGCGTGCAGTCTCATGCAGCGTGCCGCGGCCCACGCGCTAGCCACTTCCTCTTACATGCAGCACACCTTAATCAGACCCAACCTCCACCACGCCGGCCGCGAGCCCTGGCTGCTGCAAACCCTTCCCTCGCCCCGCGCGACCCCAGGTTCCTCCCGTTGCGTCCGGCCTTCCCCCCACCCTGGGCCGCGCACCCACATGCGGACATGGCCGCCCTGCTGACGCCTCCCAGCACCGCCGCGGGCGCCATGAGCGACACCAGCACCACGTCCAGCACCAGCCCCACCAGCAGGTCCGACAGGTAGAACTCGAACTCGGCCCAGAAGTCCTTGCCGCGCTTGCGCACCTCGGCCACGGTGGCGCAGCCTGGGGGCGGGGTGCGAGGCGGGCGGAATGGGGTGATGCCGCGGGAGTAAGGCCACCGAGGGCATGGGGTGGTAAGGGCAACGCGGATAAAGCACGTGCCATGCAGGCTACTCAGCTGCATTACTTTCTGCTCTGACAAGCGACACGCGGCGCAGCCGGGGGGCCGGTGCGAGGCGGGCGGAATGGGGTGACGCCGCGGAGTACAGCCGTGAGGTGACTGAAGGGTTTTACAATCCCATCGGGGCAACGGGAGGGGTCTTGGCCCCAAAGGGCATCCGCATCATACTTCTTTATGAGGAACACCAAAAGGGCCATGAAAGAGCCATGTGGGTCACAAGGTGCGGTGCGCACGCGCCGCATGGTGGCGCTGCCAAGGCTTTCATCGTGCCGTGGGAAGCGCTAAGCAGCTTTGGCAGTGTGCTTGGGCACCTGCCACCCCGTGCCGATTTGCTGCGTTCTGTGGCGCACGGGCACCTGCCCGCGGCCCCTGCAGCCCCCGGCTGTGCCTTGCCCCACCCGCAAAGCTACACATTCGGCTGCTCGCAGGCCTACCCTGCCGCGGCACGCAGCCATCCTCAACCAACACTCCTTGCTCCCGTCCACACCAATGCCCGGCCCCCGCCCGCGCAGCACGCACCCGAGTCGATGACCACCTCCGCGCCCACTTTGAACAGGAAAAGCGGGTCGGCCAGAATGCGGTCGCGGAAGTACGGCAGGGTACGGCACAGGAAGCCGGTGAACACGAGGCCCTGACGGGGCGCAGGGAAGGGGGAGGGTGTGGCGGCCGTGTTGAGTTAGACACACAAGCAAGCTGCGCATAGGTTACCGGTGCGTGACTCTAAAGAGGCCATGATAGAAGCAGGCGACCCGTCTGTAGGCGCACCGTCGCCCGTCAGCCTCCATAACCGTACTTGCATGCGAGACACACCGCGTTTAGGCAGCGCCTGCTGACCCCAGCACGCGGCAACCTCCCCAAGCCGGTCCCGACCCACTGGCCGGCGCCGTGTCGCAGATGCACGGCAAAACCCACACATCTCCTCATCTTGGCGCGCCCACAGACCGGGCATCAATAAGCGTCTTTCACCGCTACCAGCTCCATCAGGGCGCTCCCACGCTTCGCCCGACCACGCCGTTGCCAACGGGGCACCCCCTTCCCCTTCCACCTGCGGGTGAACGCCCGGGTTCCGCGCCCTCTCCACCAGCCGTTACAGCAGCCGCTGGGCGGCAGGAACAGCGGTCCAGGCACCCGTCCCCTAGCGTCCATGCTCCACACGCCAGCACCTCTAGCCCTTCATCCGAGCTTCTCTGAACGCAAACCCCCACCTGTGCCTTTTCCCACTTCGTTTCACAGGGAATTTCCCCATCGCAGCCCCACCCACCTGCGCCGCCACAAATGCGTTGAGCACGGACGCGCGCAGGCCGTACTTCTTGGCCACCTCCAGCATGTCGGCGGGGATGCTAATCTTTTTGTCGACGGCGAACGCCTCGACCTAAGGGGGTGGAGCAGGGCCGGGCCGGGGAAAATGGTCATCATCTGATATGGGTTGGACCATAAAACTAGCGGGCCTTCGTGCTGGAGCAGCGGCGGTTGCGATGCAGCGCTATCGGTGCAAGCATGTGCGAAAGAAAGGCATTGCCCTTGTGAGGGCACGTATTTAGGTCCACAGCTGCCAGGCCGTGTGTGCTGTACGGTGCGGCACGGCGACGACGGTTGCGGGAAAACTCTTCTCAAGCGCCATTGGGCTCCCAACAACAATCTAACATGACATGTGATAATACCCAGTGTGTACACTGACATGTACGCCCCATGGTACCGGAGGGGTTGGGCTTCCGCCGGGCCACCCTGGCCCCCTGGCGGGAGGGTGCATACAGGCCACGAACCACGAACCCACCTCGCTGAGCGTCAGGATGCGATCGTCGTCGCCACCATCCCCCTTCCCGCCGTCTCCACCACCACCGCCACCGCCACCGCCACCACCTCCGCTGCTGCCTCCCGCGGCCCCGTCGTTGCCGCCCGTCGCCGCCTCCATGCGCACGTCACGAGGGGGCTCGCTCCGTGCGGCATAGATGGGTAGAGTCGTATGGGTTTGCGGAACGGCATTGTTGGCAGCTGGAGTCGTGTCCTCCTCCTGCCGACCGCTGCTCAGTGCGCAGAGCGCCAGGACAGCCTGCAGCGAGGTGTAGTTGTGATTGTGGCCGAAGCCGTAAGCCCCGACTAGACGTAGGTACCTCTGAGCTAAACCTACCAATACTATTCATCAGCAGATATGGACTCACATTGCGACGCTGGAGCGGCTTCACCGCCACGAGGGGCCGCGAAAGTGGCGCAGAACGGTTCGCCGCAGAGTGCAAACGACGCTGAGCGGACAGCATTTTCCCTACTAAAGTCCGTAAACCCTTGACTTGTTTCGGGAAAGCCCCTCTCAGGGTCGTGGCAGGGTCGGCCCCTGGCCTCGAGCAGTACTGACACAGTCACGATATTGTGCCTACAGGAGTGTCATAGGAGGCCCAGAACAGTTGACCTGGCATGTGCTGCGCCTTGCGCGTAGTGCATGGGGCGTGGGGTGGTTGCCTATATTTCTGTTGCTCACAGCAAAGCTGCAACCGTCATGCTGCTGTTGTCCAGATACAACAAAGTGTTGCTTAACTTAGTTGAATATGGATGGGATGCAGTCTTACCTTTTCGGCTAGAAGTTGCGGGGTTTCCCGCCCGGGGCTGCGAGGTGCCCAAGTGCCATACTATGGGGTAACCTACATGAATAGACTGTGGTGTTTGAATGGAGGCCAACCGGGGCGCCAAGCGGGCTGCCGAAGACCAGCGCCACTCAGCGACGAAAAAAAGTAAAGTTAGCTACGACTTCGCTTTACCGGTACCTGTCAAAGTTCAACAGTGGACTCAACCACGAAAGAGGAGCACGGACAGGGCCAACAGCCAGTCAGCAGAGGTCGGTCGCGCGATAAAGGCAGCAAACCCTGCAACAGTCCCGGCAAGCCCATCCCGTTTGCGTTGCCCCTCAGGTCCACCGAAAAGAGAAGCCGCACCTGTTCCGTGTTTCAGAGGCCTTGCCGCGCACCTGGCTTGCGTGCGGACCGCCCGGGCACATCAAGTATGCCGTCCTCCTAGGTGGTGAGTCTAGTAGCATCAACCCTGCGCAACCCACCCACCCAGCCTTCCCCCAGTACTTCCTGACGCCTTACCACACATGCAAATCCAACTACCCACGCTTACGCGATTGTCGTATTGCCAACCGGCTACTCAGGCCACGACGGCGCTGCAGCGAACTTCTTGGTGGAGTGCCCCTGTGACTGGTGCCATGAGCAGAATGCACAACAGCTGCGGGAAAGCCATGGGGGCACGGGGGTGGGCAGCAGCTCTCCAAGGGCGAAAGCGACCAGGACAGGCGCAGCTGCCTCCGGTTCCGGGGCTCGGGATGACAGGGGCGGTGGTAGCGGCTGCCACGGCAGTGGCCGCATGATGAACCTGGCTCAGTGGCACGAGCACGCCACGGGGCAGCGCATCATTCGGCTGGACCCCGAACGGCACCAGGCGGAGTATAACGACTTGCTGCTGTCCACCGTGCACGTGTGCGCGGGGCAGGGAGCTGCACCAGGGGTAGGTGCGGCGGGGTTGATGAGTCGGGAAGGGGGAAAGAGATAAACAACGTGAGCTGTGGGCTCGCGGCTGCGAGGCGCGTGCGTTGCACCGAGGCTTTGGGATGATTGCACGAATGCGGAGGCTGCCACACAGACGCCGCCAGCGCCACATAAATACCATGCACGGTAGTTGAACCTGCATGGTGGCGGGCGGTGCTAATAGTCTGGCACCTGACGTGCCTGCGCACGCTGACCCCGCAGGAGACCCTTCTGCAGCACTTGCGGCAGCTGCTGTCCGCCTGCGGCGGCACCACGCTGGTGGGTCGCCGGCTGCACACCTTCTGGTACGACCACGGAGCCGGCGGCAGCTGGTTTCCGGCTTCGGTGACGGACGTGGACCTCGACCGGGCCTGGCTGAAGGTGGGCGATGCCGATATCCGCTTTGCAGCAATGGTGGCCGATTGCCTGTTCATGAGTTCAGCGGGCTTTCCTAAACTGTAGCTCGCAGCTCTATCTGAAGTGTCGGTTGCGTGTGCAACAGGTTATATTCGATGCATACGTGGACGAGAACGGCCGCCCCCACGGCGCCGAAACCGGCACGGTGGTGCTGGGCGCCACCCTACTGCACTTTGGGGACGCGCCGCCAGGGCCGCAGGACGTGGTGCGGCCGCTGCCTGAGCGGCCCCGTGCGGTGCAGGCGCCTGGGAAGAGGGAGAAGCACCCGCAGCCGCAGGAGCAGCACAGCACCGGGAAGGTGCCGGGGGCAGCAGGGGTCGGAAGGGGCGCGGGCGCGGCCACAGGCGGGTCTGCACAGGCCGACCAGGGAAGAGGAGGGGCGGGGCGGGAGGCGGACCGTGCGTCTGGCAAGGAGCCGAAGCCACCGTCAGCAGCGGGGCAGCATCACAAGCATGAAGAGCCCGCTGCGCCAGAGATGCCCAGGCAACTGACGGCCATCGTCCCTGCCCGTCCTCTTGCAGCACCAGCTGCCTCACCCGCAGTCTCCCCCACTAGGGGCGACAAGCGGGAGCCGTGTGGGTCAGCAGGCGGGAGGGCCCCAGCGGCAACGGCTGCAGCGCCGGTGCACGCTCCGGCGAGCAAGGAGAAAATGAAGCACGCGGAGCACAAGGCGGTGCGCGAGGAAGGCCGTGCGGACGCTACAGGGGTTCAGGGGGCCATCACTCCTGGGCTGACTGCTGCTGGCGCGGGCGCGGGCGCGGGCGTGGCAAACACAGCTAAAGGATCCTGCAGCGGACGACCGGGGCCTGCAGCCGCAGCGGGGCGAAAATGCGAGGTACCGAAGTCCGGGGAGTCCTCGGCTGGCGCAGCAGGCACGGGAGGCGAGCCGGCCGAACGACGAAGCAAAGGGCAAGGTGAGGACGCTTCCTGGAGGGAAAAGAAGAGGCGGGCACCCCTAGCTGCCCTTGGGTCACAAGGGGCCGGGGCTGAGCGGCGGCCGCTGGCTGCTGGAGGCACTGGGGAGGGCGCTGCACTGGCACCAGGAGGATCGGCCGGCGACATGCAGAGGGCAGAAGGCGGACGTGGGGCTGGTAATGCTGGGGTGATTGGGGCGAAGCAGGCACAGCAGCAGTCTGGGCAGCGGCCGGAGGACCGGCCCAGCCGCCCTCTGCAGGCGGGCCAGGGAAACGAGCGGCAGCAACGGCAGGAGCAGCAGCAGCAGCAGCGGCAGCAAGAGCAGGGTGACCGGCCTGGGCCTTCTCAGGTGCCAGTGGTAAAGAAGGCAAAGAAGCCTAAGCTGCTGGCTGGGCCCGGTGCTAGCGGTCGCCAGTCGGTGCAAAGCACGCCTGTTACTCACCAAGGCCCCTCCGACCCCCTTCCCAGCGCCGAGGGTGTGACGCTTAAGGCAGGCAGCGACCGGAAGCGCGGCACCGATGCGCCGCGTGCCCCTGTCGTTGGCGCGCGGGATGAGCCCCAGAAACCGCCTGGGCAGCGGCCAGAGCTGCAGCAGCAGTTTGGTAAGCAGCCGGAGGGTGGGCCCAGCCGCCCCTTGCAAGCGGGCAGGGGGGACGATCGGCCACAGCACCAGCATCAAGAGCAGAGCGATCGGGCGGGGCCGTCTCAGGGCCAAGTGGTGAAGAAGGCCAAGAAGCCAAAGCTGCTGGTTGCGCCAAGCGCTACCGACCGCCAGTCAGCGCAGGCAGCCCGAATCCCCTCCAACGCCCTTCCCGGCGCCAACGGTGAGACGCGCGAGGCAGGCACCGACCGGGAGCGCGGCACAGATGCGCCACGGGTCCTGCACGTAGGCGGGCGGGGTGAGCCCCCCAAGCAGGTGCCTGCAAAGCAGGACGCGCACGCCCACGCCACCGGCGTGCCTGCGACCCCCGGGGCCGCTCCCGCAGATGGCACCGTGTGTGGGAACGACAGCGGCACTCCCGGTCGTAATGCAGAGCCCCCGGGCGCGGCGGCGCACGGCAGCGGCGCCAGGCGGACCTCGGACGGCGGACAATCCCTACGGACGCATGAGAGCGGCGGTACGGCTGACGGCGGAGGGGATGAGGGTGCTGGGGAGGCGGCCGTGGGCCGGCTGCTGGAGCGGCTGGTGGTGAGCCCCTCGTCACTGGAGGGCAGCCCCGAGGGTGACGGCGGGGCCGGGGGCTCCGTAGCGCCGCGCGCTGGCATCCTGACGCCACCGCTCCCGCCTCAGCCAGAGGTTGAGGCTCCCGGGGCACCTCAGCACGGGCTGGACCTGCCCGAGGCCAGTCCCCAAGGCGACGGCGGTGCGCAGGGTCATGGGGACGCAGCCGTGGATGGCGGGCATTTATCTGGTGGCCCTACGAGCAGCAGCAGCAGCCCGAACCGCGCCCGGTCTCCTGAGAGCCAGCAGGGAGATGCTCGCGCAGGTGGTTGCGTGGGGGCGGCGGCGGCCACGGCTCGGGAGCAGGGCCCCGGCCCGCCTCCGCCGGCGGGTGCTCCCGTGCCCAATGCCGTACCCTCGTCGGATGACTTTTGGTCCCCTGAGGAGCCGGACGATGAGCTGTTGTTTCACGCGTTGGGCGCTGCAGCGGATGGCCAAGACCTGAGGGCAGAGGCCGCGGAAACCGGTGTAACGAGGGGAGGTGCGGCTGTGCCGACAGCGCAGCAGGTCGAGGCAGGGCTGGTGGGTGACGGGCCCGGCGGCAGTGCGCTGCTGCCAGGAGTTTACATGCTGGCCTTAGATGGGGCTACACCGGTGTGCGGGGAGCAGCACCCAGAGATTCAGCTGCTGCTAGGTCAGGAGGACGAGGACGCGGGTTTGGAGCAGTTGGGGGAGCAAGGTGGGCAGCAGGGGCCGGAGGGGGGCGTACTGGGCCAGCTGCAGGTGCAGCAGGAGGGGCAGGATGTGGGGCAAAGTGGGGAGCAGGATGGCGAGCAGGCAGAAGAGGAGGTGTTCTTCAACGAGCTGGTAACAGAGGACCTTGGGGATGTGGACGAGGCAGACCTTGTAGAAGAGCGCGTGGACTGGCTGGGGGAGGGCGCGGGGCAGGAGGGGGAAGGGCAGGAGCAGCAAAGGGCTGGAGCCCCGTCGGCAGAGCTACCGGCAGCGCAGCAACCGGCGCAGCAAGGGCAAGCAACGGAGCGGGACCCCGGCCCGGCGCAGCAGCAGCGGGAGCAGGAGAGGAGGGCACATGAGGACGAGGGCCCGCCGCTGTCGCCCGTGCTGCTGCAGCAGCGGGTAACTGGCGCCAGGCGGCATGCGGGGCGGCCGCTGGCGCTGCACGCAGACTGGTACTCCGCGGCGTTTGACGATGACGAGGATGTGGACGCGCGGGATGGCGGTGGGAGCCAGTTCGGCCCCGAGCAGCAGTTGCAACAGCAGCCGCAGCAGCCAACGGAGCAGAAATTGGGAGGGCAGCGCGAGGCAATCAACGACCAGCAGCAGCAGCAACAGCCAGGTACTTCGCTACCCGACTCCGCACTGCAGTCGCTCGAGCACCCCGGTGTGGCGGCGGACGACCCTGGGCAAGCGGCAGGGGCCGAGGGCCCAGGTGCTGGGCAAGGGGCGCCCTCCCTTCCTGCGGTGCTGGTGCCGGTCCACTCGCCCCCGGCTGAGACCCTGGCGATGGCAGCTGACGCCCAGGCGCACTGGGCGCTGCCACCGCTGGCCCTTGTCGACGCCCAGGGCACGTCCTCCGCCCCCAGCCCCGGCCTCGCCGCTACGCAAGCAGGTGCAGAGGCGGCAGCTGTGTCTTCCCCGGCGGGCAGCCAAGCCGAGCAGGTTGCGCAAGCCGCGGCTGCTCCTTTCCCCTCCGCCTCAGAGGCAGACGTCGGCAACGGCACTTCCGACGGTCAGGCGGTGGGGCCCACAACCGTGCAGGAGCGCGTTAGGATGGAGCGAGAGCCCTCCTTTGCGCACATGGCCCAGCCGGGCGGCGGCCTGGCCTTTGCTGCGCATGCGGACGCTTGGATGGGCGGCCAGGACCTGCCACTGCTCAATGCTCCCTCCGAAGCGGCGGGCCCGCAGGAATCTGTGCTCGTGGTGGAGGCTGCTGCGGGTGGGGACATAGGCAGTGGGAGTGCTGTTGTGGGTTCCGGCCAGCAGCACGCCCTCGAGGGGCCGCAGGATGGTAGCCACACCTCGGCTGCCGCTGACCAAGATGGCGGCTTTAGGGCTGCGGCGGCTGGAGGTGCGTTTGGAGAGGGCGTGCAGGGCTCTGGCATCGCAGCAGCAGCAGCGGCAACAGACCTTGCACATGCCTTGGCGCTGCCTCTTTCCGCTGCGGAAGGGGCCGGCGCTGCACCTGCGCCTGCCCTTGGCCAGGCCACGGCGCCCAGCCTGGATGACTCGCTGTTGCTTACCGCGGAGGCAGCGGCCGCCAAGGGTGCAGCGCATCCCCTGGTCGTTCCCACGCCCGAGCTGCTCCCGTCCCTGTCGCCAGGCCTCGCAGCCGACCTCGCCATGTCCCCAGACCTCGCGGCATACCTGGGGACCGTGCCCGGAGCTACTCCAGACCATCTCCACAGCCTCGGCCTGCCCCCGCCGGACCCTGCAGCGCCTGCAGCACCCGCAGCAGCCGTGCCACCGTTCTCCCCCTTGGGGGCCGACGCCTCGCTTGCAGACCTAAGCGGCCCTTCACCCCAAGCACCGGATCTTGCCATTGAGCTCATCGGCGAACCGCAAGTTTCCGCCCAGCCGGCCGGCCCACCGTACGAGGCGCCTAGCAGTCAATCGGGAGCCCTTATCAGCCTCGCCACGGCAGCAACTGCACCAGACCCTGACGGCCCTGTAGCTGCTCAGCTTCCTGCGCCGCTCCAGCCCGCGGTTGGCATGTGGGCCGGCCCGCAGCCCGCCGCCGGGGAGCACCCCGAGGGCGTCACCACCTCGCCACCGCTGCCCGAGGCCGCGCTGGACCAGCTCATGCACGGCCTCACGCCGCTGCCCGACATACCAACTCCCCTGCCGTACCTGGACGAGCAGCACCCTCTGCAGCAGCAGGAGCAGGAGCGTTGGGAACTGCCTTTGCAGCCGCCACAAGTTGTGCTGCCGCAAGGCAGCGCGACACCCAGCGTGTCTGCGATGGTGCTAGCCGGGCTGGAGCGTCAGGGGTCCCAGCATGGCGCCCCGGCCGCACACGGTGGTATGCCGGAAGCCGCGCATGGGCTGGGTGTAATCGGGTCTCCAGGTGCTGCGGGGGATGCGAGCAGCGTTGGGGGCATGCTGGCGGGCGGTACGTCGCACGAGCAGGCGGAGGGCCATGCAGTGCAGGCGCAGGGTCAGGAGGAGGAGGAGGTGGACGAGGAGCAGCTGCAGCATGAGGCGGAGCTGCGGGAGCTGCTGCTGGATGCCGACACGCTTGGGGGGTCGCAGGAGACCGAAACCATGCTTGTGGGACAGCCGCTGCCGCCGGAGCAGCAGCCTGGACAGCAGACGCGGCAGCAGTTGGGGCAGGTGGCGGGCAGCAGCTGGGTGTCGGGGGCGGCTACACCAGACGGACTTGGCTCTGGGGATGGGCAGCCGGGCGGCGGGCTGCAGGGGGAACCGGGATCGCAGCAGTGTCAGCAGCTTGCACAGAGCAGTGGGGATGGGCAACTGGGCCAAGACCAGCAGCAGCAGCAGGAGCTTGGTGCGCAAGGGCAAACGCTTCACCAACCGCACGGCGCTCCAGCTGCAGCAGCCGGCGAGCCCTCTTCATTGGCTTTGGCGCAGCCGCCCGCGCGCAGTGTGTCTGCCCCTGCGCTCTCTCAGCTGCTGCTGTCTCCGCCTAGCACTTGTGAGGCGGCGCTTGCAGCCATTGCAGCGGCAGCAGCAGCCCCGCCGCCGCTGCCGTCGCCCTATCACCCAGGCGGGCAGCCGTCTGGCACCCCTGCCGAGGCCCTGTGGGCCCACGTCCAGCGCGCCCTGCAGCCCCATGCCGACCACCCTCCTGCGCACCTTTCCCTCGCCCCGCTCCACGCCGCCCCCCACACACAGCCGGCACCCACCTGGCGGCCCTGCCTGCGGCTGCAGGCACAGCTTATCAACCCTGTCAACCACACCAACACGCGCGTCAGCCCGCAGCATTTCCAGGCTCTTTCCACCGCCCTGAAAGCTCTGCGAGACACGGACCAGGACGCAGCAGGCCGGGGCGCAGCAGCAGGACTAGCCGGGTCGGCAGCTCGTGGTACTCCCACGTGCCACGTGGCAGTCAGCGGCCCCGCGCCCTTGCCACGTGCTCCCAGCGAGCAGCAGCAGCACGCCACCCTCCGTCTGCCGCCGCAGCTGGCGCTGGGGCACGACCTGCAGCTGCAGTTGCCGCAGCTAGCGGTGGCGGCGGCGGGCCGCGGCAGCGCAGGCGGCGGAGCCGCAGCCCACCCGCAATTGCACCCGCAGCAGCATACGGGCCACCACTACGGCTTCCCGGTGCCCCGCACCGGAAGCAGCAGAGAGGGAGGCAACAGCGACGGCGGTGCGTCGGTTCCCTTCCTGCCGCGCGCCAGCAGCCTTGCCACTAGCCTCAGCTTAGGACACGGCCACGGGTCTGCGCTTGCGCCCGCGGCGGGTGCAGGCGGCGGAGCGGGCGGTGGCGGTGGCGGCGCCGACAGCGGGCTAATGTGCACGTGCTACACGGTGGCCGCAGAGCGGCGGGGTGTGGGGCGGGTGCAGGTGGAAGTGCAGCTGCTAACGTGCCGCATCCCGGGCGCCGTGGGGCTACACCGCGTGTGCGTGGGCCTGCAGGTGGGGCCGCCTGCGGCACCGTGCGGTGCCGGCAGCAAGATGCAGCGACATCAGCAGGACGCTATGGTGGAGCCGGTGGCGGCGGCAGCTGCTTGCGAGAGCGGCGGCCAAGGGGAAGAAGGCGGGGAGGCGGCGGCGGTGAATTGGCTGGCGGCGCTGCGGCTGTTGGTATGGTTGGCGTGCGGGGTGTGCCAGGTGGCGGCGTGTGCGAGCGCCGAGGCGCGGCTGCGGCTGCTGCGACAGCTGTTGCTGCAGCCTGGGGAGCTGTTAACGCCGCTGCCACCGGCGGCGGAGCCATTGCCCGGGCAGGAGCAGGAGGCGCAGGCGCAGGAGCCGCAGGAGCTGCTACCGGTCCAGGCTCCTGAGTCGCAGCCCCCGGAGGAAGCGCAGGCGGAAGACGCGGGAACGGCCGCGGGGTCCGACACTCCTAGCACGCTTGCAACAGGCGCGGACAGCGGTGGCCTAGGACTGGCGGTGGAACAAGGCGAGGCGCAGGTGCAGGCGCCAGCAGGGGATGAGGCTGCTGGGGCAGGAGGGTCGGAGGTGGAGGTGCTGGCAGCGGCCCGCCGTGCCGCGCTGGCGGCGCCCCCCGACGTGCTGGTGGACCTGGTGGAGCTGGGCCTGCTGGCGGAGGCGCTGCCGCTGCTGCTGGCGGTGCCCTTCGCGGAGAACGAGCCGCGCAAGGTGGGGCCGGGGACCGGGGAGCTGGGCGGGGGTGGAGGCTCGACCGCAAGTCTGGTGATGAGGCGAGTCTGTGCTGCAAACGAACTGCCAATTGCACCGTGGGCATTGTGCATTTGGCCCCAGATGTCGGCTAGTGACGCATTAGTGACTTACCGCCCCACGCACCGACTGCCCCTTCCTCCGCGCCAGGTGTGGCTCCGCCGTGTGAAGGACTACCTCGTGCACCCTCCCGCCGCCGCCGCCGTCACATCCCCCGGCGGCACGCCGCCTCCGCCCGCCGTGACACCACCTACCGCTGCGGCTCCCCCAGACCAGGCGCCCACAGGCCCTCACCCGGCCCCTGTCGGCATGCCCTCCGTGCCGCCTAACCTGCTGGCAGTGCACGCGCCGGACATCCGCATCGCACACGCCGCGCTGCAGCGGCTGACGGCACTGCACCGCGTGGCCATGTTGGTGGCCCTGGAGGAGCAAGAAGAGGAAGGGGACAGGGGGCTCGGAGGCGCTGGTGCCGATGCGGAGGACAGGGCCCTGGACAAGGCGGCTCGGCGTGAGCGGGCACTGGCGGCGGCGGTGGCGCACGTCAAGGAATTGTTCCATGCGGCCAAGGCAGTCCACCGCACGGTAAGGGGAGGCTCGAGCCGTCTCAAGCAACCGGTCTTTCTGCCTTACATGCCTGCCTGTGAGTTGTGCAGCTCAAAGTCTCCCCATCGCGGATGGGCGCACACCCTTTGTTATTGGCCGCTTTGCCACGGCTGAGGCGCGTTGTGCTCCAGCTATTCAAGCCGGCACTCCCCGCCGCATGACCTTGCATGCCCTCCCGCGCAGGCTGAGTTCTGGGAGCTGGTGTTGCGGCTAGCGGAGCGCACCCGCTTCGTCAGGGAGGCCGGCGGCCAGCCGGAGGACCTGCAGGTGGGAGGACGGGGAGGGGAAAGAGGCGGGGTCGCGGAACCCATGATGCCAGCATGCACAGAACATGCACCGCTGTTTTTAGCCCAGTTGCTAGAGCAGACGAGCCAACAACTGTAAACTGTTACGAGCCTGAAACTCGGAGGTCAATGTCACAGCTTGACAAGTTGTATGAAGCGCCACGGCCGCCAGCCACGCCGTCGCAATCGTTGGACAGGCTTCACTCGGCCACATGGCAACGTAAACATCTTATGCCTCAGCGTCCAAACTGCCCTGCATCCCATGTGCCCCGGCCCTTGCACCCTCCCCCGCAGACCACGCTCGCGCATGCCCTGCGGCCCCACCCTCACCCAGCCCTCACTCGACAGCCCTACTCCAGCCCCGCGCGGCTCACCCCCGAGCCCCTGGACGGGCAAGGCGCCGTACGCCTCGCGCTCACATGGGACGAGATCCTGCTTGAGTACAGCACGCAACAATCGTCCCCGCCGGAGCCCCAGCTGGAAGAGCTGAGCGCAATTCCTGCTGCCACAACCGCTACCGCAGCCGCCACCGCTGCCGCCCTGCAACCCCCTCAGCAGCTGCTGGCGCTGCCAACGTCGCAGCAGCAGCACCTGCAGCTGCAGCAGCAGCAGGCCCCAGGCGAGGATGAGCTGGTGCCCGCACCCTCATCATTCAATCCGGCTGCGGGCAACACCGACGCCTTCAGGCCGCTGGACGTGACCATCCGGTGCTGGGCGCCCTACGACGGCAGCGGCCTGGAGCCGGTGGCGGGGCAGCGCTGGGTGGCCATCAGCTTCACGCTGCTCGACGCGCAGCTGGCCACCCTGGTGTGCCTGCAGGTGTGTGCAAACATGTGGGACACCGCATGGCCGTTCGACTTGGCCTCGCTTACCACCAGAACCACCTCGTACGCCACCAAACCTTGCGGTGCCTCCTCCAGCACAATGAGTCCCTTCTATCTTGCCTCTACAGGTTTGGGTGTTGCCTGAAAGCCCCTTTTCGCAGACTACTGTACCCCGAACAATGCCATCCGTCCGTTTGCTCTGACCTGACCTCTCCTCCCACCGCAGGAGTCCCTGCTGCCCGAGCTGTCCGCCTCCATCGGCAAGCCCCGCCCCATGTACCTCACCGTGGTGCTCAACGCGGCGCTGAGGGACCTGCAGGCCGTGCAGACCATCTCCCAGCAGGTCCAACAGCAGCAGCAGCAGGGGGCGCAGGCGGAGGTGCTGCCGGCGCACTACACCGCGCTGCCCATTTCGGTGGTGGCCGCGCTGCATGAGGGCCGCGCCGGCGTGGCGGACCTTGCGGAGGTGCTGGCGGTGCTGCTGTTGGCGCGCGGGCACCTGCAGGAGCGGCTGGAGGCGAGCGCCCGCGGGCAGGTGCTGCAGCTGCTGCCGCTGCAGCCGCACCGGCAGGGGGTGCGCAACTTGGCGGCGGCTGTAGCGCCCCTGCTGGCGCAGCTGCTAACCACCACGAAGCAGCGGTTAGGTGCGGCGGCGGCAGGGGCGGTGGCAGGGGCGGCGGCAGGTGTGGGGGCGGTGGCAGGGGCGGCGGCAGGCGGAGGCCCTGGGGCCGGGCAGGGGCCGGCCACAGCGGCTGCGGGGCCGGCGGCGAGGCGGTCCTCTGGGGGTGCTGGCCCAACGGCTGGCGCAGGGTCAAGGGTAATCGAGGGCTCGACCGGTGCCGGTTGGCCAACGCAGAACCCGGCGCGTGCCACGGCGGCACCGCAGCAGCTGCCCGTGTCAGGGCGGCCAGCAGGAACAGGACAATCCGTAGCGGGCGGGGCGGCCGCTGCAGGGCCTGTCGCAGGGGCGGGGTCAGGGCCCGCTGCTGGCCCCCGAGGTCCCACGTCGGGCTGGGAACGCATTGGCCGCGCTGGCACCGTAACCGCAGCGGTGACACAGCAGCAGACGCAACGCGTCAGCCGCACGGTAACCACGGCTGGCACGAGCTACCTGACGCACGCCCGCACAACCACCATCGGAGCCCCCCGAGCTCAACCGCCGCCCACGACCGTGGGTGCCTCCACAGCTGCCCCTGGGGCGCCTCCTGCGGCTGCGGCAGCCCCCACGCCGGGCTCTTCCACACCCGCGGCCGCCGCCGCTGCCGCTGCTGCTGCTGCTGCCCCACCAGCCGGCGGCCGCAGCAACCCCACCGCCACGCCCACCTTCGCCCCGTCCACCGTGGCGGCCATGGCCTCCGCCCTTCGCCTGGCGTCCCTGTTGCAAAGCAGGGCGCAGGCGGGGGCATCCACCGGGCCACGCTCCGCCGCCGCCGCAATGGCCCCAGGGCCGCCGCCATCGGCAACTGCAGCAGGAACAACGGCCCCTGCTGGCGGCGCGGGAGCAGGGCCTGGCCTATCGAGCCCTGCCGCGACCGTGGGACCGTCCGTCGGCCTGGCCGCGCACGGCTCGATGCAGCTGCCGTTGTCACAGTTCCAGTTTCAACGCCAGGCCCAGGCACAGGCCCAGCAGCCCGCCCGGCCGCAGCCGCCACCTGCCCAGGCGCCGCAGCCTGCCTGGCCACCAGTGCCGATGCCGGGTCTTCCGGTCCTGCAAGCCCGGTCATCTGTCTCCACCACGTCTGTTGCTGCTGCTCCCGCCGGCAACGCACCTGCTGCGACCTGGCAGCAGCAGCAGCAGCAGCAGCCACCCATGCAGGCACCCACGCAACTGCAATTGCCCGGTGCAGAACAGCCTCACCAACCCCAGCGCCTGCCCAACACCCTGCAACCTCACCAAGCCCACCAGCTGCCAATGCCCAACGCAGTGCAGCCGCAACTGCCCCAACTGCCTCCTCCTGGCGCTGCACAGCCCCACTTCGCCCAGCAGCTGCCGCTCCCAAGCTACACACAGCCTGCTGCCCACCACGCCTACCAGCAGCAGCTGCAGTACGGTGCAGTGCCTTCTGCAGTGCCCCCAGCACCTGCAGCTGCCGCACAGCCGCCGCCGCTGGGCCCCGCGGCCGTGGGAGGCGGCCTGGGGGCTGCTGGCGCCATGGCACGGGGGCCGGAAGCGGCGCCTGTGGCGGGGACGCTGGGGGAGATCTGGGCTCTCACAGGGCTGAACAACTTCTTAGACAGCTAGTAGGTCCGGCATGAGAACGCTACCGGTAGCACTGGAGGTTGAGCAGAGCATGGCCGCGTCATGGTCTAGTGCTGTAGCAAGAAAGATAGAGACTCGCATTGTGTATAGTAGGAAATGGGGATAGGGTTCAGTTGGTCTTGGTGCAAACGCGTGGGGGACGGCCTGCTCAAAGTGCATGGCTCGGCCCGGCGTTGGGCTCATGCCGTGTGTGCCTCGCTTGGAGTGAGGAGAGCAAACTGCGGTTTGGCGGGTTTGATGTGTGCTTTGCACTCCAACAGTCAAGGGGTGGCGGGGAAGGATCGAATCATTTTATAGGGGTGGCCGCATGTTCACCGTGTTTTACAGAATAGTCTGGATGGAAGCTTGGACCAAAGTGTGCATGGGCTCAGCGCCACACTAGGGAGAGGTGTACGCGTTGCCCACTGCCAATGGCATGAACTTGTGACTGTGATTCAAGCGTACCGTTTGCTTGTCCAACCAGCACGGTTTGGCTGGCCTTGTGTTGCTGTTCATCGGTTCCTTGTTCGGTTTGCAGGCTGCTCCACCTCACTGGGTGCAGTGCAAGTGTAGCATATGACGGGGTTTCGCAGAGCATCCTCCCCTGGCATGCTGGCAAGCCCGCTGTGGATCGATGCGGCGCTGACTAGAACGATGCGGTGCTTTGCGCTCCGCTGTATGAGCGCTGTTCGTTTTCGGCTGTGGTTAAGGGTGGAGTTGCTGGCTGGACTTGATCGGACTGTGGTTTGGCAGTGCATATGTGTGCTTTAGTGCACGGCACTACAGACCTTGTACGGCACCACGGTGTGGCACCCCGCTGATGGTACGGCGTTTGACAGCAGTGTCGTCGGGCGGGCAGGGGACAGACAAGATCGCAATGCCGCTAAGGAGAAATGGTAGCAAGCCATCTTCGGGGCTGACATGCGGTGCCTGAATTGGATTTTGATTCAGGGTGTCGAGATGTCCAGCGCTGCAAGCTTTTGTTAGCGGTGTAAGAAGAGCAACCGCGTGGCATGCACGGCGCATTGTCCAGCTCCTTCAGGTGAAAGCCGTGAGAGCCTAATAGAAGCTCGCATGGCGGCATGGGACGGTGCGGGCCACGGGTAACATGTACGCTGCTCCTACCACGTCCACCAATTGCACCGGTTGCATTGACACGAAATTGAAGCCTTGAAGGGCCCCGTGAGAACACATACCGGTACGCCGCAACTCTTGCTTATGGCAATTGCGACCGATCTTGCAAGTTGCACTATTGCTACTCCGCTGCACAGCCCGCCCATGGCAGCTTAGCAGCGCCCTTGGTCAATTCACCTGGCTACATATCGGTAGGCACTTTCTCGCTCCCGCAGCTTTTGTTACCGGCACGGTGGTCCAGGGAGCAATCATAGCATGGCAGCGAGGCAGCCCCATCTGCAGCGTCCAGACTGGACATGTGGGTTGCTGTGACGTATATGAAGCCGAGGAGGCGTGCCTGAGCACACGAAAACCACGACTACCACCGGCCGCCGCCCTCGCAGCTACCTCCCAGGGGCGCCGGCCCTCGCTGGCCTCACACACCACACCGGCCATCCAGCACGTCTAGCAGTGCGCGGTGCTGCTCTTTGGCCTTTCCCTCTACCAAGAACCCAAACAGCAAACACGCACGGCGTCGCCGTTACCCAGAGACCTCCCAGATCGCAACCAGCAGCATGCAAACGGCCACTTCCTAGCCGGCCCTTCCGCGAATGTGCCACCCCTTGCACAGATGCGTGTAACACTGCAGCCCGTTGCACGCTGACGCCCATCACTGCGTCTCGATGTTGAGCGAGATGTCCAGCGCCTTGACGCTGTGCGTGAGGGCGCCCACGCTCACGAAGGTGACCCCTGTGGCGGCGATGGCCCGGATGGAGGCCTGCGTCACGTTGCCGCTGGCCTCCGTCTCCACGGCGTGCGCCAGGCCGGACAGCCGGCCCACGGCCTGCGGGGAAGGGGCGGGTGCCACGTGCCAGCAAGGGGATCAGACAACACTGGGATTCACATGTGACACGAGGATCGAGAGGTTAATCGATTCGCTGCAGGCGCAAGAGGTGAAGGGATTATAACTGGCGGCTTGCTCACAAGCAAAGGACATCCCGGGAACCACCCGCATCGCGGCCCGCGCGCTGCTGGGCATAACATCCTACGCACCCCCAGAACCCCTGCTTCCCCTCCACACACGCCAACGGCCCACCTCTGCCAGCATGCTGACGTCCACTCCGCCCTCCTTCCCCGCGTCCCTCCGCGCCATGTTGTCCAGCATCACGCGCCGCACGTGGCTGCCGCCGGGCACGGGGGGCACCGCCGCAGCGCCCTCCGCCGCCTGCCCGGCCGCCGCCCGCGCCGCCCCCCGCAGCAGCTCCACCACCTCGTCCACCTCCTCCAGCGTGCGGGTCTCCACCTCGATGGACATGGACCCGGTCAGGCCCTGCTCCCTGCAGGGAGGCGTGAGGGGAAGGGAGGGAGGCGAAGGCGTGTTAGCGGTTGAGGCTGTGTGGGCGTTTGCCTCAACACATTCAGGGCAAGCATAGGAGCCAGCGCATGAGTGGGATGTCAGGGGTGAGGCTGAGAGGGTCTGGAGTCCTCGCACACGCCATGGCTGGCTATAGTTCGGCCAACGCAAAGGTGTTTCATACTGTTGGCACGCCACTGCAGCATTACGATGCAGGTTGGTACAGGTTGGCATCAAACCCGTTCGCGCTGTTGAGGCATCAAGTGGAAGACCCATGGGCTGCGATTCGTCTCTACCGACGGCTTCTGGGAGTCCCCTTCCCCTCGACCCCTGCCCCACCGGATGTAGTCCTCGGCGCGCTGTACGGCGGCCTTGATGCCGCCCGCCGCCGCCACGTGGTTGTCCTTGATCATCATCATGTCGTACAGCCCCATGCGGTGGTTGGCGCCGCCGCCGATCAGCACCGCCCACTTGTCCAACACGCGCAGGCCTGGAGGCAGGGGTTACGAGGGGTTGTGGACAGGGAAACGAGAGGGAAGCATATCGACGGAAGAGGAGTGGGTGGAGTTCTAGGTGACACAAAATGAATGTACCAAGGGCTGCCATGACAAGTGAGCTTCGCGGGGTTTCGGTACTTAGCAGCAGAGTAAGAAGCGGATTCTACCTTCTGTGGTGGTCAGCAAGCAGGCAACAGGTGCTCGGTGGTTCCGCGGCATATGCCCGGCAACCCTATGGCCTAGACCCTGTGTTGACGGGGCTAGCAGCCCGTGAACCGCCGCCGACTCTTCACGGCCCCCAGCCCATCGCCGCATGCGCCAACCTACCTGGCACCGTCTTCCGCGTCTCCAGCACGCGTGTGGGCAGGCCCTCCAGGGCGGACACCATGGCGGCCGTGGCGGTGGCGATCCCGGACATGCGCTGCAAGGGGTAACCGCACAGCGGCCATGCAGGTGGTACAGTAACCAGTACAGTAGTGCGGGAGGGTGGGGGAGTGAGGTGGAAGGGGCAGGGAGCCGCATGGCACGCTTGTGTTGTGGAGCGCGCGCGGGAGCTGGTAAGGACAGTGTACGCAGGGGGTGTTGAGCATGTGTCGCTGTTGCGGCAGCGGTCCAGGACACAGGGCAGGAGCACAGCCCACCTCGCGGCCAGGAACACACTTAGCCACCAAGCGCTATCGCGTCCAACAAGGGCACGGCTTTGGTTTGGACTGGTCCAACGGCATGGCACATGACCGCCGGAAGGCGACCGTGCACTGCCACGTCACTGCCTCTCGCGCTTCTGCAAGTACGCCCCCTTTGCCTGCATCTCCCGAGGCCCACAAAAGTTCACTGTTTATTTTACTGTACCTGCATGAAGTTGAGCATGATGCGCTCCGCCACCAGGATGGACCGCGCCGAGCCGCGCAGCACGCCCAGCACGTGGCCGGGGGACACGCGCTCGCCGTCGCGGCAGCGCCACTCGATCTGGAGCGGGGTTACAGAAGGCACCACGTTTTGCGGGCCGCCAACAACCATGTTCAGGCATGAGGAGGATCGAACGCACGTAAGGCGCATGGCACGGACCCAGGCCTGTACATCCCTCCCTTGTCCCTCAACGCTGCTCGGCCGCCCTGTTGCGCCCACTCAAGCCCACCAGCCGCCGCACACATCGTCTCGCCCCCGTTCCCCCTCTGCCCTTCCCCGCGACATGACCAGCACCCAGCCCCCAACCCTTGCGGTGGGCCATCCCTCTCTCCCTGCTCGACCGCAGCACGGACTTACCACCGACTCAATGCTAGCACGGCGTTCCCCATCCACACCCACTTTGCCGCTCTGCGGTTACCCCACTCACTCCCCACGCTCTTGTCTCATCGCGCTTGTTCCACGCGCACACCCCCTCCCCACCTTGACCTGGGGGTCCACCGCCTCCATCACTGCGTCCGCCACCCCCAGCCCCGCCACCACGCCCTCCGCCTTGGCCAGGAACGTGGCCGTGGCCTGGGTCTCGGGGGAGATGCTGCGGCAGCAGCGGACCGGGGCAGGGAAAGAACGTGAAAGGGTTTCTGTGCGGTCAGTTTGAGGGTTCAGACCGCCTGGCGCAAGGGGTAGGGCAGGTGGCAAGGTGCGTGCAGTAGCGGTGGGTGGCGCGGACGCTGGACTGGGGGTTGTGTTGTGGGAGCTGTGGTAGAGGTGTAGGGTCCAGGCGTGAATGGAGAACGTTTGTTCCCGTTGGTTGGTGGTCTGGTCCCTTGGTGCGCGGCACAGGTACGGGCACGGTGGCCCCCAGTTGGGAAACGTGGGTGCGCGAACACCGCAGGCAGGAAGGGAGCAGGTGACAACGATGTGACCCAAATGGTCACGTGAGAAGCTTGTATTCGGTGTGTCATGTAAGGGCCAAGTGTCTGCCCCAAGTCGTCGGCATCGCCGTCGGGCAGCCTTCAAACTCAATACTTACGTGGCGAGGGTGGTGACATCTCCACGATCTCCAGCATCCTCATCTAGTGCATCTTTTATCAGCTACGCACAACATGTAGGTTCTCGCCGTTAGGAGATGGCCTGGAGCATGGCTGTCGCCCGATTGAACTACGGCGGAGAAATACCTTGCTTAGTTGGAACGTTGGATGATGTGGGCAAGGAATAGGCGTATGTGATCTGCAAAATAGGATACGCAGCGCTGTAAAGTGGCCGCGGTCCAGGTATCGTAGGCGTAGGACTGCAGGGGCACGCCGCTAGGGGCGACCTACCCCTCCCCGGCCATCCTGCCTGCACGCCTGCAGTGCAAAGCACTAACCTAACTGTGACACTCTTCTACTGTATGTCTGCAGCTTGGCCGCAGCAAATCTGGCCGGCATACACGTTATCGTCCTTTGCTGTATGCTCAACCCATGCTGTACGGCGGTGTGCTAATCAGGGCTAATCTCCCCTGGTGCTAATGGTGCCGCCGCCAGGGGCCATGTGAGCCTCCACCATGGTGCCCACGTGACATGACGACACTTCTTAAACCTCATGTGCCAAGAGTTCGTGGCATCTACGGTCCCCCAGAGCAAGGAGTCCAGGCACAGTCGCCGCAAAAAGGAAAACAGCTGATACTAAAGCTAAGAAAACTGAACCGCCGTGCGGGGCCCAAGGGGCAGCCACCCAGCGCCACTGCCCACACCGCTGCAAGCAGCACTTCACAACTGCTTCAGGTTGTTGTAGGGACCTGTGTCATCCGCTCCTTTTTTTAGTTCTGATGCTGTAACCCCCCTTACCAGCCACGCAACCATGCCCGCGCCCGCCCACGGGGCAACCACAGCCCCACCTTGCACCCTCGCAGCCTAGCTGCCGTGTTTTGCAGCTCGCGCCGGGGACCGCAGCACATACGGCGTATCCTTCAGAGATGCGCCCCACAGACCTCATGCAGACGGCGCGCGGCCTCCGGCCAGCCGCCCCGCCACCGCCGCCATCACCGCCGCCGCCAGCGGCTGCCGCTTGGCCCGCACTTCCGGCCCCTTAGCGCTGCAGTCCCGCCGCCGTCGGCAGCTGCTGCCGCCACGCACCACACCCGGCACGCATTTGTCATCGGTGCCGTCATCGGACAGGCTGCACCCGGCCTGCAACACCAGCCACTCCGCCAAACTCCACGTGCTGCAGCGCCGCCTCCATCACGCACACTGGCCGTAGTAGGAGCCCACACGCTTGCGGCCATCCCCGTTGTCACTGGTCGCCTGGACGAGCAGCAGCAGCAGCTGCTGCCGCCGCAGCCAGAAGAGAGGGCGCCACGCGTCCACTAGTCAAGCTGTCAACCCCCATGCATCAGGGGCATGTGGCGTCGCAGGGAAGCGGACAGCTCGTTCATATCGGCCATGACGTTGGGGTTGCCGGAGCTGCCTGACGATCTCATCCACCACGTCGATTCCAGCCTGCAAGGCCCCGCCGGTCGCGCTCCCTCCCCGGCCCCCATGCGTGCAGCCCACGCAGTTGTTGTGCAATTCGCAGTCAGGGCCGGTTACAGCGGTGCGCCACGTGCCAAGGGCGGCCCAGGCCTCACGTTGTCCCGTCTGTCCATCGGCCGGCTGAGCTGCTGCCGTGCTGCCGTGGCGCTGTGCCGGATGTGCTGCACCAGGTCTGACGGCCCTGCCAGACCCTGCCTTCTGCTCTCCTTATTCCGACTGGTGCGTCGGCGGCGGGGGCCGGTGGTCCGACACGCACCGTGCAGCAGGGCCCGCAGCCCCCGGCCTCGCAGCACGCTGCAGCAGCGCCGGTCGTCGCAGCATATGCGGTGGCAGCACGGAGCCCCCCTGGGGACAATCCGTAGGCGCACGAGCGTTTGGTAGACTGGTATTCGAGGCGCTGCTTTGCCGATTTGCATGCGAATCAGAGACCTCGTAGGCTTCACTTGAGCCTCGCCAACCTAGGCGACCTTGTTTCCCCAGCATCCACCCTAATCCACCCCATTCTTACCGTCCGAGTCCTCCCTGCACGTCGGCATGCCCCTCTGGCTCTCCCGGCACCCCCACCTTCTCCTTTGGGTCTGGGAGCATTCGCATCTCTGAGCATGACGTGCCAAGCTAACCGTACTGGCCGCCTACCGTAGTCGTGCATGGGCGAGTGGCGGTGCAAACGGGCGTCCTTGTGCATTACGCACAGCTGTTCATAATCGGTACATTTAGGCCAGGCAAGTTGCAGCCAGCGAATCCCTGGACGACGCTGTGGAAGACAGCGCAACGGCACCTAAGGTGAAAGCGGCTGGCACCTGGCGATTAAGAGCTGTTCCCCTGCACTTGCACCCGTCGGCACGCGCTCCGCCTGCCACGTGCCCACTAATCTGTGACGCTTTGCTGCTGACCGAAAGGTTTCTTGTCTACTAACGCCTTGGAATATGAAGGTAATGGAGGCCATCGGGCCCGGCCCCAGCATGCCGTACCGTCAGTGTCGTGAGTGCCGGGACTAGCAAGTAGGGCGTATCTTGCCAGGGGCCCACGCACGCGCAAGAACAATTGCCTTATTTTCAACTGTTTATAACGTCGTATTGTCAGCGTACGCGTCCGGAAGTTGATCTCTTCCCACTCGAGAAAAAGGCTCAGTCATCCATCCTCGGCTAACCTGATGAGTATCCTAGCAGGTGCAATTGATCCATAGGTGGAAACAAGCCAGGCTGGGGCAGGAACGCGAGGCGGCAGCGGCTGCCCAGGCGGATGGATGTGCCTTTAAGACCTGGGGCACTCGCGTTAGGCACAGGTCGTTCCTGCACGAGAATTTGGGTAAGTATGTGACAATTGGTGTTGCCGTTAACGGAAGCGGAGTCATCCAGCGCTGTTGGACAGGCGCTGGCACGGGCCTTCCCTAAATCACGGAAGAAGGATAGCTTGCACACTACATCTATTCTGATATCGATATTTGCTGCTTGCGGCAGAGTCTTCCAAGGCAGTCTCAGCAAGGGAGCTGTCCTGGAGGGGCGACAAAGCGATGCGTCATACCCCTGGCGCCCGGTCGTCACCGGGCACTTGCGGCGCATGCATCTTTGGCATCTACGGTCCAGGTAAGGCACATGTAGGCGTCCGATGCGTTTAGGTCTGGCCGGCAGCAGTCGATACAAGCGGTCCCAAGTCCAGCGAGGACAGCGGCTATCCGCTTGCAAGCGATAGGTGTACACTCTAAAGGCTACTATAAGCTGCCATGACACCCATATGCAGTGAGCGGGTTATTGCTCTGCCTGCCCTGACGTGTCAGGGACCCGAGGAAGGGTCCAGAGGTTGCTAAGCAGCCGTGGAAATGCCCATTGTAACAATTTGTGATGTGATTACCTGTACATGCTGCACAGGCGGCCGCTGTTGCTCAAGATGACAGCGGGGCACCCGCTGCGCCGTTGGGTCGGGTGCACCCTGGCCAGGCAGCCTCGGAGCCTGCCGCCGAGGCGGCACGCACCGCCGGGCACGACCGGCATCAGCGGAACCACCACCACCAGCAGCAGCAGCAGCGGCAGGAGGCGGCTGCACAGGTGCTGCAGCGGCTGGCGCCTCCGCAGGCGGTCGCCACCGCCACTCGCATGCCTGGACCGGGCGGGTGCGTGGGGCGCTCGGAAAGACGGGCACAGCTAGCTACCACTCGCTATGTACAGCACCTGATTGTCACAGGACATTGCACGGCACGGACAGTGCAGACTGCCTTCACCCTGCCCTGTGTTACTCCCACCATCGCTGCCTGTCGTGCGTGTGCCGGCGCTGCGCTCGACTCGGCGCATTTTCCCCATGGGTCTCCGCATTGCTCCTCGTGTGCCCTGCAGCATCTCTGGCGGTGGTGTGGCTCTGGGCGTGCTGCTGACGCTGGCGCTGCAGCTGGCGGGGCGCTGGGCGGCGCGGCAGGCGTGGGCGAGGCAGCTGGTGGAGCTGATGGACGCACGGCGGGCCAGCGGTGGGGCGGCCAGCACCTCACAGCAGTCCTCCGCCTCCTCCTCTAACTCCTCCTCACACACATCCTCGTTTTCAGGCGGCAGCAGCAGTGGGGGGAGAGGTGTAGGGAGAGGGGCCAGCGGCGGGCAGGAGGGCACTGCAGGAGGGGCACTTCGGAGCGCCAGCAGCGGCGGGCTGGACGGGTCGGGGCAGGACGGGGCGGGCGCGGCGGGTCGGACTGGGGTAGGGGCAGGAGGAGGGGGAGGCAGCGCTTTCGCGACGGCGGCATCGGTGGCGGCGGGGGCGGCGGCGGGGTCCGGCCTCGGCGGGCCTGCAGGGGCGGCGGCGGGCGGGGTGGGGGGCGTGCTGCTGGGGGAGGAGGGGCTAGGGGGGCTGATGGGGCAGGGCTCGGTGGCGGGCGCGCCCACGCCGCCGCCGTCCCCTGCGCGCTCCATGGGCCCTAGCGTGCCGCTGGTGGCGCTGCCGCCGCCCACCACGCTGCCGCCGCTGACGGACCCCGGGGAGAGCGTGGAGTGGGTCAACATGTGCTGGCGCAAGGTGTGGCGGGTGTACCAGCGCGGGCTGGAGCGGTGGATCATCGACCTGCTGCAGCCGCTGTTCGACGGACTGGTGCGTAAGGGGGGCGGGGTGGGGTGGGGTGGCAGGGGCGGGAGATAGTGACAGGGGCGGGGGTGGTGACTGGCGCAGGGATGTGGCGCAGGGACTAGCGGGGCAGGTACTGTACGGACTGGGTGTTCGTTTGCGATACAATCAGCCGAATGCGGGCTCGGCGTCCTGAACACGTTGGTTGGCGGGCTGTCCAACGGATCGGTGTGTGGAGTACGGGGTAACCGCAGGGCCGACGTAACAGGCGCCCGGGCCTTGGGCCGTGCGCACGTGGGTAGGGCAACGCGAGGATAACCCCCAATTGCTTTGACTCTATGCCTCTGCAGGTTAAGGACGGGTCCGTGCCACGCTGGCTGTGCCGTCTGCGCATCGTGGAGATGACGCTGGACCACGAAGCGCCCTACTTCAGCAACATGCGCAGGAGGAACAGCAGGAAGGCAAGTGCAGCAAGAGCAGGGGCGTGGGGGCGCGTGGCGAGGCAATCCCACGTGTGCCTGCGTGTGCAGGGGAAGCACGCAACGGACGCCTGTCTGGTTGTGCCACATTATTGCCAAGGCGCGGGCTTCAGCACCGCAGGGCAGTGACGTTTTCCCGTAGCGTGTCGTCAACCCTCGTTCAGCCGCCCATCCACCCGAGGAGGGCTGCCACACCTCCCGTTTGCCAACCCGCAACCCTTCGTCCTGCCTCTGCACGTCCTTCCACCCGGCGCTTACGCACTGTCGATCCGCATCCGGTCTCAGACTGAACGCGCTGGCACAGCTGGGCCGTACCTAATCAACTGACCATATACCACCACAATTGCGTGTCCTGCCCCCAGGACTCGGACCTCACCGGGGTGGTGGACCTGCGCTACACGGGCGGGGCGCGCATGCTGCTGATGCTGGAGCTAGGTAGGCGGGGTAAAGCAAGCGCGACGGAGCAATCCACGCCGTTGTTCGTTGTTTCTCAGCACGCCCCAACACCCACTGTTACATCATCGTCACGCCGGCGCACGGGGCACCCTCGTGTCCCCTCCCTACGCACATCCTTCCGCCGCTCACTCCGCCCTCCCCTCGTCACTTCCCGTACCTTCGCATCCGTGGCCCCCTGACGCCTGAAAATCCTTCCCTTGCGCTTCACACGCGCCCCCACATCCTCTGCTCCTCCCCCCCACAGGCGAGGGCCGCTGGCGCTTCAAGGTGCCCGTGCTGGTGTCCGACCTGGACCTGGAGTGCCAGATGTGGCTCAAGCTGCGCCTGGCGCCCATGTGCCCCTGGATCGGCACCATCAGCCTGGCCTTCGTGGGCCCGCCCAACGTCAAGGTGCAGCTGTCGCCGTACAACCGCGTGCGCCTCATGCGCGTGCCGGTGGTGCAGAACGTGCTGCGCAAGCTGCTGACCGTGGACCTGCCGGGGCTCATGGTGCTGCCGGAGCGGCTGGAGATTAACATCCCGCCCTCGGTGACCACCATTGCGGAGGCGGCGGTGGGGCGGGACACCATCATGCGGGCGGTGGCCAGCGCCGTGCTGCAGGTGCGGCGGATGGGGGGAAGCGTTTGAGCACGTACCGACTGCTCATGAAGTGGAGGTCGGAAGGTAGAGAGTCCTTGGACGAGCATTGTGACAGCTGGATGAGGGATGCGGGAGCTACCGGACACTGTTTACCGTACACTGCCCTGCCAGCCTTTAGAGCTCTTGTGGAGGCCTCGTGGCGCGGGCAAGAGCGGCTGCCGGGAGGACTTTTCCGGAGTCTCCTACCCACTCATTTGCCGTTCCGCCGCACCCTGCTGACCTACTCCTCGCCCCTCCTCCCTTCTGACCTACTCATTACCCCTACCTCTGCTCACCCAGGCGGACGCGGTGGAGGCTGCGCTGCTGGCTGCGCTGCCGCTGGGCCCGCAGACCCCCGCGGGGGGCGTCACGCTGCCGGAGGCGTTCAAGGTGAGGCAGGGCAGGGGGCGGGGAGAGGTCGCTGGGGACCGGATGCGTGTCTGCCGAGGGGCTTTGGATATCAGAGGGGCGCGCGAGTTTAGGTATCACCCTTCCAGCCCCAAGCGCCAGCTCCAGATGCCGGCAAGATTATTTCTGGAGCCGCCATCTCGGGCGCCCCGCTCCTCACCCGCGCCTACTGCTCAACATTATCGCTTCTACTACCATCCTGCTGCCCCCCCCCCCCCCCTCCCCCCCCCCCCCCCCCCCCCCCCCCCCCCCCCCCCCTC
>VFQN01002525.1_pt1 | contig 27944 bp, 44 predicted proteins | sample 3512371 | NCBI WGS metagenome assembly VFQN01 (sample SAMN10412370, study PRJNA504923) | tailings metagenome | isolation source: Replicate 2 from Balatoc abandoned mine | place: Philippines: Itogon, Benguet | collected 2017-08-28
GGGGGTGGGGGAGGCGGGAGGGAGAGGTAAGGGGCCAGACAGTCGGGGTCTCGTCGAACGGGCGCTGAGGAGCCGAGGCCTGCGCCCCAGTGCTGTCCCAGCGACAGGAACCGTACCGTTACGTAGTATACGTTGGCCAGACGCTATGGTACCTGATGAAACCTAGTGAACAGTCTTCAACACGTCCTATACGGATCATTTCCGCGCCCAGCACACCACGCTTGCCTGGTCGCCTTGCAGGTGGTGCTGCGGGGTGCCCGCCGTCGGCGCCTGGGGGAAACCAGCCGCCTGGCTGCCAAGGTCCAGCGCCTTGTTGAGCTGCTTGTTGGCGAAAGTACGTGTGCATGGATAGGCAGTGAGAAGAGAAGACCTTATTATTAATACCTGCAGTTTCATTTCTCTCCAACATGCTTCGTAAGCTGCGCCTGCTTTGTGCAAACTGTCTTGCCTTCTGCGACAGCTCGTCGACCGCTGGCTCGATTGCCGCAGCCGGGCCACCGTGGGAGCATTCCTTTTGATCGTCACATTTATCCTGCAAAACGTGTAAAACAGTGTTGCGTAAGGTTGCTGCTCACGTGCTAAACATGTCTCGCCCGGAAAGTTGCTTGCGTGTTCAACAGCTGCAAAACGCCTGAATACATACATGGTCGGACTCCATATCCTTGAGCAATTGCATCGATGCGGGCAAAGACGCCTCTGTGAGCGTTCCGGCCACGATGGAAGGCGCGCTAGGATGTGCTTGGGCTTGGAAGAGGCTCATCGATTATACAGCTTCTATAAGGTAGAATAAAGTGGGCACAGCTCTTGTGGCCCCAGCTCTCGGTCTCAGCGGTCACAGTTGTACTGCGGCTGCGCCCTGCCAGGCCCGCCAACCAACACCGAATGCGGATTAAAGGTAAATTTGCAACCTTGAGGTATTCCAGGGTCCCACAGATGCCAGAACCCACAACGCTCTTGCAAAGGCTTGCGGTGGCATGGGCGTCTCCCCTGGGCGTCTCCCCTGCTCCCACGTCCCCGAACGCACCAGGACCGCACAGGGGAGTTCCCCTGGACTCGTGCTTGCAGGTGCGACTAAACTAGGACATGGATAAGAGGTTTTGTGGGTGTACTGGCATAGGGGCACTAGGTGGTGAACCCAGAATCCTGGCACCGTATAGCATGGACCACACGGTCAGGGAGCCAGGGACCCATGTTGCAGTGGGTAGGCCAACGTGCCGTTGCCTCATGCTGGCCTCATGCGTGTCGCCAGTACAGCAAAGCCTCGTGTCAATACCTTTCACAGGATCAAATTGTCAGCACTTCCATAGCCAGTTAGCCCTGGTTTGCCTGACATGCTACGCACCGGTACATAGAGCATAGCCCAAAGCCCCGAACAGTTTAGCAGTCAACCGCTGCACGGCTACCCACAACACGCCTGCTTGCTTGCACCGCAGCACCCCGTTGTCCCCATATACGCCTTGCCGTCCTGAACCCTTCTTGCCTACGCCATATCCAGAACCCTGCTCCCTAACCACATAACCAGTTAGCACTGCATTAACCCTGTCTTAAACCAAGTACGCCTCACCGAACTGCACGGCTGCCCAAGCGTTGCCATATCCAACCATGCATACTGATATGCACTGAGAGCCTTCCCTTCCGCCTCCTTACGTCCCCAGCGTCCACCTTGCCCACCCACCGCCACCGTGCGGTCATGCCGCGCCACCCCCAAGCCCACTCCATCACCACCACGCGTCAGCTGGTGACTCTGCCGGCGCCCCTGCAGCGGCCGCCGTGCCCGACACCCCTGCCTCCTTCTCCTCCTGCTGCTGCTGCACCTGCTCCCAGCGCACCCGCCCCATCGTGTCCACCAGCCAGGTGTTGGCCAGCGCCTCCTGCGGTGTGGGGCGCATGGCGGGGTCCGCCGCCATCATGGACCCAATCAGCTCCTGCAGGCCCTCCGGCACGAAGGCGGGCAGGTACCGCTGACACAGCAAGTACGCCTTCCAGGCCAACACGTCGTCGTGCCATGCGGCGCACGCCGCCAGCACCCTGGCCAGCCCGGGCATGTCCGTCTGCATCGTGACCGGGTACTCGCAGGGCTTCTCATCGATGAACGCCTGCATCTCGCAGGAGCAGTAGCCGTAAGTCCCGGTAGGCTTGGCCAGCCTGCCGTCTGCGTCGGGGGCGCTTGCCACGCCCGGGTCGCCCAGGCGGACGCTGTTGTCCGCCATGATGAAGATGTTGTCCGGCTTCATGTCGCAGTGGGCGAACCCACTGGAGTGCATGTGCTGCAGGGCGGACAGCACGGCGTACGCCACCTCCGCCACGCGGGTCTCAGGCAGCAGCATGGCACCCCGGCAGTTGCGCTCGTCACGGGGTTTGGCCAGGGCGGCGGCGTCCTGGGCGGTGCAAGGGCCAGGGCAGGGGCGGCTTGAGGTACACACGACAAGACGTGGCAAGGAGTGTGTCGGGCCCGGCTGTGATGCGCTACAAGCATGACTCAAGCGGGTAAATTTACACGAAGACCTCACGGCTCCACTTCCAGCTTGGCCCATAATACCCACAAGCCACCGCCGCCCAGACCCAGGGCCATGACCCCAACCCCAGGCACAACCCCGCATCCACCAGCTCGTTTTGTAGCGTCCCCTTCTCCGCCACCTCCATGAACAGCTGGAAGCGCTGCAGCGGCTGGTCCAGGTCCTCCTCCGTCATGTAGCCGAACGTGCTGCCGTACAGCCGCACGCCGTACGGGGAGCCCTGCAGGATGACCATGCCCTCCAGCTCCCGCAGCGCGACTCTCCGCAGGCGCTCCGGCCCACCGAGCACTGCCATGTTCTTGACCGCGATGAGCTGCGTGGAACCGTCGCCCAGGCGCACGGAGGCCAGGTCCACCCAGCCGAAGGCGCCGCGCCCCAGCTCTCGGATGACCTCATGTTTCCGGAAGTCAATGCCGCGGTACGGAGATGAGCACACCTGCATGGGCGGGGCAGGGGCCAGGCAGTTGGAGCAGTTGAAGCGACCTCGTGCATACGATAGTCGGGATCGCGGTACAAGGACGAGTGCACCTGAAAGGGTGGACTAGGAGCCAGACAGTCGGGGTCTCGTCGCACGGGCAGAGGGCGCTGAGGAGCCGGGGCCTGCACGCAAGGTGCTCTCCCAGCGCTGGGAACCGGACCGTTACGTAGCAAGGAACCCGCCGGCACGGAAACACCAGTGTGGATCAGTGATACTTGGTGAAACTAGGGAACAGTCTTCAACACGTCCTACACAAGTCGCTTAGCGCCCAGCACGCCACGCTTGCCTGGTCGCCTTGCAGGTGGTGCTGCGGGGTGCCCGCCGTCGGCGCCTGGGGGAAACCAGCCGCCTGGCTGCCAAGGTCCAGCGCCTTGTTGAGCTGCTTGTTGGCGAAAGTACGTGTGCATGGATAGGCAGTGGAAATGAATGACCATTTGATTGAGAATGCAGTTGCAGTACTTTTGGACATGCTGCGCCTGCGTTGCAAATTGTCTTGCCTTTTGCGACAGCTCGTCGACCGCTGGCTCAGCTGCCGCAGCCGGGCCGCCGTGGGAGCAATCCTTTTGTTTGTCAAGGTCGTCCTGCAAAGTTTGCCTTACGGTGTTGCGTAAGGTTGCTGCTCATGTGCTAAACATCTATCGCCGAGAGTTGCTTGCGTGGTAAACAGCAGCAACACGCCCGAGCACATACTTTATATGACTCCATATCCTTGAGCAGTAGCAGCGACGCCGGCACAGACACATCTGTGAGCGTTCCGGCCAAGGAGGCTGTCTTGGCTGCCTTGGCTAAAGACGCTGAACCTCGCATGTCAGCTTTTAGGTCATCGGTTAGGTTACTTTCAGCATATCCAGCAGGGTGCGTGTCCCCCGTGTCCAGGTGGCCGACGCAAGCCTGTGTCTCCGAATGCCCTTGGCCAACTCCGCGCACGGCCTTGTGAAATTTACCAGTGGACTGATCATCCGCCGAGTCCAGGTGAATGTGTTCTAGCCTCATGAAGTTCAGGGCAGCGTGTTCACGTTGATGAGGCTAGCGGGCGCTCAAGGATGTGCTCGTGTTATCAACAGGTGCTTTGGGGCTTAGGACACGCTCGTCTCTTATATGGCTTCTATAAGGCAAATTATAGTGGTTATAAATGGGAACAGCTCTAGTGGCCCCAGCTCTTGTGTCTCACCGGTTGCAGTTGTACCGCGGCTGTAACATGCGCTGTGCCAGGGGAGCTCCCCTGCGCTCTGCTGTGTGCTGTTTCGTGCCTGTGAGGCCCGCCAACCGACGCCGAATGCAGAATGAACATAGGGTACAAAAGATAGCCTTGATGTAAGCTAGGGTCTGACAGGCATACAAACTACTCCTGTGCTAAAACCCACAACGCTGCTGCAGAGGCCGGCGGTAGCAGGGGCGTCTCCCGCGTCCCAGGCCGCACCATGACTGCACACAGACTCGTGCTTGCAGGGTACGACTGAACTGGGAAGTGAATGAGAGGACTGGTGGGTGCACCTGCATAGTCGTTCGGTGTTGAACCCTGCAAAGTACGGTCAAGAGCCCAAGGAAAAAAAAGACACGGTTGCCCGCCACAGGGGAGAGTGGACCCCTCCAGCTAGCCCCATCGACGTAGTACGGGCATGTCACCAGGATGCGCGCCTGGTGCACCACCGCCTACAGACGCAGGCAGGGAACATCCCCTGCATGCGGGTGACTCGCAGTGTTGCCTTCTAAGTGTTGCATATCCTTGCGTGCGCCACCTGCCGCTAGCCGCTTGTACATTTGTGGTGCGGGGGAGTCATAGACTGCCTGGCTCGGAACCCGCACGCTCAATTGCAACTGCCCCGGGACTGCATGCATCCGCGTGTCATTGCGTTGTGCTCTGTCGCTGCCAATGTACACATTTATCCGCTTCTTCTGTGCCATGGCGCGTACATGGCATGCAGTTGTTCGGCCCGCGCTGCGGGTGTGGTCTTGGCGGGCGGCGTGTTCGACGTGCGTTCCTGCTGCCGGGATACCGAAGCAACAGGCTTGGGCTGCATGGTGGCGTTGGAGGTGCAGCTATGAAGCAGGTAGTAACCTGTATGAGCTATCCTGAACGTGTGCCGTGTTGGAGGTGACATGGTGCTGAAGCGGCGCAGAGCTACCATACCTGCATGTGCATGCTGCTATGCTCCGCCGTACGGTGAGGACAGTATGTGCTTCACTCGGACCATACTGGCTTGGGTCTTACCTGACGCCCATCTGCATGAGCGGGCACGCAGGGGCTGCCGTGTCCTCCGCCACGTACGAAAAAACAACAACAAGCCGATGGACGTAACAACATAAGCATCTGGGGCATTATGGCCACGGGCAGCAGGCGAGCATGCTGGAGTAGAGTACGGCACGGCACCACAATGCTCAAGCCCCAAGATACGGCCAAGCATTACATACCACAAGTACCGGTAAGGCCACTGACGGATGACACCGACGCAGCATACCAACGCACAGTCCGCAGTACACGCACGTCTGCCCCACATGCGCTTCTGGGCTAGACCCTGATCGCTCAAACCTCATACCCCCGGCCTGAAACCCAGACCCCAACCCATAGCCCCTACCAGTGCCTCCACTGCTCATTAGTACCGTATTCCCCTCCCGGCCGGATCTGTACACCGTCACCCGTTGTCATGCCGTGTTCCGGTGGCTCAACATCCACCGCCCGACTCGTCCTACGTACAGCTCCGTGGCCCAGGCCCTTACTGCCAGCACGTGTGCTACGCTGCTCTTTGCCGAGTGCTGATGCAAGCCACGCACATGCGCCCCACCCTTCGCCCGAATGCACTTGATACGTGCATGCATTAACAACACAGCAAAGCGTGCAAGACATGCTCGCAAGTCAGCCACGCACACTGGGGCACCAGGGATAACCGATACCAGTGACCCATATCCCCTACCCTGAACGTCCGTCTTGGACCGAACGGCAGGAGCCCGCAGGCTCATTGTCAAAGACTCACTGCCACCACGAGGCCAGGACACTTCTCTGCGCCAAGTCCATCACCACCATGCGTCTGCGCGCGAGCCTTCCCCTGCCCCCGCCCCCGCCGCCACAGCCGCCTCCGGTGCCGTTGTCGCTGCAGCCGAGCCCTGTCCCGGTATCTCCTCCTCCTGCTGCTGCTGCTGCTGCTGCTGCACCCGCTGTCAGCGTGCCAGCTGCATCGTCTCCATCAGCCACTTGTTGCCCAACGCCTCCAGCGGCGTAGGGCGCATGGCGGGGTCCTCCGCCATCATGGACCCGATCAGCTCGGGCAGGTCACGCTCGCACCGCTCGTACTCGTTCCACGCCGGCAGGTAGTCGTGCCAGATTGCGCACACCGCCAGCACCCTGGCCAGCCCGGGCATGTCCGTCTGGCAGGTGACGGGGTACTCGCAGGACTCGCCCTTCACGAGGGCGCGCATCTCGGCCGAACAGTATCCGTATGTGCCGGCAGCGCTGCCCAGCCTCCCGGTCTCATCGGCGCGGGTGGCCACGCCCGGGTCGCCCAGGCGGACGCTGCCGTCCGCCATGATGAGGATGTTGTCCGGCTTGACGTCGCAGTGCGCGTAGCCCATGGAGTGCAGGTGGTGCAGGGCGCACAGCACCGCGTGCGCCACCTCGGCCATGCGGGTCTCGGGCAGCAGCATGGCGGTGCGGCAGCGGCCCTTGTCTCGGGGGGTGGCCAGGACGGCAGCATTCTGGGCGCGAGGCAGAGGCATGGCGAGGGGGCACAGCTTCAGCGTCGCAAAATTTCTATGCATGGTGGAGCGCATAGCAACTTACGCTTTGGGCCCAGCAGTGCCCTAACTCCGCAAGGGCTTGGGCATCCAGGACGCACCAGCCTCGTTCACAGTAAATATCCGCCAGGGCCCACACATGCCAGCGGCCATCTTACTTGCTCGCAAGCTGCAGATGGCGTACCGAGCCACGAAGCGATGCCACGCTGTGCAGGCTTTTTTTTTTTTTTTTTTTTTCAGGAGAAGGGTTATGGGATTATCGGAGACCTATTTTTTGCGGGTAGGCTCACAACCTGACCCCGCGTAGCTAGCCACAGGTAGTTGTGCGGCTTTGCGGCGAGCCTACCCAAATCCCTGCCCCCCCAACAACCCAGAGGCCCGCCCCCATCCTTTTTCGGCTCACCAGCTCATCTCTGAGCGTCCCCTTGTCCGCCACCTCCATGAACAGCTGGTAGCGAAACTGCGGCTGCCCACCCTCATCCTCAGTCACGTAGTCGAATGTGGTGCCGTACAGCTGCAAGCCGTACGGGCAGTCCTGGAACAGCTTCATCCCCTCCACTTCCTGCAGCGCAACCTTGCGCATGCGCTCGGGCCCTCCTCTAACCGCCACGTTCTTCACCACCATGCGCCGCTTATGGCCGCTGTCCATCTGCACATCGGCCAGGTCTACCCAGCCGAAGCCGCCGGCACCCAGCCGGCGTACGACCTCATGCTTCCGGAGGTCAGGGCCGCGGCACGGGGGAGCACGTGCCTGCAAGGGCGAAGCAGGCGCCAGGCAGTCAGGGTCTCAGTTGGTGGGTAAGGGCTCGCTCTGTGGAGCCAAAGCGTGTGCTAAGTGCTCTACCAATGCTCTGCGACGCCAGTTACATGCTGCGTCCGCCGGCAGTGCACCGGCAGCTGACGGCTTACACGTATCATATGGGTCAGCGGTCTTCGGCATGCCCTAAAGGGGTCACTTGGCACCCAGCACGCCGCCCTGACCTGGTCGCCTTGCCGCTGGTGCCCGTCCGCCGTCTTGGCCTGGGGAGGACAAGCCGCCTGGCTGCCAAGGCCTAGCGCCTTGTTGAGCTGCTTGTTGGACAACGTGTATATGGACAGGAAACAGAAGGGCAAGACCATACTGTATGATTGGGACCTGCGGTTTCATTTCACTGGAGCGTGCTTCGTAAGCTGCGCCTGCTTTCTGTAAACCATACTTGCCATTTGCGACAGCTCGACCGCTGCCCTATCTGCCTCAGGTGGACTGACGTTAGAGCAACCCCTCTGTTTGTCAACTTCATCCTGCGCATGGTCACGCGTGCGGTTGCTATTCGCGCCACATTTGGCCCCCGAGGAGTTGCTTGCGCGGTCAACAGCTGCCACACGCACAAGGACTTACAATATTTGACCGCATATTGTCCTTGAGTAACAGAAGTGACGCGGGTATGGCCTCCGTGAGCGTTTTAACCACACTGGAAGAGCACGGTGGATGCCCGCCTTTCGCCATGGAACCCGGGCTATGGGGAGTGAGAGGCTGTACTGTACCGGAGCTCAGGCGCAATTTGTTCTGCAGTACTACTATTATAGAGGCCATCGCGCTCAACCTTCTGCACTTGCCCTGCGCTGCAAAGGCACCGCGAAAGGCACCGCGTTTGTCATACGCCTCGTGGCAAGCCCCCGATGTAACTTGGCGTCAGCAACCCATACAGTGAAGGCCCAGCGTCAGACTGGCACACGCCCCTTCTCTGTTCGGCCCGTTCCCCCCATTTCCCATCGCGCCTTTGACACCCCTCCTGCAGCCCAAATGCCGCGCTAGGGCAAGGCCGAGCGTATAGCGATATCCTTCTGCTTTCCACTATGGTCCTATGTATGCGTGCTCCTGCGCGTTGCCTCCGCGATGCCAGTACATGTGAGTGCATGTCCCTTAAGCGGCAGCGTTGAGTGGCCACGATCCACTGTAACGAACAGTGAGAGTGTAATAGTGCCTCTCCTGCAGAAGAATACGCAAAACTCCTCAGTCTTGGGCGTATGACAAACGCGGTGCCTGTTGCGGAGGTTTGCAGCGCAGGGCAAGTGCAGAAGGTTGAGCGCGATGGCCTCTATTATAGTAATACTGCAGAACAAATTGCGCCTGAGCTCCGGTACAGTACAGCCTCTCACTCCCCATAGCCCGGGTTCCATAGCCCCCCATGCCGGGCGGGGGGATGGAAGAGACTCGCCGTGTGATGATTGCCAATGAACTGATCGACGAAAGGGCCAAGACGTATTAGCTCTAAATCTTTGTACTTCAGGACCTGCCAACGTTCTGCGGTTTGTGATGCGCTGTTGCGGGCCGGTTGCTCGTGTTGTCAACAGGTGCTCTGGGCTCAGGAGAGCTCCAGCAGTTATATGGCTTCAATTGGGTGACACAAGTTAAGTGGGTACAGCTGTGTGACCCCAGCTCCCATCTGCAATTGTACCGTGGGTATGGAGGCCTAGGCCGCTAGGCGTCCTGCCCTGGTCCTGCCCCAGACTGCGTGTGGACCACGTTGCAGTCATGAGCCTAAAGCACTCAAAGCACACTTCTCATTAGCTTCTTAGACTCAATTCCTGTGCCATGGCGCGAACAAGGCATGTAATTGTTCTGCTGGGTTTGTAGGCGTGGTCTTGGCGGGCAACGCGTTGGAAGTGCCGTGCGTTTTTGCCCAAGGGAGCTCCCCTGTTTCCGCCGGCGCTCCGCCGGGCTGTTGTGGCGGCGGGCTTGAGCTGGATGGCGGTGTTGGAGGCGCAGCGTTTTATGCAGGTGGCTGGGCATCAGGCAGTAATTAGTATGAGTGAGGCACGTGTGGCACGACGTGGGGCACGCAGGGTGGTACTGAAGCGGCGACGAGCAGCAAAGGTCTCCCCTGACACCCGTCTGAGTAAGCTGATTCGCAGGGGCTGTCCCTGACCATATGCCCTTAACCACATCAACAGAGCAATTAGGTAAATACTGACCGCCTCTGAGGCATCACGGATACGGGCAGCACCTCCAGGCCCGGTAGCGCACGGTATGGTACAGCAATGCCCAAGCCCCAAGACACTGCCAAGTACGTACCAGGTAACGGCCGGAAGGGCATTTGAGACATGGCATGGGAAAAGCAGTCCTTCCACTTGGCAGTACATGTCCACGAACTCTAGGTTACATGTTGCAGGTTCTTGGCACGTGGACCAATCCAACTCAACGCATACCCCCAGCTCTGAAACCCAAGACTCCACTGCCCCGACCACCGCCTACAGCCGTACCCTCCTTCTCACACCCCGGGTCCCTGACCCGCGCACCGTCCACCGTGTCATGCCCGATCCGGTGACTTAGCACTACCGTAACGCATCTCTCGCGTAGCAGCCCCCGGGCCCAGGCCCCCAAGCCAAGCACAATGACAGTGGTATCACGCGTCGCTTTGCCGAATGCTGATGCACGACACGCGCCGACGCGCGCCCCACCCCTCGCCCCGACTGCCCTCGAAACACGCATGCATACGGTAGAGCAAAAATGTGCAAGTCCATGCGCGCACATCAGGCGTGTTTTCTCAAGCACCAGGGCTGCGTTACCTGCTACTGATGCACTTGAACCGATGCGCATCCCTGAGTCGTCCGTGGTAAACTGAACGGCGACAGGAGCACGCATGCTGGTTTCTGAAGGTGACCCAGTTACCGCCATGCGAGCCCACGGCACACCTCCTCTGCGCCAACCCCATCCTGGCCCATCACCACCATGCATCTGCAGGCGAAATCGTCCCCGCCCCCGCCCCCGCCCCCGCCCCCGCCGCCACAGCCGCCTCCGGTGCTGTTGTCGCTGCAGCTGTTACCACACCACCCTTTCCCGGCGCCTCCTCCTGCTGCTGCTGCTGCTTCTGCTGCACCCGCTGCCAACGTGCCAGTCGCATGGTCTCCATCAGCCACTCGTTGCCCAGCGCCTCCAGCGGCGTAGGGCGCTTCGTGGGGTCCTTCGCCATCATGGACCCGATCAGCTCCTGCAGCCCCTCCGGCACGCACTCGGGCAGGTCCCGCTCCCAGTGCGCGTACTCGCCCCAGGCTGACAGGTTGTCGTGCCACACGGCACACAACGCCAGCACCTTGGCCAGCCCGGGCATGTCCGTCTGGCAGGTGACGGGGTACACGCAGGCCTCCTTGTCGATCATTGCACGCATCTCCACGGAGCAGTATGCGTACGTGCCGGCAGGCGTCGGCAGCCTGCCGGAGGCGTCCGCCGCAGTGGCCACGCCCGGGTCGCCCAGGCGGACGCTGCCGTCCGCCATGATGAGGATGTTGTCCGGCTTAATGTCGCAGTGCGCGTAGCCCATGGAGTGCAGGTGGTGCAGGGCGCACAGCAGCGCATGCCCCACTTCCGCCACGCGGGTCTCGGGCAGCAGCATGGCGGTGCGGTCGCTGCGCTTGAGGCGAGGACTGGCTTCGACAGCAGCGTCCTGGGTGGCGTAATAGAACAGGCGAGGGAGAACAGCGGGAGCGGTTAGTGGGAGCATGCATGTGGACACGTGGCAGGCGGCGTCCCAGGCTTCTAAGGTGGCGCGAGGAGGTGTGTGCAGGGGGCCACAGCTGCAGCGGTCATGGGAAAGCATGCGTGAGCATGCTCATGGTATGCCTGGCGCCACGCGTTGATTTGGGCCCAACGCCTGGGCCGCAGCGCCCAGGCCCCTGCACCCAGGCTGCAGCACCTGGAGAATTCCCAGCCCTTTTTCAGCGTCCATGTCCTTGTGGCCAGCGGCCATGAAAGCAGCATTCAAGGCGTTGACGGCGTGCCTACCCACTCATGGATGGGAGTGTCGTGCAGGTTCCCATTTACAACGCTATACGATAAGCACACCGTAGTATTCCTACTCCATGCCCTGCTCACCAGCTCGTCCTTGAGCGTCCCCTTGTCCGCCACCTCCATAAACAGCTGGTAGCCAAACTGCGGCTCGTCACCCTCCTCCTCCGTCATGTGGTCGAGCGTCGTGCCGTACAGCTGCATGCCGTACGGGCAGCCCTGGAACAGCTTCATGCCGTCCACCTCCCGTTGCGCAATCCTGCGCAGGCGCTCGGGCCCTCCTTTCACTGGTGTAATGTTCTTGACCGCCATACGCCGTTTGTGACCGTTGTCCATCATCACGTCAACCAGTTCCACGCGGCCGAAGGCACCGGCGCCCAGCTCTCGAAGGACCTCATACTTGCTGAAGTCGGGGCCACGGCGCGGGGTAGCGCGCGCCTGTGAGGGCGGGGGAGGAGCCAGCCAATGAGTGCCTCAGTTGGCGGGCAAATGGGACACTTGCTTTATTTCGTGGCTCTCAAAGGTACAGCCTGACGGGCGGCCGTGCACGTGCACGTGTACAAGTTATAGCAGTGAGCACGGCCTCTAGCACGCCCCTGACAATCCAATACAGTACCCGGCATGCCAGCCTTACCTGGTCACTCCGCTGGTGGTGCTCAGCGGTGTCCATTTTGGCCTTGGGGGAACCAGCCTCGTGGAGCTGCTCCATGGCGTACGTGCATATGAAAAGGAAAAGCATGTTATGTTGTGTTGCCAACGTCTTCATGATGTTTACTACACGTTGCTTTGGCTTGCTTTGGCATCTGGGTAAGGAGTCTTGCCTTTCTCGACAGGACCGCTGCCCCATGTGCCTCAGGGGATCCGTCATGCGAGCAGTCCTGGTCACGTTTAATGACCTGAGAAGCAAAAGTAATTGGGTTGTGCGAGTTGGTTGCTCCTGTGCGATATGGCCCGCGCTACATCGCCGTGGCCCGCCAGGGTGTTGCGTGGTCAAGAGTTACACACGCATTATGAAGTATGTCACTTAGACCGGCTATATCCGTTGAACAGCAACGCGAGCACGGACGCCGTTGTTACCAAGATGAAGCACATGCGTCTGAACTCACCTCGGCTGCCTTGACTGGGTCCAGCTGATTGTCTTCTAATTTCATGACACTAATATATTGAGTTTAGCTAGAGGAGCAACTACGGCGCTGACGAAGAGGGGACAGTGCTCGCGTGCTCCGACAGCTGTTGCCAGACGATTAGGCAGAGGTGTAAAAAGTACTGGTAATAGTGATGGCAAATGCTACGTATGCCGCTTTAACTACTGTGGCATCACATGTAGGTGGGTGGCAGCACATGTAGCAGGATGGTATCGGTTACAGTTGTCGTGCTGCGCAGCTGCGTCACATGCACGTCCCAAGCCGAACACCCGACCACCCGAACCCTCAAACCGAACCCCACACTGCACGCGCGGTCGACTGCCTGCAACATACCAGCCTACATGAAACCAAATCTCCAAACCAATAACCCCCGGCCCAGATTGGTGCACATCCACTCCGCCTCAGTCATATCCCGGCCAGCTTGGCGACCGCAGCCTCATTTGCCTGCGCCTCCGCGACCCGCCTCGCCACAGTATACATGTGTGTTACCATGGCTAGGGACGCGTGGCAACACACAGCCCCCAGCAGCAGAAACACGGCGTAGCACGCCACCAGGGTGCCCGCGAAGCACAGGGTCAGCTGCAGCGGTCCGCCCATGTCTGTCTTGAAGGCGCAGAAGTAGACACAGGTCAGGAACATGAAGACCGCTGTAGAGCCACCGCACATGAAGGAGCGCCACCACCACCTGCGACAACGGGTGCGTGGCGGGCAAGAGGAGGGCAAACAGACAGATGTAGGGAAGAGGGACCAGCGAACGGCAAGCAAAGCTCTGGTACAGGGGTCCCCTGCGCTGGTAGCCAATGTATTTTGCCAAGCTAATGACAAAAGCCGCAGCGTAGCCAATGTATGACAAACTTTGCAAGTGCACATGTCAGTCACAGGTGACACTGCAACAGTGCAGGCACGTGCGCGGTGATGCAACGGAGAGGAACGTGCAGTATGCCTGTGTGCCCTGCACAAGCCACTACCTGTGAAGCCGGAGCGGCAGCATCTACTGTATCAGGCCAAGCTTAAATTCCAGAACCCGACAGACAAACAAACAAACCGGCCAAGGTGTGGCCATGCACATCCGGAAGCCTGGACAGGCACCAGGCCGCTTCCGCCGTAGCAAAGCGGGCGGGATGCACAACCGCTAGCCCGAGGCCTCTCACCCTTTGTTCCTGGCCACCACTTGGTCGCAGGTGAAGGCGGCGCTGAGGCATCCGGAGGCGACAGCAACCGCCACCACGGCTCCCACCAGGAAGCCCGGCACCGTATAAAGTTTGTGCCCCCACCACGTGATGAAGACGTAGTACAGCTCGTTGTAAGCAGCCGCAGCGGTGACACAGCCGCAGAAGGCAAACTGCAAAAGGTAAAATCCGCTGCGCCACGACTGGCGTGGCCGCGCGGAAGGTGATGATGATGGGTTGCGCGCTGCAGCCGAGGGCAGCTTGGCCGCAATCGCGGCAATGTCCACAGGGGCCCTGGGGCAATGACCAAATTGAGAGAGAGTTGAAGGGCTCTGTCGGCACAGCGCGCGGACTTTGTCCTAGGGACAGGCATGCCCTCGTATCTATGCATGCGTTGGGCCACCAAAGTGCGCATCCCCGGCCCTGCTATGCTGCTGCCACGCAGCTTCCGTGTCCGCCCCGAAGACACGCACACGTGTTTGGTGTGCGGCGGTGTGCCGGGTACGGAGAGGCACTGGTACGCCATAACACACGTCGCAACGTGCCAGAATGCTACAGCCGGCTACCGAGAACTGGCATTGCCTTCTCCTAAAACACACTGCCTTTCAGCCAACGGTCCACATATCCAGAGAACGGCCTATCCTTAGGCTGCACCAACCCGCTACCACGCCCTCTGCCCCCGCTTACCATTATCGGGGCACAACCAGCCATTGAGCAAAGCCGTGCCCGAAGACTTCAAACCGTCACTCGCTCACCCTTTGGCTTCTCCCCGGGGGCACAGCTTCCTTGCCGCCAGGCCCCCTGCGGCGCCCAGGGGGCACGCCACCGCCTTCCACAGCACCAGCAGCCGCGTCAGGTGCGGCCACTCCAGCCCGCTGGCCGTCCACCCGCTGCGGTCCGCCAGCAGCCGCATGGCCACCAGCAGCGCCAGCGCGGGGCCGGCGAACAGCAACGTGGACAGGGCGGTGGGGGCCGCAGACCACTCGCCGCAGAGGCGGTGGTAGTGCACCGCGGCGAGGTAGCCTGGAGGGGCGTGGTCAGGCGGAGAGAGGTACGGTGCGGGGAGCGTCGATGCGTTGGGTATAGTGTGGGGTCAGCGTACAGGTGCCCATGTTCGGGATGTGGCGGTCTGTCGGAGCCTGGAGTTGCATGTTGGTTGCAGCTGTGCCGTACAAGCAAAAGCCTCCATGCTGCTGTACTACACACCGTCAGCAGAGGGACAACCTGTAGGCCTGAGTCGGCAACCCGCGAGCACAGGCACCCACCTGACAGGGGCGCTGTGGCCATGTAGGCGAGCGCGTAGGCCGACACCCAGCTGCCTCGGCTGTAGGGCGCAATGGCCCCCGTAAACGCCACCACCGACACTAGCACACCAGCTGCCGCCAGCTGCGCACCCACACCCATGCATGCGGCCAGCAACTTCGGCCACGGGGCGTTGCGAAGCATCTGCTGCTCGCAGTACACCCAGCTCTCCTCGTACGGTGTCCGCTGCGGCAACCCCTGCTGCTGCGGATTGGGGGTTGCGTCGGCTGCGCCGCCGTTTGCCAGCGAAGCGAAGTGTATAAGGCTGTCTGTCCGGGCGCGTTGGAGGGCGGCAGCGAGGATGAAGCCGGCGAGCAGCACCACCGCCAGGCTAACGCACAGCCCTATAACGTGTATCTGTGGGAGTGTGGGTGCCACGTGTCAAAGCGCGTTCCAGCTCTCATTTTGGGTTCCATGCGTACGTGATGGGGTGTGAGTGGCATGCAGCGTTCGGTTTACGGGGCGGGGTGGAACGTATGGCCAGGTGTGCCACGTGCAAATCTCAACGGAGGGACGTACAGTTGGTTGCACTTGGTTGCACGAGACCGCCCTCCCGTACATTGAGTGTACAGCAAGAGGTGGGCGGCCTCACAGCAGCGTGAGGGCTCCTCGGCCCAGTGCGCTGGCCGGCCCCTGTCCTTAGGTGAGCAGCTGCAAAAGCCGAAACAAGTCCTACTCAAACTCGCTGTCAACTCCTACCATCCTGCAGGCATGGCCATGCCGGGATGGCGCCTACCTCCGTGTGCTGCGGCAAGCGGGCGTACCGCGTGTAGCGGACAAGCCGTTGGTCGGTAGGGCTCGCCTACGATACCCAGGGGCGCGGAGGGGTAGGGGTGTCCCGTTTGGCAACGTAAAGCACGCGTAGGACAGGCCTACTCACACGCGTTTGACATTAGGAGGGTGTGCCGGTATATGCTGAACGCAATAAGGGGCAGGAAACAAACGGTGCGACAGACCGGCAAAGCCTTCAACAGTGTGTCACATGTACGCCCCTGTAAGCCCCAGCAAACCAGAAACGCACACGTGTAATCGTACTCCGTTGAACAGCACAGACGGCTAAGCAAACTCAACTGAGTGTTGCCTGGAAGTCTGCAATCCCAGGAATGCAACACAATATCGTGGCTTCCCGCACCTAGGAGCAGCTACACACCTCCTTCCATTTGACCGAGTACGTCATCTCCAAGTGCAGCCCCCCGCCCGCCGCGTTGATGATATCCACAGCGGTCGTCGGGTCCGTGAACACGTTGACCTCCAAGACCTGATCGCCTCTGTAGGATAATTCAAGGGCCAGGTGCCTGAAGACGTGCAGGCTCGGGGGTTCGAGCCCACACGCATAATTCGTGCGCCCCAAGAACCCCCAGCTGGGGAGGTCATCGAGGAACATCTGGCGGCGGGACCAGGAGGGTGGCAGAACAGGGGCATGTGACGTCGACCGGCATGCAGGTAAGGAAGGGGAGTGCGATGTGGGCGCAATGGCATGATTGTGCTAGCGCAGGAGGAGGGGCGGGGTGTAGCATGTTGAGCGTGGGAGTGTGGTTTCAACCGAAGCGGCATGACACGGCAGGTCTGGCACGTGTAACGGCTGGTCTGCGTGACAGCCCCGAAAGCACACCGTGTTGCAGCGTTACGGCGAGGACACTCTTCCCCAGGCCAGAGACATGAGACGGACAGCGGTGCTCACCTGAAAATAGTAATCTTCCCTGACTGCTTGTTTCAGGAACTGGACTTCCGTCTCGTTGAGCACCAGCTCGCACAGCTGAGTCCGCTGCACGTCCTCCCGGAACGGTATGCGGTAGGGCGTGCCCACCAGCCGCTCTGCCCCCACCACGCCGGACAGAAAGCCATCCCGAACGCGCTCCGTAGGGACGCCAGGGGGCCGGCAAAGCGGCCCACGGTAGAAAGGATAAGCCTCCCTGGGGTGCAGGAGAGGTCGAGTCAGGTCGAGTTGCCTCGGGTCTGCGATTGCGCAGCAAAGCAGATATATGCTCCACACGCAGCAACGGTAGATCGCTTCAGTTGCTTACGGTGGGTTTCGATAAGGTCCGACAATGTATCCTTCCAATGGCACAAGCTCGCCAAGTTGGTAGCGACGGCCTTTGCTCGGCCGGGCTGAAGCTCCGGCTGACGACAACCAGGCTGTCGTGATCAGAAGGAATAGTAGTCTAACAGTCAACATGTTATGTGCCCCTGTTCCTTGCTCGTGCTACTCGGCCTCAACAGCGGGTTTCCGGCGCATGCTTTGTAGGTTGGGTGTGCTGTTGTTACAAGCGCCCATCGCGGATGTGCCATTAGCATAGGAAGAATCTTTCCTGCTGATCGCCCTTGAGTGTACAAGTACAGCACTTGTGTTGGCCCATCTGGGCCCATGGGTCCTGCGAAGGCGGTTGATTTAAATTGGCAAAGGACAGGTCGCACGTCGCAGCCGTTGGACGCCGAAGGTAAGCAAGGTAGGGTTAAGCACCGGTACCAGCTGTCATGTGGCCGATTAATAAGTTCTGCAGGCTGTCGTTGGTCACAGCAAGGGTAACCAGTTAATTACCCTTGGTCACAGCTTAGGGACACCAGCGTCACCAGGACAGGATACAGTACCGTATGCACTGGTTGCGAAGGCAGCCCCCTGGCAACGCGCTTGCTGACTGCTGGATGTGCTGTTGGGCATGCAAAGACTGGCAACGAACACACAGAACTGGACGTCAACAGTACGTTGCTCCTAGGCCACACGAGCCTCTAAGATGCCAAGACTTGAGGCCGAGCTGGGCCGTGGGAGGCGCTGAGGTGCCTGGCATCGCGCGGCATGGGAGCTCCGCCCCCTCCGCACGTGGCAGCAGGTGCCGTACATGGTGTTTCCGAAGGTTCCTGCAAGACCCTGTAGCACTTTGACAGGCAACATGTCAATACACGCCAGACGCCTGGTCTGACTGCAGATCTGAAGGGCATAAGGAAATAGGGTACGTTGTGAATGGCGTATTGGGCATCAGGGGCCAGGGTACGTTGTGAATGGCGTACGGTAGTGGGCATTTTGCGTTACGCCGTGCCTTGGCAATGAGCCATTTGGGTTAGCCTGCTCGTATGTGCTGACACTGGCTGACATCACTCCCGGGACAGGGCAGTGAGTTCCCAGGTTCAGGTGGTGCAGGCTGCAGGGTGGCCGTTCGGAAGAAGCGTTCCGCCAAGGGCCTCGATCGCAACGCGAGCGCCAGTATTGACCAACTGCAACGACCCTGACTGTTTTCCTTCGCACTGCCTTGCCACACAATCCGGGGCGTGGTGGACGGGCTCTGCTGCAAGGGAAGCACCGTCACACTCGGTACGGTGCCCAACTTGTCCCTGATACCGTACATGCGTTGTACCTCTGCTCACCGCCTCCTACTACTCACTCGCCACCCAGCGCATGCCGTTACGTCTGTTGCGCCCCAGCTCCGTACTGCATAGCTTCAGCCGTCTCATACTTGCGTAACAGTTACAGTTACATTTACATTTACAGACACCAATGGGGTACGTCCGGAGAGCCAGGGGGCCATAAGGACGAACAATGCGAGCAAACAACGTAACTGCAATAATCTCGCTGCCGCAGGCATCCCTGCCTTATACCGTACGCCGGCCCAGTCAACACGTGCAGCAAGCCCTCAAAGCGTCCCACCTCTCCCTGCACGACTCCGCGGCCGCCCCCTTCCCTGCCACCGCCCGGTACATGTGTGTTACCATGGCGTGCGACGCGTGGCAGCACACCGCACCCAGCAGCAAAAACACGGCGTAGCACACGATGAGTACGTAGCAGCACACAACGGCCAGTTGTACGGCGCCCGTTGCATCCGACCGTACAACGTAGCAGTAGGCGCAGTACAGGGCTGCACCCAAGGCGGGCGACAGTCCGCACAGGAAGGAGCGCCAGCGCCACGCCCTGCGTGCGTGACAGAACAGGCAACATTGTGTGGTGTATCCGTAGTTTGCGGAGTGTACTGTAGCCGCGGGCTAGTGAGGCATTGAGGCCGCATAGGTGCGAGCGCCACCGCCCATACCTGTACGGCATGCATCGCGCAGCACGGGGCGGGCCGCACCAGAGACACAGAGTGCATTACAGCCGCCGGCTAGCAGGAAGGAGCTAATTAGCCAGGACACGATCACTGTTCGTTGTAAAGCAACAGGTAGAGCGCTGGATTTTGGCAGCTCGTGCATGCAGGTGCACGTCATACAAACGCTACGAGGCATGCGGTACGTCCTCCCCTTCCTCTGTACAAGTGCCTGCCCACGACTTGCCTGCTATGTCACTATGACTGCTCACCTCCGGCGGCTGCCGTAAGACATAACGTCGAAGGCGGTTAGGGCAGCAGCGCACAGCGCCGTGGCGGTCGTTAGTACGGCACCGGTGGCGGCCAGGAACGGCGCCTGAACCAGTTGCTTGACGCCAAAGGCGGTGCTGTACACCAGCCACAGCTCCCAATGACTGCTCGCCGTCACTGCGGCGCCCAGCACGAGGTACGGCAGTACGGCTGTCCCATGCCGTACACAGCGACGGACCGCGGTTGGCGTCTCAGCGGTGGTTGCCATCGCGGCAGCTGCTGCGTTGCGGCTCAGCAGCTCCTCCGGCGGCAGTCTGGGAGGAGGGGCATGAGTTGGCAAGCGTGAGGTGCGGATGCAACCGGAGGCAGTGGGGGCCAAGGCCACGTTGGTCATCCCGCCGACGAGCAGTGCATGCCGTACGGTATCATGCGTGGGGCGCGGTAGGCGTGCGCGGACATGCAGTCGCTGTTTTGCATTTGGATGTGTATCACTCGCAGGTGTTGCAGTGCTTGTCCCGCGCGAGGCTCCTGCACTCACAAACCTACCCACCTGTCACCGCCGCCTTGCTCATCCTGCTGTCCTGCCTCCCCACGGCCCCACGCCGCCACGCAGCCGCCCAACGCCGCAAGGGGGCACGCCCCCAGCGCCCACAGGGCCGCCAACCACCCCAGGTCACTCCAGGGGAGTCCCGCGACGGAGCGGTACCGGTCCGCCACCACGCGAAGCAGCACCAGCAGCATGAACGCCGGAGCAGCAAAAAGCACCGTAGACAAGCCAACGGCGGCTATCCAGCCGCTGCACCTGCTCCCAAACCTGTTCTGGCCCTCACTAACACCCTTGCTGGAGGTGGTACCACAGCTGGTGCCGGCGCTAAGCCGCAGGGCCTGTACGGCACTCTCGAAGCCGCCAATGGCGGCTGTAAACACGTACGCTAGCACGTAGGCCGACAGGACGCTCCCCATGTCGTCCGGCTCAAAGGCCCCGTGTTGCACGTAGGACACCATGCCCACGAGCACCACGGTGCACAGCAGCTGTGTGCCCACGCCCACGGCCGCAGCGAGCAGCGTGGGGTAGGGAATTGGTGCCCGCAGCACCTGAGCCTCGCACCCCGCCCAGCCGCCGGACAGCTGCCGACGCAGCAGCAGCGGCTGCCGTAGCTGCTGCCGCTGCTGCTCGCCTTGCTGATCCTGGCCCACCAGACGTGTCTTCTGCTTTGGCCCGCTTTCCTCGTCCACGTTCGCGTCTGCCGCTACAGACTCGGCAGCAGCTGCTGCGGCAACTGCGCGATGGCGGTGGGCGTCCCGCCGCACACGCAGCTGCACACCAGCGGTCAGGAACACGGCGGCAAGGAGCAACCCCGTGGCCCAGCACAGGCCCGACACGTGCGCCTGTGGGTACAGATACCGGTCAAGTGTTACAGACACAGGCAGGTCGAGTACTTGGGGCTGGTGCAGCAGCTCAGTTGCGGCACGCATCGTTGTGGTGAAACCCCCTTCCCTTAACAGATATAGAGGCGAAAGACGCTCCAGATTCCACCGTACCTACGCACGCATTTCCAGGTTAAGAAGCACGGACACGGCCAGCCTAGCCCCCCTAACACCCTTTCCGGCTCGTGCTTGAGGTCCATGGGGTCGTCCTGTGCGTGTCTTGGTCCGGTCATGGGTCCCCGGCTCGCTCCCACCAAGTCACATTGGACAACCCAGGACCCACCTCCAGGTACATGACGGAGCTGGCCGAACGCACGTATCGGTCCATTCGCTGCATGTAAGCCGTACCGGGCCGGTGCTGCCACTGCACTCCGTAGGTGAAGGTCACATTGAGCTGCTGGGCGCTGGTAATGTCCACCGTACGCATGGGGTCGGACGTCACGCTGGCCTCCACCACGTGGAAGCCGTTATTGTACGACAACTGCAGTACGACGTGCGTGAACAGGATGTACGTAGTGCCCCAGCGGCGGGTCGATTCAGGGCTCGCATCCGCAATGAAGTCTGGCTGCCCTGCAACTGCTGCCGTGTATGCGTAACCGCTGCCGTACTCGTTGTCACTTGCGGTGTGGTAATAACCAGAGCTGGAGTGTGCGGAAGCCCTTGACGTGACGCTGCCGTAGTCACGGTTGTGTTCGTTGTCGGTGTCAGCGGTTTCGGTGGTTTGCAGGACCCTGCGGCCCGGGCTGCTGGATGGCGAGACGCCACCACTGTCTCCTCCTCGTGCATGTGCCTGCTGGGGCTGCTGCTTGCCGTTGGCGCCCTCGTGCACATTCGGGCTCCCCTGCTGGCCCTGCTGTTGGGGCGGCTGACCTATGATGTGCTTCATGGTCGTGCCTACAAAGGCCCAGACCGGTAGGCCATCGTCCACAAACCACTGCGCGCGGTCAAAGCAGGTAGAGGAAGTGGGTTTCGTTGACGGGGGCTTAGTCGTGCGCAAGGGACGCAGTAGCATGGCAGTGGGCGTGTGTGATGGACAAGGAAGATCGTACACGCACTGGGTCAGCAAAGTTCCAGCTGAGCACTGCTCAAGCACACGCGCCAAAGACACAATTGCCAGGTATCTGCTGTATGGTACTGCTGTTGGCCGTAATTCTTGGCGCCAGTAGCACGCATGTGCTCGCCAGGGCAGCAGCCATGCCAGCACCTCGCTTCTAGGCCCAGGCACCGCCACCACACATACCTTGATAAAGTAGTCGTTCTGAACTGCTTTGCGCAGAAGGTCAAGGTCAGAGGCGTTGAGTGTCAAGGTGCACAGCTCCTGCGCCTCCACATCCTGCCTGAAGGGCAGGCGGTAGGGGGTGTCCGCCACACGGTCCCCGCCAACCACCCACGACAGGAACGTCTTTCGTACGTGCGTTGCCGGGCCGCCAGCGGGCTGGCAGAATGGCAGGTGGTAGGAAGAGTAGATCTCTCTGAAGGGTACGGGCAGAAGATGGGACGAGGGACGTTTCCGGGCCAACCTTGTCGCGCAGAACCACGGGACGGTAGCTTGGTTCTGGCCCGCAGTTTTGCCCTGGTCTCTTCCGTTCTTAAAGTGGCCGCATGGCGTGAGGTGATTGACTCACCGTGGGCTTCCAAAGGGCGCGACAATATGGGCAGTCAGCGGCACCATCTCTCCCCGCGCGTATCGATGGCCTTTAGCCGACCCCACGAGTGCCACTCCATGGGAGGTAGCGAAAGATGAAAGAACAAAGGCAAGCACCAGAGTTTTTATCATATCTTTTAATGCTGCCGCGCCTGGGTTGCAGTGTCTGGCAGCTTCCCGTGCCAGGGTTCTTCGACAGGACCTGGACAAGGACCGACAGCGTTGCTTATTAAATATTCCACAATTGCAAGTAGGCTCAAGAAATCGGCTTCCCAAGGCGTAAGGTACGCAGCTGCTTCCGGTTCATTGTCAAGAGGCAATGTGTCGAAAGGGCGAGTGGCGGTTGGCGCGGTTAGGGGACCAGGGGACTGTGTAGTTGTTGGCTGAGCGCTGCAGCGGGTGCTTAAGTCAAATCATGACGCATACTTGCACGCTGCGCTACTAGCCTTGTCAGCTTTTGGAGGCAGATCTGAAGGGGGTGCGTCAGCAGGAGGAACAGCGCAACATGCAGGTGTGGGGCAAGTACTCCAACTCGCTTGCGCCCGGTGCCTTGCCGACGAGTGAGTGGAAGGAGAAGGCTAAGGTCTCTTGGGGCTCGTGGCGCTGCTGGCAGGGCACGGCTCGCTTTGATTGGCGCGTGGTGGTGGGCAGTGGAGCTCCCGTGGTGGTGCTGACACGTGGGTGCCGACACCCTCTCAACACCACGTTGGTTTGGGTTGGTTTAGGAGGCACCCTAAGCCACCACGCCCGTTCAGGTGCAGTACCCTGCCTTGATGTGCAGCCGTGCCTGCATCGACCTGGTTAGGGAAAAAAGGACCATATGGCCACGCGAGCACGACCAAACCTGAGCGAAGAATACAAAGCGGCAGCTGCCCTTACTTCTCATCCTGTGTGGAGCACTTGAATAGCACTCGGACTCGACGCACAGCCAGGTGCCGGGTACTTTGCCTAGGATGACGGCATGAGTCAGGGAGTTTCCTGGCTGCATGAGAGTCTGTACGTTAACACGCATGCTATGCCACGTGTCTTGCGGTGGCGTGAGGGACAAGTTTATGCAGATCAGCAAGTGGCTGCACCTTTTACCGTCCACGCCAACACACCAAGTGCATGTCTCCTGCGCCCCAATCTTCAGCCTCCTGCCGCAGACTTCACCATCGGCTGACGCCTCGTGGGCTCGTTGGGATGATTATGCAACAAACGGACCCGTGTGCCAACGGCAAATCCTGCAATCAGTGCCGCAGGAGCATTGGCCCTGCCTACGCTTCCACCAGCATCTTGGCACCGGGTCGTCCTCCACCAACATGCGCAACCATCGCATACGAGGCATGGTAAGCCATGCTGCCAAGCGCAAGGAACTGGCTGTAGCACGCCAGCAGCACGTACGCCAAGTGCAGCGGAAGCTGCCACGTGCCGAAAGTTTGCGAGCGCACTTGGTAGCCGTACAGCGAGTAGGCAAGGACCGCCAGGGATGGCGAGCCTCCGTACAGGAGGAAGGCGCGCCACCGCCACCTGCATGCGTACACGCATGGCCATGGGAACCGCACACAAGGCACTCATTACTTGTATGCGTTTGACCTGGCCTGCGGCCCCCCGTGCCGGTGACCGTTAGCATCCGTGCAGCACACGTGCGAGCAGTTTACAGGTCAGGACTAGTGGTAACCTTAAAAGACCCGTATGGCCCCCGTGGAGAACCACCGGTATGTGCAAGAGCCAAGGCTGTGAGTTCTAAAGGCCGCATTTTTGCCTTGAGTAAGAGCTCAAGAAAACACACCAAGCGAGGCCACGATCTTGCCCGGTTGCGTAACATCTCGAGGCCCCCAATACGGTTCCACCCCCGAACCTCCACGACTGACATCCACTACGGTATGTCCCGGCGCACCTGCGGCCCCCGGACGCCAGGTGGAAGCACGTCAGGGCCGCCGCTGCACACGCGACAGCGGCCGCCAGCACCACGGCCGCTGCTGCGACGCTCCACGGCTCCACCAGCCGCCTCCAGGTCCACAGGCTGGCAACCGCCAGGTGCACCTCTGTGCGACAGCCCAGCAGGTAGGCACCACCCACCAGCAGGGCCTCTGCAGGTGCCGTGCCCATGCAGGGCAGTAGCCAGGGGGCTGCGGTGGGTCTTTGGCGGGGTGGTGCTCCGCTGCTGGCTGCCGACAAGGCTGGTGTGACGAGGGCGTCGGCGTGGGTTCTGCAGGGTACCATGATAGACAGGAAGCAGGAAAATGGATAGCTCAGGAGTGTTGGGTGGTATGGACCAGTCACCGCCGGGGCGCCGGGCAGTGCACACGGTACAAGGTGACGTGGGGAGGGCAATGCATACCGTAGTTGGACGCGCGCCCGTGGGCAGCTGGCCTTGCCCGTACGAGCATGGAGGCATACGCCAACACGCCATACAGCAGGTGTAGACACGCCCGCCTGCCTCATCGGCTGGGTGTGCCGAGGAAAGGACACCGGCAACGAGCAACGAGAACTAGTCCAGCCCGCGCTTTGCGGACAGTTGCCGAATGGGCGTTGCTCCGGTACACGTGAGTACGGCGGACGACCGCACCTGCCTGACCTCCCGGGTGTTGAAGCCGCCACGCAGCCGCCGGCCGCAGCCAGGGGGCAGGCCCCCAGTGCCCACAGGGCCGCCAACCGCCCCAGGCCGCGCCAAGAGAGGCCCACCAGCAGCCCTTGGCCGTCTGCTACCACCCGAATGAGCAGCAACATCCCAAGCGCCGGCACTGCAAACAGCACAGCCGACAGAGCTACGGCCGGTTGCCACCGGCCACTGGCAGTCTGGCCCCCGCGTGTGGATTGCAAGGCGCACCGGGCTGCCGCGTAACCACCAAGGGCCGCGGTTGCCGTGTAACCCAAGGCGTAGGCCGACAAGAGCCCGCCATGGTCGTAGGGGTCGCTGAGAAGCGGTGTGAATGTCAAACAGGACACCAGCAGGCCTGTGGCGGCCAGCTGTGTGCCCGTGCCTACGGCAGCGGCAAAGAGGGTGGGACACGTGCCAGGGCCGGACGCGGCGTACGGCAGGCCCGCTGGTGGGCTGCCGTACATCAAGAAGCTGCTGGTGCTGGTGCCGTTGCCGCGCGTGTGGCGAGCAGCTGGTTGAGTGATAAACGGGTCGGTGGGCCAGGCATGGGACTGAAGCTTGCGCTGTTCCGCCTGGGCCCGTCGAAGGGCTATGAGCAGCAGGAATCCGGACACCAGGAGCATACCCAACGCCAGGCACGCGCCGACCAAGTGGGCCTGTAGTGCAACAAGCAGGGACACGTGTCAAGGAAGACACAAGGGTCGTGGACGCCAGGATGTGCGTCTCTCACAAGCGAGCTAATATCATGCCAAGGCGTACAGATGTAAAGACTTGAGGTACAAGTATTACGGTACCAAACGTGCATGTAACGTACCGTTGCGCGCCAGGTGAGCCCGCCGCCTTCGTACCGATAGACGGCCGACGCGTCCTGCCACGTGACACTGTACGACAGGACCACCTCCAGGGAGGAGCTATTTGTGATGTCCACATGCGTGAGAGCGCCCGTCAGTACGTACTCTGACACAATCCGATCGCCTGCGTAAGCGATATTCAGCTGGTACTGCGTGGCGAGCCAATACGTGTATCCGTACGCTGCTGAGGCGGCTCCTTGTGTCGGTCCCAACGGATTGCCGTTGTCTGCAACGGAGTAGTAGTAGCTGGAATAGGTATCGCCTTCGAGTAGGGCCCTGCCATCTGCCATCAGATCCCCGTCCGCCTCCTCACTGCTGCCTCCGCCGCTGCGCGTTCCCCTGGGTTCAGGTACCTTGGTGCCTGCTTCGCTTGGCCAGTGGTTGTCCCACTCCTGGGAAAAGAAGCCGTCTGGTAGTTGCTGCTGCTGTTGCTGCTGCTGCTGCTGCTCGTTGCCTTGCTGGAGGTGAACGACACCGTCTTGCTGCTGCTGCTGCAGCTGGTTCGGGGGGACCACTTGCACCAGGCCGATCGGGTAGGTTAAGGCGACGTCATTGCCCAGGAACGCCTGCATGGGAGCACAAGGGCTGGGCGAGCTCAGGCGGAAAGGGTAGCATTGCGCTTCAAGTCGATAGATGTATTGGACCTTGTGAGATGGTTTGGATGGCCTTGATGAGCGAGATCTCTTGGAGCACGGGACGCACAAGTCTTCATTTACGTAATATCACTGCTGGAGTCCACATGATGACGATGTAAAGGCTGGTTTCTGATAGGTTACCTGCGCCCTAGCCTCCCAGGTCCCGGAGCGAAGCGCGGCGGGCGCGGCGTGTCCAGTGACACATGTGGCTCACCCAACCCCCAAGCTTGCTGCGTGTGTGCGTGCTTGCCTGGTTGCGTGCTGACGACGCTATCGACCGTAAGCTTGCACCGTGTCGACCTTTGCAGATGCGGTACCACTCCCTGTCAGCGCTACCAACCTACCTGCACAAGGAATTTCCTCTTCAGGGCGTCCCTGAACTTGTCCAAACCAGCAGCATCCAGCACCAGCATGCACAGCTCCCTGCTGGGCACATCCTCCCGGAAGGGCAGGTGGTACGGTGTGGCATCCAGCTTGTCTCCACCAAATATCTCAGAGAGGAACCCACCCCGCAAGCGCGGCGCTGTCTCACGAGTAGGCCGGCAGAAAGGGAGGTGGTAGAAGGGATACGCCTTTCTGGGGGTGATGGACCGAGGCGCGAGGGGCGGGGGTAACAGGAGGGCTTTGGCGACTTGGGATGGCCCTGTCATGCTGTAGCCCTGCTTATAATCTTATTATTGCTTACGCTGGGTTGTTGTAGGGCGCGACACTATGTGCCTGTAACGGCACGTTCTCGCCGATGGCGTATCGGTGAACTTGCTGAGGCCGCAGAATGAAGGATTCAGCCGTGTGGAGGCAGTACGTGCCCAATAGTATGGCTAGGAGGGCTACATCTGTTGCGGAAGACCTCATGACTGGACACTGCAAAGTGTTGACGTGTTCGCGCTGCTGCAGCTAGCTTGCGGGCACTGTGGCCTTTCCCTGCTCCAAGCACCGCATTTTCCCTTCGAGTAACGAAACCTCAGTAGTTTCCTTTGAGTACCGGGCCCCACGAACGGCTCAACCGATACCGCGGCAGCTTCGTCTCGTCGATGCTTCGACATTTGCACGGTGCCGTACCGCCCCGTCTTAGTAGCAGCCCATCATATACATGGTCTAGCGTACCCACAACGGTACATGCACAGCAACAGTACAACACTGGCATACAGCCCTGGTGTGGCCAGGGGACCGCCTCTGGGTATGACTGGCGTGGGCACCAGCAGTCGGTGTGGCCTTGTTTGCTGGTTCGTACCCCCCAAGCCACGAGCGGGCCGACAGCACTGCCACTCAGACCCAGCAACTTGAGCTGGTGCTCACTGCATTCGCATAACACCTACTGGGTCCACCAGCCACCTGCCGAACCAGCAGCTGCTAGCCACCTCACCTTTTGCGGTTGGGGTTCACTGGGTTTGGGTCTTCGGTGGTGCTGGTGCTTGCC
>VFQN01002526.1_pt1 | contig 27943 bp, 41 predicted proteins | sample 3512371 | NCBI WGS metagenome assembly VFQN01 (sample SAMN10412370, study PRJNA504923) | tailings metagenome | isolation source: Replicate 2 from Balatoc abandoned mine | place: Philippines: Itogon, Benguet | collected 2017-08-28
GATCAGCTCCCTGCACTGCCGGATGTCCAGCGCCTGGATCTTGGTGCCGATGTCGTTCTTGTCGCGCAGCACGCCCGGCACGTCCGTCATCAGCACCAGCTTCTCAGCCTTGAGCGCAGCGGCAATCTGTTTGGTGTGTATAAGCAAAGGTACAGGGTTGGTTGCGCAGAGCGGCAGCGTACAACATGTAGGGCACGCATGTACGCGTTGGGCCGTCTCAGTTACCAGGTTTGCAGCCTTGAGCGCAGCGGCGATCTGTTGGGGCCTAGTATGTGGGGTGAGGGGGTTGAGTGCGCCTTGCAGCAGCGCGCACTGTGTTGGGGGACTGTAGGCACGCGTAAGGCCACCTCAAGCACCAGCTTAGCCTGGAGAGCGGCAGCAACCTATGTCAAGGGCCATGTACGGTGTGAGGGTTGTGGGGTGTGCATGTTTAGGGCACACGTGCACCCTGAGTGGTGAGTGCTGGCACGTGCACGTCCGTCATCAGCACCAGCTTCTCGGCCTTGAGCGCCGCCGCAATCTGTGTCAAGGCGCGTACGGTAGGTGAGTGTAGGACTAAACATAGCCAAACGTGAGGAGTGTGGGCAGTCGCACGGGCGTTACCAACGCTAGCGTTAAAGCACGGAGCGCGGCGGCAATCAACGGAAGCACACAAAGGCCGCCAAGTGATGTTGGTGGCCCGGCCGCTGGTGTCCGAGGCTGCAGCCCAAACCTGCATGCATGCAGCGTGACGACTGCTTTGTGAGACAGACGGTAGGGCCACATGCGCCTACCTCGCCGGCGGCCGTGTCTGCGTTGATGTTGAGCGCCTGGCCGCTGTTGTCCGTCGCTATGGTTGCCACCACGGGGATGTACCCGTCGTTGCCCAGCACGTTGAGGATGGTGGGGTCCACGCGGGTCACCTCGCCCACGTAGCCAATGTCCAGCTCCACCATCTGCGGGCGGGTGCGTGGGTTAACATGGGGTGTGTGTGTTAGCTACGAAGCTCTGCGGGGTCCAGGGTGACGAATCCCACGCGGAACCCCGCCCACGTTGCCGATGTCCAGCTCCACCTTAAGGGCGAAAGTGTGGGTTAAGGCCGGGTGTGTCCTAGCTACCTCGGGGTTTGGGTTTGGGGGCCCGGGACCCATCCAGGTCACCTCGCCCAACCAGATGCCATACGGCTAAACAATTTCTGAAAGGCGTGCGATAGAACGTGGGTTCCGCTACAGGGCTGGTAGTGGACGGTGGGGTCAACTTTCACCACCTCGCCCGCCCTGAAGGGTGCCTCGCTGCACCACCACTCTGGACGTGCGCCCGTGCTGCGCTGCTGCCGTGGAGGCCCCCACCCTCAGGACGGGCAGGGCTCAATGTTATTGTTCATGCCCACCAGTGCGCCACCTGCACACCCATCCCGCCTTAGCAGCTCCCTCCCAGCTTGCGCGTTACAACCGCCTTGCGTCGGCCAAGAGCAGTTTGAAGCTGCCCTTGCCCACAACAGCCCACCCTGACTGGACCCACCCACCCATACCGCAACACACACCTGCCGTGCCCGCAGCAGCTGCCCGTCCTTTCCGGTTAGGCCCACCGCCTTTCCGCCCGCCTGCTGGATGAGCGTGACCAGGCTCTTGTTCACGCGCCCGCCCAACACCATCTCCACAATCTCCATGGTGGCGGCTGCGAGAGAGGACAGGGGCCAAGTAGCGTAGGTCCAGGGAAAAGGGAACATAATCAGTGGTGCGGGGGCTGTAGAGAGGGTGCGCAGCGGCATCAAGCGGGCCTGGCTCGTAGCTAGCTCGTTATAGCCATGCATTGCCCGCCTGTTGAGCGTTATGCCTCGCAGTAAAACCACCGTTGTGCGATAATGCCATGGCCGGTATGGACGGTGCTGTGGACGACGACTGCAGGCACAGGGCGGGTCGACGGAGGGCCCTAGGCCCAGCCGTGTCCCGGGGTTACCGCCATCTGCCACTCCCCTTCACTGCATCCTGCTACACAGACCTGGCAGCTGATGGTGTACAGCCGTTACCTTGCGACTGGCGCGTCGCTGCTAAACGTGATTAGCTTTAGCACAGTTCCTCCTCCAGACTATAAGTCCCTGTTCTGCTCGTCCGTCCTCTGGCCCTCCCCCTCCAGCTAGTGTTACTGCTTCCGCTGCCGCCGCCCTGTCAGTCCTGCGCCGCTCCCCCCCCCCCGGTCCGCTCACCGTCGGTGACGCGCAGCCCGTTCTTGAACACCGCCTCAATCCCGACCTTGGCCAGCCAGCTGTTGATCTCGGGGCCGCCGCCGTGCACCAGCACGCAGCGGATGCCCACGCAGGAAAGCAGCACCAGGTCTGTGATCACGCCCGCCTGGTTGGGGTGTGGGTTAAGCATGTGGGTTACGTTTGCGGTGGGCATGTGCATTTGGGCATCCGGTAGCACTACCCTGCCCGTGGTCAACCTCGACTGCATGCGTGCATGGTCAGCGCGCTCGGCACCAGGTTCAGGGTCCTTGTCCATGGTGCACATGGTTAGAACGTAATCAATGTACAGGGCAATCCAACCAAAGCAGTTCTCGAGAGCCCGATTTGCATTACATGCGGTTGGGACCAGGCTGCACGCTGGCGGGAAGGCGCAACGCCACACGCAGGTGTCATGTCTGGCCCCGGGCACACCCCACCTTGAGGGTAGGGTCCTTCATGGCAGCCCCGCCGTACTTAACGACCACGGTCTTCCCGCGGAAGCGTTGCAGGTAGGGCAGCGCCTCCGACAGAATGGTCACGCGGTCCAGGTTGGTCAGCTGCTTCCTCAGCTGGGAGCGTCCGGGGAACACAGTAGTCGGAGAGGGCGTGGGGGCGGGAGAGGGGCGTGGCGGTAGGGTCAGGGCTGCTGCCCCACTCGCTGGCTTTTGGGTGCCTCTTCACTATTGCACTGATCTTGCTTACTTATTTCTGTTGCAATAGGCAGTGCCCGGAGGCGTTGCCGGCTAGTTGCTGCCGGCATGCGCGCAAGCCCTTTGGGACGCACCTCCGCCTCTTCCGCAGTAGCCCCTGCCACCGCCTTGCATTGCATTTGTCCACGGCTAACACGGACAGCACGGGCTGCAGCCGGCGCACAGGGCCGAGGCGCAGCAAGGCGCTGCCTGCCAACGGCGGTGCCGGACGATACCTTCCCCGAGAGGAGGGCCATTTCCACGTACAAGTACACAATAATAAAGTAGTTGTTCTGTCTCAGAGCTGCGACCTATCGGCCTCCTCTATCGGCGAGAGCGCCCTGAAACCCCGAAATGCAGTCCGCCTGCTGGGGCAACAATAGCGAGCTATATATTTATGTTGTAAAGCTCCAATCCTGTTCACCAGCGGTGTGATCACAGCGAGGCAGGACATGGCAATTTCACGTGACGACCAGCACACCAACTGGGCTACGCCTCCCTTCCTCGCTATACGACTGAGACATTGCTTCAAAACCTTACCTACATAACAGTCGTAAATGCGGTGCGCTTCCGGACAAGGGAGGTCCCCGTTGACTGCTGGACAGGGTCAGGGTCAGGGGACGCCCCCTGCCAGGGGTTCGACAATCGAGCCAACTACTGGCTGTACCGCCTGGTTCAGCCAGCCCACTGCTAAGGAGTATACCGGTAGCACTACAAGTCCACAACTCTTCATGCAACGTAAACGCAACTGACCAAGGGCACATGCCAGGCACGTGCTCTCATGCTCCTGGCCAGAATGTTGCCTTTAAAGCAGAGGAGGTAGCAGGGCGCTTTCTCCAGGGGGCCGCACGCCGCCGCGGGCCACGGTGCCCCGTATTTGCCCGTACCCCGTAGGCCGTAGCAGATGGGCAGTGCCGCCTCTATCCACAGCTCGATACGGGCCCTTTTCACCATCTTTCTGGGCACTGCCTTTCGTCGCACGTTACAACCGTTGGCACCAGGTCCACAACTCTTCACCGGAGCAAACTCCTTGCACTCTCAAGTACATCACCCGGACAATACCCAAATCGCCAACTGCATCCCTGCACTTTCGGGCACCAATCAATGCACACCGTCGGCTCAGCTCCACAGCTCGTCTTCCTCGAACTGCTGCTGCTGTTGCGCCCGCCACCCCGTTCGCATGACTGCATCATCAGCGGCTTCGCCCCTCCCCTTCACTGCACCCACAGCCCTTCTGCACATGACGAACATCAATCACCACCATCCCGCCCCGTCCTGCAGCCCGTGCCCCCGGTCCCTCCGCCGCTCGTTGTACTGCAGCACGGCCCGGGCGGTGGCTGTAGCGCGGTCAACGGCCTTGACCAGGGCGTACAGCGTGGCGTTGACCGCCACCACGTCAGCCCACAGTGGAGGCTGCTCCTGCTGCTGCTGCTGCTGCTGCATGCGGTGACCCACGGGTCTGCCGCCGTCCACACCGCTGCCAGGGCTTCCTGCTGTTTCCTCGCCCTCCTCCACCTCCACGGCCGCCGGCGCCCCTACCTGCCTTCCTCTGTTCCTATCTGCCGTGTTCACGCGACCAGCGTCTTGTTTTCGCACGCCAATGATGCCGCTGCTGCCGCTGCTGCTGCTGCCACTGTGGGTTCCACTGCCCCCGGCACCCATGCCGCTGACGCCAGCGTGCAAGGCGTGCCGCATGGCGTGCACGCGTTGGCGCATCTGCAGGGGGGGGGGGGGGTTTGCGGGAAAGGCGAGGGGAGGGCGGAGGAGGCGAGTTAACGCGCTTGTGCGATGAGCGGCATCAACACGTTGTATGTACCGCAGCGTGGTGGAGGCCACCAACATGTGAGCCAGGCAAACACGGACCCGCTCAACATGGCAAATGGCAGGGCGTCCCAACGTGCTACCGTACATGTGCCCTCGAGCCCGGCTCGTGCACCGCCACAGGCAACCCCGGGACCCTTCGCCGCCTCATGTGCCACGGGAACCTGAACCACCGTAGCCTGAGCAATACAGTTCCGTGCAGTACAAATACCAATCTACATTCCGCTTACCTTGAGCCGCCTCAGGTCCAGCTCCTGGATGGCAGCCGCCAATGCCACCAACGGCTCTCCGCCCCCACCCTCATCGGCCGCCTCCTGCCGACCCTCACGCGCTCCTCCGCCCGCCGCAGCCGCCGATGTCCGGCCGCGCCCGGCCGCTGCCTCAGACATAACTTGCCACGCTCCTGCCCCGCCAACCCCTGTTGAGCCCCCTGGCTCCACAGGATTTCCGCTTGCTGCTCCCGCCCTGCCTGCTCCAACGCCAGCGGGTGGACCGTGCTGTCCCCTCCTCCCCGCCAACCACTGGCCTACAGACCTCGACGCGCGACCGCAGAGAGCAGCCAGGGTGCGCATCACGGTGCACACCAGCGTGCGTGCGTGGTTGTGGCCCGACTTGCCGCTCCGTCGGGGGTCCAACAGCGCCGCCGTGAGGTCGCACACGTGGCACAGCGCGTCCAGCGTGTCCTACACGGACACACGCGCGAGTCACGACACGTGTCCGTCAGACACGGCCTCGTGGGAGCATGCACAGCAATATGGGTACCCACATGTGTTAAGGTTTCACATGCATACCTGCGGGCCTGAGTGTTGCTTACATACCATCATATGCGGGATCTTGCCTTGCCGTACCGGTACACGGTGCACACTACATACACGTGTCTTAACGCCCCAACGAGCCCCAACCCACCCACCGTGGCCACCCCGTGCAGGGGCGCCACCAGCACTCCAAACGCGGCCCCGGACAGCCGCCCGCCGCCCTGTGGCACCCGTCCCGTGCCGCACCCAGCTGGCTCCCGTGAGGACGACCCCAAGCGCCCTCCTGACCCTCCAGTCCCCTCGCCCGGCGGTGCACTGCCACCCGCCAGGCCGCTGCTGCTGCAGGCCCCGACCTCGCTGCCTCCCTCGCCCTTACCGGCGCCACGTTCATCACGGTAGCCCTCCATGCCTTTGGCATCCCCACTTCCCACGTCAACAACATGCTGACTGTTGCCACCGCCTGCTGCTGGTGGTGCCTCGCCCCACAGCCCGGGTGCGTCCGCCACCACCAGCTGCAGCGCCGCCAGCCGCTCGGCCGCCAGCAGCTGGTGGTGCAGCACCAGCGGCACCAGCTGCAGCCGGTCCATGCATATGGGGAAATAGAAGTGAAGGGAAAGGTGTACTAAGGTGCTTTGAAATGTGTGGTGGGCTTTGTCAGGGGCTCGCTGGCCAGCAGCTAGTCGTGCAGCGGAACCCGCTGCGGGCAAGAATGGGAAGCTGGCGCGGTTGCCATGTATTGGCAGCACATGAGGTTGCAGGGTGCAGGCGGCGGTGTTCCATCACCACTGCACCATCAGGCCCACATGAACGCAAGCGAATGTGTAGCCCGATTATAACTTGCCGTACACCCAACATAGCACCCACCCTGGGCACGGCGTACACGCCACGTGTCCACACCGCCGTGTCGCGCATGAGGGAGGACTGCACCGCCAGCAGCGGGCCGGACACCAGGGCCTGGGGTCGCGGCGGAAGCAAGGGGGAGCGGCGCAGAAGCAGGGCAGGCAACAGCAGGTGCATGAATCTGTGTGGGGCGCATACAGTGGGAGCGTGTGCCTGGGGTAGTAAGGCGAACAGACCGCTGTCGCTGTCTGTCCGGTGGAAGTTCGGCAAAGCACATCACTTAGCATGTCCGCACCCCGACCAGCCGTCACGCACGCCTACACAATACACCGTCGGAGTTGGCAAGCATGCACGCCTAGCGGCGGCCGGTGTGCACGTGCCTGCAGCGACTGCGCCACCTCCGGCTGGCCCGCCTCCGCCGCGTCCTCCGCCTCCGCCGCCAGCCCCGCCGCCAGGCCCTGGTCCGCCGCCGCCAGGGCCACACGCGGAGCCCGCAACTGCGAGCCCTCTTCCTCCCCGGACCCCTCGCCACCGACGCCGCCCCTGTTCCCGCCGTCGGCAATCTCTGTCGTGGACGAAGAGCCGTCAGCTGTGGAGGCGGGCAGTCCGCTAGACGCACTTCCGCTGTCCGCCGGTCGTTGCCCCACGCCCGCCCCCGCCGTCTCGCAAGCTCCTATGCCCGCACCGTCCCCAGAGGTCGCTGCCTGCGGCGCTTCCACAGCCCCAGGGGAGTACCCAGCTGGCCTGTGCTGCTGCCCTGCTTCCAACTGCAACTGCCGCTGCTGCTGCTGTCCTCCTGGCACCACCTGCTCCTGCTCCTGGCCCTGACTCTGCTCTGTTTGCTGTTGCTGGTGCTGCATGTCGTGGTGATGGCGGGTGAGCAGCAGGCGGCGCAGCGGCCGCTGGTCGAGCCCCAGCGAGCGCAATACGGCGGCGGTCGCGGCGGCACCGTGGGAGGCCACGTGGGCCCTGCAGTGGTAGCACGAAACCGGAACGCCAATGTGTATATGGTAGGAGTGTGTGCGCGCAGCCGGTTGCCGGCTGCTACCCCACACACCGGAGCCCCGGAACGCTCAAGATGCCCTCAAGCTCAGTGGTGCTGCAACTACCGTATGTGTGAGCCAGACAGGGATGAGTGTCCACCGCCCGTCTTACGCCATGTGGTCTTGGTAGTACGTGTTGTACATGCTACGGATGATCACCGCGTTCGCGGTACAGGTGCCCGCCATGGTCTCCAACGCCCAATCGCTCGTGAACCTGCAGTGTGCGTTGGGAGAGCAATGCGGACTTCGGGAGAGTAAGCTCTAAGTGCGCTGATGCACGGCGAACCCGAGCTTGTGGCTAGATGCCAGCTGTTTGTAAGGCGCCTGATTCTTCACCAGATGTGCTTTTGTGCTAGGACGTGTAAGCAGGGTCCGGCAAAGAGCATGCAGTCACTGCCCCATGGCACCCACCAGGGCCACACCACCCGCGCCACCACCACTGGAAGCGTGCAGCTGACCAGCACGCTCAGCACGCGCACGCCGTACAGCCGCAGCGCGTCATGAGTCGTACGGCAGCAGGCGCTGCCGTACGGGCACAGTACGAGGGCCTGGAAGGTCAGCAGCGCCAGCACGAGCATGTACGACAGCTTGTCGCGGGACTGGCAGCCCACCTGGGGGCATGCAGCGGGACGGGCGTTGGCAGACCGGATGCCATTTTCAGGCTGTTAGTAGTTGAGGCCATAATACGGTACGCTCAGTCCAGCAACGCTTAGCAAAACGCACAAGCACCATAACACAGACGCACGCCTACCAGGCACGTCCGGCGGTCAGCGTTGTTCCTGCCTGGCACGTACGCACGTTCCAGCCAGACCGTTTGCTTGTACTCACCAGGAACCCCAGGCCGCAGGTGAGCCCCACCACGCCCACGGCGCTGCTCCTTAGCCCCCCGTGCAGCAGCACCCCCAGCGCCACACTGCCGCCCGCCACGGTGCCCAGGGCGCGCATGGCAGCTCGGCTCAGTGTGGACTCCACCTGGTGGCGGCAGCGCGTACGGCACGGCGCACAAGCTGTGACCATCAACGTTGGAGGAGCACGCAAGGACAGCACAGGCCCTACCAGGAAGCACTGCAATTCGGTTCAGGCACGGCAGGCGAGGACAGCATATACACTCAGGGACGAGAGTCTTTTGCCGCCACACTGCGACATACAAGTCACACTCTGGCGACGTAACAGACGCTGTGCAAGGAATGGATGGCGCACGTTAACAGCTACTCTGGAGCGCTGCTTCCCACCTCACCCGCTCCGTCATGGACATGGTTGTGGCTATGAAGGCGAAGCTCATGGGGTAGTCGCGGAACAGCTGCAGCGCGCCCTGCGGCGGGGGGCCCGCGCGTGCTGGGTCCACGCCGCCCGCCGACCCAGCCGCCCGCAGCTGCTGCCGCTGCTGCTGGCTGCGCTGATCCGCCGCCGCGGCTAGCAGCAGGAGGGCGAGCAGCACCATCACACTCGACATCCAGTACTGGGTGGGGGGCGGCGGGGGGATGCTGCATGTTAGTGGTGGTGGTGGTGGTGGCGGGGTGCGCAGGGTGCGTGCAGGCGTTCAGGCACGCGGCGGCTGCAACAGCAGGACAAGTAAGCGCACACGGCGAGGCAGCTGCGGGGAGCGAGCACAAGGTGGTAAGCTAGGTGATCCCAGGCAGTACATACCCAATTGTCCTGGGTACGGTGTGCACACTGGAGAGGAGCTGGCCGAAAGGGGTACCTAACGTTGCTTAGTTACACCAGGACGAGGACAGGTACCAGTTGCATGTGGGTAAGGCCGACCAGAAAGCCTTGCAGCGCGCATGCGACAAACTACGACAGCAGTGTGACACATGGTAATAAGGCTACCTTGAGGCCGAACTGGAAGGGGCGGCTGGTGACCAGCTCCCGCCGCTCCCCACGGTGCCGCGGGCGCAGCAGCACGCGCAGGGCGTGCCACGTGACACGTGGCAACGTGCGCAGCATGGGCAGACCCACAGCCACCTGGCGAGGGTCACACAGACCCGAACACAGTCAAGCGAGAGCATTGAATGATGGGTAAGATTGCGAGGTACTGAGAGCTGTTCGGCCGATCAACGCGCTCAGCCAACCCTGCATGCGATGCTGAGCCCAGGCCCACCTTCCACAGCGGCCGCTGCCAGAGCCACGTGGCCCTCACTGTCCTGCCAGCCGCCCCCAGCGCTGCGACCCAGTGTCCTCGCGCCCCCCGCACTGCACGCGCTCGCACGCCAGCTGCGGCCGCCAGCCCCTCGCCCGCGCCCTCGCCGCCGCCTCCGATCTCTAGCGCCACACACTCCCGATTGCGTCCCACACCCAGCTGCGGCTGCTGCCTCTGCTCCTGCTGCTCCTGCAGCTCCCCCTGGTCCCGTATGGTCGCTGTGTCCCCGCCGACTTGCTCCGGCAGCGTTTGCAGCTGTCCTGTCACGTGCCCGCGGCTCCCATCTGCCTCCCCACCCCCCTGTCGTCCACATGCGGGCCGACCTGCAGCGCCGCAGGTGCCCGCCCTTTTACCCACACCAATCTCTGGTGCAGTGCCACCGGTTGGAGGTGTGCTGCACGACCCCGCCAGTCCACCGCCCTCCTCCACGGGGCATGGCTTGCGCTGCTGCCGCTGCGACTGCCCGTGGGCTGTCTGTTCCTGATGCTGCTCCTGCTGCTGGTTTCGCTGCTGCTGCTGCGCTTGCCCTGGCGCTTCCTTTTGGCCGTCCACAGCAAGCGCCCGCAGCGCGGCTGCCTCCAGCTGCACCATGGCGCACAGCACGCCCTCCGTCACAGCCCACAGGTAGTTGAGCGCGCGGGACTGCAGGCAGGCAAGTTAGTGGAGCGTAGACACGCATAGGTTGCGAACCAGCGGGGCCCGACGGGTGCGGTTAAATATCCTGCTCGCTCCATAGAGCGGTGTCGGCGTGGTGTTGAATACCGTAGGTAAACCGTGTGAGCACGCGGGACCGTGAAGCAGCCGCGGCCCGCATGCCATTGAAACCCGGCATGTGTCCCCCGCTGCGCTGAGCAGGCAACCGGTAACGGCAGTGACCGGGCCACAACCGTCCAAACTCGCCTGTTGTATACTCATAAGCACAGGCACCCCGACGCTGGCGCTCTGCGCGCTCGCGTGCGTCCTCACGGGCAGGAGTGGTGCCACCGCGACCCCCGCGACCGCCGCTGCGCGCAGAGCCCCTTGCTCCTGGTGCTGGTGCTGTTGCTCCAATCTTTCCCGCACGAGCTGCCAGTACGCCACCCACGCCCTCCGCATGGCCACCTGCACCTCCCTGTGTGTTACCGCCCACGCCTCCGCACCGCTGCCCCTGCACCGGCACACCTGCGGGGCCATGCAGCAGCAGGCAGGACCGTGCCAGCTCACGTGTGGTCCAGCTCAAGCACGTCCCTGCACCGGCGGGGCGAAGTACTTGACACCTGCTGTACTATTGCTGGCACACAGCCATAAGCAGGACGACCGTAGCCGCGCTCCCAAACCTCGCAACAGCACATCGCATTATGTACCGCGTACCTCAGCGCGACGCGAACTAGGCCCCGCCAGCCTTGGCACTTGCCCACTGCTCTGCGTGCTGCCCAGTGCCACCTTTCGGTCCTTGCTCATTCAACACACAGTACCCACTAGCTACCCAGGCGACGCGAGCGGTCTCATGCCCACGCCAAATGCATTACGCCAGTGAACCCACCACCGCTCTGCCGCACGAGTGCAGGCGCTTCTCGGTGCTTGCCGCCAGGGCCTCGCCCAGTACGGCACAGCTGGCAGCCACCCTGCCGTACGCCATGCGGTATGGCGCGATGACGTCCGCACCAAGCAGCGCGGCCAGCGAGCCGTCCCCCAGCACCTGCGTGCACGCATGCATGCATCTATCGACAGCTGGTGCGTGTCGTAACCTGAAACAGTATCTTGACGACCCACGTGCAGAGTCACAGCCATGAATGACAAGGAAGCAAGTGCAGCTCAGCGTTGCCGCACGCTGCGGTTCGTTTATATTTCCATTATTTATCCACGCCTCCACCCGCCCACCTGCTGTTTCTCCTCCAGCAGGCAGTCCAGCGCCGCCACCCTGGTCAGCAGCACCTCGGCCGCAGTGAGCAACCCCGACCAGCGCTCTGCAGCAGTGTGTATTAACACACAGCAACGTTGTGGCGCGTCCTTGCTGCGTGCCGGGGCACTGGCGTCGCCCTTGCTTTGACACATGACCTTACTTGCTACACGGCTGCAGCAATCGACACGGGGGCAACACTACTGGCACGCGGTGCACATGCACGGCACCAGGCCGCGGCGTGGGGCCTTCTATCTCTCCCCTTAAACAGATCCGCCAGCCCACTAGTAGCCTGTGTACCGGTAAGTGTAGTGTACCAGCCCCCCAGCTTCCTTTTCCTCAAACACCCTTGTTGATTCACCCACCCAGGTCGGCTGGCCCCTGGATGACCCACGGCGGCTCCGCTTCCGCCGCCGCCCGACACGCCCTCGCACGCACCAGCAGCGGCCGCAGCGCCGCCACCGGCGCCCACGCCACCGCCCTGCCGCCGGTGCCCACGCCGCCGCCGCCGTACGTCCCGACCGGGCCGGCCCCCGGCACTCCAGCCTCGTCGGCGACGTAAGGTACACTGCCGCCGCCGCCACCGTTCATGCTCTCGCCGCCGGCGGCGGCAGCGTCCCGCGCCGCCGCCGCCGCCGCCGTCACGGCAGTATCCGTGACGGAGACGATGGCGGCGGAGAAGCGGGCCAACGCTGACGGCAGCAGGCCGCCCGGCGGCGCGCTGAGCGGCGGCGGCGGGAGGCGGGGAATGCTGGGGCTCCGCCGCCGGCGGCGGCCGCGGCGGCCGTGGAGCAGCTGCAGTAGGAGGTGGGGGTGCGGGGTGGCGGCGGCGGTGATGTGGGGAGGGAGGCGGGGCGCGGTGGCGTCGCGCAGCATTTGGAGGAAGGCGTCCTTGTCTTCGAGAGATAACTCGATGGTGGCATCGGCGTCCTCGACGGCGTCATGGTGCGGGTGGTGAGCGTCGACAGGGGACGCGTCCTGATCATGGGCCATGGCAGCGTCACCACCGCTGCGCTCGTGGTTGCCTTGGTGACCTTCCCTGATGGAGTGGACGGCCATTGCCAGCTGGCCAACGCTGGCAGGGGTTAGCGGCAGGGAGGCACCCTGCTGCTGCAGGGGCACAGAAACCAGCGAAGACAGAGGTTGCGGGCCCTGCTGCATGATGGTGGCCACCACCGGCTCGGGCGGTCCCGCGGCGGGCGCCCCGAGGTCGTGTGAGGAGGAGGAGGACGTGAATGTGTCGGATGGCTGGGACCACAGCTCGCTACTGCTGCTGCTGCTGCTGCTGCTGCCGTTATTGTTGCTGCTGCCCTGCCGCAATGCGATGGCCGTGGCACTGCTGACGGGCTCTGCCTGAAACGGCGAAGGGGGCGTCGAGGGGACCCGAGGTGCGGGGGCCTCCCCTTGACGCCCGCCACACGTGTCATCGTCCAACTGGTGTGCACGAGAGGTGGTCTGCAGCTGGTCGAGCGCGTTTGGCACAAGCTGCTGCTGGTGCTGCAGCGTCGCGGGAGAAGGCGAGGCGGGAGGGAGGCTGGGCACCGCCGGTGTAAGGCCCGGCCGCCCGGCCCTCGCTTCGGGTCCGTTGGGCCCGTGGCCTTGCTCACGGGCCTGCCGTTGCAGCACCCGGCTAGCAAACCTGCGGAGCGCAGTGTAACAACACAGTGCAGCTCGGGTCATTCAGCGGATGTCCGCTGTAGGTAGCACCCCACTTGTGGACAAGCTGCAGTCACGGTGAACATGAAGCTGGCCCCTAGTTCACAAAAACCCTCGCTCAAGGGCCTCAACAAAACCGCACCAGGGCAAGCCAGCTGCAACTCGCACAACCGTTGCCTCCGTGCCGGCACATTCGGACCCCTGCTCGCTGCATGCGCGCCTACCTGCTAGCCGCGTGCCCAATGGCGCGCACCGACGCCCCCGCGTCCGCCCGCATCTCGTCCGCCGCCAGCGAGGGCAGCACCAGCGCGCCCGCCAGCGCCGCCGCCGCGGACGACAGCACCGCGACACGTGCCAGGCCGCCCACCGTGCCGCGCCACACCGACCCATGGGTCGCGTTGAACTGGCCTGTGCAGGGCAGAGCGAGAATACCGGTAGGGTGCGTGGCAAGGCCCTTGCGCACTGATGAGGACCCGCCACGTGCTCCAGGACACGCCAGCCCTCCCGACCCAGCGCTTGCTTGCCCACCTGCAATGAGCGCGACGCCGAAGGCACGCACCGACAGCATGCCGCCTATCCACACGTGCGGCGGGTGCTTGGGCGCCAGGCACGCCCTGCTGGGCACCAGCAGCGCCAGCCCCAGCACGCCCAGCACGCACACCACGGCGGTGTGCGGCGAGGTGCCAGGCCGCCCACACGCCAGCGCCAGCGACAGCTGCAGCACATACACCAGGGACGAAGTGTGCTGTGGAGTGCAAACGTATAGCCATGCTTGCCAGGCAAGGGTCGCGCGCGGGGTGCAGTGAGGCGCAGGTTCACGCATGATGAGGCGCATGCCGCAAGAGAGGCCCAGCTGATGTAACAAGTCAGCCCCTGACGACGAGAGTGCAACGCATGGCAGCAGAACCTTATCTCAGGCCCCATAGCTGGACTGGCACGGCAACGGCGCTGGGACCGGATCTAATTAGTACCCAGGTGGCGGTAATGTATCATTCCAGTTGTGGGGCCCGACAGCGAGCTCGGTAGCAGGTACAGTAGCACCGAACTGCAAAGGCTTCATATCCTGTGCGCCCCGGTCCGCCTGCCCCATGGTGCTCAGGTGCCCTGCATCTACTTGCCAAGCTTGCCCCATCCAGGAAGCAGGAACCCACCACGCCGCCGCCCGCCACCGCGCCCCACACGAAGGGCCCCACGCCCGCCGCTGCTGCCTTGATCCTTGACCCCATGTGGTTGTCAGCGGCCAAGATCAGCATGTCAGCGGTGAAGGTGATGGCGACCAGGCAGGAGAGAGGGAAGGTGAGCCGCCTGGGGGATGCACGCAGGGGGCGTGGCAGGGGTCGAATGGAGGGTGACGGTACGAGGCCCGGTGTGCGTGCTTGCTTGCGGGCAAGGTGCACGTGCGGTGGTGCACGCCTGCTCCCCAAGTCGGGGAGAGGAGTGTTGCCCCCATAGAGCGCCCACAGGCAGCCACGTAATACTCATGTCACAATGTCCCATTGGTCCTGAGACGGCTCGCATGCGCACCTGACAACGACAAAAAGGCCGCAGAACAGCAGTCCTGCGGCCAGCTGGGTGGCGCTCTGCATCGGTGGCGACAAGCCAGCGACGCAGCGCATCCAGGGCTGACCAGCCGCGCCCTCCGACGGAGGACGGACTGGGCCTGATGAGCGCAGAAAAGGTCCATGATACTCGCACGGTTCTGCGGCTCACGCGTAACGCTGCTGGAACCCCATCCCGGCGCCGCGTTTTCATGATGGTGTTGGACGCTTACGGCCTCATGGCCAAGCCTGCAAGAAGTTTACAATGCGCAATTCAGTATGATGTAAGCTGCAATGGCTTCCAGGAGGCCTTGCAGCGAGCACCGACCCTCGGGTCATCAACTCAGTGCGATGGATCCGAGCAGAGGCAGCAGGCGGAAGAAACCCTCCCCATGCTGCCCACCTGACGGACCTGTAAGCTACTTGCGCTCCAACGCATTCAATTTGTCAGTTATAAATCGCATTATGGCTAACAGACCAAGGCCATCTTAGCTCCTTGCAGCAGGCAGGGCTGCCTCGACCGTTTACATCGCGCGAGTTCAGCCCCCTCAGCGTCCAAAAGCGTTACGACAGCTCATGGTCTAATGCCATTCCGTAACCCTTACTCTTAACATCAATCTGACAGAATTCGGAACTTTGGGCTTGTTACGTTTGGCTGAAGTTGACGCCGCGAAGAGTTGGTTAGCTGGCAAACCTTGCCACCAAAATACAACTCCCAGGCCAAAAGCAGCTCCGGGCAGCAGTCACAATTCCATAATCCTTCCTTTAGGTCGCTCCATTAAAATAGCAAAGGACCAAACGTGACCGCTATCCTTTCTTCCAAGTCGCAATACTCTCTCTCCTCCGACGCCCTGTAATGAGTTACATACCGCGGCAGCAAAGAGCAGCCACCGAGCTCGCGCTGCAACAGTACAGGTATACACGTAGTGCAGAGGCGTTCACAACGGAGGATCTGGTCGGCAGTCGTCCGGCAACAGCCGTTCCCGATCTCGCGGTCACCGCGGGAGGGAAAGGCCGGCCAAGGCTGCCAGAGAGGCTGAACCGCACCCCTCGCTGGCGGGGCCTCAGCGCCACCGACCGTCGCGCCAACAACAATACCATCACAGCGCCGCATACGTAACCCAGGAGCCTGCAAAGATGATGTTCAAGAGCAAGAGCACCTCGTCCCTGCTGCACGAGAGCCATCCGCGCGTTTACCCCGCGGACGCTTCTCAATATGAGCTTCTTGAAGACTGTGGCGTTGGGGTAAGCAAGATGCAACCTCGCCGCGGCGCTCCCGGCGCTTTGCTTTGCCTTCCGCTTTTGCAAAGCTTCCCCGACCCGCGGGTCTTTTGCACTTGGACAATAGCGCATCCCTTACATTCATGCTGAAGTATTACGTCCAACGTTCCTTTTGGGCCTTCTCCAAGGCTCTCCTACGGGTCGGGTGCCCTTCGTCATGCCTTACGCCGCCCCGCCGTCACCGCGACCGTTGCGCCTTGGCTCCACTCGCGCAGGTCACAGCGACGGTCCATCGCGCGCGGTGCATCCCCTTCAATGAGATTGTGGCCATCAAGCGGTGCAATTTGGACCTCACGGATGCGGACCTGCAGGCAAGCGGAAAAAGCCAGTTGTTGACTCACCTTGCCCAAGGCGTGTTGCTCCGCCGTGTCACTGCGTGCACTAGCTTGTATCACCACACGGGCACACACCAGGGGCGCAGCCGCGCACATCTGCCTCCGCAGCTTGTTGTTAGTTCTGCAGATTGCCAACCGCCGTAAGGCCATCTGCTGGCTTCCTGCCGTAGCCCCTACTTTGCTCGGCTGCGGCCATCCCTACTTTGCTGCCCCACCTGTGTTCCCGGTGTGTGGAGATGCGGTTGCAAGGATTGGGATGCATAACCCCTTTACAGACAGGCTCAGTAGTGTAGATAAGCTAATGGTAGCTACCATGCCAATTGTGTCCCCGGTGTGTGCCTCCCCGCTGCACCGCAGGTGGTGATCGAGGAGGTCGCCATCATGCGCCGCTACCAGCACCCCGCCGTGCTGCCGCTGCTGTGCTCCTTCGTGGCGGAGAACGAGCTGTGGATGGTCATGCCGTACATGGAGGTAAGTGTGGGGTAGAGTGCACGGGTACGACGTCGGTAGTCGCCGGTCATGCCGTACATGGACGTGCGTGTGGGGTAGGGTGTCCGAGTGTGGATGGTCGTTCCGTACATGGAGGCGGCTGTGGGGTGCCTGTGCGCATGGCCTTGTCATGCATGGGAGTGCATGTGGGGTAAGTGCGGATGTGCGTTCATGGCCATGTCCTGCCTGGAAGAGCCGGTATTACTCTGTATGCGGCGTATGCAGCTGGATGCAAACTGGTACCCCGACATACAGTTGCAGCAGCGGCGCTTTCACTAGTGTAAGCTTCGCACTTGTGTGTTAGCTTCCGGCACTTACCCTGGCACCGGTACCGGCACCCCAGGGCGGCTCCGTGGCGCACGTGATACGCTACGCGCACCCGGACGGGCTGGAGGAGGTGACCATCGCCACCATCGCCAAGGAGGTGCTGAGGGGCCTGGAGTACATCCACAAGCAGGTAGGCGGGATGGGGCTTGCGTGCTTACTTCGCTGGCAACCAAGTACTGCACTCACGGCACCTTCCTGCCGTGAGCCCCACATGCACCAGCAGGTGGGCAGGGCGGGATGGAAGTGTGTAATGTAGCCACTCGGAAACCGCATGGGACGGCATGTACGCACATACTTCGGAGCATACGCAAATACGGCTGGCAAAGCCCCACAGCACACACGGCGCCAGGGGGCCTCGTCGCTACGGGTACGCAGCTGCAACCCCGCCCAACCGTCGCCCACCAGTGGGTTCAAGCCCCACCTGGACCGTCGACTACCGCTTTCCCTTTGCAAATTAGCTCCAGCTCAGCACGTCCAACACGCCACGTGCCACTCCCCACCTGTCCAAGTCTCTAAACCTCACTGTCTTATGCATGCGTGTCCTTCCCCAGGGCGGCATCCACCGCGACGTCAAGGCGGGCAACATCCTGCTGGGCGGCGACGGCACCGTGCGGCTGGGGGACTTCGGCGTGAGCGCCACGCAGGAGCGGCGGGGCAGCTGGGGCCACAGCTACGTGGGCCGCAAGACCCTGGCGGGCACGCCGTGCTGGATGGCGCCCGAGGTGCTCGAGGTGCGTGTGGGTGCGGGCCTGTGGGGCAGGGTGAAGGTTTAGCCTTCATGAGTGGGTCTGGGAATCGGTGCTCAGGGTGCTGGTCTGGCCCTACGGGATGGCGCGCGAGGTGCTCGAGGTGCGTGTGGGTGTGGGGTCAAACCTATTGGCACGGGGGGTGCTGTGCAGGGTGTCAGGGACGGCCGCAGGTGGTGCTGTGCAGGGTCTCGGGAGGAGCAGGCACGATGCATGCGCTGCATGACCTGCAGCCAAATAGCCCACCTGTAAACACGGTACATCGGCCAGCGTCGCCATGTGAATGTACTTATGTCGCTTGTGCCCCCAGGAGTCCGGCTACTACGACCGGTGCGACATTTGGTCGTTCGGCATCACGCTGCTGGAGATGGCCCACGGGTCGGCGCCGTTTGCAAAGCTGCCGCCCCTCAAGGTGAGTAGGGGATGCAATTTGCAAATGTAGGCGTTCTAAAGCATGGCTCGTCATTCGGCGCGTGTGTTGAGCATCTACCCAGTTGCAGGCCGCAAAGCCAGTCAACGACTGCCACATGTCAGAAGGCTCGTGAACGTGTGCAGGGATGGGATATCTCTCAACGGACCCGCGTACTGGCGGTTATGCCCCCCGTAGGTGCTGATGATGACGCTCCAGAACCCCCCTCCGCAGCTGGAGCAGCGTGTGGGGCAGCGCAACTTCTCCAAGTGGGTGTCATTGCGTGTCGTTTTGTGTCATGTCGTATCATGTCATGGGCCAGGGTCTTGGGCGCGTTCGGTCGTCGCAAATGCTCAATGTTCACTGGCACCGCACCGGGGCGAGCGCTGGTTGTTGGTGGCCTATCCAGTGACGCAGCAAGCGTTGAAGATGCCTCTCCTGATCTCCACCATTACATCTTTAATCCGCCCCTTCCCTACCTTGCTTGCCTTTTACCCTGCCCGCCCTCCTCTGCATGCCCCGGCCCCCAGGTCCATGCGCGAGGTGGTGTCGCTGTGCCTGCAGAAGGACCCCGCCAAGCGCCCCTCCGCGCGGCAGCTACTGGAGCACCGCTTCTTCAGGCAGGCGCGAGACAAGGCGTACCTGGCCAAGCACCTGCTGGCGGGTGGGTTATGACGCCAGGAGCAGGAGGGCGGGTGCACGCCGGACATGATGACCCTGCTGCACCTGCTCTCGCCGCCACCGCCACCGCCGCATGCCGCTGACACGCACCGCCGTCTTGCCACGTGGCGACGCCTGGGTGACCTGAAGGCCGAACTGCGCTTGCCCGCGCGTATTCGTTCCGCATTCGCATCACGTGAGTGGCCACAACTCTGCCCAACCCCCACAGAATCCCCCTGCCACACGCTCACCCCTTACTGCATCGCCTATGCTCATCACCTCCCGTCTACCACCACCCGTCCTGCGCAACGCACTGCATCCTTACCCACCTCCTCCGTTTCGTACAGCACAGTCCACTGCATCCTAACCTGCTCTCCACTTGCCGCTCCTGTCCGTGCACCTCCCGGTGCTCCCCCAGGCCTGCCGCCCCTCACCGAACGTGTACGGCAGCTGCGCGCGGGCCACGGCGGGCGCATGCCTACGCAGCAAGCCCGCCATCACGACCTCAAATCCATGGCGTCGTACGTCAGCAGCGTCATGGGCTGGGACTTCAACCTGCCGGCGGTGCACGCCGTCACGGCGGTGGCGGCGCCGTCGACGGCCTCCGCCTCCGCCGGCAGCATCGCCTCCGTCAGCGCAACGACCGCCGCCAGCGGCGCCACAAGCCCCGGCGGCTTCGCCAGCAGTGCCAGCGAGGACGGTGGCGGGAGGCGGCTGACGTCGCCGTTGACGGCAGTTTCAATGCCGCCGCAGGGGCCTTTTGGAGGGGATCATGGCTCGCTGCCGGCAGCCGCCGCCGCCAGGTCGCCCGCCAGCCCCGGGTATCCCCCATCGCATCCCTCCCCGCAGCATCACGTGCTGCAATCAGCTCAGCAGCCGCTGGGCTCCCAGGGTGTTCCGCAGAAGGCTCCCGCCAGCCCGGCGACCCCGGCCGAGGTGACTCCTGACTCTTCCCGGGGCCAGGGGTGGCCCGAGGCCAACGGCCGCTCGCCGGTGCGCGCCTCCCCCTTCTCCCCCACGCCCGCCGTACAGCTGAACGCACACTTTAACCACCCGCCAGTAGCCAACGGCAGCCTGGTCCGCGGGGTCTTCGCGAAGGCGAACAAGCAGGCCGCCGCCGCCGCTAGCGGTGGCGACGGCGACGGCGGCGGTGCGCTTGGGGGCCCTGAGGGTACGGCAGCGGCGGCGGCGGCGGGGCCGTCGTCGCTTCACTTCAGCACCTCTGCTCCTGACCTGCAGCACCGCCGTGCGCCGCCTGCGCCAGCGGCTGGCGGTGGCGGCCCTGCCGCCGCTGGCGGAGCCGAGGCGGCGGCGGCGGGCCACGGCGGTGACGCAGCGTGTTCCCCCGGCAGCCAGCGGCGCAACCAGCGCCACGTCAGCTTCGCGCAGCTTCCACTGCTTCCAGAGGCGGAGGCGGTTTGCGGCGTCGGTGGCGGCGGCGAGCATGGCGGTCAGCTGTACGGCAGCGGCGGCAGCGTTGGCACGGGAGGCAGCGTCAGCCCGCAGGGCAGCGGCGGCGGGCAGTATCCGTGCATGCCGCAGAGGCGTGGACGGTTCCAGGTGGGAGGAACGGCCAGGCGTGCAAATTGTGCGGTAGTGCTCGTGTGGGATAGGACAGGCTAGGACAGGGCAAGGAGCAGAGCGGTTGGTCAAGTACTGTGTGCGCGGAAGCGGAAGCAGGCTACCTCTTGGATATTGGTTCCACGGCTTGGTAGCAATTCTTCCACAACACGCAAGATCCTGCCCCTCGGTCCCGTGCCTCCCCCAGGTGGTGTTTGAGACCACCACGCATCACCCCGAGCCTCGGCCCGGCCTGCCGCGCGCGCAGACCGTGCCCGCCCACGCCCCGCCGCCCCTGCCCAGCGGTTCACAAGCCCCTGCCCAGCTCCTTCCCCCTGCCCCTGGCACCACACCCGGCGAGCAGCTCGTGCACGAGAGGTCCCTGGAGCGGCAGACGAGTCATCAGGACGGCAGCAAGCCGCCCCACACCCCGCCCACGTCTCCAGGTGCTGCCTCCCCCGGCTGTCACCCCCTGACGGCCGCCCAGCCCCACGGCCGGCCGCCCCTGGCTCCCAATCGCCAACGAAGCTCGGAGCCATCCCGGTCCCCCAAGACGGTGGAAGGAGGCACAGCTCGGCCGTACAGCCCATTCGCCGCCGCCACAGCCGCCGCAGCGCCTCTTGCTGCTGCTGCAGCAATGCAGACCCCCGGCCAGCCCTCAGGTGGGCCCAAGCAGCTGCCCGCCGGGTCTGCCCTTTCATCACCATCAACTGCTGCTCCAGCGGGCAGGCAGCATCAGCAGCAGCAGCAGCAGCAATACGCAGCACAGCCCCTCATCCCCCCACTGCCCTATCCGTACGGCGCCGTACGAACGGCAGATGGCGCAAGCTTGTACGGCGTCTGGGCTGACATGGCGCTACGCGGCATCCTGGCGGCGGTCCGCGAACCGGAGGCGTCCGTGCAGCTGTCCCTGCTGCTGACATCAGCCGTGTCCAGCTGTCACGTGCCTGTCGTACAGCTTCCCACACTTTCAAATGGGGCTGAAGCGGAGGCAGGTGCGTTGACCGGCACTCCGGGCGCCCCCGCTGCGGTGCTGCTGCGGCCGCTATCGGGGGATGTGGGCGCGAGCCTGCCGCCCCTGTGGCGTGAGCGGGTGCACCAGAAGCAGCAGCAAGAGAAGCAGCAGCAGCGACGCGACCTGCTGCTGCAGGATCAGGAGGGGCTGGACTCCCCACGGCAGCGGGAAAGGGACCAGCAGCGGCCAGCGGCGCCCAGCCCGGGACCCAGCACTGCTGCTGGCAAGCACCCGCACGGCGACCAGTGCCCAGGAAGCGCAACAGGGACGACGGGCAGGCCGGTGTCTCCCGTGCGTCGGCTGTTCATCCCTTCCCTGTATCCACCCATGTGCGCGGAGGAGGACGGCCATCATGATGGCAGTTCGCAGCACAGCAGCACCACTTGCAGTACGCCTGGCGGGCCCCAGGGTGCGGCGCCCCCCTGCATGCATGCCGCCAGCGGGGTAACTGGGGCCTCCGACGGCAAGTGCCACGGCAGCAACGACAACAACGGCAACGATACGGCAAGCAGCGGCGGGTACGACGATTTTGGGAGGTACGCGTACGGTCGGCCGGGGCTGGTGGTGGTTGAGGTGGACGAACGTCACCCGGACTTCGTGGCATTGGCGGACGCATACTGCGGCGGCGGCGGCGGCGGCGGCGGCGGCGGTACGGCAGGTGGTGGCGAGGAGGAGGGGGTGTGGGCCCGCACGGCAAGGCTCCTGGGGCCGCTGATGCGGCGCCTGCCGCGGGAGGTGGAGCGGGGGCAGCACCGGGTGGCCGGGGGGCAGGGGCAGGGCCAGGGTTATGGGATGGGGCAGGGCCACGGGGTAGGGCAGGGCCAAGGAACGACACAGGGGCATGGGTGTGGGTACCAGAGCGGCAACGTGGGCAGCAGCAGCGGTAGCCATGCTGGACGGCACGACAGCAGCTGCAGTGGGGTGTGCGGCGAGGAGGGGAGGATGCGGGGGCCTCCCTCCTTGCCTCCGGGGGCACAGGCGGCGCCTTCGATCCGTGAGCGTGGCGCTCCTCCTCCGGACCTGGCGCAGGCTTCCCAAGGTGGTCTGGTGGGCAGCGGGCCTTTGATAGGCTCGTTGTGTTCGAAGAGTAGTCCGGCGGCGTCGCTGGCCCGTCCCGCAACCCCCGGCAAGAGCAGCCCCATGCCTGAACACGTGGCGGCGCCTGTGGGCAGCACGGGCCTGACCGGCCTGTTCAGGTCGCTGCACGGTGCCATGGCTCGCTCCCCCGGGGTCTCTCCGGCCGGCAGTCCGGCGTCCTCGTCTGCATCATCTTCCCCGGCACCTTCCTTGCCTGGTGCGGCTGGGAAGGAGGGGGCAGCTGGAGGGGAGGCCGGCCGGGCGCAATCGTCGGCCAACGGCGTGGCATGCCATGCGCCGAGCGTGGTCCCGGCGGGGGCTGGCAACGGTGTGTGCAAGCCGGTGACGCGAGGCCGCTTCGTGGTGGTGAGCGAGACGCGGTGATGGAGACGAAAAACGGAGCGTGCCTGCTGCATAAGCAGGAAGACGCAGATCAAGTACCATAGGCAGAGAGATGTGGAGTGGGATGGGGAATAAGAAGCGCGATCGTGTTGCACCGTGCACGCGGTAGTCAGCACATGCGCGTATACGATGGTAGTGCAGCTTTTGTTCACTGTGTTAGCACACTGGAGGGACTTTTGGACTCTGGTCGCGTAGTCGGTTTCTGTGTGAGATTTGGACTTTTAACCGTGTGGGCGGTTTGGCGCGAGCACGTGCGAGGTACTGTGCTGCCTGAGGGCTGCGTACTGGAGCGCTGCCGGTACCCAGTAACACCGTCTTCAACTGCATGCAGCGGTGCTTTACAGCTCGTGTCCTCATTCCAGGTGTTGATCCGGACGCTATTAATGATAAGACGAGTGAAAGGCAGTGCGTCCTTGCGAGCAGCGCAGTGTGCTGGTCCCGTTGCCTGTGGTGCCCTCCAGCGCCCAAAAGCCACTGGTTGCATGGCATAGTGCACAATGAAAACGGGTTCCATGTGCCGAGACGCTGTGTCCTACCCTCAGATGTAAGCGGTGCCGTGTGGCTTGCCAACAATGAGCGAAGCACGTACGTAGCTGTCATAGCACAACGCATGGTTTCCAGTAATTCGCCATGAGAGCTAGCTGCACATGCATGCACGCCTGGCCGTGGCAGCGCTTTTGTCGTCACACGGTGAGCTTCACAGCCACAGGGGTGCACTGTGGTTCTTTTACAAAGTCCATGGTCTCACCACACGCAAGTACCGTAGACATATTGCGCGCTGCACGGCACAGTCCACATCGTTAGGCCTGTCCGTCAACCCATACCACCCGTAGTACTGGACCAATGCACGACCGGGTGTGCGCCCACACTCGATGCACTCCACCTCCCTCTCGCCGTCCAGCCACCGCCATTCAGGTGGTTTCGTTTCGTCCCACCGCGCAGCATGCAGCACAGCAACCGGACAATGCCGTACTCCAGAAATAATACAGAACAGAAAATAGGAAAAGCATCCGAGCCCGACACGCATGGACAAAGCTATGCACCAGCACGTGCCATCACTTGGGCCCGCCAATCTGGCGTGCTGATGCCACGGCACCCGGCACCGGCACCCGGCACCTGCCTACCCACACCGCCCAGGACCCAATGTGACGCCTGCAGGGCCGCTGGCACTGAGTGCACCACCATACGGCCATGATCAGCCCACCCCAGGACGGAGGTCCCCACAGCCCAACTCTGCAACCACGTCCGCACCCTGCCTAGCAGCCGCACCCCGCACCCCCCTGCTCCACCTGCGTGTCTTGCCATACTGCCGACAGCTCCACGAGGCCAGATACACACAGCAAGGACAACGCTAGCAAGCCCCTGCGCATGGCGACAAGGAGTGATCACCGTCCAGCGCCACCTGCACCTGGTTCGAGCGACCCAGCACCCTCTCCCCAGGGTCCCAAGGATCTGCCGCAACACGCATAAGCTCCAAAACCATGGCCCCAGAACCCGCCCACATAGCCAACCGCAGTGCCATGCAGCGGTTGGTTCGTGGGTTGTGCTCCAGGCATCAACAGCCAGGCTAGCTCCGGGTGGTCGCCAGGGGTTGTACGGCCTTCCCCCACCACAACCACCACAGTCTACGTCTGCGGCTACGGTGGGAGAAATACGGCACTTTAGGACAACAAAGGACACAGCAATAAGGAAAACACGCCCCTAACACAAATCCTAAAACCCCTACCCCGTCCTCCGCATTCCGGGCTGTGTGGGGGTGGGTCTTCTAGCAGGGTCTCAAATGTGCTTGGGACCACTGCGCTCCCCTTCCCCCAGTGCCCCACAGCACCCGTGGCGGTGGCGGCCCTCACTCCTCCCCCGCCACCCCCAACAGCCGCTTCAGCTCCTCACGCTCCTCCGCCTGTTCCTCCTCCGTGCCATCCAGCCACGAGCCGCCAAAGTCCAGCAGCACGCAGCGCAGCGCACCGCCGCCACCACTGCTGCATGTAGCAGCCCCGTCCCGTGTGCCGCCAGCAGCCGTCTGGGCTGCTGACGCCCCTGCTGCGCCGCCCTCCGCGCCCGCCTCAGCCTCCACCTCCCGTGCAGCGCCCTGCCCAGACGTGGGGGCGCCGCTGCCGCCGCCGCCACCTGCCGCCAGCTCCGCCTCGCCCCCCACCAGCAGCAGGTTCTCCAACCTGATGTCCCCATGCACAAAGCCGTCAGCGGCATGCTGCGCCGCCTCCAGCGCCCCCAGCGCTGCCTTCACCACTTGGGGCGGGAAAGGCCAGGGGCAGTCCGACAGCCGGCGCCCGCCCTCCACCATCTCCATCACAAGGCAGCGGACGCCGGCCAGCTCGTCCGTCAGGCGGCCCTGCGCCAGCACCTGCACAGGTAGGCAGGCGGCAATCGAGAGGGACTAAGTAGCAGTGTAGCACACATACGAGGCCAAGCACGCGTGCATGGAGTTTATTACTCAAGGCATGGGACAGTCTAGCCACGACGCAGCTGTACTGGGACCGAGAAGCACGCACGTGTGACGTTCTACCACACATTTAGTGTCACATCCCACTCACTGAAGCAAGCATCATCGGCCTCGTGTGGTCCGGGGGGCCAACGTTATCAGTCGTATTGGCTCCTGGACAGCTCCTAGCCTCCGTCTGCCTTCTCTGCTCCTAGTTAACGCCCATGTCACTTCGCCCTCTCCTAAGACTTGCTCTACTGTATGCGAATGTCACCCTGCAGCTGCATCTCTGAACGTCAAAGGGTACCCGCAAGACAAGCTAGCGTTGCAACACTGCTCCTTGGGCACCACGGAGCCCTGCAGCTGCACCAGCGCTTCGTACACTTCGGTCTCGCGGACAAACGTGTCGACCTGGTCCTCCTCCCAGCCGTACACTTTGATCGCCACATTCTGGCCGTTGAACACGCCAGACCAGACGGTCCCGTCGCGGCCACGGCCCAGCACAGACCCGAACCGCAGCTGCACCTGGGTTGTTGGCGTTACTGCTGGGCCGCTGCTACGCCCGCTAGCAGTAGGAGATCCGCTGCCCTCGGCACCTGCTGCTGCTGCTGCTGCTGCAGCAGCAGCGTCGGCACCGTCCTGGCAGCTTGGACCAGAAGGCTCCCGACACTCTGCATCCCCGAGCCGCAGTGCAGAGGGCGAGCTCGCCTGGTCCAGCGACATCCTGCAGACAGCAGCAACAGCCACGCGTGCCCGGATAGCACAGTATGTACATAAATACGTGGTCATCAGTCAACACGCGTTGGGAGGCAGGACGCAGATTTCAGTTGTCCCACTGGAAGCCATGGGCAATGTATGGTGAATGCAGTGCCAAGCGCACGCCCCACCTGGATGGGTAGGAGGTTGGGTCGTTTGGGCTGTCCGAGCTGCCATCTGCCGCCGTTGCTCTACCCGAACCGCTGCCGTTGCCGCCATCAAGAGACCCGGAAGGCCGGCCCTGGCCACCGCCGCCCGCCTGCCCACCGCCGCCTCCACCACTAGACCCGCCGCCGTTGCCGCTGCCAGCAGCTGCAGGCCCCTCTGTCAGGGACCGCACAGGTAGGTCGGCGAAGTGTCCACGGGGATGGAAGCATACAGGTGCAGTGGCTGTTGGCGCGCTCGGATGCATGTATTCAGGCGTGTAAGAAACTGTTTAGGAAGACCTATCTAGCGGAGCGTGCGTTGGGCTGCTCAAGCCGATCGCCACACGACCCAGTGGTGAGGCTTCATTGACGCCGCCGCACGCTATCCGTGCGCGGCACACAGGCACAACCAGTGTGCCGTGACTGTACCGTATCCTTCGCGTTGCCGTGCGTGTGGTCGGCACGCCTGAACACACCGGCGGCTGGCACTGCACTCCCCGAGGCAGGCTTGGGCCGCTTCACGGACTGCAAGCTGCGCTGGGGGGGCCACAACCTTCACATATGCAGCATTTACCTGCCACCAGGGCACACCGCCGCTGCTGCCGCCACTCGCCGTGAGCTGTTAGACACCGTGCTGAAACCCAACGCCGCAGCAGCCACAGCAGCCAGCACGACACTGCTCTGGGCGGGGGACTTCAACTTCGTGGAAGATCCTGAAATCGATTCCACGGCGGGGGCGGATGGGCGCCCCGGCGATCGCACCGTTGCTGCCCTTTTCCGGGCAGCAGGCCCAAGCATGGTTGACTCCCACCGCCACCGCTGCCCCGGCCGCCGGGACTTCTCACACCTGTACCGTGCACCCCACCCCGGAGGCTCTCGGCTGGACCGTATCTACGCCTCCCCCAACGCCCTCCCATGCCTCGCCCAAACCGCCATCACTGCAGCCAGCTCCTCAGACCACCGCATTGCCTCCCTCCACCTTCTCCCACTCGCCCCAAGCCCCCGAGGCCCGGGCTGCCGTCGTGTCCGCCTGCACTTTGCTGACCACGCAGACCTACGGCAGAGCTTCTCGGACTGGCTGCTTCAGCAACGTGAGCAGGCTCTGCCCGCCGACACCAACCCTGACGCTCTCATTGCGTGGTGGCCGGGGTTCAAGCGCCGCATGGCTCAACTGGTGCACAGCCTTAACCGAGTGGCTCAGCAGCGGCGGCAAGGGTTGGGAAACCGCAGCAGGCAGGCCGCGGAGGCAGTGGCGGCTGCACAGCGGGCAGTCGACGCCACACCTAGCGACCCAGCAGCCCTGGCGACGCTGGTGGAGTCTCAAGCCGCGCTGGCAGCGGCCCTGAGGGACGATGCACGGGGCGACGCCCTGGCCACACGCAAGGGCCAGCTGCTACAAGGCGAGCGCCCTAGCCGGCCCCTCACTGCCTTCCTCCAGTCGGGCACCCAGGCCAGCCAAGCACCAGTTGCCCTCCAGGATGCCCCAGGGCGCCTAGTCACCAACCCCGCCAGCCTACCCCAAGTGGTGGCTAACTTCTGGGCCGATGTTTGCCGACAGCCAGCCACGTGCCCAGCGGCCCAGGTGGAGATCCTAGATGCCCTCAGGGCATCCGGGGTGCGGCTGCCAGCCGAGGCGGACGAGGTACTGGGACGGCCGCAGGTGTCCTTAGAGGAGCTACGGGCAGCCTTGAACAAGACACCGCCCGGTAAGGCCCCGGGTTGGGACGGCATCCCGG
>VFQN01002527.1_pt1 | contig 27943 bp, 40 predicted proteins | sample 3512371 | NCBI WGS metagenome assembly VFQN01 (sample SAMN10412370, study PRJNA504923) | tailings metagenome | isolation source: Replicate 2 from Balatoc abandoned mine | place: Philippines: Itogon, Benguet | collected 2017-08-28
ACTGTGAAGGAGGCATTCCTCTCGGTTTGCATTCTGCCGTTCCGGCCACCCCCCACCCCACACCCCACCCCCGGCCCCCCCCCCCGCCCCCCCCCCCCCCCCCCCCCCCTTTCGCACACAGAACATCCGCGAGGACAAAAGCTAGCGCGTTTGCAAAAACTACATTAGTACATCTTGTCGTACTTGTTTTGCACTTGTTTTGCAAATCAAAGCCTCCCTCTCCCGCCCCCTACCCCCCTACGCACACAGAACATCCGCGTGGCGCGCGACGCACTGTGCGCCCTCATCCTGGGCTCCCCCGCCTCCAAGGTGTACAGCAGGCTGAGGTCCATGTGCTCGCGCCTTAACGACAGCTAAGCGAGCGGCGGGCGCCGCGGCAGCGGGCGGCGGCAGGCGCGGCGGCAGCTAAGCGAGCGGCGGCGAGCGCGCCGGCGGTCGGCCGCGGCTCGGCGTGTGCGTAGGGCGTGGAGACAGCCGTGCAGCAGCGGCGGCGGGGGCTCGGGGAGGGGGACGGGTAATGGCGGGGCATGGGGTGTGGTCAGGACGACAGCGGCTGCGACGGGGGCCGAGGGGGCTCGCGCACCGCCGTGGCGGTGGTGGCGGTGGTGGCGCGGCGGCGGAACGAACCTGCTGTAGCGGCGGCGGTTGCGGCGGAGGCGGCGCGACCTCGCAGTAGCAGCGGCAGGCGGCGGCAGGCGGCGGCGGGACCCTGCCGTAGCAGCGGCGGCAGTGCGTTGACGGGTGCGTGGCGGCAGGACGACAGCGGCGGCGGTGGCGAGGCCCTGCGGCAGCGGTGTTGGCCGTGTTGCTGGCGTGAACGTGGCAGCAGCTGCAGCGTCGGCAGGAACGGACTGGCTAGCATGGTAGCAGGGCAGTGCAGTGCAGGGCCGGTGTGCAGGCGGCTTGCGTGGCTATTGTCGTCGTCGTCGTAGCAGCTGCAGAGGCGGTCACGCAAAAGGCCGGGCGCGAGGTGGCTTGCAGGCGGAGTGGGTGAAGCCTGCTCGGGCCTGAGTTGTCGGGCCCCGGCTCGTTCAAGGTACCGGTACCCTTTCACCCAGTTTGTACATTAGGCCGATATTAGGTGCATTGGAAGCACAAGCAGCGAAGTAGCATTGCATTGAAGGCTCCAGCGGGCCCGCCCGGGCAGCGATCGTGTTGTGGCGAAAGGCGGTGGACGTGTGGGCTCTCTTTCAAGGGTGGACAGGCGTGTGGGAAACACTATGGTTTGGTGCAAGTTACCGGCACGCTCGTGGGATCCAGCTTTCACGAGTGCGGCGTGCTGGTTGTTGCGGTCAAGCGCGTGTCCGCCCTGTTTGGTGTGCAGGGTGGGCTGCGTTTCTCGACTCTGGTTTGAATTGACAGGCAGGGAGAGCCTCCGCCTCCCTGTGACGGATATTGTTGAAGGCAGGACACAAGGACCCTTGCCTTGGGGCATGGAAAAAGCACCTTGCTTTCCTGTGTGCTTCAAGCTTGCTGTGGCGTTGTCGTTTCGGCGGCGATGTCCATTTGAGCTGTGGGTTTGCAAGTGACTGAGACGATCTGTTTGTGCGCGAGGTGAAATGGTACGCTGGTGCGACAGGACATCCGACATCGCATTCCCTACTCAGTCCATAGTAACGAAGCAGGCGGGAACTGGCTAATGTGCGGCATGTGCGGAGTGTTCAGGCTGGTTTTAAGGTCAGTCACAGGCAGCACGGCCGGTACCATGCCTGCAATAACGGTTTTTTCCCAGCTGTAACGGTCCTGAAGGTCTTTCTAATTGTCTGTCGTTCTGCCGCATGGATTGTGGCATGCCCCACACGTGAGACGTGACGTCGCTGCCCCTCGGCGGTACTAGTCGCTCCGTTTGTGTCATCTGGCCTGACGGAACGTGTCGTGACCTACAGTACACGGCACTGCTTCACAATAAGGACCCCCACGCCTTACGGCCTCAACCCTGGGCAGCAGCTGAAAGTAACCAGGCTTAGCCCATACATGCAAGCAGCTGACGTGATCAGCAGTGCGGCTGGACGGAACGCAGTGTTGTGCGACCAGCTCCTCGCAGCACAGCCCTCTAAGCACATGCCGGTGTGAGCACAGGGGATGCTGCGGCCCCTGGGCGGGCATGCCTACGGTACCCTCGGCGGGCATGCCTACGGTACCCTCTGGGTGTACGGCGTACAAGTACCGCCGATAACATGTTGCACTAACGTACCGCTATACCACCCTGCGTGACTCCCACCAGCGGGGACGTTACACGACGAAGAGCAGGTCCACTGTCTAGGGTGAACGTCCCCAACCGCACCCTGACCCGTGCGCCTTGCCTGGCTGTGTTTATGTTGCATCAGCACAGCACGTCAGCAGCAAGTTGGTACGCCATTGTACACAAAGGTCAGTGACAGCAAGCCGTCTTTACGCCACGATCAATAACCCGCAACGCCATTGCGCCGTACCGAACCCGCAAGGCACCACCGTGTCTGTGACCATCGCCCATCCGCACAGTTATGTCGGGCACCGTTCGGCCAATGTGCTGTTTTGTCCAAGGACTGGGACTCATCAGCAATGCCACTATGCAAGCAGCGCCCAGGCTACGTAGAATCTGCCGTGCCCCTGTTGCCTGCGCCATACGAGCGTCAAGCGTTAGCTAGTCAAGATCCAATCATTAAGCTTCTCCCTTCCGCCGCTTCCTGCCACGCAGCTACTGTTGCTGCCGCATATGCCTCATTCTTTCGCTGGGATACCCGCCAACTGCTTCACCCTACGGCACACATGCGGTGGCGGCACCCAATCTGCGGTCATGCCAGGCAAACATGTCCTCACGCGGCCATGGCTGCCGAACACCCCGGTTTCCACGGTTTCTCCACGGTTTTTCTCGCGTTTAACGCGTACCCCGTATCCGCCACGCAAAAGCAGCACAGTCAGGATCCTGTATAGCACTACACACCAGAACCACAACGCGCCCTGCACCGCGCGCTCCCCTTCCCAACACGGCAAGCAGCCTGTACACCATCACACACACCACATGCGCCGTGCACCATGCACCATGCATGCACCGTGTAAGACCCCTGTGCGCCGCGCAACGTGCAGCACGGCCAGCAGCTTGCACGCCACCACACAGCAGCAACGCCAAGACTGTGAATCATGCATGTGTCGTGCACCACGCATGAGCCGTGCGCCCCCTGCCCACCACGGCAAGCAACTCGACAACCACCACGAGACACCGCTGTAAGCCGTGCACCAGATACCTCGGCACAACACCGTGCGCCCTGCACCAAATGCACCTGCCGTGCACCGAACGCATCCTTCCCTCGCCCCTGTCCGTAGCGCAACCCGCCTGCCCTGCACCACCTGTACCCCACACCCTGCCCACACCGCTTTGCCCAACAGCGCCCGCGGCCCTCGCCTCACACGCGGCTCCCCTCCGACCCCGTCCCTCCCCCCTGCTTGGACCCCCGCCCAAGGCCCTCACGCCGCCGAACACCTCACACCCGGCTCCCCTCCGACCCCGTCCCTCCCCCCTGCTTGGACCCCCGCCCAAGGCCCTCACGCCGCCGAACACCTCACACCCGGCTCCCCTCCGACCCCGTCCCTTCCCCCTGCTTGGACCCGCGTTCGAGCCCCAGTGTCCGCAGCTCCTGGCTGGGCGGCAGCAGCGGCAGCGGCAGCGTTGACGCATGCCCCGACAGCTCCCTCAGCACCCTGTCAGCCTCGTACGTGTCCCACACCGGCTTGAGCACCAAAAAGTACTCCAGCGTCAGCACCAGCGCTACCACACACAGCATATGGGCATACCGCAGCGCCTCAAAGCCCAACTCGAACGGTTGGAACAGCACGGTGCACCCGCGGCACGCCAGGCTGGCTACAATCCAGCCTGTGGTTAGCAGCTGCAGCGTGCGGACCCGCCTTGCCAGGGCCTTGTTGATTACGGTGCGGATGATGCGCTGGGTGACCACCCACAGGGCGGCTAGGTACACCGCGCAGAAGGCGGCGGAGATGAAGGTGGAGAGCAGCGGGAAAACGCAGAACGCGCAGTTGCCGGGGTCGGACGCGTCCTGGCAGTAGCCCGGATCGGGCGGCTGCGTGTCGTACGTTTTGAACAGGCGGCCGAGGATGCGGGTGCCGTCGTAGTTGATCTCGAAGATGCGCGTGAAGAGGGCTGCCACCAGCTGTGCTGCGCAGGAGGGCAGGCTGAAGCCGGCGGAGAAGAGGACGATGGAGAAGTTGGGGCTGCTGGTGCTGTCGCGGCTCTGTATGGAGTACATGCATGCAAAGAGCGCGAGGAGCAGGAACGCGGGCTCGAAGACGCCGTAGGTGGCTGCGATGTAGACTCGGCAGAAGGTGGTGGGGAAGTAGCCGCCTGGCTTTATGATGCCGGAGGGACCCCACAGCAGCTGCAGCCGCAGCAGGTGCGAGATCGCGTAGGCTGCCGCGAACATCTCTGTGAAGCTGCGGACGCGCCAGAGGCGGTTAAACTCTTTCGCGACGGGGCGGGAGGTGCTAGAGGAGGAGGAGGGGCTGCTGGTGAGGCGCCATGCCATGCAGGCACCCAGCACGCTGACTGCCACCAGGAATGCAGACACGCCGATGACGCCCCAGTCCAGACCATCCACAACAGCCTGTGCTAGTTGGACCATGCTGCTGCTGCTGCTACTGCCTCCTCCTTCGCCAGGGCTGGGTGCCTAGGCGATTTTCGGGGCAGATGTGTGCTGTAGGACAGGCCTTGCGGGAAGAACCCCGTGCCGTGCCCCTGGCAGTTGAGTGAAGGGAAGACGTGGGTGTTGGTAGCGTCAGGGCCGGGTCGGAGCTGCTGGTCAGGGTCGGGGTGGGCCCAGCGCGCGATGCGGGGGGCCCAGCCCCAATACCTGGTTGACGAGGTGTTGCCCTGCTGCCTGAGGCGTTATGGGCTGACGTGAAGGGCGTATGCGTGGGGGGACTGGCTGTAGCTGTTGAAGGGGCTTCTGGCTGGCGCGGGGAAGCGCCGGACCCACGCCCGTCTGTCAATGGCGGGGGCGCAGAGCTGCGAGAAGCGTGCCAGCTGGGCGAGCGAGCGGGAACACCTCCATGGGCCTGGCGGTTCGTTATGTTGCGATTGTTGAGTGGGCTTGAATGCAAGCCAAGCTGCGCTGGAGGCTGCTGGTCGCAACTGATAGGACCTCCGCAACACCTAGCCCCGCCTCACGAGCAGCAGCGGCACGCTTGCACAAAAGTTCTGAAGAAATATGGTACAGAATCCGTTTCAGGCGCATGTAATCGATCGGCCAGATAGTTAAAGGCTGTGGCACTTGAGCGCTGGGAGGAGTGACAGCTTCTTGGAAGTGACCGATCACAATTGTCTTATAGCGCACATATATGCATGTTTGTGGTATACATCAGTTTGCAGCATGCGCTTCTGCATGGGCTGAGTGTACACTTTGCACGAATACGCATGTGCACCAACAGGGCGTGAATGATGCCCACTGCGCTAGGGTAGAACAGGCACGAGACACTGTTGTCTGTTTGTTGAGAGCACTTTCGTCGGCCGTTGCCCTTCGCGTCTACCCTACCACGATGCAGTCCACAGGGTCACTGCTTGCGAGGCTTGCATTTGCAGCCCAGCGCAGTCATCAATCCGGGAGGTTGTTTAGTGCAGCTGTAGAGCTACGCAAGGCAGGGCCCGTCCCCGACGGCCACCTCAACTCGGACCTCAGTCCTACCGTTTGCCATATCGGCCTGGGCCGTCGGAGGGACCTTACACTACGCCAGGACTTGTGTCTTTGGGAGGGTGACAAGAAGTTCTCCCTGGCGGATGTTTTCCGGGTAAGCCTCCCACGGGCACGCTTGCGGGCGTGACATGGGACAGCATGCTGACGCGGACGGGGTGCTCCAGGGCTCGCCGCGCAAGCATTCCACCCACTCCTTCGCGTGTACTCTTTCAGGGGAAGAAGGTCATCCTTGTCGGCTTCCCTGGGGGACCCGTGTGCGTGGAGAAGCACATCCCCGGCTACGTTGCGCAGGTGTGTGGGGAGGGCGGAGTGGGTGAGGGAACAGCACAGCAGCACCGAGCCGGGGACCCGGGGAACCTGCAGTCTGCAGTCTGCACCCCGTCCGCCAATAGAGTGGCGCCTCTCACGGCTGCAGTTCCTTCAAATGACAAATATGACCATGCGCAGGCGGAGAAGCTGGGGACCATGGGTGTGGACAAGGTGGTGTGCGTGACGGTTGATGAGCCGTCAAAGGTGGCCGAGCTGGCTGCCAAGGACACCCTCAGAAGCGCTAAGGCAAGTGCATCTTGAACACATGCCTGACATCCGCACTCTACCAGCGCTCCTGCTGTTGTATCTTGTCCCGACACGACATGTTAACCTGGGCGGGACGTGTGGGCCGCACGTTGCGCAGTAAGGTACTCGGATTCGCCCCACAACCCACAACGCTGGGTGCGGATACCGGTGCTGACTGCTTGCCGCGTCCCGTTTGCTGCTGACGCCGTATGGGGGTTCCGGGGTCTGGGGCTGTGGCCACGTTGGGAAGGGGAGGCGGCCGGTGGGGGCGTGCCCAGGCCGGCATCAGATGCTCCTTGCGTGTTGTGGGAGGTCAGCTCATCCGGCACCGGCCCCATTCAGCTGCTGACCGGTCAGCGGCCACAGCCGTACTTGCCCATCTGATGCGCCGTCCATGTTACCATGTACTGATATTGTGCGTTGCGAGGCTGTTGCAACTGCACGGGCCGTGCCCCAAATCCCATCCCTGCCCCCCACCTCCGCAGGGCCACAACCACAATAATTGGCTGGCGACCGTAACGTTACTTGTATTTAACCTTGCAACACCTCACCTAACCTCCGCAGGGCGCCCCCATTGAGCTGCTTGCCGACCGCAACGGGGGGCTGGTGCGGCTGCTGGGGCTGGAGTACGGCAGCCTGGAGGCCGTGGGGCCCAAGTGCCAGCGGTACGCAGCGGTGGTGGAGGACGGCGTTCTGCTCAAGCTGGTGGGTGGAATGCTTCTTATGTATGGGCGTATGCTTCACATTCGCACTAGCGGGCCCAGCATACTTGGTGCTCAAGCTGGCGGGTGGATTGTATGGGGGTATGCTTCACATTCACATTTCCGGTAGAGGGGGCAGCATGCTTGGTGCTCAAGCTGGTGGGTGGATTTTCTACTGGGGTGGCTCACAACGATTACACTTACTATGGGGAAAGGAGGAAAGGTAGGGCGGCGTGCTGCTCAAGATGGGTGGGTGCCGGTTAGCAGTGGGATAACAGGGATTATAGCGTGCCACTTACGTTGCTGGGTGGGTGACGGTTGGTGGAAGGGGATACAAGGGCGGTCGGCGTTCTGGTGAAGCTAGTGGGCTGGTAGTGGTTGGGGGAAGGGTGTAAGGGGGCACGACGTGCTGCCGAAGCTACGGCAGCTGGTGGTTGTTGTGGGGTCATCACTTTGTGTAGGCGGAGGGAGGACGGGGTGGTTAAGCAGCGGGCCTCTCCAGGTGTTGTGCAGGGGGGTTCATGAAAGTTGAGCTGGGTGGTTGGGAGGATGGAGACTGGGGAAGCTGGGTGTACGTATCGTCCGAGGGTCGGTCACTGTTTGGCTGCGTTGTTTACCGTAGGCAATCCACGTAGGGCTGCAGATGCTGGGTTGGGGCGGGGTTTGGCATTGGATTGGCGGATTGGGTCGGTCATTGTTTGGCGTTGTGACAGTGAGCAGATAGCTGAAGGTCTGCGAGAGCTGGCATGGGATGTGGCACGGCTTGGATTAGAGGACCTGATGTGGGTTGATAGAGCGTGGACGGGGCGGCGGGACAGGGAAGGGGCGGTTTGGTAGGGCAGGGTGGGTGGGGGATGAGGGAAGCAAGGAGTCCAACACGCCGGCATGTGGGCTGGCCTTGTTGACCTTGTTTATGGGTTGGGTAAAGGGTGGTGGAGGGTGGGATGGAGGTGGGGGTCAGAGTTGAAGGGGGGAGCGGGGAAGGGGGGCGTGCATGCGGTGGGAAGAACAACAGGAACAGGAGGAGTGGCGCCGGGGTCTTGTTGCAGGAAGCCAAGGCACTGCTGTTCGGCGTCTTTGGCGTCGTTGGGGTGGGCGTCGCAAGGGTTAAGCTCTGTTTGAGACTCCATTACAGGCTGAAAGTGCTTTCCCTGTGCTGCCGTGCCCCTGCAGCGTGTCGAGTCGGCTCCCGCGAAGCTGGAGGTCACGGACTGCCGCAGCATGATCGAGCTGTGGAAGTGCATCTACCCCGACGCCTGCAAGTGAACCGGCGACGGGAGCTTGTGACCGGCGTGACGGATGTGACAACGAGAGTGCTGTGCATGCGATCGGAGCGTTGGTGGGACACGTGGTTTCGGTTGTAGGCATGGTATTGGGGCGATTTTGTGTTGATGCCGCCCCGCAGCTTAGTCCTTGCATCTGGTATTGCATTCTCAAGTGTTTCCACGCCTTGTGAACTGATCTTGCGTCGGACGCCAAGCGGCAAGCGTAGTTTCCGTCGCCCAACTGCTCGCCCGGACTGGCCAGCACTGGCTAGGGCCTTACGCTAACTAGCTTATGTACACTGCAGCACAATGACGTACCTGGTCATGGCAATGTGCCAGTAAAGATGTGTAAAGCGTTGCCATGCATCGGGTAGTGGTCTTCACCATCCTCCTGTTCCTCGGGGCAGTCGCAGAGCAGCACGGTGAATCGAACTTCCGTAAAAATGCGTTCGATACATGGAGCGAAAAGTCCAACGGTAGGCTGCTGTCACGGGGATTGCTCTGGGGCGAGCACGTTCGCAATATGCAACAGCTCACGCCCCCGTTGACAGGGATCATGCAACACAATGGTTGGAATCCTCAAAACTGTGTTCAGCCGGCGATGTCACAAAACTCACCCCCTGCTTGACGCGACTTGGGGACAGGGACACTAGGAAGCGAATGCCCACTCCTTCGTCAACGTGTCCTGAACCCCTCGTGCCCCTGCTACCCACCCGCCCTTCTTTCGCCCCTCCCTTGACCAACTTTGACTGTTACCTTGCCAGACTGCCGTGACTCTCACTCCGCTTGTGGCGACTGGGCGACCAGCGGCGAGTGCCAGTCCAACCCCACCTTCATGCAGGAGCACTGCGCCCTGGCCTGCAGGCTGTGCGAAGCACCAGAAGTGGTAAGCCACCTGGGCCTAACGCGTGCCCAACCCTTGCATCTGTCGTGCCAGGCGGGTACGCACACGAAGGGGACGTGCTGCGGCACAGGACTAGTGGCGCCTTAGGCCTTGCACCCGGACCCTACACACAGTACGGACCCTGCAGTACGGCAGTACAGCACGGGCCCTGCAGTACGGCAATAAGGAGCAGGGATCCTGCTGGGCTTGCGCGTTGGATAGCAGCTGCCAGTCGTGGGAGCTGGTGCGATCCACACGTGGCAGGCTCACCTGCTGCAAGGTCCACGGGCGCGGTGGTGCTTTCCCACAAGCTATAGCCAAGCCGCTGCAGCCAGCGGTAGCCAGCTGTAGCCCATGGTGGCCTGCGGTAGCCACCTGCGTGTCCCACTGGCCTCTGGCCGTCGGCAGGGGGGGTGCCTAGTCCCGGGACTGGTGGTAAGGGTGCAGCAGGCTTCCCTGGGGCGTTGCGTAACCCACCAGGGCGCCAACCAGCAACGTACGAAGTACCGCATTACACGCCACGCACGCCGGTCTGCTGCGGCTCCAGAAACAATCGGCCTTCGGCAGAGGCTGCCCTGTGCTGTTGGTGTGTCGGAAGGCGATCACACAACACTGCTGTTACGGGTTATGCACCCCGATTCCCAGCATCTCCACAATGCCACTGTTCCCATGAACTGCACTTCGACATCTCGTTTCGCTTATGCCCCCCAAAACCCATGGTGCACGCAGGACCCTGCCGCATACCAAGGACAGGTGCTGGTGCTGAACAGCACGCTAGGGCAGGTACGGTCCTGTGGGGATGTGAATCATGGCGGCAGGGTTGTTGCTGGGCGGTCAAACGCTAGCAAGGATACCGGTATGCCGACGATGTCGGGCCTGTTGCTTGGCGGGGGGTGCGAAGGCTCGCAGAAGAGCGCACTTGCGGCGAGTTGAAGAGCACGCAAGGCCCGGCACCGTGGGAACTTGAGTCATGGCGGGTCGGTCGGTCGGTCGGTCGGTCACAACCGGTCAACATGCTCCGCTGTGCCATCCCAGCCTCCTCTTCCCGCATGCGTCCTTCGCACGAAAATGCCTTCACTTCTCCCTTGCACTGCCCACTTCCATCACAGATCCGCATCCGGCCGCTGTTCAGCAAGCGCCCGCCACATGGGCCCCAGCCTCCCTTGTCTGGTCACACCTCGCTCTCATCCTTGCACCCTGTCCCTGCTGCCGCCCCTACCTCTCGCCGCAGATCCGCATCTGGCCGCTGTCCGAGCAGGCAACCCCCACATCTGCCCAGTGTCCTCTCTCATTCATCACCTCCTATCCCATACTAACACGCTGTCCCTCCCCGCACGCCTCCTCCAACAGATCCGCATCCGGCCGCTGTTCGAGCAGGCACCCCTCACCTGCGCCCTGGCGCTGGAGCTAGCGGCGCAGGGCAGGTGCCGAGGGTGCAACTTCTACCGGAACGAAGCGGTGCCCCAGGTGCGGCCAGGGGCGGATTACCGTACTTGACCACGGACGCCATGGGTAGAGTGGAGTGCAAGGTTTGTGGCTTCAGGCCGTTTGGCGGTACGCACCGTCGGTGTGTGGCGAGGAGTCGGCTGGTGGCTGCTGGTTGCCCAGTTGGGCTGCCGCCTGCCTGCCTCCGATGAAGTGCAGGGGCCAGCCTTCAAGGGCTCACCTGATGGAGTGTACTTGAAGGCTGGGCTGGTGCGGCACGCAAGCTGCCGTTTGCGCTCCACCACACCAATTGCCCAACGCTCCGTGGTTTGCCCTCCGCTTGCTGTACGTCGGCGTACGTCTGAGCATGCTCCCGGCCGTACGCCGTACGCAGGAGGGCTCCGGGCCGCCGTACGGCCTGCTGCAGGGCAGCCTGACGGGCCTGCTGAAGGCGCCCGCGCGGGAAGGCCCAGACGTACTTATGCGGTGAGTGCCGTACGGGGCACGATGCATAGGAGGGGCTGGGCACGACGGGCTGCGTACGGCGGGCTATGAATGGCGGGCTGAGTGCGGCGTGGGGACGTGACGAACGGGGGCCATGGGGCGTGTGCACAACCTGAGGTGGAGCCGCACATCGACACGTGCTGTGGGGGCAAACGGGCGGGACCTCCCTGAATACATTACCTGAGACCATTACTGGTAGCCGCCCGAGTCAAGTCAAGCACCCGGGAACGATGGGACCGGCCGGCAGGCTGGGTGCATCAGCTGGTGCCGTCTGATACACACTTGATGGCGCTGTTTGCCTGCCCCTTGAGCCACCTGAGGTGTGCGTCGTTCTTGCTGGTTCTTGCCGTCCATGCACGGTCACGTGGCCTTATCCCAACACTGTAGCACGTACCAACATATATGCAACATGGGGTGTATTGACGACTGTTATACTGCTAATTGGTATCCCGCTCTGCCCAGGCGCGGCCACGTTGCGCTCATCCCCAACACCAAGGAGTTCTTCATTAACGCCATGGACCACGGCACGTGGGGCAGCAGCATGACGGTGTGGGGCCAGGTAAGGACGACGACACAGTACGGAGAGGCCTTCACCAATATAAAATTTACCACTCCATGCAAACCGCCCGCCCTGTTCCCTGTCCTCGTGCTCCCTGTCATGCTTCCCTCTCTACCACGTACCCCTTCATGCCTCATGCGATACCCCTATTAGACCACAAGCCCCCGCAGTGTCCGTGCTTGTACGGCACTGCACGACAGATGGACGGTGATGGCATGGCGGTCGTGTCCCTCCTGCTGGCCCTGCCCTTGCAACGTGCTGCTCTCCGCAGCGCCACTGCCTCTCGTCCTTTGTTGCTTTGCTGCTCTGCGGTAACCCCTTGACCTGGCCGACGGTCATGCATTCCATTTGGCACTTGCCACCACTCCCACCGCTGTTGATTCACTCGATGCCCCCGCTGCCCTTCGCTGCACTCGTACGGCCCTGTATGGCGTAGGTTGACGAGGAGGGCATGGCGGTCGTGTCCCGCCTGCTGGCCCTGCCGTACCACGAGGTGAAGCACCCCACGTACGGCACCGTGATGCGCATGCTGGATGATGTGGTGGAGTTCACACCGTTGGCGGAGAAGGAGGGGGGGCAGGGGCAGGGGCAGGGGAGTCAGGACGGGATAGGGGGCAGCGGAGGGTAGGGAGCAGCGGGAGGGGGGGCTTGCCGGGATTTGCTGCTGCCTGCTGGTAGTTCCAAATGAGGAGAGGTGGAGGGAAGGAGGTTTGCAGTCTGTCATGTTGCGCGTCGCATCCATACTGGGTACGGCACTGTGATGCGCATGTTGGATGACGTGGTGGAGTTCACGCCGTTGGCAGAGAGGGAAGGGGGCAGGGGCAAGGGAGTCTGCAGGGAGTAGGGAGCAACGGGAGGGCGCCGGGGGTTGCCGCTGATGGCTTCAAATGAGGAGCGTGAGGAGGGAAGGAGACTTGGAGTCAGTCGTGCTGTGGATCGTGGTAATGCAGGTGGGCTTCAGTTGGAGCAGGTTGGAGGCCAAAGGCCACGTGTCGATCCGCTCGATCGGTGTCTGACGATTTGCCGCAGCAAGCGCAGGGGAGCACCTAATGCACATCCTTGCGCGCTCAGCCAGGCAGAATCCACTCCAGCTACCTGTAACGGCCCGTAACATTGCACGTGGGTTTTGGTGGCGGTGGCGTGGGCAAGTGGCAGTTACGACGGCACGTAATATGTCGCATATGCCTACCTGATGTGGTGTTGGGCGCACAGCTGTCCACGGCCAAAGCCCACGTGGTCTGTCCGCGGGGCCCTTGCCGCTTGCGCAGCCCTGCACTCGTGGTCGTGCTTGCCGGGCCAGCAGCTACTTATGCCATATTTCTCTTTGCAACCTCATCATACAATGCGGAAGTACTCGGCAAATGGCCGTGCATACCTTGAGATTGCATCATTGGGAGAACCGTTACGGTGGTTATCGGCCGGCAGGAGGATAAATGCCGTTTGGGTTTAGGGTTTAGCTTCAAGCTTCAATACTGTCACGTCATTGCAAGCAGTTTTTACAGTGTCGCTGTGCCACACAGCCAACATAGCGCGAGTAGAACTGATCGTTCTGCCCTCCACTCGCTGCTTCGCCCTGCCGCTGCAATCCAGCCGGTGAGATCACTACTTTTCTGGGAGGATATGCGTAGCAAGTTTTGCAACGCGGGCCCGCGAGGGCACAGTGCCAGCCCTGCGCCATCGATCCCGCGAGGGCACAGGGCCAGCCCTGCGCCATCGATCCTTTGTCTGCATGCGTACAGTCTATGTTTCAATACAGCTAACATTATATCCCCAACAAATGACTTCGCGCCGCAGCGTAACGGTGTCGGAGTGCGCGCTCTTTCTGCGACACCTGTCGGTTCATATATGAACTTGCCGGGAGCTAATGGTAAGCGCTTCGCATGAGCGATGATTCTACTGTAGTTGCTCCCATCGCGGAGTGCAGAGGGTGAGTTTCGCAGGTTTGAAGCCGGTTGAAGCGGCGACGGCGAGAAGGCTACGATGGTCATCAACGCTTTTCGTGCCACTGCAGCCTCTGGCCCAGGGACCTACAGCCTCAATGCATGCCTACAGTTAGACTTAAGCATGCCTGCGTTGGCACCAATGCTCCTTTTAAGCTGCTGGCCTATCGTCAAATGCTGTGCCACTCCTGACTCCTACCTCACCCTCGCCCGCACCGTTGCAGGAGCACAACGGGAGGAGGCAACGAGAATTGCGAAGGGCCCATACTGGGCTCACGCCGCAGCTGCCGCTTGAGCACTACTTCAAGGCGTCTCCACGCAGCCAGCCGCCTGCTGCACTCCCCGCTGCTGCTGCTGGCACCACTGCCCCCATCTCTGCAGTGACGGCAGCAGAGTCGCTGCTGGAGGAAGCAACGCCACATCAGGGCCGCCGCACGCGTCGAAGGACCACCGCCGCACCCGAGTCCACACCCGCCCCGGCAGCAACTGCTGACGCGGCCGAGTGGGGTGCCCACCCATCTGCACCGCTGAGTCGCCCCAGCGCTCGGCAGGAGCCTTCCGGGCAGGATGGTCGAGCTGCTGAGGCTAATGGGGATTTGGATGCGGAGCCCAGGCCCAGCCAGCAACTTCACCCCGACGAGCACCACCACGGGGAAGGCGTGGAGAGCGACGTACAGCCTGTCACACCGATCCGGGCAGCCCCGCCACCGTACGGCCCCCTGGTACCAGGCGGTGTGTCGCTCGCGGCCTTCCTCGCGTCGCTGGGACCGGCCGCAGCCAGGGCGGCGCCTCTCGTTGCCCCGCCCGTGGTCCCCGACATGATGGTGGACCCGGTTGGCTTCCGCTCCAGGGCCGACCTGGCCAGCGCCGTGCTGGAGGGCGTACGGCAGCCCGCCGCCGCCCCTGCATGGGCGGAGGAGTACTACCTGCCTGCGCAGTACCCCACGCAGGTGGAGTTGGAGCTGCTGAGCCAGCTGTGGAACGACCTGCCCACGGCGCGGGACATCATGGGCCCGCCGCTGATGCCGGAGGAGCAGGAGGCAGGCGATGGCGAGGACGACCCAGGTGGGGCGGCAGGCGCACGGCTCGAGGTGGCGATGCAGCGAATGGCCGAGCACGCGGCGACATCGGCTGCTGCTGGCCCACCTGCTGCTGAGGAGCAGGTCGGGGAGGGTGTGGGGTCCGGCTCTGGCGGGGGAGGTGACGCCGTCGGGCGGGCAGAGGAGGAAACGGTGTGGGAGCTGGGGGGGGGAGGCGATGCCGTTGGCGCTGAGGGTGTGCAGGCCGCGGGGGCAGGCGGGAGCGAAACGGCGGGCATGGGGTATGTAGGCGGACCCGCAGAGGCGGGGGAGGCGGCCGTCGGGCTACCACCCCCCGAGTCGCCAACATTCCGTGGCCTACTCTACGCCATCCGCAAGTACATCGACCCCAGTGCCTACTTCGCATACGACCGCCTTGTGTCCACGGGACTAGGGCCAAAGCTCGAGGCATTGGTCGTTAAGGTGAGTAACTAGGATCGAAACTGTGCTGTGCTGCGCTGTGTGCAGGGCAATTCACTGGGATGTTGCAGGCCAAGTCACTAGGATCGTGACTGTGTGGGGCATTGCATATCAAGTGTGCTGTGTTTTGCCTAAAATTCAGCATGGGCCCTCCGAGCTAATCCACCCCTCATCCTGCCTGTCATGCGCTAATACAGCTTACTTCTTGTGGTAGCAGCCCGTGTTGTCCTACCCCTGACCCGCTGTCCGCACACCCTGATCCTGCAAATGTCTGGTCCCCTCCGATGTCCCCACGTCCCCACACTCGCAGCTGCTGCGGCGCCACAACATGATGCCCCTCATGTGCATGAGGGAGGCCACGGAGCTGGTGCAGCTCCTGTTCATGCGAACTATTGCTCGGGAGGAATGCGTGAAGGACCTGGAGGACAGGATTGCCGAGCTCACCGAGCCAAGTAACGCCCTCGGGCCCAACACCTCCACACCCATCGTGGTGCCGGCGCTGCCCCCACCAGGGCAGCAAGCCGTTCCCGGCCTTATCCTCACACCCGTGTCCCACACGGTAGGACAATTGTGTGCATCGCTGCCATGGCCCCACGAAATTAAGGTTTAGGGTACAGGGTTGCATCGTGTTACGTCGGTCACCTCCCCTCTTGACCAGCCACGTGCAGTGGTGGTCCTTGTGAGGCGGTGGTTTCCCTGCTTTCCCACCAAACACTACTTACCACATCACCTGCACGCCTCGCCACCCATATCCCCCTACCTCCTAATTTCGTTCCTGTTGCTGTACCACTCTAAAGTTACCCTTATCCCGTACCCTCGTACGGCATGCCCCATCAGTACCCTACTGTCGCATGATGCCGCTGCACCGTCAGCGCTGTTGGTTCCCCTCCCTGCGCTTACGTTTCCCCGCTGCCATTGTACCCTACTGTCCCATTAGGCCGCTGCTGCACTGCCGGTGCCAAGTCCTCGCGCCACCACCACAGCTGGTGCAGGCGGCAACAGCCCCCACGTGCCGGCAGCGGGGCAGGAGGGTGGCAGCCCTGGTGCGAACGCCACACCCGTGCCCGCAGCGGTGCAGGCTTCCGCAGGCATCCCATATGGCCCCGGTCCCAAGGTGAGTTGGGTTCCAGGGCGGGGGGAAGGCAGCCTGCATGCCCACGCCCTGGACACGGCACTGAGCACACAAGTCCCTGACTAATGTCCTCCGCCAAGTCCCTGACTACCGGCAATGTAGACAGTTCAAGCAGGTGGTAAATGGTGCAGGGAGGTCGGCAAGCACCCCTTGCCCAACACTGTAATGGTTGCATTGACGCTGTAAACCTCATACTCGTCCTTTGTTCCCCCACCTACTGGCCGTACTGAGCACGTCACTAGCACGTCTTTTCCGCTCCACCGCCTACCTGCGCCCTGTAACAATTCGTTGCGCGCTCGTGTTGCCCGTCACAGGCCAACCGCGACACCGCCAACCTACATACACAAAAGAGGCCGGGCTCTGGCTTTTTGCCCCTCAACTGCCTGCGCCTGCATTGACACGCACGCTGCACGCTCATGTCGCCTACCATATCCCGCCCACCATCACGCGCTCCTGTTGCCCGCCATGCGCGTCACAGGCCAACCGCGGCACCAGCATGGGCCGTAAGAGAGCCCTGGCTACAACTGCCACGACCGACCACCAGCAGGAGCCCCCAAAGCCGCCCAAGCTGGTGAGATACCGCACACTCGCAGACCCTTGCTTGACTACACACTCGCACGCTCATGAGCGAATGTGCAGGGCTTTAGAGAAACGATTGTCCGCCTGTAGCGAATGTACATGGCCGTGTTCCTGTGTGCCCGGCCTTTTGGGAGATTCACATCGTAATGTTACTGTCCCCATCTCCAACCCCGCGCGTAACCTCACGCACGCACGAACGGCTTGACCCACCACAATGCTGCTGCACTGTCGTGGCCAAAAGCACGAACGCACGAAGTGTGGCCCACCTCAATGCTGCTGCACTGCCCTGGCCCTCTGCGGAGGAGAAGCTGGGCGACGCCGAGCAGCGGCACAAGGTGAAGCCCAATACTGTTGGGAGACAGCAGCTGCAAGCACTTCAGCAGAAGAAGGCGCCTGCTGGCGCACAGGTAAGGCCGCACCTGCTCCCTGGGTGGCCAACATAACAGACCCTTTGTGTTGCTCGTACACGATGTTGTGCTCGGTGCGGCTTCACTTTGTAGGGTGACTTCTCGACCTTTTGGGTGCCTTGCTTGGTGGTGCCCCACGCAGGCGAGCGCGAGGGTCCCTGCGGCCAAGGCCGCTACCCCATCGCCCGTGGCTGCGGGTCACGCCCCCCTGAAGGTGAGGGGTAGGGGTGAAGGCGCCACGTCGTCCGTACCGTAGCATAGAGCATGGCACACGGCACGAGGACAACGCACATGCACAGCGACGATTGGGACCAGGTATCGCTTTTCCCGCACCGCCTTGTATGTCAGGCCGCGGCGGGCCTGGAAGCTGGATGCACCTTACTCTCGGTCTGACATGATGTACCGTCCCCTTGGTACCCGCCCGTTGCACGCCCCACACGTGCAGTGGGCCCCAAGGCCCCTCTGGCTGGGGACCCGAGTGTCAAGGTCGCTTGTGTGCTCGCGTGTGCAGACCCCAAACAGCGATACAGCTGTCTTCATACCCAACCCTTACCTCACACATGATTGCCATGACCCACCGCAACACACCACCTCCCGGCAGGTGCCCGCCGCCGGGACCGGCAAGGAGACGGAGAACAACGGGACCGGCCAGCCACCCCCAAAGAAGCCGCGCAACGATGGCCCCCCTCCCGGCGGCATGGCTCGGAGCGGTACCAAGGCAGGGGCCAGCACGGGCGAGCAGCCGCACGCAATGCCGCAGCAGGGCGTTCCCGCCCGCCCTATGGTAAGAACCTGCGCGGCTGCCACCCGAGGCCACATACTGCCACATCGTAGGTGTGTCCGGCGTCGCCGCACACCCGTGCTACTGCCCGTCAGGTCGTGCTGTTGCGGGCTGTTGCGGCTGTGTTTTGTGCATGTGGGGTTGGGGTAACGTGGTGCTGCATTGCCAAGGGTGTCCTACTTCCGACCGTTGTGTGCTCCTGTGGTGCTCTATGCAGGCGGCTGCACCTGCAGCCCCCCAACCCGCCGTGCCAAGGGCCGGTGGGCGGGGCCAGGGGACCACCGGCCGGCAGGGCGGAGGCGTGCAGGCCAACATGGGCGAGGAGTACGACATGGCGCTGGCCCCGAGTGACGATGGGCCACAGCAACCGGCGGCGCCCCGCCCCCAGGTGTGGCCCCGCCTGAACCTGACCCGCACCCTCCGGGACGGCCTGCAGCTTCTAGCCGTGTGGCAGACTGTGTGCACACACACGCCGTGCCTTGATGCTCACAGCGCACGGGCGTACGAGGGGCAGGGGTGAACGCTCACGTCCCCGGGGTCAACGTGAGCATGGCACGAGGACGACGCACGTGCATGGTGCGTGGCAAGGGTGGGTTCAGGGACGGCCTTTGCCCGTTGGCCTGCCTTCCGCCTAACCTGTCGGCCCCCTGTCGCCCTGTGCGGCCCCCACACAGGCCGCGGCCCCCAACGGCCCTCCGGCCAGGGCCACGAGCGCCGCAGTCACCTCCAGGGGAGGGCCCCTTGGCAAAGCTGGCCAGGGCAAACGCAGCAGCGGCGCGGCGTCCACAGCACAGGTGAGGCCAGGCACATTTGATGGTGGTTTCAGCTGCTCACCCTTGTCAAACGGATATTAGACACGCCCAGCCGCCCCGGACCCCAACCGCTCTCGCCACGTGTCCGCAACACACCGCCTCCCAGCAGGTGCCCGCCGCCGGGACCGGCAAGAAGACGAAGAACAGCGGGACCGGCCAGACACCGGCGAAGAAGCAGCGCAGTGGCGGTCCCCCTCAGGGCGGCATGGCGCAGGACGGCACTGGTGAAGGGGTCTGCGCGGAGGAGCGGCCACAGCAAGACACACCTGGCCACGCCATGGTGAGAGCCTGTGTTTTTACCACCCGAGGCAACCTACCGCCATTTCGCACATCCCGACAGCGCTAATGACTCATCTTGCACAGTGAAGCACACGCTGCGTGTATTTCGTCAACGGGGGGCGTGTATGGCGTTGCCGCACATCGCACCAAGACACGGCCCATGACTCCTGGCAGGCCCCGGGCTCCCGTGCTGCTACCTTTTGGGCTCTACTGTCGGACCGTTCCTGGTGGTGCCCCATGCAGGCGGCCGCACCTGTGCCTCTGCGACCCGCGGGTCAGAGCCCCGTGGCCCTGCCACCCGCGGGTCAGGGCCTCGTGGCCGCTACACCAGCAGAGCGCAACGCTGCGGACCGCGGCCTCCAGAAGAGCCCCGCAGCCCATGCCGCTACCCCTGCGCCCATTGCTGCGGGCTACGGCTCCCTGAAGGGCCCCGCGGCCAACGCTGCTACACCAGCGCCCACGTCCAAGGACTTCCAGGCAAGCCCAGACGTTGTGGTGATCGTGGTGTATGAGGGATTGGGGGAAAAGCCTTACGTCATTGGTACCGCTGTACGTAAGGCACCTGGCGACGAGACCGCATGTGCAAATCGGCACATATACAGGTGGGACCGGGTACTGCTTTGCCCGAACCGCTGCCAATGTGATGCCACTGGGGGCCTTGGAAATCCCATTCGCCTTTGTCTCGGTAATGACATACCGTCCCCCTTGCATCCCTGCGCGCCCAACACGTGCCTTGGCCCCTAAGGACCCTCTGGCTGGCGACCTGGGCGCCACGCTCGCTCGTCCCCGTCCCAGCTCCAAGGCGGGAAGCGGCGCCAAGGCAGCCATGGCAAACGTCGGCTCGGTGCACTCCCCGCCGGTGAGCGCTTGTGCACTTATGCCGTGTCGTTTGTCGGTTGGTCGTTGGTTGGTGAACAAGGTAACGGCTCCGTGCTAGTGAAGGCACATGTGTTTGTGCCTGGCCGTTCGTTGGTGGTTGATGCCGCTGCCCTCCTTGCCGCGAGTGTGAGGACCAGGAAGGGCACGCACATCCGCCACCCAGGTCTTTGGGGTTCAAGACCATCAACCGGTCGTTGACATATCCGTCCCCGATTTTATAGGCTTCGCTTTTTTGTCTGAAAGGCTGACACGCCGGCAACACTTTTGTTCGCAGGAAGCCGCCGCGGGCGGTGGCCCAAGGCACGACCAAGGGCGCCAGGACCGCAGCCACCGGAGCGACATGGAGTGGAGCGGGTATGGGGTGTACGACAGCGAGGACGAGGAGAGTGACGATGAGGAGGAGGACAGTGACGATGACGACGAGGATGCGAACGAGGACGAGGACGAGGGGCTGCCTGTGGGGCGGCAGCCAGGGGTGCCTGCCCGCATCAAGGTGAGAGCGAACGTGGCTGCTATACACAATGCGCCTGCACAGCCAATGGAGTGGGACCGGAAAGCCGTGGCGTCTCCCGAGGCTGTCGAATGTTCTTGCACGAATCTCGACGAAGGTCTTGACATGTATTTGTCCGGTGGAGCGGTGTTGGAAATGCGGTGTGGGATGCAGGCGCCGGAAGTAAACGGAGACAAGGAGATCAGGATAGGATAAAAGCAGCAGGAGTCCGCGTGTGACTGTACACGCCGGCAGTCCCCATGAGCTGCACGCAAGGCGTGATGCCTTAGCATTGTGCATGTGATGAGACATACAATAGAACCCGGTACTGCTTCGGCCCCAACCGGCCATGGGCGTGATCAAGGCTGTGGCAACTGCGGTGCATGTGCCCCCTTCCAAGCACTCTTTTATGCGCACCTTCTGCAACATGCTGCCTTACCATACGCCCACGCCCCCGTTATTCATCGCACGCACGTCTCCAAGCCCCTCACCTGCTCCGACCGCAGGAGGGCGTGGCGATGGTCCGAGACGCCGAGGTGTATGGCAGCAGTCCCTCAGGTCACGTGGAGCTGGATTACGAGATGGTGCCAACGCCCCTTGATGTTCACTCGAGTGCCTACACCCCTTTACCTGCTCCACAGGACGCCGAGGGGGATGGCAGCATCGCCTGGGGCCACGTGGAGCTGGACGAAGAGATGGTGGAGCTGGACGGGGAGGTGGACCTGGACCACAACGTGGGCCTGGACCATGAGATGGTGGAGTCGGAGAGCGAGGACGACGTGAGGGCCAACCCGGAGACCTGTGACGCCATGGCCAGCAAGGTGGGGAGAGGTAGATCCTTGGCGCATGGGCACGATCGTGTGTATGCAGTGGTTTCCTTTTAGGGTTTAGGGTTCAGGTTTTCTGTTATGTCTCGCAATGGTCACGACCGGTTCTTCACGTAGGGCACACGTCACCCCATGGACGCGTATGTGCTGGGCCCAAGACCTGCCCTCCGTGCCCACAACCCCTCTTCCTCAGGGTCCCCTGCGCGGCAAGGGTCCCCTGGACCACGGCCCCAGCGACGGCATGCGGCTGGCCGGTCGCCACGTGGAGGACGCGCGGCCGGCCACGGGGGGCCCTTTGGGTGCAGTAGCGCAAGGGCGGCAGCAGGAGAATGCGGCCACGGCCCAGGTGCGGCCACGCTTGCGTCCGTGGCGAACCAATGGCCATCACGCCATGCTTATTTGCTGCTGCAACTCCCAGCGCATGACTGGTAGAGGCTCATCAGCAGCACACCTGGCTGCTGGCTACACGTGTGCAAACGGCACGGTGGGACCAGGTACCACTGTGCCCCAAGGCGCCATACAGTCCCATTACGAGTGCAACAGTATTACATACACAGCTGTATGTTGGCACGGCCTCGCATTGTATGCATGGCGAATTTGCACCTCTGCCCTCGCACGCACCCTGGCCTACTGTCCTCCTTGCAACCGTTGCCCGCCCTAACACACGCTGTGGTGCCCCCCCGCCCCCCCACACCTCCACCCCCCCGTCCCCACGGTCGCCCCCAAGGCCGTCCCCACGGTCGCCCCCAAGGCAGGCGGCGGCCCGGGCTGCGGCAAGGGTCAACAGGACCGCGGCCACCAAGATGCGGGGAACGTCATGCCAAAGGAGCCCAGCTACCTGCTGACTGCGCTGGCCCTGCTGCATACAGGAGGGGAGCAGTGGGCGGCGCCCGCCGGCAACCAGGTTGGGGGTTGGGGCATGGACACCGGGACTATGCTGTGAGCACACCTTGTACCACCTGCTACCGGTACTACCGGCCAACGCATGCGTGTAGACGCCACAGCATTGTCACGGCATGCCCCGAAACATAAGCGGTGCAGGCAGGGGTGCCCCTAGGTGCCGCATGCAGTGTTTGGAATCCATGTGTGCTAACTATTCCAGACAACAATGCTATATGTTATATAGGGCTTTTCGAAACCACACTGTGAGCAAGCCTCCGTTGCATACCGGTTTGGTATCGTTCAATGCTCATGCCCCGAACACCAGTCGTTCAAGGCCCGCCGTGAACACCACCTGCAGGGAGACGACACCCCGAGCAGTGGTGTAGGCCGCGGCGAGGGCAGCAGCGGAGCCGGCGGCGGTGGCGGCAGAGTAGCCGGTGCTGATGCCAGCGGCCAGGCCCGTGCTGGCGGCAACAGCAACCCACTGGGTGGGATCAGCGGCGGGGCCAGCGGTGGAGCCCGCGGTGGTGCTGGTGGTGGAGACGCTGGCGGAAGCGGCGGAGGGGCCCATGGCGGGGTCAGCGGCGGAGCCCGTGGCGGGGGTGGTGGTGCAGCCAGCGCTGGGGCCGGCGGTCAGGCCCGCACCGGCGGCATCGGTGGGGGCAGTGGTGGTGGCGGCGGCAATGGAGCCCTCAGTGGGAGCGGCGGTGCAGCCAGCGCTGGGGCCGGCGGTCAGGCCCGCACCGGCGGCATCGGTGGGGGCAGTGGTGGTGGCGGCGGCAATGGAGCCCTCAGTGGGAGCGGCGGTGCAGCCAGCGCTGGGGCCGGCGGTCAGGCCCGCACCGGCGGCATCGGTGGGGGCAGTGGTGGTGGCGGCGGCAATGGAGCCCTCAGTGGGAGCGGCGGTGTAGCCAGCGCTGGGGCCGGCGGCCAGGCCCGTGCTGGCCGCAGCGGTAACCCACCGGGTGGGGTCAGCGGCGGGGACAGCGGTGGAGCCCACGGTGGGGCCGGTGGCGGGGGCGGCGGTCGGGTAAGCGGCTGGGGGGGCAGCGGAGCCTATGGTGGGGGCTGTGGTGGGGCCAATGGCGGGGGCGGCGGCGGTGGAGGTGGCGGCGAGGGCAGTGAGGAGGCGGCGGCAGTGGGGGCCGAACAGGTGAACGGTGCTGAACCAGCGGAGGTCGAGAACGGGGCCCGCTTTTGGACCAAGGAGCAGGTGCGTACGTGCGCTGTGAACCTTGGGGTATGTATCTTCCGTTTATCGGTGGTGGGGCATAGCCCACGTGGTTGTCCTGTGGTAACCCCACGTCTCTTTGCCGGAGCTGAACCTTGCGTTTCCTTGTTTTAGCCTGGCGCAATCTGCGTGATGCTTACGTGTCTTGGATCACGGCTATGGTCTTGCCACTCTTCTTGGCTAGCTCTGAGACGTTTGCGGGAGGGGAGACGCTACAGTACACATGTGCTTGGATTTGCCCAACCTGCAGTGCACCCTGTCCGTCCTCTTGACGTCCATCCGCCCGTCCTTCTGTCCACCTGTGCCCCAGTCTGACGCTCCGTTGCCTTGTCTGCTGGCCGCAGACCATCGCCTTACTGCAGCTCATCATCCAACTGAAGGGGGCCAAGTGGGCGGAAATAGCCAGGGAGCACGGGCACTGCGTGGGAGGGAAGAAGGCGACCCAGCTGCGGGTGGGTTTTGCTTTGTCAGACGTGGCCGTGCAACGGATGCAACGACCCCCAGCACAAACCCGATGCACGTCACCGCTGTATGGTAGAACCATTTGTGGAGTGGGGGTGCACAAGTGTGTTAAACCTGCTGTTCCCTTTTTACCATGTATCGCTGCATGTCCGCATGCATCTGTATCATTCACACGCATAACTCCCCTGCCCCCCGCGATTCCCTGACGCCTTACACGGTTTCTCGCGTTTTATGCGTACCCTGCCCCCTTCACAGGACAAGTGGACGTCACTGGACCAACGCAAAGGCAACGGCGCCGGCAACAAAACCAACCCAACGATTACGGACGGCGACGTTCTGGAGCTGGTCGTGAAGGCACAAAAAGTTATCCGTGCCCGGCAACACAATACAAGGACGAAGTGAGTCTGTGAGACGACGGTGGAGGCGGTGCTGGGGAACGGTGGGGGTCAGGAGGTGGGGGATGTAAAAGGCGGCGCGGGATGGGGGTGCATGTGGAGAAGAGCGGTGGGGGCAGGGCGGCAGGAGTGCAGGAGGCGGCGTTGCAGGAGTTGGTTGGGGCGGTTGCTGGGGTGTAAGGCCACTGTGTCTGTCCTACTCGGCACACCAGCAGGTTTGGGACAAGTTCAGCGTTCTGGTGGGTGGAGTGCAGGTGGGTTTCGCACTAGCTTAATTACGGTATATGGCGTTGCAGGAGTCCGTACGTCTTGACATAGCTTACGGTATAGATAGGTGGTCGGCAGCGGAGGCATCATGTGTCAGGTGGCGGATCTAAGCAGGGGATCTGAGCGACACGTCAAATTGAGCCGCCTTGCTTACTTGTTGCTGGGTTCGTTGCTGCCGAGGTGTTTATTTGTTCGAGGTTGACATGGATACGTTGTTAGCTAGACGGCATAGCGGGCGTGGTATATGAAGTTTAGCCCTTGTTGTTTGCTGTTGTGGTGTTGGTCTCGTACACGGCATCTGTGGCATGTGGGTGCGGCACGGGCCGGTGTGTCTTAGCATGCGGTTCGGGACACAGGGCGTGTGCGGGACACAAGACGTGTACACGGTACAATCGGTGGTTTGTGCGTTCTGTATGGAGCGCAGCTTGCCATTGGCTGCCAGCGGAGTGCCGGTGTTGCACGCGGGTCACCCCCGCAGCGCAGGTTGGCTGCCATACATGTGGGCAGCAGACTTGAGCCCTGTCGTGGGAGGGACGGAATGTAGGTACTAAACTACTGGCCGCTACGCGACGTACTGGGCGGAGGAGGTAGGCTTAGGTAGCGGAGGTTGAGCGGCACGAAGGGCACGTAGCTGAGGACGTATGTAGCTAAGGACACAAGCGGGTCAACGCCGCCACCATTATTGCTCGGCTCCTACCTCTCAGCCACGTGCAGGGTGGAGGTGCCGCCGTGATGTGCCGCCCACACTGCCCACGCGGCCCGTGGCCTGAGGCAGGCTGTGCCCACGACGGTGTGCTACCGCCAGGCGCAGGGGCTGGTGTTTCGCTGTGTTCCCCCGGCCCGTTGTCGCTGTTATGCCCTCCTTGGCAACCGTAATGGTGGTCACGTGTGTGTTTGAGTGGCAGGAGGCCCGCTGGGATCGGAGGGGCTGGAACGAGGTGGGGAAGCCATGGTGGCGGATGATGGCCTACAGTTAGGGGTGAAAGGCCAATCATGTTCAATGGATTGATGGTTTCCTGCGAAACATAGTGTGCAGGGTTGCAAGTAGGCGGCTGCAGCTGTTGTCGCTTGGGGCACTCGGGGTTGGGCGTCATGGAGGGGGCCGAAGGTACACCACCGCTGCCAGCAGTGCCTTTGCCTAACCCCAGAAAACACTTTAACAGAAGCGCCAGGCATTGAAGGCCTCAGTGGGCTGCTGATTGACTTGTTGAGTGGGTTCTGGGTTGCGGTGTAGTGTGCAGATGGCCCTTGGAGTTATTGGTACGGCACCGGTATACCGCAACATACTGTACGGCACGCTGGAGACGGCTCACAAGACGGCATGGACGCACGTACCGGTACCAGCCGGCATGGCAGGACGGCGGTGCAACGTGGCTCGCCCATGTCAACGCGTCGGTGCTAATTCTGCGGCACGCACAAGCACTAACGCACTTGAGTTGGATACGGACACAGGTACCACGCTTTGAGGTTCCTGCAAGCCCTCTAAAGACGTCAAAGTCCTGTTAAGCCTGCCCGAGCCTGTCCATACGGTACAAGCCCATATCGGTCATGTCAGTGGCAGCACCAGAAAGCACCCCGCCGCTCCAGGCACGTATCATGCCACGCACCGTACCACACACGACGCGCGCCCTAGCCCTGGTCGCGCAACACACGGCCAGACAGCTCTTGCTGGCCATGAGTCAGGGTGGCTTTTGCTCACAAGCTCCAAACAGAGTATCACAACGCAGACCTGTCAGAGGGCAACCAAGACGCAGTCCGTCATCGGCACGCCGTGTGTGTTGCCACGTGTCGTACCGCCCTTTCCTCCTCGGGACCTTTCCCGTCCTCGCCGTGCATGCCAACCACTCCGCTACACACATGGTCGCGCCGCTTCGCATGCACGTGCTAGGCTGCTGCTACACCCAAACGCCCTGACCCCCTGACACCCACATGCATGCATCTACCCCGTCAGGCTGCAGCAGGACCTCCCGGACTGACAGGTGCCGGCAGCCCCTCGCCCTTGTCGCAGCTTCCCATCCCCATCCCCATCCATAGCATCCGTAACATCCCTGGCAAGCAGTAATGTAGCAAAGTGCGACCGTGTCTGCACTTGTACGCCAGTACCTCCCTTGCTAACCCGAGGATGCTAGCCACCTGGCCGTTCAGCCTGGGTGTGCGAGCGTGCCGCCTGTCCCCCGCTTGCCCTCCTCCTTCAGTAACCCCCGGCCTCCAGCCACCACCGCCTCCAGTCTTACCCTCCTTTGCTGTATGTGTTTACTTGATGGTTGCCCCCGCCACGCTGGCCACCTTGACCGGCCCCTTGGTGGTCATGAAGGGGACTCCCTTGTACACAGCCACGCACTCGGCCGTGGTGCTGAAGTCGGTCTGGACCTGCGGACGCGGGACGGGCGTTTCCAATTGTTAGGCAAGGTGGTTCCGTCACAGGAAAGCATGCCCTTCCTCACTAAACAGGAGTACAAACGCTGGTGTACGGACGCGCGGTGGTAGGGCAGGGGCGCGACCTGGGTGCGGGCGGTTCGAGGTGCCGGCGTGCGTGCGGGCGAATAGGAAACCAACATGCTCTGCCATGCCTAGGATGTTGCAATGCACTGCACGGCAGTACAAATGTACGATACTGCAATGCTGCAATGAGACCTGCTGAGGCCTTGCGCCAATACGCTCTGCCCTGCCTAGGATGGTCAACTCCACGCCACACATGTACACGCCACGTAAGTAAGGTCCTTGAACAGGACCAACTCTGCAAGAAATGGTTGTACACGTACACGCGCGCTCCTCACCGTCTCGAAGATCTTCTTGCGCGGGTTGAGCTGCTCGTCGGGTGTGCGGCCCTCGCTGTACCCAGCCCACGTGACGCGCTCGCCCACGGGGGCGCCCTCGGGGGGCTCCAGCAGCTCCAGCTGGAGGGGGAGGGAGCATGTGTATTAGGGGGTGTGTGTGGGTTAGGTGCCTGTGTGTGGTAGGAAGACGTGGGATGGCCAAGGCGTGTGGTTGTCCACCCGGGCGCCCCGAACCCTGCCCACTTGTGCCTCTGGCCCATGGAGGCCGCCGCTGTGGCTCATCCCGGTCCAAGGCCTCAGCTGTTGCCCTTCATGTAACACACGTGCACTGTTTGCTATCAGCAACTACCCACCTTTTCCCCGTCGGCGCTGGTTGCTGCCAGCACCATGGCCTGGCTCTGCACGCCGCGCATGGCCGCCGGTTTGAGGTTGCACAGCAGCACCACGCGCCGCCCCACCAGCTGGTCCGCGGAGGGGATGTAGCGCACCAGCCCGCTCACCACCTGGGGAGCATGTGTATTAGGGTGTGTGTGTGTTAGGGCGTGAGGGGAGGAACAGCAGCACCACGCGCCGCCCCACCAGCTGGTCGGCGGAGGGGATGTAGCGCACCAGCCCGCTCACCACCTGCGGGAGCACGTGTATTAGCGAGGGTAGCGATCAGCCCCGTCCCTGCCCGGCGAGCGTGTGTGTAGAAAGTGCAGTGCTGGTAAGCCTGAGGATGAGTATCATGT
>VFQN01002528.1_pt1 | contig 27941 bp, 25 predicted proteins | sample 3512371 | NCBI WGS metagenome assembly VFQN01 (sample SAMN10412370, study PRJNA504923) | tailings metagenome | isolation source: Replicate 2 from Balatoc abandoned mine | place: Philippines: Itogon, Benguet | collected 2017-08-28
TGCCCCTCCCCTGAAGGAGAGGGGCTTGCTCTTCGCTATGTCCGCAACCGGTCGCAACCGGTCATCGCTTTGCCGCCAACCTACCCCGTCGGCGCCGCGCGCGCCGTATCGATCAGCCGAAACCCGATATGGTCGGTCCCCAGGCTGCGTTCCTGAAACTGCCGCGCCGCGGGGCGATAGCGGGCGCAATAATTGGCGGCGCACAGGAAACTGCCACCCTTGATGACATTGCTCTCGCCGCCCGCCTTGCTGGTCGTCCATTCCCACACATTGCCGATCAGGTCATGGACGCCATGCTCGTCGGCGGGGAAGCAGGCGACCGGCGCGCGACCGGTAAAGCCGTCGGTGCCAAGGTCGCGCGCCGGAAAGGCGCCCTGATAATAATTCGCCTGCGGCCTGCCCGTCGAATCGACCGGCACATGACGGTCGGCACCACCCGTGGCGGTGGCCAGTTCCCATTGTTCCTCGCTGGGCAGCGCCTTCCCCGCCCAGCGCGCATAGGCGAGCGCGTCGTCATAACCGATCTGCACCACCGGCTCGCGGTCTTTCCCGTCGATCGCGGTGCCGGGTCCGGCGGGGTGGCGCCACTCGGCGCCAACGACCCAGCGCCACCAGTTGGGGTTGCCATCGGTCGGCGCAGTGAACACCGCGCCGCCCGGAACCAGCATCTCGGGCGGCGCGCCCGGCAGCGGCGGCGGGTCGCGCTCGGCGAGGGTCTTGTATCCGGTCGCCTTGACGAAGGCGGCGAACTCGGCGTTCGTCACCTCGTGCGTCGCGATCCAGAAGCCCGCGACGCGGACCTCGCGCGGCGGCCCCTCTTCGGGCAGCCGCGCATCGGCGCCCATGGTGAAGGTCGCGCCGGGGATCCACGCATAATCCTCAGCGGGCATCGCCGGACATTCGCGGGCGGCGGTGCGCGCGGGCGGATCGTCCACCGCGGTCCCGCACGCCGTCAGTGCGCCCAGCGCCACGATGGGCAGCGCCGCCGCCGCGCGGCGCTTCAAGCCGAGTCCCCGATCGTCGCCATCAGCGTTTCGGCCATGTGCATCATCACGGTCCCGGCTTCTTCCGACGACAGCCCTTGATCGTGGCGCAGCACGCGCCAGTTCTGGAACGACAGCGCCGCGCACAGCGCCTCGACCCCGATCCGGTCGGTCAGGACGTCGCCGGGCAGCAGGCGCAGCAGCAGCTCGCGCTCCAGCATCACAACCTTGCCATATTGCCCCATCAGGAACGGCGACTGGTACCGCTTGATATTGGCGGCGAGGCGAAAGGGCAGGGTGGTTTCGAACACCCGGACGCGGCGGCGCACCATGTCGCGGACATTGGCGCGCCAGTCCTGGTCGGGATAGGGCGCGCTGACGATCGGCATTACTTGTTCGGTGATCGTCGCGGTGATCTCGGCATAAAGCGCGTCCATGTCGTCGAAATGGCGAAACACCGTGCGCAGCCCGATTCCGGCCTCCTCGGCCACGCGCGCCGCGCTCGGCGCCAGGTCGCCGCCGACGATCAGCTCCATCATCGCCTCGACGATCCGCTTGTGGCTCGACCGGCCGCGTTCGCGGCGGCCGTCGACCCGCGCGGACCCCGCCTTTGTCGCCGTCGATTTGCTCGCCGCCTTGGTCATGGCTTCTCCGCTGGCCCAGCTTGACGCCGGGGTCAATGCCCGCGTCGCGATCGGTCTTGCGCCGCAACGAATAAAATGACACATATAGTGTCATAAGTTTCGGCGCAATGGGGAGGCGGGATCGATGGCCGGGCAGGGGGCGACCATAGCGGGCATATGGGCTGCCGCGCTGCTGCTGTGGATCGCGTTCCTGCTTTTCTATGATGGCTTGCGCCGCCCGCTTCGCCGCGAGGAGATTGACGCCTTCCTCGCGACGCTGGGACCGCGCATGGCCGAAACGGGGAATGACGCGGCGCGGCTGCGCGCCTTTCTGGAGGCCGACGACGGGCGCGAGTTCGTGATGGTCAATCTGGTCGGCACGCGCGCCGGGCCGGTCACCGATCCGGACAGCGGTGAAACGCGCGAGGGCAGCGAATGGCTGTGGCGCTATTCCGACCCCTTCGTCCGCGGGCTGATCGCGCGCGGCGGGCATCCATTGTTCGTCGGGCGCAAGGTCGGGGGTTATATCGACGCCTGGAATGTCCCCGCCGATCCCGGCTGGTCGCTGGTCGGCACGATGCGATACCGCAGCCGGCGCGACCTGATCCGCATGGCCAGCGACCCGGCATTCCGCGCGGCGCATCCGGCCAAGCTGCTGGGAATCGCGACGACCTTTTCGTTCCCGACCCAGCGGCAGATCGCTTTTTACGCCAGCCCGCGGGTCACCATGGGGCTGTTGTTGGGGTTGCTCGCGGCATGGGCGCACATCGCCGTGCTGACGATAGGATAGGGTGGGGGTTGCCATGAAGAAAAGATGGATCGCATTGGGGGCTATCGCGGCGCTGGGTGTCGGCGGCTATTTCGCATTCGAGGCGAACAAATACCGCCTGCCCGGCATCCTGCAGGACTGGCGCGACCCGGTGCAGCCGAACCAGCCGGTCGCGTGGCAGCAGGGACCAGCGACGCCGCCCGCGGGCAAGCGCCCGCCCAACATCATCCTGATCGTCGCCGATGACCTTGGCTATAACGACATCAGCCTGAACGGCGGCGGCGTCGCGGGCGGGATCGTCAAGACGCCGAACATCGACGCCTTGGCGCGCGAGGGGGTGAATTTCACCACCGCCTATGCCGCCAACGCGACCTGCTCGCCCTCGCGCGCCGCGATGATGACCGGGCGCTATCCGACGCGCTTCGGGTTTGAATTTACTGCGGTACCCGTCCAGTTCGCCGAAAATATGGCGCATGGCGAAGGCGTCGGGCCGCTAAAGGCGATTTTTCATGGCGACCGGATCACCCCCGACATCCCCGACTATCCCGACATGGGGGTTCCCGCGACCGAGGTGACGATTGCCGAAGCGGTGAAGGCGGCGGGATACCACACGCTGCACATCGGCAAATGGCATCTGGGCGAGGCGCCCGCCTTGCGGCCGGAGGCGCAGGGTTTCGACGAAAGCCTGGCTGTGCTGGCGGGCGGCGCGATGTTCATGCGCGAGGATGATCCCGGCGTCGTCAATGCGAAACTGCCATGGGATCCGATCGACCGCTTCCTGTGGGCCAATCTGCGTCACGCGGTGACCTTCAACAGCAGCAAGCGTTTCTATCCGCGCGGTCATATGACCGACTATTTCGCCGAAGAGGCGATGAAGGCGATCGAGGCGAACCGGGGCCGCCCCTTCTTCATGTATCTCGCGTTCAATGCGCCCCACACCCCGCTTCAGGCGACGAAGGCCGATTATGACCGGTTGCCGCAGATCAAGGATCACAAGACGCGCGTCTATGGCGCAATGATCGCGCAGCTGGACCGGCGGATCGGCGACGTCATGGCAAAGCTGAAAGAGCAGGGGATCGACGACAATACGCTCGTCATCTTCACCAGCGACAATGGCGGCGCGTGGTACAATGGGATCGAGCGGCTGAACGCGCCTTTCCGCGGCTGGAAGGCGACCTTCTTCGAAGGCGGCATCCGCACGCCCTTGTTCATGCGCTGGCCGGGCGGCATCGCACCCGGAACACAGCGCGCCGACGTGACGGGCCATCTCGATATCTTCTCGACGATCGCGGCCGCGGCGGGCGCCGCGGTGCCGCGCGACCGGACGATCGACAGCGAGAATATCCTCGCGGGTCCGGCCAGCCGTGCCGCGATGTTCTGGCGGTCGGGCGACTATCGCGCGGTGCGCGCGGGCGACTGGAAATTGCAGGTGACGAAGCGCCCCGAAAAGGCGCGGCTCTATAATCTCGCCGCTGATCCGACCGAACAAAAGGATCTCGCGGCCAGCGATCCGCAGCGTGTCGCGGCGCTGCGCGCGCTGATCGAGGCGCAGAACAAGGGCATGGCGAAACCGATCTGGCCAGGGTTGATAGAAGGCCCGGTGCGCATCGACGTGCCGCTGAACGCGCCATGGCGCGACGGGCAGGACTATATCTACTGGGCCAACTGAACGGGCTGGCGCGGGCCAAATCGTGAAGGCCCGCGGCCGGACTGCAATCCGTCCGTATGGGCTATGCCGACCTTATGCGGTTCGTTTCAACCATGCTCATACTGCTGAAGCGCGGTCGCGCGGTCATAAGGCGTCAGCTCATCGATGCGGCGCTGTTCGACCTTCTCCAACCAATTGGGATCGGCAAGGAGAACGCGGCCGAGCGCGACGAGGTCGAATTCGCGGCGTTCGAACATCGCGACCAGATCCTCCAGGCGCCCGAGCATCGGCGAGGAAATCCCCTCGACAAAATCCTGCATCAGATCGCGGTCCATCCCGATCGATCCGACGGTGATCACAGGTTTGCCCGTGACTTCCTTGATCCACCCGCCCAGATTCTTGGGATCGCCTTCATATTCGGGTTCCCAGAAACGGCGCTGCGAAGCGTGGAAGATGTCGACCCCGGCGCGCGCCAGCGGGTCGAGCCAGCGATGCATCTCGTCGGGGTCGCGCGCGAGCTTCACGTCATAATCATAGGTCTTCCACTGCGACACGCGGAAAATGATCGCGAAATCGTCGCCAACCGCGGCGCGGCACGCCGCGATCACTTCGGCGGCGAAGGTCGCGCGGTCGGCGATGTCTGCGCCGCCAAAGCGATCGCTGCGCAGGTTGGTCTTGTCCCAGAAAAACTGGTCGAAAATATAGCCATGCGCGCCATGCAGCTCGATCGCATCGCAGCCAATCGCTTTGGCCGCGCGCGCCGACTCGGCGAAGGCGGCGATGGTGTCGGCAATATCACGGTCGGTCATCGCGCGGCCGCCGGGGACGTCGGGCCCGGCAAAGCCCGACGGACTCACCAGTTCGGCATGCGGTGCGTCGGGATAGTTGAAGTCGATGCAGCCGCCGACGTGCCACAATTGCGGGACAAACATGCCGCCCTCGGCGTGAACGGCATCGACTGCGGTCCGCCAACCGGCGAGCGGTTCGTCGCCCGCGAAAAGCGGCACGGTGTCCGCGGCCACCGTATGGTCGATGGCGACGCCCGTCCCTTCGGTAATGATCGTCCCGATCCCGGCAGCAGCACGGCGGCGGTAATATTCGGCCCCGTCGTCGGTCAGCACCCCGCCGGGGGCGAAATAGCGCGACATCGGCGCCATGCAGAAACGGTTCGGCGCCTTCAGCGACTTGCACGTGAAGGGGGCGTGGAGCGGGGCGAGCAGGGCGGCGAGATCGGCGAGCGGTGCGGTGGTCATCGGGCAAGCGTCCTCACGAAGTCTAGTATCGCCTCATTATAGGCGGAAGGGTTTTCCAGTTGCGGCGAGTGGCCGGTGTCCATCGTCAGCAGCGTGCCGTTCGCGGCGCAGTTTGCGGCAAAACCGGCGATCGCCGGATCGGCGATGCTGTCCTTGGCGCCGCCGATCGACAGCACGGGAAAGGCGAAGGATGCGAGCAGATCGCGTTGGTCGAGCGTTGCGAGCCCGGCCAGCGTTTCGCTGGCGCACGGGCCGGTGGCAAGGAAGCCGCGCTCGACCCAGCCGATCATCGCCTCGCTCGCGCCTTCGCCCGAGGCGCCCTCGGCGAGGGCGCGGAAAAATCCGGGGCGGTCGGCGGTGATCGCAGCGCCGATGCCGAGCACGTCTTCGGGCAGGCCGCCATGCGGAAATCCGTCACCCTGCACATAACGCGGCGATGCACCGCAGGTGAGGATCAGGCCCGCAACGCGATCGCCCAGTAGTTCGGCCGCGGCGACCGCGACGGCGCCGCCGAGTGACCAGCCGTTGAGGACGACGCGCGATGCGCCGCAGCGCTCGACGATCGCCGCAACGTCGCGGGCGATCGCATCGATCGACAAGTCGGTAAAATCGCGATCGGAGCGGCCGCAGCCGCGATGATCGACGACGATGGCGCCATGCCCGCCCGCCATCAACGCTTCGACCGCCGATGCCCAATAGTCCCCCGACATGCCCCAGCCGTGGATCAGCACGACTGGCAATTTGGTCGCGCGGTGATGCTCGTAATAGACGCGGCCGCCGCCGTCGGTGTCGAGATAGGCCATAAATGCTCCTATGCGGGGGGTGACAGCGTGACGCCGGGCAGCGGGTTGAAGTGATACATCTTCACCTTGCGGTGCGCGATCTTCCACACCCCCTCCCGCCGTTCAAATATGTCGAAATAGCTTGCGCTCACCGTTTGCGCCTGTTCGTCGGCGGTGGTGCCAATGCAATCGACGTCGCATACGCCGGTGGCGCGGTCGTCGCCGTCGAAGGTGATCACGAGGTTCGTCGTGAAGTGGCTCGACGCGAGCCAGGCGGGCCAGAGAATATCCTTGGTGACATGCGCGATGCCTTCGCTGCCTTCGAACTTGCCGAAGGGCGGCCCGATGTCCCACACCGCGTCGGGCCACCAGATCGCGCTGAAGCGGTCCCAATCATGCTTGTCGAAGCCATGGCAATAATCGCTGACCAGATCGTGCATCGCAAAGCGGCTTTCGATGCGGTCGAGACGCTGCGCGAGGTCGGTGGCTTCGGTCATATCGGGCTCCTTGCGCCGCGGCGCATCAGTCAAGGTAGGCGGCAAATTTCTCGCGCGCCGCGGCGAGCCGCGTCGGCACATGATAGCTGGGGAAGGGGCCGTCGAAAGGGACGACGTCGCGCAATATATCCTTGGCGACGCCGACCTTGTGGACCTCGGTCGGGCCATCGACGATCCCCATTTCGGGAACATATTGCCACATGTCCATCAGCGGGGTTTCGTTCGACATGCCGAGCGAGCCGTGGAGATGAAGCGCGCGATAGACGACATCCTTCAGCACCCCGGGCATCGCCGCCTTGATCGCGCTGATTTCGCGCCGCACCGGGCGCGTGTAGCTTTTGTCGCGGTCGAGCAGCCAGGCGGCGTAGAGTACGTGCAGCCGGAATTGCAGGATCTGCGTATAGCTGTCAGCGATCTTTTCCTGGACCATTTGCTTGTCGGCCAACCGTTCGCCCTTGGTGGTGCGGCTGACCACGCGTTCGGTCATATAGTCCATCGCCTTGTTGAGCATGCCGACGGTGCGCATCGCATGATGGATGCGGCCGCCGCCGAGGCGCGACTGCGCGACCTTGAACCCGTCGCCGACGGGGCCGAGGCGGCTGGCTTCGGGGACGCGGCAGTCGGTGAAGCGCAGATAGCCATGCACGCCGCTGCCGATCTCGTCCTTTGGACCGACCGCGGTGTTGCGCACGATCTCCAGACCGGGGGTGTCACGCGGAACGATCAGCATCGTCGAGCCCTGATGCACCGGAACCTCGGGGTCGGTGATGACCATGACGATCAGGAATTCGGCGATGCACGCGTGGCTCGCAAACCATTTCTCGCCGTCGATCACCCATTCGTCGCCGTCGAGGCGCGCCTGGCAGGTGAATTCGCCGGGATCGGCCCCGGCCTGCGGCTCGGTCATCGAATAGCAGGAGACGATCTCGCCATCGAGCAGCGGCTGAAGATATTTGGCTTTCTGCTCGGCGGTGCCGAAGCGGGCAAGAATTTCGGCATTGCCTGTGTCGGGTGCCTGCGTTCCGAACACCACCGGGGCAAACCTGCTTCGTCCGAGGATTTCGTTCATGAGGCCAAGTTTTACCTGGCCGAATCCTGCGCCGCCGAGTTCCGGGCCAAGATGACAGGCCCATAGGCCTCGCTCTTTGACGATTTGCTGGAGCGGACGCATGATCTTGCGCGCCTTGCCAGCCGGATCAAATGGGTCGGCTGGCCCGCGAAATACGAGGTCGAGCGGCTCGACTTCCTCGCGCACGAACGCAGCCATCCAGTCGAGTTGGACCTGAAATTCGGGGTCGGTCGAAAAGTCCCAGGCCATCAGCAGTTCGCCCCTTTGCGCGCCGTCATGCTCATTGTCCCGCGTACCAGGCGCCATCGACCCACAGCTCGGCGCCCGACACATATTTCGCCTCGTCCGACGCGAGGTAGAGGCTGGCATAGGCGATATCCATCGGGTCGCCGACGAGCCCCATCGGGATCGACGCCTTGATCGCGGCGTCCTGTTCGGGCGTGATGTCGCCCAGGATCGGGGTCTTGATCTGGCCGGGGAAGATCGTGTTGACCCGAATACCCTGCTTGGCGAATTCGAGCGCCCCCGCTTTCCCCATCACGCGCACCGCGGCCTTGGAGGCGTGGTAGGAAATCGCGTTCGGGCTGCCGATCAGGCCGTAAAGCGAGCTGATATTGACGATCGCCGCATTGCCCGACGCAAGCAGCGCTGGCGCGGCGGCTTTCATGCCCAGAAAGACCGCGGTCTGGTTGATCGCGATCATGCGGTCCCAGCCTTGCTGTGTTTCGTCGACGATCCCGCCGGGGTGAAAGATGCCGGCGTTGTTGACCAAGGTCGTCAGCTTGCCGAACCGCGCAACGGCATCGGCAACGGCTTTGCCCCAATTGTCGGCATCGCTCACGTCCAGATGGATGAAGGCCGCCGTGCCGCCTTCGCTTTCGATCGCGGCGACGACCGCATGCCCCTTTTCTGCTTGCACGTCGCCGATCAACACCGAAGCGCCTTCGCGCGCATAAAGGATCGCTTGCGCTTCGCCCAGGCCGCTCGCGCCGCCCGAGATCAACGCCGACTTACCGCTCAGCCGGCCTGCCATTCCACACTCTCCCAACTCGTCATTATCGTTGCGAATCTTGTTACACACTTACTAGATGAGAACAAGCAACAATATTTACTCATGAGCTGGATGATATAATTGCATTTATAAAACAGATATATAAACCTCTCTTATCTGATCGGGAAACGCGTTGAGATAAAATTTGCTTGTCGAAAGCAAGCAACTGCGTCAATCTGCTCCTCGGAGCGTGACTCGCGAATTTCGCACACCGCATTCGCGAGAAAATCATACGCCCGTCGATGGGAGAGAAATGATCATGACTGATCGCGTCAAAACCGCGAGCCTGCTCGCTACCGCTGCAATGATAATCTGTCCGGCATCGGCCGCGAGCGCTCAGGACGCGAGCGGCGAAGCGTCAGCGGCATCGTCCGGCGGGCTTGAAGAAATCGTCGTCACCGCGCGCAAGCGTGAAGAAAGCATGCAGGACGTGCCTGCTTCGATCAGCGCGCTGTCGGCCGGCGAACTCGATCGGCGGTTCGATTCCGACGTGCGCGATTTTGCCGACTCGTCGCCAAATATTGTGATCGACGATACCCAGCAGGGGCCGGGCGGCGTTGCCGCGGTCTATATTCGCGGTATCGGCGTCGCCGACGTCGAAAAATCGGTCGACCCCGCGGTCGGCGTGGTGTTCGACGATGTCTACATCGGGCAAAGCTCGGGCAGCCTCCTGAAGGCGATCGATATCGACCGGGTCGAGGTGCTCCGCGGACCGCAGGGAACGCTGTTTGGCCGCAATGCCACCGGCGGCGTCATCAACCTTGCACGCTCGCGCCCGACCTACGACCTCACTGGCAAGGCGCGCTTGACCTATGGCCGGTTCGACACCTGGAAGATTGAGGGGGTGGCCAGCACCGGATTGTCCGAGAATGTCGCGGTCAAGGTGAGCGGCGCTTATGAAAAGTCCGACGGCTATATCTTCAACCGCGTCCAGGACCAGCCGGGCCAGCGGTCGAAATTCTATGCGCTGTCCGCCGCGCTGCTTTTTGAACCGACCGACAATCTCGACATCCAGCTGAGCTATGACCATCAAAAGACCAAGCAGGACCCGCCGCAGCTGCTGGCGGTGAATCGGCCGACCGATCTGTTCTGCGTCGCGTACGCCCAATGCTCGCCTTCGCCCGGCGTGCCGACGTCGGGCGACCGCTATGTCAGCGTCTCCGACGGACGACTGGAGCGCAATGCGACGTTCAAGCTTGATATGGCGATCGCCAAGGCGACCTATGATGTCGGTTCCGACATGCAGGTCGACTATATCCTCGGCTGGCTGAAAACCGACGAAGAAATCAACCAGGATTTCGACGCTGGACCGCAGACGCTGTACCACACCGACCGCCCGGCGCGCTGGCGCCAGACGACCAACGAGCTGCGCCTGACCAAGGGCGGGTCGGGGCCGCTGACCTTCGTGCTTGGCGCCTATCTCTGGGATTCGCGCTATACGATCAATCTGAAGAACTACATCGGCTTTGCCGGTGCCCCGCTGTTGACCAGCGCGCAGGACGTGACGCAGACGAACAAGTCGTGGGCGATCTATGGCGAAGCGGATTATGAGATATTCGACAAACTGACGCTGACCGTCGGCGCGCGATACACGAAAGACAAAAAGTCCAGCATCGTCAACGACCTGCCGGTCTTTATCTATGGCACCACGGTCGAGGCGAACCCCATCGCAACCGTTCCGGGCGCGATCGTCATGGCCGCGCCGGTCAAGGAAAGCTGGAAGAAATTCACCCCGCGCGTTTCGCTGCGTTACGAGCTTTCCGATGAAGCCATGGTCTATGCCCTATGGTCGCGCGGCTATCGCGGTGGCGGATTCAACGGGCGTCCGGCGACCATCGGCGCGGCGACGATTCCCTATGATCCCGAAACGCTCGACAATTATGAGGCGGGCTTCAAGACCGAATTCGCGGGCGGGCGCGTGCGCCTGAACGGTGCGGCGTTCCTGATGAAATACAAGGATATGCAGCAGGATCTCGACGTCCCTGCGCCGGGAACCTCAACGGGGCGCGAGAACCGCACGATCAATGCGTCTTCGGCCGAATTTAAGGGCGTTGAGCTCGATCTGACCGCGCGCCTGTTCGACGGCTTCACGCTCAGCGGCAACCTTGGCTATCTCGACGCCAAATATAAGGATTTCTTTGGGGACATCTACAGCACCGGCACGCCGGTCGATGCCTCGTTCCTGAAGATCCGCCGCGCGCCGAAATGGACGTGGAGCCTGGGCGGCATCTATGAGGCCGACATCGGCAGCAATGCATCGGCGTGGATTGCCGGCGACGTCCATTATATCGGCGGGCACGAGATCACCTTCCTCAACAACCCGAACCTGCGCAACAATGGGCAGTATCTCGTCGACGCCTCGATCAACGCGCGGTTCAACCAGACCACGGTCAGCCTGTTCGGCAAGAATCTGGCCAATGAAAAGGGCTGGACGATCGGTTACGACGTGCAGGGGGTGTGGAGCTACGCCGCGCCGCGCCCGCGGCGGACGTGGGGCGTTGCCGTGACCCAGGCCTTCTGAGTAGCGCTGGAGATGACGACATCGTCGAAGCCTGAACCACGCCGATGGGTGGTCACCGGCGCATCGCGAGGGCTGGGCCTCGCGATCGCCCGGCTGGCCGCCAGCAAGGGTGATCGCGTCGCCCTGATCGCGCGCGGCGCGGATATCGACGCGCAGGCGAAAGCGGTCGGTGGCGAGGCCATCGGCCTGGTCGCCGACGTGACCGATCCGGCGTCGGTCGTAGCCGCCTGCGCGCAGATTGCCGAGCGTTGGGGCGGCATCGATGTCCTGATCAACAACGCCGGCCTCCATCGCGGCGGGCTGCTTGCATCGCTGTCGCAGAGCGATTGGCAATCGGTGCTCGATACCAACCTGTCCGGCCCGCTCAACTTTGTGCGCGCCGCCCTGCCGCACATGGGCGAGGGCGGGTCGATCGTGAATATCGGGGCTGTCGTCGGGCTGCGCGGTTTTGCCGGCGACGCGGCCTATGGCGCGTCAAAGGCCGGGTTGGCCGGGTTGACACAGGTGCTGGCGGTCGAGCTGGCGCGGAGCGGTATCCGGGTCAATTATGTCATTCCGGGGCTGACCGCGACCGAAATGACCGCGGGCATATCGGCGCGCGCCAAAGCCAAGCTTGTCGCGAGTATTCCGCTTGGCCGCGAAGGCACTGCGGAGGAGCTGGCCGATGTCGTCTGGTGGGTGGCGGGGTCACCCTATATGACCGGCTCGATCATCTCGAACGACGGCGGGCTGCTGTGCAGATTGTGAGCGATCCGGCCGAGCGGTTTGCCCGTTGGCTGGAAGACGAAGCGGGCATTGCGGGGGCGCGGATCGTCCGCCCACTGACCGGCGGCAATGCCAATGTCACGAGCCTGGTCGAAACCGCGGACGGCCCGATGGTGCTCCGCCATCCCCCCGCGGATACGGTGTCCGACTTAGCCAGTGCAGGCATTGCGCGCGAATTTCGGTTCATATCGGCGATCGCGGGCAAGGCGCCGGTGGCCGAACCGATCCTGTTCTGCGACGATCTTGCGGTGCTCGGCGCGCCCTTTTCGCTGACCCGTTTTGTCCGCGGGGTGGCGATTACGGACACGCTACCGTCCGTTTATTCGAACAGCGTCGATACGCTCGATGCGGTCGGCCACGCGCTGATCGACGCGCTCGCCAGCGTTCACGCGATCGCGCCGGTCCCCGCTGAGCTGGGCGATGTCGACAAGGCGCGGACGTTTGTACCGCGCCAGATCGAGCGATGGCGCGCGGTGCGCGCTGCCCATGCGGTCCGCGATCTGCCGCTAATCGAACAGCTCGGCGCGTGGCTCGCGGCCAACGCGCCCGAGCCGGAGGCGGTGCGGATCGTGCATTGCGACTATCATCTCGACAATGTTCTGATGGACCCCGAAGTGCCAGAGGTCCGGGCGATCCTCGATTGGGAAATGGCGACGCTGGCCGATCCGATGGTCGACGTCGGGCTGGTCACCGCGATGTGGAATCGCGACGAAAGCCTGCCGCTAGGGTTCGCCTTTGTTCAGCGCGTGTCGAACGTCGCCGGGGTGGTCGATGGCAACGGATTGGCACAGCGCTGGGCGCGCGCGACCGGACTGTCGATCGATCATCTCGGATATTTTCAGGCTTTCGCGCTGTGGCGCCTCGCCGCGATCGTCGAGGGCGCCTATGTGCTGTTGCGCGAAGGGCAGGTCGACGGGGCATATGAGCGCGGGCTGGAACATGATGTGCCAGCGTTGCTCGATGCAGCGTGGCGGATCGCGGCGGGCGAGGGGATGGCGTGATGGACGCGACGATGATGCACGAGCCGCTGGGGACTGCGGCGATCGTCGCGCACGGCGAACATATCCACGCAACGAGCCGCATCGGCCTGTTCGACGGTGAGCAGGTGACGTGGCGCAGCTATGCCGAGACAGCCGAGCGCGCGCGCCGTCTTGCCGCGGCGTTGCAGGCTGCGGGCGTCGAAGCGAACACCCGGGTTGCGACGCTCAGCTGGAATGATTTTGCCCATTTCGAGGCCTATCTGGCGGTGCCAGCGATGGGCGCGGTGCTCCACACGCTCAATCTGCGTCTGCATCCCGATCAGCTGCGCTACATCATGGCGGACGCCGAAGACGGCGTACTGATCGCCGATGCTACGCTGCTCGCGGGGCTGCTGCCGCAGGTCAACTCGCTGACCGACCTGCGCCACATCATCGTGACGGGCGACACCGAGCAGCTCGCCGCGCTCGAGAAGCCCTGGACGTCCTACGAAGCGTTTATCGCGGGCCACGCGCCGATCGCGCAATTTCCGGACGTGGACGAGACCGCCGCCGCGGCCATATGCTATACCTCGGGGACGACCGGCGATCCCAAAGGCGTCGTCTATTCGCACCGCACAATATTCCTGCACAGCCTCGCGTCGATGGCCGCCAATGCCTTTGCGCTCAGCGACCGCGATACCATCCTGCTGCTGCCCCCGATGTTCCATGCCAATGCGTGGGGGCTGCCCTATTCGGGCTGGCTCGCGGGCGCAGATTTCGTGCTGCCGGGGCCGCATTTGCAGCCCGAGGCGATTCGCCGGATGATCCGCGCCACCGCGCCGACCTTTACCGCGACGGTCCCGACCATCCTCAACGACCTGCTGCGCGCCGATGCCGCTGACCCGGTGGATATGACCAGCTTCCGCGTCATCGTGGCGGGCGGATCGGCGGTTTCGGAAGGGCTGATCGCCGATGTCGAGCGCTGCTGGAATATCCCGCTGATCCAGGGCTGGGGCATGACCGAAACCAGCCCGCTGTGCGTCCTGTCGCATCCCCCCGCCGACGTTCCGCCCGAAGAGGCGCGCCGGTTGCGCGCGAAAAGCGGGCGCCCCGTTGCCGGGGTCCGGGTGCGGCTGGTCGACGATCAGGGCAAGCCGGTGGCCGAGGACGGCAAGAGCGTCGGCCGCCTGCAACTGCGCGGGGCGTGGATCGCCCGCGGCTATCACCGCGGCGCCGGATCGGGAGTGCTGACCGACGATGGTTGGCTCGACACCGGCGATGCCGGGACGATCGACGCGCGCGGCTATGTCCAGGTCACAGACCGGCTGAAGGATCTGATCAAATCGGGCGGCGAATGGATCCCTTCGGCCGAGCTGGAGAACCATGTCGCCAGCCTGCCCGGCGTTGATCTGGCGGCGGTGATCGGGGTTGCCGATCCGCGCTGGGAAGAGCGACCGCTGGCGATCGTCACCACGCCCGACGGCATTCCCCCTGATTTCGTGCGCCTGCGATCGGCATTGCAGGGCCGGGTCGCGCGCTTCTGGATACCCGAATATTGGGTGCATATGGGCACGCTGCCATTGACCAGCGTCGGCAAGATTGACAAGCAGGCGCTGCGCGCGGCCGTCGCGACGGGCAAAACGGCTTTTGAAAGGATTGATGAATCTTCATGAACGCGCCGTCGTCGATGAAAGGCAAGGCCTCGCTGCGTGAGGTGACGGAGGTCCATCCCACGCCCGCCAAGGTGCGCGCCAAGCCGCGGGCCAGTCGCCGCACGCAGGCCGAACGCACGGCGCTGTCGGACGCGCGGATGTTCGACGCGGCGATGCAGTTGATCGTCGAACAGGGGACGCACGCGACCACGCTCAAGGAAGTGGGCGAGCGGGCGGGTTATTCGCGCGGACTGGCGTCGAGCCGTTTCGGATCGAAGGACGCGTTGTTCGGTCAGCTGGTGTTGCACTTCAACACCAGCTGGACGCGCGAACTGGCGAACAAGGTCGGCACCCGCGGCGGCGCGCAGGCCTGCCTTGCCGCCTTGCGCGCGGTCGAGGGATTTCTGTCGAGCCATTCGGGTTACATGCAGGCGATGTATATCCTGTGGTTTGAATCGATCAGCTCGCACAATGACGTGCGCGATCATCTTGCCGCCTATCACGAAATCTATCGCAGCGACGTCGCCCATTGGGTTGAGGAAGGCATCGCCAGCGGCGAGATCGACGCGTCGGTCGATGCCGAATGCTATGCTTTCGGCTTTTGCAGCTTCATCTTCGGCACGATCTATCAATGGCTTGTCGCACCCGGCAGCGTCGACCTGCCGAAACAGTTCGAAGCCTTTCGCCGCTCGACCGCGAAAGCCTTTGGAACCACGTACTGAGTCTCTCGGTCAAGTCCTAATAAGTCCTGTAAAACCAATGATATGGAGGCGAGTTTTTGCGCTTGATTTTCTATTTGCTAGACGCTAGCAAATAAATTGCGAGATGCCGATAATGGCACTGACATGTGGGAGAGTTGGCTTGGCATGGTTTGTCGATCCGCAGCGATTGTGCAGCATAGGGGACCATTTGGTCGCGATGCCGCTGCGGATGCGCGTCGCCCGGCACCGCCCTCCATCGCGCATCAATGATACGGAAAGCGGATGACGCGCGCGGATCGCGTTGACGGCGGTTTGATGCGCCCGGTGCTCGACGGCGTTCGCGTGATCGAACTGGCAGGGATCGGTCCCGCGCCTTTTTGCGGCATGATGCTCGCCGACCACGGCGCCGAGGTGATCCGCATCGACCGGCCCGGGGGCAGCGACCCGCTGGCGCAGGATCAGCGGCGCGATGTCCTGCTGCGCTCGCGGCGGTCGATCACGCTCGACCTGAAGCAGCCGGAGGCCGTCGAGATCGTTGGCAGGCTTGTCGAAACCGCCGATGGCCTCATCGAAGGGTTTCGGCCGGGGGTGGCTGAGCGGCTGGGACTGGGGCCTGACAAATTGCTGCTACGCAACCCGGCACTGGTGTACGGGCGGATGACGGGTTGGGGGCAGCATGGCCCCTTGTCCGACAAGGCGGGCCACGACATCAATTATATCTCGCTCAACGGCTGCCTCGGCGCGCTGGGGTCAGAGGGTGAACCGCCACCGCCGCCGCTGAACCTGATCGGCGATTATGGTGGCGGCGGCATGATGCTGGCGTTCGGGTTCGTCGCGGCGTTGCTCGCGGCGCGCCAGACCGGCGAGGGGCGCGTGATCGATTGCAGCATGGCCGAAGGATCGGCCGCGTTGATGGCGGGCATGTGGTCGCTCACCCACAACGGAATGTGGGATAAGGGCCGCGGCCAGAATCTGCTCGATGGCGGGGCACCGTTCTACGCCTGCTACGCCTGCTCGGATGGCGGCTTTATCGCGATCGGCGCGATTGAGGCGCAATTTTATGTGCGGCTGATTGATGCGCTGGGTTTGTCCAGCGATCCCCTGTTCGCCGCCCAGCACGACCAATCGAAATGGCCCGCGATGAAGGCGCGGCTTGCCGCCATTTTTGGGTCGGCGTCGCGGGCGAGCTGGACCGAGCGATTGCAGCACCGCGATTGTTGCTACACCGAGGTGCTGACGATGGCCGAAGCGCCGTCGCACGCGCACAACCGCGCTCGCGGCAGCTATCTGGAGGTCGGGGGTCTGACGCAACCGCATCCGGCACCGCGCTTCATCGGCACCCAGATTGTGGCGCCCCAGATGTGGCAGCGTGATTCCGCCCGCGCGGAAATTCTTGCCGAGATCGGCGTGGCAGACCCCGATCGGATCGCGGCAGCATAAGGCTTTGAGTAAGAATGACGGGCGCTGACCAAGGCGCCGTTGGATATTGGAGAGAGCAATGACGACAATCGCCGATACAAGCGTGGCCCCCGAGCGTCGCGAAGGTCAGCCTGCCGTAGATTATGACGCGATCGTCATCGGCGCCGGCTTTGCCGGGCTGGCGCTGATCCATTATCTGCGCGAGGCTGGGGTCAGCGTCCGCGTGTTCGATCGCGCTTCGGACATCGGCGGCACCTGGACGTGGAACCGCTATCCAGGCGCGGCGACTGACAGCGAAAGCTATTACTACTGCCTGACCTTCTCGCCCGAGTTGTTGCAGCAATGGTCGTGGTCCAAACGCTATCCCGGCCGCGAGGAAACCCAGAATTATATGCGGTTCGTCGCGGACAAATGCGACATGTGGCCGCACATCCAGTTCAACACCGAAATCGTCGAGGCGGAGTATCTGGAATCGCGCGGTTGCTGGCAGGTCAAGACCGGCGACGGCGACGTCTATAGCTGCAAATATTTCATCAGCGGCATGGGGATGATTTCGGAACCGATGATCCCCAAGATTCCGGGTATGGACCGCTTCAAGGGACCGATCTTCCATTCGTTGCGCTGGCCGCACGAAGGGCTGGATTATGCGGGCAAGAAGGTCGGCATCATCGGCGCCGGGGCTACCACCGTTCAGATGCTGCCCGTCGTCGCCGAAACCGCCGGCAGCGTGACCGTATTCCAGCGCACGCCAAATTATGTCCTGCCCGCGATGCAGAAAGACATGACTCCCGAGTGGGAGAAAGAGATCAAGGACAATTATCCGGCGATCGTGGCCAAGTGCCGCAATCACGTCTTTGGCATGGCGTTCGACAGCCCGGTCGGGCGCAACGTGATGGACACCCCGCCCGAGGAACGCCAGCGGATTTTTGAGGAGAATTGGACCGGCAGTTTCCGCTGGGTTTTCGAAACCTTCGACGATTTGCTCGCCAGTCCCGAAGCCAACCGCATCGCGGGCGATTTCATCGCCGCCAAGATGCGCGAGCGCGTCAAGGATCCCGCGCTGGCCGACCTCCTCACCCCCAGCTTCGACGATTATCCGCTGTTCGCCAAGCGTCCGCCGCTCGACCACGGCTATTTCGAAGCCTTCAATCGCGACAATGTGCATCTGGTCGACATCAAGAAGCGCGAGCCGCTGGTCGAGATCACCGAGACGGGGGTGCGCACCACACTCAACGATTATGAATTCGACATCATCGTGCTGGCGACGGGCTTCAAGGCCTACACCGGGGCGCTCGAAGCCTTTCCGATCCGCGGTAAGGGCGGTCAGACGCTGCGCGAAAAATGGCAGGTCCAATCGTCGTCGATCATGGGCGTCTGCGTCGCCGGATTCCCCAACATGTTCATCGTTACCGGTCCGCAGGCGCCGTTCGCCAACCTGCCGACGTCGATCGAGCAAAATGCGATCTGGATATCGCGCTGTATCGCGAAGATGGAACGCGAGGGGCTCGATCTGTTCGAACCGCGCGACGAGGCCGAGCGCGAATGGACCGCCGCGACCGCCGATATTCACGGCCAGACGTTGATGGCCGAAGGCGACAAGGTCAATTCGTGGATGATGGGCGCCAACCGCGACGACAAGGGTGCGCGCGTGCTGATCTATTTCGGTGGCGCCAACCTCTATTATGACGCGCTCGACCAATCGGCGGCGGAAGATTTTCCGGAGCTCGAGTTCAAAAAGCGCGCTTAGGGCTGTTGTTCCCTCATGTACGGTTCTGATCAAAAGTTCGGCCCGTCAGGGGAAGCTGTCGGCAGCGATCGATGACATCGACCCATCAACGCTCCGCACGACGTCCGGCGCCTTCCGGGTTTCGAGGGCAAATTTTGCCGGCGTGGCGTCTGATGGACCCAAGGCTGCATTTTGCGGCGGCAGGCGTCACCGTGTGGCGGCATCGGCTCGCCTGTTCGGCAGCGCCGAGCTATCTTCGATCGACGGATAGTTCGGTCGCTGACGCCCGGCCCTGCCATCTCGAGATCAGCATCTGCAACGATCGGCTGACTGCAACTCACCTGATTCCATGGCGATACGCATTTAACGCCAAGACACTTCGGGCGGCACCCCGGCGCCGCGGCCCAACCTCTCCGTCGATCGCCTCGGACAGGACAATGAAGCCTGGAGATGGGCGCAGGAACCTGCCGATCCCCGGTGGGTTCCAGAAAACGTCTTTTTCCCAACTGCTTAGGACTATATGGTGCGGCGCGCAGTCCGGACAGCTTCGGTCTCGCTTGGATTTCCCTGATAAGTAGCGGTTTACAGGGAAATCTTGCGATTCAGGCGAGTTTTGCGAGATTGTAGCCGGGTGAGATACGCAGATTTCTGCGCTTCTCGAGCGGAATTCCCTACAGCCGAAAACAGGGAATTGGTCGACCCGAAACAGGGAAGCACTCTGGAATAACAGTGAATGTTTTCAGCGGAGCAGGGAAGGGCGCTTCCGCTGCTTCCCGGAGGTGCGCTCGCTGGAGAATATCCAACGTCTAGTGCGTCAACCTAGCGCACCGTTTTGTTACCAAAAAGCAACTGGACAAGTGCGCCTACGGTATCGACGCGCTGGAACTTCGACTTGCGAATGACACGGTGGTCCGACCGCTCGCTCTTCTGGCCCAAGGCATTAGCCTTCGAATGCCTGGCAACAATATCACCGATATCCGGTAACCTCGCTCCCGGAACCCCTCCGAACCACCGGAACGGGCCCAGCTTGAGCGTGTGCGGGTCGTAATCGAACCACACCACGCAACCCGATGGTTTGGCTGCCAGCCTGGTATTCACCGTCACATGTTGCTTCTTGCCGCCGGCAACCATCGATTTGAGCTGAATGTGCCGCACCGTGCCTCTGGCCTCGATCACGAGGTCATATCCGTGCGCATCAACTTCCGAACGCAGCAGTTCTATATCCCGACAGCCTTCGATCCACAGGGAGGTCGCCAGCTCGGCGACGAACCGGTGCTCGAGAACCTTCTCGAGGCCTGAAGAATCCAGATAAGAGGCGCGCTCGTCCAGCATCGCCGCCAGATTGCTTCCCAGTGCCCGGAAGTCGAGCAAATTGTGACTCATTGTCCGTGGACCGATAGGCATAAATTCTGGCGTGTCGCGTGCATGGATGTGCGGCAGCTCTTTGGCACGAATGTGCGCCGGCTTCGGCTGGAGAAGGGATTGTCGCAGGAAGAATTCGGGTTCGTTGCGGGGATCGACCGGACCTACGTGTCGGGCGTCGAGCGCGGCCTGAGGAATCCGACCATTGTTCTTGCGGAGAAATTCGCCCAAGGCCTCGGCGTGGAGGTGGACGAGCTGCTCCGGCGACCGGCCAAAGGCGCATGACTGACGAGAGCAGTCCCTTCTACTCGTATGATCGATCCAGCGTCGGCTGGCTGTATCCGCGAAAGGAGCGCGGCCTCGACATCCTGAACGAGGATCTTGCACGTATTGTGGAAGCCAATGTCGACCTGGTTCCGGATCCGCTGCTTCGCGAACTCATTGTCGAGGGGCTGAGGGGCCAACTGCACGCGAAGCGAGGCCGTAAGCGGCTACCATCTCGCGTCGCGCGCGATCTTTACATTGTCTCGCTGTACGATGACTTGCTCCCGCGGCTTCAGGCCCGGGCAGGGAAACGCAGCGCTGCTGGTGAAAAGAAGTGGGCGGTGAACCTCGCACCTGCGGAGAAGGCCTATGCCGTCATCGGCAGGTATATGGGGATGGTGCCAGAGCGCGTTCGCAACATCGTCTCACAAATAAAGGGCCAGTAATCCCGTGAGTGTTTTCGCCAAGGGCGGGTGACATGTGAGCCTTTCCATCAACCAGTGGAAAGCTCTTTGACATGAAGAATATCACGATAGTCGAGCCGGAAAGGCTCGAATCCATGGCGGTTGCCGATCTCAGGCCGCATGATCGCAATCCGCGCACCCACTCGAAGAAACAGGTCGAGCAGATCGCGGAGAGCATCAGGCGCTTCGGCTTCACCAACCCGGTTCTGGTCGACAGGGACGGACAGGTGATCGCGGGCCACGGCCGGATCGAGGCAGCAAAGCTGCTCGGTATGGCGACCGTGCCCGTGTTGCGCCTCGAACACATGACGGAGGCCGAGAAGCGGGCCTATGTTATTGCCGACAACCGGCTCGCCGAGCTGGCCGGCTGGGACAACGACCTGCTCGCGCTGGAACTGTCCGCAGTCGCCGAACTCGACGGCGACTTCGACCTTGCGCTCACGGGGTTCGATGTTGCCGAGATCGAGGCTCTGCTCAACAGTCTCGAAAGCGGCGAGCAACAGGAAGAAGAGCCTGTTCAGATCGACGAACAGGCTCCTGTCGTCAGTCGTGTCGGCGACATGTGGCAGCTCGGCGATCATGCGCTGATCTGTGGAGATGCGACTGACCCTGAAGTCTATCGCCGTCTCCTTGATCAGGAGAAGGCGCAGATGGTCTTCACCGACCCGCCGTACAATGTGCCGGTAAACGGACACATCTGCGGTCTGGGCAAGGTGCAACACGACGAGTTCGTGATGGCATCGGGGGAAATGACCGAGGAACAGTTCACGACGTTTCTCCGCACTGTCACTTCGAACCTTGCGGCCTTCAGCGACGACGGTTCGATCCACTATGTCTGCATGGACTGGCGGCACATGGGCGAACTCCTGGCCGCCGGCCGCTCCGCCTACTCGGAGTTCAAGAACCTCGTAGTCTGGAACAAGGACAATGGCGGAATGGGCGCTTTCTATCGCTCGAAGCACGAACTCGTGTTCGTCTTCAAGAGCGGTAGCGCGCCCCACATCAACAACTTCGGGCTCGGCCAGCATGGCCGGTACCGGACCAACGTGTGGGACTATGCGGGCGTCAATTCACTGAAGGCCGACCGCGACGAGGAACTCGCGATGCATCCCACGGTGAAGCCCGTGGCGATGGTTGCGGATGCAATAAGGGACTGTTCGCGCCGTGGCGGAATTGTCCTCGATGCCTTTTCTGGTTCTGGGACGACGATCATTGCCGCGGAGCAGACAGGCCGGCGGGCTCGCGCGATTGAACTCGATCCGCGGTATGTAGATGTCGCGATCCGGCGTTGGCAGCAGCTTACCGGTGGTTCGGCGAAGTTGGTGGGAACGGACAGCAGCTTCGATGAATTGGCCGGCATGGTTGCCGAGTTGGAAATGTGATGAATGAGCGGCGCCGATGTTCGGCGCCGCTCATCCTTTTTGTCCGGCAATTGATGTGAGTGCATCGCGCCGCTGGCTCCTGCATCGCGGGATTTCACCGGCAGGAGTTATCCATGGACGACGAGGAAGAGACGGTAGGCTACGGAAAGCCGCCGAAAAAGCACCGCTTTAAGAAGGGCCAATCCGGAAATCCGGCCGGGCGTCCACCCAAGCCGAAATTGGCCAACGACTTGCGATCGATGCTCGACAGGATCGGCAACGAAGAAGTCGATATCAACGGCCGGTCATTCACCCTGCAGGAAGTCGAATTGATGGCCTTGCAGCGGAAGGCCGCAAAGGGAGACGTAGCCGCGAGCCGGCATCTCGCCAAGCTCCGCGCCGATGCGGGTGTTGGCAAGCCTGAGACTCTCAGTGGCGTCTTGGTCGTGCCCGGCAAGATGCCGTTGGAGCAATGGAGTGCGGCTGCTGCAATTCAGCAGTCGAAGTATCGCGTCAAGAATGTTGATGACGAGTTGGGATGAGGTGAGGCTGGAAGTGGGCTTCCTACGTCGTGAGCGTAGTTTGATTTTGCCTGACGAGAACCACTTCAAAATGCCCCGTACCAGCTTCGAACTCCGTGATCTGCCAATATGTGTTGGCGCGCCCATCCTTCGCCACCCACGGTTGCGCCGTGCCATAGCCCTCACCGGGGTCGCCGCTTACTATGACGACATCAACGCGGCCTCCGAACTCCTCCAGTGCCCTGCGAAGATGGCGGATGCGTTTGGTATTGCCAGACTTGGTGCCCCAATTCTCGATCGGATCGGCGTGGACCGAGGTGTTTACCCACATAAGGCCGTCACGCGTCCCCATCTCCTTCTTCCAGAGAGAGATGCAGATGCCATCTTTCTTTTCGGCGCTCCAATCCTGGCGTGGTGCTTCAACGTCGTATCCCAGGTGCTCGAACGCCTCGACAAATTGCATTTCTGATCTCCCATGCCGATTCCTTCTTAGCATCTGATCCCATGATGGCTGACTGCCCGGTTTTCAGCCAGCTGGCCAGCTCGTCTGCCATTTTCTCGACCGAGCTCTTGATGTCGCATTCCCAGACGATCGCAATACGCCAATTTGCGGCTAGCAGAACAGCCTCGTACTTTCTGTCGCGCGCTACGTTTGCCTGAAATTTTTCAGCCCAGAAATCAGGCCTCGTCGCGGGAGTGGTCGCAAACCGACAACCTTCGTGGCGATGCCAGAAGCACCCGTGAACGAAAACGACTGCTCCGTATCGGGGAAAGACGAGGTCGGGGCTGCCGGGGAGGCGCTTGTCATGCAGCCGGAAGCGAAAGCCTCGCGCGTGCATGGCCTTGCGCAGCAGGAGCTCAGGCTTCGTATCCTTGCCGCGGATATTGGCCATCATCCTCGATCTGGTGGCAGAGTCGACAATGTCGACCAATCCGTATTCTCCCTGGCGTGTTCGGCACGTCCTGGTATGAGGACGTCGCGAAGGGAAATTTCGTCACGATGAGCCGTATCTTCAAGACCGTGGATCTGTTTGCCGGGCCAGGAGGCCTTGCGGAAGGCTTTTCGTCGATCAGAAGGGAAGGGCGGCCCGTTTTCGACATCGCCCTTTCGGTCGAAAAGGAGCCCTCGGCATTTCGGACCCTGCGGCTTCGTGCCTTCACACGGCAGTTTCGCGAGATTCCCGACACATATTATCGCTACATTGCCGGCGAGATTTCGCGCGACGCACTCATCGCGGAGCATCAGGCCGAATGGAAAGCCGCGGAAGAGGAAACGGAGCTTCTCGAGCTCGGCAACGACGAAGCGAAGGCCGTAATCGACCAGCGACTGGATGCCATCCGTGCCGATGACAACGATACGGTCTTGATCGGGGGGCCTCCTTGCCAAGCCTACTCGCTCGTTGGTCGAGCGAGGAACCGGGGGAACAGTGCCTATGATCCGGCCGCCGATCATCGGCACTTCCTCTACCGCGAATATATCCGGATTCTCGATCGCCTTCGGCCGGCTGCTTTCGTCATGGAGAACGTCAAGGGCATCCTGTCATCGAAGGTGGAAGGCGAGGGCATCTTCGAGCGGGTGCTCGCCGATCTCCGCAACTCGGGAGTTGCGCCCGATGGATATACGCTTCTGCCACTGGTCAGCGACGGCAAGGGTAGGCACGGGGAGCATATCATTCGCAGTGAACTCTATGGCATTCCGCAGCGCCGACACCGCGTCATCCTCGTCGGCATTCGCTCGGACAGACTGACTGCTCGATCGATCCTAACGAACCATTGGCTTTCGGCTGATGCCACCACGCGAAGTGTCGCGGACGTGCTTGGAGACATGCCGAAGCTGCGCAGCGGGCTCAGCCGACAGGCCGATTCCGAAAGCGCCTGGCGTGCGGCTGCCGTCGATGCCTTCGAGATGGCCGCTCGCGCGTGTAGAGCGGATGGTCCGGACGAACTAGCAGACGTAGCGGCTACACTTGAAGCCCATCGTGCCACACTGGCTGCGGCCAAGGAGAAACTGCCCCGCAGCGATCGCCGCGTCACGGCAGTTCGTGACAACTGGCTGAGCGACTGGCTGATCGATGACCGTCTCCGTGCGCTGCCCAATCACGAGACGCGGGGTCACATGATCACCGATCTGTCGCGATATGCCTTCGCTGCCACCTTCGCCGAACGTCGCGGTCGCTCACCCAAGGCAAGTGAATATCCCCGCGCGCTCGCGCCTGAACACAAGAACTGGGAAAGCGGAAAGTTTGCGGACAGGTTCCGGGTTCAGATCTGGAACGAGCCGTCAACGACGATCACTAGCCATATCTCGAAGGATGGGCATTATTTCATCCATCCAGACCCGCTGCAGTGCCGGAGCCTGACCGTCAGAGAAGCGGCTCGTCTCCAGACATTCCCCGACAATTACTTCTTCGAGGGCAATCGCACCGAGCAATATGTTCAGGTAGGCAACGCCGTGCCGCCGCTACTCGCACGACAGATCGCCGAGGTCGTCCATTCGCTGCTGGAACCTGACGCTCGTGGCTGAACCGGTAATCTGACTTTCCCGGAAAGGGCCCTTCAGGTGGCTTTCGCCGACTATGAAAGCCACCTCTGGAACTCCTTGGGAAGGATATCCCTGATCTTCCCGGAAGGCATCTCATACAGGTCGAAGTTCATGTAGAGTTGCGGCGAAACGACTGAGACCAATCGTCGGAAACTTCCAGGTGTATCCTGCGAGCTCGCTATTCCCTTTTTCAGCTTTGAGTTCGCCTCATCGTAAAAAAGATCGAGGCATAGATCGATCAGATTGGGGTTTGATCGCACTTCGTCTTTCTGAGACTGTTCGACAAAGTCCGAGTGTGTGCTGCAAGGCACGGAAAGGAAGAGCCGGGATTTCTCTCCGTACTGCCTTACAATCGACCATCCAGTGCGTGTGAGGTGCCGATAGTATCGGAAACGACTGTCGTCCGGGATATATCTGTACTCGCTTGCCAGAAGCCATCGTCCGTCATTTCGCGGAGCAAGCAGCTGCCTGAAATAAAGAATGCTGATCCATGTCCACAATCCCGCGTCTGATTCCGCTTGGGGACTGGTAATGATGCCGGCGAGATAATTGCTCATCTCGAGGCGATCGGCGAACTGTCTCGCACCGTCGATTTCATGGCTTGATACAGCTTCTGTCAGATCGGGTCTGTAAGCGAGTTGGCAGATCGGTTCGATATCCTCAGTCGATATCGGGGTCCCTTGGCTACCCTTTTTCGTGGCCGCTTGGCTACGCAAGCTTTCGATCCCGAGGCGAACTGCGACGATACCTTGCGGGTTGAAGCGCCTCAGTTCGATGTTGTTCACTTCGGTCACGCTGCTTCCTCCAACATCTGATCGAGCAGGGTCTGTCCCTTGCGCCATTTCGTTTCGGAGAACTGGGTCACGCACTCTTCAGCCCAGACAAGCCATTCGTCCGAGAGGCTGTCCGGTCCTTGAAAATCCTCGGAGGGCACAACAGCGTCAAATCGTTCTTTGCAGAAAGCGATGATCCTGCCGCCTAAAGTGTCATCGTCGAGCTCATCAGCGCTAGGGTTTCTACAAATTAGGCCCGTCAATAGGTCTCGAAGCATCGCGGGCAGATAGAGTGCCTGCAGGACGGGATGCCGCCAAGACCCGAACTTGTCCTCGAGCTTACGGTTGAGCACCAGGCGCGGGTTTGCGGAATCTCCTTCCCATTCGATGCGCCATGGAAGTGCGCCCAAGTCGTCCAGTTCAGGGACGAGGAACGGCTGCTTCTGGACCGTCCCCTCGATCTCGACTGGCCATATGTCGGCCGTTGCGGCCATCACCAGTCCTTCACTTGCTCCGGTCGCAATCTGCCGCACTTTGAAGCGGAGAGATGCATCGGCCGGGAAATCTGTGAAATCGAGGTCCTGGCCGGCGGGATTGGAGATCGTCCGCCGCTGGTGGCGGCCTCGATCAAAGCCATCCAGGACCAACCGATAGACCTCGTCAGTTTTCAGAACCTTGGTGTCGACTGCGACCCGTACTCGGATGCAGGTCTCCGAGCGAGAAACAACGCGAATGTCGACGAAGCTCGACTTAATCTTTCGCCGACTGGTGAAGTTGATGCTTGCAGCGGTCATTGTTCAATCTCCGCTTTCTTGCGAACGTCAATATGAACGTCCCGATTGGGATCGAAGCCATTGAGCTCGATGGAGAAGTCTTCCTGCTCGGCGATGAATTCGAAGCTGTTCGGCGACAGGACTGTCACGTTCGCGCCGTTAAAGACAACCATCCCTTCCTCACGAAAATCAAAATCGGTGGGATGGTGCCGTTTTCGCCAATTCGACTTGCTCGTCCCGAATATAATGTTGGCGGCCCATACCTTGCCGTTAACAGGTCCGGATGTGGCCAAGGTTTCGGCGAGATGGTCAGTGCCCGCGACCGCCGCCCGACCGTTTGCGAGCCGTTGGATGCGGAAGAGCTGCGGCGCTGGAGGAGGGATGACAGGCGGCTCTGCGGTTTCAGGTCCTGCCTTCTTGCCGTGGCTGCCCCCCTTGGTCGGGGTCGTCTCAGGATCGACCTCCTTTTCGATGTAGAAGATATCATTCGCAAAGTTATCTAGCTGCTCCTGATCCTCAGTTCCTGAAAGGATCGAGATAAAGTGACTTCCGAGCCTTTGAACGAGATGGCGCTGCCAGTGCTCGGTTGAAGCGTAGCGACCCTGACTGCGCCGGAGAGCGGAGCCCTTCCACTCCGTATGGCCAGGATCTTCCGCATATTTCATGTATTCGGACAACTCGTTCCCGTCTCCATCATTGAAGATATCGAGAATCAGCACTTCGAACGGCTGCGAGGCACGACACTTTTCCCGTTCGATGAGGATGTTTCCCCGAAAGGCCTTGTATGTCTTCGTTCCCTTGGCGCCGCCTCTAGCGTACAGATCGGCGTAGCCAGATACGGTCTGACCTGTTGCCAGCCTTATGGGCAATTCTAGTCGCGTCGACACAACCTGCCCCAGCGCGAACGCCTCCTGCATTTTCTTGATATTAGACTCGCTGTAGGATTCCGCCGACAAGTTGACGTCGCCTGTGAAGGCAAAATCGGACCGAGGGAAAAAGAAATCGCCTTTGCTCTCCAGCCGCGTTGCTTCCAGTGAGACCTCTACGGTTGCCCGGAGCTCATCGGAGAATTCACTGGCATCGACCAGTGAAAGGATGTTCGCCTTGTCGATTGTCAGAGATGAACCGGCAACGATATCGCGCAGTTCAACCACAAGGCTCTGCTTGATGATCGGGAAGAAGAAATTCTCAATAATGGCATTGAGTAGTGTCCGTTGCGTGATTTCTGATCGAACATCGGGGATAAAAACTGAGAGGCCATTTTCCGCCGTTCGACACAGTTTCGCATGCTTGCGAAAACGGCCTAGGACTTCGGCGTCAGCGGAATTCGCGAACGGATAGATAACACTTTGATTGTCGGTGGATCGGGTAACCCGCTTTCCGAACCGAGCATATCCCAAATACTCTTTCGATCCGAGCTTGTGAGGTGGCAAGATCGAGTAGCCGATCAGCAGCTCCTCTGC
>VFQN01002529.1_pt1 | contig 27940 bp, 44 predicted proteins | sample 3512371 | NCBI WGS metagenome assembly VFQN01 (sample SAMN10412370, study PRJNA504923) | tailings metagenome | isolation source: Replicate 2 from Balatoc abandoned mine | place: Philippines: Itogon, Benguet | collected 2017-08-28
CGCAGCCAGGTGCACTTGCATTTCGGCAAGAGGCAGGTTGGCACGTGGCACGAGGCGGAGGCACTGGGCGTCTGGGCCTGCCCGTGGGACTTGGCACTAAACTTCAGACGCCCCTGAGCAACAGGGCTCAGCCCATTTTCCCAGCTTTAACAAAGCTGACACCGCTTGTTCAGCTTATTTCTTACTGCGGGTTGTAACAAGGAAGTGCTGTTCGCGCCACGCAGGTGCCACCATCCACACCACCTCGGGCCTCAACATGTTCGTCACCAAGCGCGACCTGTCCAAGGTGGCCCCGCCGCGGCAGGTGGAGGCGCCCGCCTACGCCTTTGCATGCGGCGCCGCCAGCACCGCCGCCGCCGCCGGCGGCTGCCCCATGCACGCCGCCGCGCCAGCAGCCGCCGCAGCCGCCGCCGGCGTCGCCCCGGCTAGCGTCGGGTCGTCCATCGGGGGCTCCCCGCTGCGCTGAAGAGTGGGTGCTGGGGTTGTGGTGTGTTTCAGTGGCGTCGTAGGAGTGGGCAACGGGAGGGCTTTGCCCTATGACAAGAGAGCCGGCAGCCCAGGTTGGGCTACTTGGGTACCGGGGTGTACCGGGGAGAGGGTTATCAGGGATGGCGTTGCCCCCAGCGGCCTCAGGTTGGGCTGCTTGCAGGTTGCAGGAGTTCGGTACATGATTACGTTTGTTTAATCCTAAAGCGAGTGTGCAATTCTGTGCGCCGTTGAGTTGTGTCGCGTGCCCATTGACGGTGCCTCCGCAAATATGCCGTACACAGCACGTGCGTGTTCCACATGCGGTAGGGGCTGTAGGTGTGTATCGGGCGCGCTGAGTGCGCAGCGGCGTCGTGTGTACGCGGAAGCGTGTGCGGCCATCCTGGGACATCCGTTGGCCCTGCTCGTCGGATGTTGCTTTTGTGGTAAGGGCCGTACGTCTGTGCTTCTGGCCATTAGCACTAGCTGTGCAGCTGCTTCGTGTGTAACGGGAGCGTGTGCGGCCATCCGTTGGCCTTAGGCGTCGGATGTCGCTGTTTCCTGCCAGGGACACTGCGAGGCGTTTGCGGATGCAGGCTAAGGCATGTTGCCTTTCTAGTGTGCCGCGTGTTACCCAGTCGTAGGAGAATGGTCTTGCGCTTTCGCAGGCGTGCACGAGAGCGTGTTTACGGTAGCAGCTGCTGCATGGATTTCAAGCGGGCCTTCGACGGGCACAAGCGGACTGCCTTTGTTGCGCTCTTGCGCAAGGCGCTTTGTTGGGGATTGTTGACGGTGGAAGGTGACAGGTGACAAGTTAGGGACAAGAATTGAAAACCCATACCCAGGTAGCGGCGGCGGTACGGCCGTTCGGATGGCTCGCAGGTCTACATGCAATGGCTGGAAGTTGTGGAGGCCGGGAGGGGGGCGCATGAAGAGTACGGAGAGCATCTGGTGGTGGTACTGGTGTGTGACCCTGAGTGGCTCAGCTGCATAGCCGGCGCTATGATATGTCGGCGATTGTTGTCAGCATACATCTACGGCTACATCATGGTCACTTGCGGTCGGCTATGTATGCACGTTGGCCAGTTGCTTGCGGGAAGGGCCGAAGTTGCAGCTGGGACCATTTGCTGTTGACCACTCATGACATAACGTGACCGCGAGCGTGTGTGAGCAGGTAGGAGCCCTGTGGAGGCTCTGTGACGGTTGGGAGTGAGCGAACAGAGAGGGCTCAAGCGCCTGCGTGCTTCATTTGGCAGCGGGCGTGCTGCCTGTGTGTGCTGTTAATTTGAGTCGGTGCTGCTCGGACGGTGCGCGCTTAGCACCTCAGCACACCGGCTGTGACCCCTTTACCTGTGCGGTGCGCTAGGTGGGACTGGGCGGTTGCAGCGACGCTGCAGGGCGACACGCGCGTGACCACCAGCACTTCATGCCAGGGCGCATCCCTGGATGTGTCGGGACGTGTAAGACTTGCTGCGGGTGGATGTCTACTGTGCACCAGCCACCAGGTGCACCCCTGCAATGGTCCAGGTCAGGGCGCCTGTAGATGCGTGGGCTGCAAACCCAGCATCACATACAGCAAGCAGCCCCTGTGTGGTGTCTCACAGGCAGTGTTGGACGAAGGACTATTTTGCATTTCGATAGCCCACAGGGTACGCAGAGCCCTGGGTCTGCCCCATGCCCATTGTGAGGGTCCGTTTCGGTACGGCACCGCTGGCATGCACGTCTTCGCACGGGCTCAAAGACCATAAAGGCCGGGCCCTTGGTCAGTATCCTTAGCCATGCCACACGAACCAAGCTGCCATGCGGGCCGGGGGGCCTGAGCCTTGCCACGTGCGTGGAGAAGACCACGGCAAGGGGGGCCCCGGCCGTGTGACTGCATGATGGCCTAGCCGGTAAGTTGCGATATCACAATTGCAAATATGATTCATGTTATCATGCACTACAGAGAAGACGCCCTTGTGACATCTGCCTTTGCAATTTGCCGCGAAGAACGGAAGAGACTGGGACAAGATACCGGGACTACGCAGTGGTGCCGCTGTTTGACGAACTGTTGTCAAAGATACAACAAGGCTGCTGCTACTATGTATCGAGCCATGCTCTCTGTCCTTTCAAGCATCGCAGCGCTCCGACAGCCGTACGGCCTTGAATTTGAGCATAGTGGGGCGGGTTGGGGCCAACAGTAGCAACTTGCTCTTGTATTTCCTATCAGCCATACTGTGCCGCTTATACAAAATACCTGGTTTCCTGCCTGCTACCGAAGCCATATTTTAAACACCTTGTGACAGCGCTCACAACAAGCGCACCTTCAAAGACAAACAGCTGCTGCAGACAAACGTGCAATGGCTCTTCAGTCTCAAATGCACTCTCGCAGCCTCCGCGGGGTATCGCTTCGCCAAAGCCGGTGCGCGCGCCCCGTGGCGCGGAGCCTTGGCGCCCGCAAGACTGTGACAGTCCACGCAAGCTCCAACCAGGCAATCATCAAGGTATGCACATGTTCAGGGATGATAGAATGTCAAAGGCGCCATGGCACGGCACTAGCAGAACTTAAACTGAACATTGCTTCGGGCGCATCGGAAACAAACGCAGGTCTTCGGCGTTGGTGGAGGTGGCTCTAATGCCGTCAACAACATGGTTGCGAGTGACGTTCAAGGCGTCGAGTTCTGGATTGCAAACACGGATGCCCAGGTACACCTTGTAGACCTTGTTCCGGACCCTGTCTCCACACAGGGTCTTGCTCTACCATTTGGCCCCCCTACACTCGCGGCCCATCCCGGAAGGTCCCCACCTGTGAGCTTGAGATGAATATTCGCACTGTGCTAAACTGCAGGCTCTTGCCACCTCTCCAGTTGACGGGGGGCACAAGGTGCAGATTGGCAACAAGCTGACCCGCGGTCTGGGCGCTGGTGGCAACCCCGAGATTGGCGCGGTGAGTGCACCCATCACTTGCATGGGGCGCCAGGAGAAGCTGCTTGTGTCACATGATGCGCATCTGAACACACCCATGGCTTGCTCTTGCCCTGTGCAGAAAGCCGCCCAGGAGAGCACGGAGGCCATCGCTGAGGCCCTCCACAACACCGACATGGTCTTCGTGACGGTGAGCGGAGGGGAAGAACCTGGCACGTGCGACTGGAAGACCTGGACCACCCCAAACCTCTCGTACAAACGCAAACTTGTCGATCCTTGCACGGTGCTGTGCGGGCTTGACCGTGACGTTACCGTGACGCCCTGTGGCATTGCTGGTTGCCCTCCGTCCACCAGGCTGGCATGGGCGGCGGCACGGGCAGCGGTGCTGCGCCCATCGTTGCCCAGATCGCACGCGAGATGGGCATCCTCACCGTGGGCATCGTGACCACACCCTTCACGTTCGAGGGCCGCCAGCGTGCCATGCAGGTAGGGCAGCGTCCAGCGCAGGGTCAATGTGGAGGTGCAGTGCAGGATTCGACGTAGGCGGGGCAGCAGCACAGCCATGGGTGAGCACGTTCGGGATCGGCCAAAAAGCCCTGCGGCTGTGCGTTTGTTGCGCAGCTGATGGAAGTAGGCGCATAGAGGCTGTGGAGTCAAAGGGTAGGCGGGCAGTGCTAGGTGTCCTGGCGAAGGGGCAGTGGGGCGTAACGCCAAGCACGGCATTGGCCTTTGCCGTACTGCACGTACTCACCATGGGATGCCTGTGCTGCGGACACGGATGCATGACGCCTTTCCATTGTGCTCCTCGGGACGCAGGCCCGCGCTGCCCTGGCGAACCTGCGCGCCGCTGTGGACACCCTCATCGTCATTCCCAACGACCGCCTGCTGTCGGGTGAGTGCCTCCTGCGGGCCTTGCCTTTGGCAGAAGCGTGGAGAACCTGCTGCTCTAGGCCATCTGCGCAATCCTACACCAGGTGCAGGCCAATTCGATCGATATATCACGACGTACATCATCGGCCAATGCTTGACTCGCAGCCATGGACGCCAACGTGCCCATCCGTGACGCCTTCAAGATTGCGGACGACGTGCTGCGGCAGGGCGTCAAGGGCATCAGCGAGATCATCACGGTGAGGCAGGGGCAGGGACTAACAGCGTAGGACGTGTGCATGCTAGGGGGGGGGCTACCTAGGCCGAGAGTCCAAAGGACCCTTGCCTGCGTGGCTTAGTCTCAAGCCCCGTGGCGCGACTGTTCTGCTGGAACACCCTACTGTACTCTTTAACATCCTCTTGTAATGCCAGGATCGCCAACGGTGTCCTTTCCTGCGCTTCCCTCCCCACCATAGGTGCCCGGCCTGGTCAACGTGGACTTCGCGGACGTGCGCGCCATCATGTCCAACGCGGGGTCCTCGCTGATGGGCCAGGGCAACGGAGGTGAGCGCGCATTGCCGGGCAACACACCCGCTAGCTGGCATGCCTTGCATTCGTACTATGTCCATCCGTGCTGCCGGCCGTCCAGCGCCGCACAACCACAGCGCGCTGTACCCCTTGCATGAAACGTTTGGTGCCCTTGCCCTTGCAGTGGGGCCCATGCGCGCGCGCGACGCCGCGCTGCGCGCCATCTCCTCCCCGCTGCTGGAGGTGGGCATTGAGCGCGCCACCGGCGTGGTCTGGAACATCACCGGGCCCCCCAACATGACCCTGCACGAGGTACGTACCACGGCGTGGTCACTGAACTCTCATGTGCTGGCTCAGCTGGAGGATACTGTGCGCCGGTGTCTTCAACTGCAGCCAGGGCACGCACCCGGTCAGGAGCACCAGCCTTCGGTGCACAAACTTGCCTTGCCCGTTAGCCTCGTCGCCATCAGTTGCAAGGCGCAAAGCGGCCATGCACATCCGCCACGCACGCTCCACGTCCCTACCTGACCCTCCCACTCCCCCCACCGCCCGCCACCGCCCTCTAGGTGAACGACGCCGCCGAGATCATCTACGACATGGTGGACCCCAACGCCAACCTCATCTTCGGCTCCGTGGTGGACAACACCATGCCGGAGGACACCGTGTCCATCACCATCATCGCCACGGGCTTCGGGCAGCTGGAGCCAGAGCTGGGCGCCCTGGCCGATGCCCGCGACCGCATGCGCGCCGCCGCCCCCGCCGCCCCCCGGGCACCCGTCGCCGCCGCCCCCAGCATCAACAGCGCCTCATCCTCCCAGAGCGAGGTGGCGTCTGCGCCCATGGTGGGCCAGCAGGCGGCTGGCAGTGGCCTCGGGTACACGGGGAGCGCGGGCAGTGGGATGGGGATGGGCGCTGGCAGCAACGTCGAGATCCCCGCGTTCCTGCGCCGCCGGCGCATGCAGGGCAAGTAAGCGGCTGGACGGGCGTGGTGCGTTCGTAATTATTGGTGTTCAGGTCGTGTTGTGGTGTGTGTTGGTGCGGTGACGTGGTTGTGTTGCGGGTGATCGATTTGGGTGCATGGGGGCATGCGGACACACGCTGGTGAGGGGGTATGTGGATGCATGCCAGCGCGTGTGCAGGAGAGCATTGCAGGTCCACGATTGAGACTTGGACACTTGATTGATACACTTCTTTACGGTGACGAGTGGCCGCTGCGACATGACATACATGTACATAGATTTGCGGGTCTTGGCAGCGTGGCTGGATGATGATTCATACTGCAGTGCACGCGGCTTGTGCACGGAGAGGCGGCCTACTGCGTGCCTACGAAGGCAACCGAGGCACGAACGTTTGGCCGGCTTGAACGAACCCATGATGCACCTCATCATTATACACGTAATGTAACGTCGGACTGCCGACCTTTGGTGTCTTCCAAAGGTGTGAGTTGCGCCCGGGTGGCGTAGCACTGCCACACGTACAGCTACGACACCCAGCAGTCCCAGCCAGGTCGCCAGCAAGAACGGCCATGCAAGTTACACTTACCGCGTGGTCCGTACGTCAGCACTACTTTCTGTTCCTACTCAGTCATTGAAGCTAGGGGCTTCATGGTCCACCAGAACCCCCGACAATCCCGCCCCTCCATGGGCACCTGGTCAACGTACCATGCTCAATATAGAGAACAAGAAATTGCAAACCTACCACAGCAAAATGTGCTGTTGTGGCGGACAGTTGCAGGATAGGAAACTGTGAATACCACATTACTGTGGGCTTTTCCACCATGCCTGCCAGGCTGCTCTCTTGCCGTGACAACAAGAACCCTCCGCCAGTTCAAGTGTTCAACTAAGTGTCCCATGTCAGCCTTCCATGCCATTGGCCTCATGCAGCCTTGAGCGAATACGGGTATGGAAGGTCCTGCGTATGAATATCGTACCAATTATTCTGGAGCTACCAAGAGCAAACGCAACATGCACGAGTCCTGCACAACTGCCGCACCCAATCGAGTCTGATGGCCACAGCCCTCAGTACAAAACCTGCCGCGCCAACGACACGAGGCATCAGGCGGTAAAGTGTTCGCCTAATCCCTGCCTCAGTATGATCGATGCGTGTCGACCAGCGGCTGTGCCCCGCCATTGGGCCCCAGGAGCAACTATTGCAACAGCAAACCCCCTACATCCATGATGCCCGGACGCGGACGCCAACCATACTCGGCTAAGTAGTACAACGTTCTGCAGGAGTGCACTTCACATCATACGGTATGCGCAGCTTAAATTGCACTCAAACCTAAAGCAACATGCTTCAATTCATGCAAGCCATCCTATCAGGTACTTGAAGTCCTTTGCGTGCGTTCATAGAGTCACTGGCAATGGCAGCTGCAAACGTAACTTTGAATCTCATACGGTAATGTACAACATCTGCCCTGCTGCGGCGACGCCACGGCCCCGCTCCGAGCTCTCGAGCGGAGCCTCTCTGTCGTATGGTTACGCCTCCATCGTACATCCACCTCACACTTCAGTACAAGCTGATGTCGGGCCGTGCCGCTTACTCGTCTCCCCAGAGGATGGGCAGCGCGTAATAGCCACGCGCGAGGCACACAGTCTGGCAGGAGGGGTGGGGGCAAAGGGCGGGCGTGCACAGTCAGCACCATCAGGTAACACTGGCTCCTTGTGCATATGCGTGCGCAGCACACGCGCCCGAGAGCTCTGCGAATTAGCCATCCGCCACTACGTCCTACCGGTAGTAAGGCTTTGAACGAGCCCGGCGCCTCTCGCAGATGCTCGCATGGGCCCGCGAAACCAGAATGAACCGGTACGCTAACGCCCCTCATCCAAGTACGGCATCCCAAGGCTACCCCACCCACCTTGATGTCTGGGCATGCCGCCAGCAGCCCCGACAGCGGGTTAAGGCCCAGCACGATGCCAAAGCCCTCCAGCGTGATGTGCTCCAGGCGCAGGTGTCTTAGCGGCCGCAGCCACGACACGTCCAGCAGCAGCGGACCTAATACACCTGCGCCCGCGTCCACGCAGCCCACGATGCAGATCGAGGTGCCCCAGGGCGACTTGGCCGGGGAGCTGCTTCCGAGGCCGTGGGAAGCGCACCTCGCACCGCTGTTGGTGGTGGCAAAAGGCCCGCTGGGGTGCACCGGACCGCTGGAGGGCAGCCCACCAATGGCTGTATGCCGGTCAGTGGAGTAGGAGGCGGGAGCCCAGGTGGAGGCGGAGGTGGAGGCGGCGGTGGAGGTGGACGGCGGGGTGTTGGGGTTGAAGGGTGCCCCGAGGCGGCCATGCAGCAGGCGGCCGGCTGCCTCAAACTGCGGCACCGCCTGCTCGAAGTCCACACGTGCCTGCATGGTGCGGGTGGAAGAAAAGTGGGTTAGTAGTCAAGTCAGGTACCGTGGTGACCACCAGTGCTTTAGGGACATGTCATGTTTGTGCGGCGGTTGAAGCAAGCACGGAATAGTACCGGTTCAACCTGTCAAAGTGCGCGACGTTGCGGATTGACATGACCCACGGTTGCGTTCGTCCAAGGTGCAGTGCAGGGACGCAGCCCCAGCAGTTTGCTGCTAGTTTCCAACAATCATGCGACCACAAGGCCATGTAGCTCACGGTATCCCAGCCACGCCTGACAGTTGCTGCCCAAGGCCCCTCACCTGCAGGCCATGCCAGTCCATGAGCCCGATGCCCAGCACGCTGCTCCCGCCCCTCGCTCTCCTCTCGCCGCCCCCTCCCCCTCCTCCTCCCCCCCTGCCCCTCCGCCCCCAGCCCCCTCCCCTCTCCCCCTCCCCCCCTCCAAAGCACACCGGCTGCACCTCCCCCACCGCCGCGCCGCCGCTCCCACAGCCCCCTGCTGCTTCCCCTCCCGCGCAGCCCCGCTCCGAAACCGTAGGGCCCGTAACGCTGTCGGTCCTGTCGGAGAACGACCCATGGGACGCTGGTGCGATGGAGGTGGTCCCGCCGCTGCCCGTAACGCTCGCGAGCCCCGGCGGTGGCACCAGCGCTGCCAGCTCGCGTAGCGGCTGCACGTCGGCGAAGTGCAGGCGGCGCAGTGCCGGCGGCAGCGGCAGCGGCGGCAGGCTGCCGTACGTGCCGTACTCCGCCACCAGCCGGTCGGGAAGCCGTACGCCGCCGAAGGAGAGGCAGGTGAGGCTGGCGTGGCAGGCGAGCGCGGGCATGTCCTGCGGCACGTGGCAGTGGGCACGGCTGGGTTGGCAGCTCGTAAGTATACACACCAAGAGTAACGGCACCTTCTGGAACCTCAGGAGGTTTAACCACCTGACCGCAGGCAGGCTCGCGACCTGCGACCGCCCGCACCCCCTGGCGACACCGTTCAGTAACTTGCCAGTGCAGGGGAGCCCCAGAGCGCACCCAAATCACCAGCCCGCACAAGCGCCCATTAGTCTCGCACGTGGCCCGCACCTGCATGCTAACTCGCATACCAGCGCACACAGCACCGTCATGCCCCTCAACCCACACGCACATCAATACACACCAGACGCCACCAACTTTCCAAATACCAAATTTCCTGCCCCCACCTGCGTGCTGACGCGCATGGCCCCCAGGTCCAGCACCTGCAGCTCCCCAATCAGCACGCCCCCAACATGCTAACACACCACACATGCTTACAACACCACCCACCTGCGTGCTGACGCGCATGGCCCCCAGGTCCAGCACCTCCAGCGCCCCCATGCCCCGCAGCACGCCCCCCACCAGCCGCCCGCTGCGCTCCTCGCACCGCCGGGCCGCCCCCGAGCCGCTCCTGCACCACCCTATCTTGGGCAGGTCCAGGGTGAGCGCCTTCAGGCCCGTGAGGCAGGACAGGTGCTCCAGGGCAGCCGGGTCGAGGGGCAGCACGCGGCTGCCCGCCAGGTGCAGGGCGCGCAGGGCGGTGAGGCCCGAGAGGGCTTCGAGGGGCAGCTGGGCACCTGGGAGAGAAAGGATGGAGTGGGGGATGGGGGGTTGGCGGACGGCGAGGGGCGAACGGCGAGGGGCGAACGGCGTCTTTACAAGATGCCGAAATAAGATGAGCAGCTGGTGGGTCTGAAAGCACGCCCCACCCAGTACAGTCCGGTCTCCCCCGGGCCAGGGCATCCGGGACCACCACCCATAGCCAACACCCACCCGTCGCCTCGTGCTGCTCCTCCACGCCGTACTGCCAGTGCGGCCCGTCGTACTCCTGCCCCAGTAACGCCAGCTCCCGCAGTGCCGTACAGTACGGCAGGGCCGCGGCCAGCTGCGGCCGGCAGCGCCGCCCCACGCCGTGCACGTCCAGCCGGACCAGGCCGATGGCGCAGGAGCTGAGCACCTGACGGCCGCGTGGAGAAAGGGGGGTAGACCAGATACCCGATGTCAACACCTACGTGCCCTCGTGGTTACAAGTTCACAGGAACGCAGGGAGGACATGACACTACGGGTAAATGACTGCAGACGCGATGCAACATACAGCCCACGCAAGCGCCCAGGTGCATGCTGCCCTTGCGTTGCAGGCCTCCCCACCCCCGCTCCCCGCACTGGGTGCATGCAAGGCCCCCCACGGTGCAAGGCCCTCCAAAGGCAGGCGCCAACAGCGCAGTGCTACTGACCTGGTATGCCGCCCACAGGGAGTCCTGCGCCGCCGGGGGCACCGGGTGCGGGTACGGCCCCAGCTGCTGCTGCGTCGGAGACTGGGGCAACTGGGGCAGCTGCGGGGCCGCGGGCCGGCCTGATGAGGCCGCCCCCGCAGAGCCCAGCATCCAGCTGCGAGCCCGGTGCGAGGCGTGGGACAGGGACCCCATCCCACCAGGCTCCGAAGCCGCGGTGCCCCCTGCCGCCCCTCCTCCACGTGATGCTGCTGCAGCTGCTGCAGTGGATGCGGGCCCGGCCCCGGCGCTGCCCCGTCGCATTGACCCACCGCCGGCTGCCCCAGCACCCCCTTGGTGGTTTGCTGGGTGATGTGGAGGCTGGTGGTGGTGGTTGGGTGGGTGTAGGTTAGCGAGCTGGTGGGTCCGGGGCGCTGCCCACGGCTCCTGCGGAGGCTGCGGCTCGGCTGCTACGGCTGCGGGGCCGAAGGCGTTGCCCCCGATGGGGAACAGCGCGCGAAGGAAGCTGCGGGCCGTGCGGCGAGCGGACACGATCTCCATGTTGGCGGGACTGCGTGAGGGTTGGGTGGCGGCAAGGGTCGAAGCGTGTCAAAGGCGAAGGAAAGGACACCTTGGCGCAAAGGTGGCCTTGGCGAGGTATCGACGGCGTGGGCCGCGGCGAAAGTGCTGACACAGATCCACACGACTTGCAGGGAGTGCTGCCCATATTTGTTGTAAGTATTGTAAGAATGCCTGGGTTTTGCATCATCGCTCGTGCCGGGGAGTCGCAACAGCTGAAGGAAGCCGTAAACCCTCCACACCCCACGGCTTACCCACGCGCCGAAGGTCCCTGGGCGTCCATCTGTGACAGTGTTATTTCCAAGGATGATATCTTGCTTCCCCGTGCAACCATTCCAGCAAGGGCAGTCAGCCCTGCGCTCGTCAGCGGGAGCGCCGTGGAAGGGCCGAACGCCGAGTGCGTACAGAGCGCGTCGAAAACTGCTCTGCAGCTACGATTTGTAGCTCTAACAGATGCCATAGTCCGCTTGTCGAGGTAGCCCCGGCTGAGAAGTGGCACCAAAAGGCCAGGTTCGGTAAATCGTGTTGAACATGACGAATTCAGCTGGCCCTCCTCGAGGGAGGACCTGGCTTCCAGCTGTTGCCTGCTGCTGTCAGTAGCATCTGTGCGGCTAAAACCCGGGGAGTGAGGTTCAGGCAGCCCCTCGTCGCAAGGCTCCTCCACGCCATCCTCGTCAACCGGTACCGGCTGAACACAGCACCTTATCCATCTCCAGAGTGTACTATGTGCCGCTTCTTTCATCATAAAGCCTTAAACACGGCGGTTTCTTTTGCCGCAGCGAAACGAGACTTTACCAGCCTGAGCTAACGGCAGTGCATAGCTTCCACTACGCACTCGTGCATGTTGAGGAATATAAAGAAGCGTACTAAAAGAGGGTTTTGTAGATGGCACGAGCACTGCGTGCTGGGACAAGAAGACTGGCCCCTGGATGCAGGGGAGGCCCTCATTCCTCGTACTCAATGACGTGGTTGCTTCCGCACCAAATGGCCCAGACCGTGTAGACTTACCGTACATATGCAATTCTTAGAAAGCGTTCTACCCGTGCGTTCTGGACTGGCAGCATGTCCTTGTTAGACCGCGTTCAGGACAGTGGTCCCCACACTTTGCACACGGCCAGTACTCATGCGTCGCCTTTCGCTTAGACTATCACCTGCAGTAGTACCGTACCGTAACCGCCCAGCGGATATTGGTATCCGGTACCGCGTATATGTGCAGCACGGTGCAGCCTGCTGCCCCGAGGTACCACCATGGTACCACCATGTGCCGCGCCCCATCACCGCTGCTGCGCAGATAGTGCCCGCTCGCCGGATAGGGTCACCATGAGCACGGTCATTGTCAGTCAGCGTCAGCAAAACACACCGCACCGCCGCCTGCAGTTGCCGCTTGGTCCGAGCCGCGCCGTCATATGTACCGCTAGACGGAAACTACCGGTATCTGCCCACGGCCCAGTGCAGCAGCCCGACAGCCATGGGCTACGACACGTGATGGCACGACGGACATCCAGAGCTCTGGTACAGAAGAGGAAGGCGAGCTGCACATACACCCAGTCCTGGACTGGGCAGTATACACCCAGTCCTGGACTGGGCAGTATACACCCAGTCCTTACCACGCTAGCACGCGCACGGCAGGTGCTGCGCTTGCGCACACTCCCACGACGAGAGACTCCCTTGCGCCAACAGCAGGTGCCGCGTGCGGCACGATGCACAGCATGCCGTGCCGGTACTCCACCACAAGCCAGCAACTGACGCTGCTTGCCTCGCCGCAAACCTAGCCCAACACAGGCTCCAGCGCCATGCTGCTACACCCCTCATGCAGAACAGCTGTTCATCGCTTTGGCTTGCCAACTCACTTCCATTTCTCCTGCAGTCAACCGCCTTTCCGACACCTTACACGGTTTTCTCGCGCTGTACGCGTAGTCCTCATGTAGGACACCGTACGGAACACGACACTCCCCCCACATGCTGCCCCCAATGCGATGCAGCCCCCTGAGCCGACGCGCTGGCCTTTTCTCCTACACAAACTGCCCGAGGTCCCACGTTAGGATCTGGCCGTCCAGTCCAACCGACGCGACCACCGGTCGCAACCGCCCAACCGCCGCGCCGCCGCCGCCGCCTGCCCCCGCTGCCGGCAGCACTGCCAGTCCGGTGACGCAGGCCGTGTGGGCGGGCGCGGGGCCGGCGGGGCGGGCGCCGGCCCCCCGGTCCCGGAAGCTGCCTGCGGTGCACGGCCCACGTGCAGTTTGAGGTGTGGAGTACTCTCCTAGTGTTCACAGTGATGCACAAAGGCAAAGTTGCGCTTGTGTGCACGGGAGGTGTAGGCTGCACAGAAGCTGCCAGCGCTGCATATACACACACCAGTGTGGATGTGCGAGTTGCGAGAGTGTGTCAGCAGGCCGCTCCTTTTGACACCTGCATACCGCGCTGCTAAAAAGCCCGTCCAGAGATAAGTAAGTGCACTCTTGGCCCGTCCTCCCCCCCCTGCCCCATTCCGACGCATTTGCTGGTTGTCGGCATCCAGACGACAGCAAGTTGATCCCAACACTTGCAACGCTGCCAGATGTAGGGCTATACTATCCCGCCCTTTGACCGCACCTTTCAGGGGTGACGGCTGCCCTTGCTGCTGCTGCTGCTGTTGTTGCTGCTGCTGCGCCCCCAGGCTCAGCTGCGCCATTTGCTGCCGCACCAGGCTGCCCCCGGGGGAGGGGGACGGGGAGCGCCCGGGCGTGCTCGCTCCGCTGCCGCCGCCGCCACTCCCCGATGTCAGCACCGCCACCAGCTGCCACGGCGACTGGGGGACCAAAACACGGAGGTGTTAGTGATGACTAATGACAGCTAGCGACTGTGCAACACATGTGTCAAGACATTGGATAGGTGGATACAGGCCACGCCAGCTGCCAAGGCGACTGGGAGGGGAGCAGGGGACCATGGATGAGGAGACCGTGTCATGGTCATTTGGGAAGAAGTCGGATGGGTTTGCATCCTAGCATATGCGCACAAGAGCGATCCGTCCATGCAGTGCAACCGCTGTGTGAAGCCCCGAAACAGCTCATCCATGGGCATGCACAAGCCACGCTATGAGAGCAAGCTAACCCACCTGCAGCTCCCTCATGGTGACCTGCCAAGCGCCGCGACCCGCGCATGCAGCCCAACCGAACCATCAAGCCCGGCTCATGCACAGACATGCACAAGACACACAGATAGCAATGAAGCTAACCCACCTGCAGGTCCCTCCTGGTGAACACGGCCAGGTTGCCGTCCCACCCCGCGCCCACAGCCAGCCGCTCGCCCACCACCTCCACCACACGAAGCGGCAGCTGAAGCAGCTCGCCGCCGCCACCGGCTCCTCCACCACCACCGCCACCGCCACCGTCACCGCTGGCACCACCTGCCGCGGCGCCCCCTGACCCGCCGCCCCACCGTGCGCACACCTCCGCCTGCACGGCACAGCCACACAAGGCGGTACAAGCGCCCGGCGGCCGAGACCACGCATCCCCGTCAGCGTTGACGAGCGTGGTGCGGAAGCGGTTAGGGACCGCCGCGTAGCGTAACAGCAGGAGAAACGCTGCACGTGTGTCACAGACAACGATCGCGCCCAAGCGCAAGGGCTGTACACCAGCTGCGGGTCTGCGAGGCCCCGATCCGCATGTATTAGCTTATGCCCAGCTCCTGCGCTCCTGCGTGCTTAGCCCCTGCTCCACAGACCCTGCCAGCTCATTCCGCGCCGTCATGTCTTCCGAATGCAGGTCCGCGTCTGCTTTGCCATCCTACTAGCACCCCTTGCAGGGCGCGACTCCCTCACCTGGGGGCCCCGCACGGAGCTCAACACACTGTCGTGTGAGGTGTAGAGCAGCGCCAGGTCCCCCGGGGCCCATGCCACGCCGTGCACCCAGCCGCAGCCGCTGTGGGACACCTGTGGCAGCAGCGGGGCACAGCGGTGACGCGGCAGAGGCGATGCGGACGAGGCCACAGCGGTGGCGCAGTAGAGGGGATGTGGCCGGGCCGCAGTCAGCAGCAGGAGTACCGCAGTAGACGCAGCAGCGACACAGCACAGTGATGCAGCTGGGAGGGAACAGGGCGGGGTGTGGTCTGGTGTGCCATTGGGGGTCAAGGCAAAGGGCTGCACCGCACCGCCTGTCCCGCGCCTGTGCACATTCCCCACAGCGTGTCGGCCGGGCGCTTGGCGGCCCTTTTCTGTGCACCATGTGAACGGTTGGTAAAACATTTGGCGCCCTGGCTCACGTCAGCCAAGCAGCCTCGTCAATCGTTCCCCGTTGACCACCATGCGACTGCGGCCAGCCCCCTGGCGCCTGGCCGCACACCGGGACCCACCTCCACGAGGCACTCCCCAAAGGCGGAACCTGGCGGCAGGGAGCCGGAGGGTGCCTCCGCCTCGTAGCCTATGTGTGTTAGGGTCGTGGGGCCGCGTGGGACGGGTGTTAGGCGGCAAGGACCATGTCTACCTGCGCTCACGGAAGCCTGTTGGGGGTCCTGTCCCACACGTGAGGCCAAGTGCACATCGGACAACCCACACCCTCACACCCCTACGCCTGACGCGCTGCACAAACAAGGCTGCAGTGTCTTACCCGCCACGTATGCGTTGAAGAGGCGCACCCTGCCGTCCGTGGAGCCGGTGGCCAGCACCACGCTGTTGGGGTGCCACGCAACACACGTTACGCTGCTCTCGTGCGCCTGCGGGTGGCGGGTTGTGGGGCTGTGGGTTAAGGTGTGTTGTGGGTGTAAAGCATGACCTGAGCGAGGGGCCACAAACCACGGCAACCTGCCGGCTTGCAGGTCCTCCTGCACCAGAACGGCAGCACTGGCGGTACAACGGTACGGTACACACAGGCCTCACGCCCTTCCACATGCTCGTCGTAGGGTAGGATGCAGGCGCACCGCAGCCTTGCAGTGCAGGCACGTGTACGCGCTGTGCCGTGCGTTGCGACCTTCCATGACCGTCTTGTCGCCTTGCGCATACGGTAGTCATACACGTGCGCCCCATGCGCCTGCACTGCTCGCACCTTGCGTATGAGCTTGCACGCCCACCACTTGCTGCTGGGGTCGTAGAACCCCACGGACACCACCTTGGCAGCAGAGCCGATGGCGAACTGCACATGAGGGTACCGTATCGAGGGGGAAAGCGAGCGAACTGGGCGTAAAGTGTCAAGGGAAAGGCGTGCAAGGAAGTGCACATAAGTGGGAAGCGCGCACCGGAGGTGGCCAGCGGCGCATGGGTCAGCGATGCAGGGGAGGACCAGCCAAGAGAAAGGGCGGCGCGTTGCCGGCTTGTCAGGGTTGGCCTGCCCGGCGTCGCGTTGCGGCGGGTGGACTACTTTCATGTGGATACATGGAGTAGGTCCATGAAGAACTAAAGTCCTCGTGGAACTTTTGCACGCAGAAGCAGCAGCAGTGATGCAATCTCTTTGTATCGCCGTCTTGCTGCTCTTCCCAATGCACATGACGTCAACCCGGGGCCGCGCAACCGCCCCGCGACGTTCCATTCCTCGTCCACGCGCTTTACCCACCAAGCCCATTCCCACATGCCCCGCCTCGGACCCCAGCTCCAGCAAACCAAACTCCGCCTCTTGGCCTTCCTCCCCCCGAACCCACGCGCACCTTGGCTTCCGAGGGGCTCCACTTAACACACAGCGCCCCCTTGGTCAGCCGCGTGATGACCATCTGCTTCTCCCAGCTGCCTCCCCCACCCCCGCTCGCGCCCCCGCCCCCGGCCCCGGCCCCGCCGCCGCCTTTGCTCGCCCCATTTTCCCTGCTCCACACGAACGCGTTGCGGTCGTGCGAGCAGGACAGGATCTGGTCGCCCTGCCGGCTCCAGTCGAGTCCGCTGACCAGCTGCTGGTGGCCCTCTAGGGTAGCAACCTAGGTGAGCGGGGTGTAGGTTAAGCCGGTATGGGTGTGGGTGGCAAGTGGTGCGCAGGGTAGGGTGGTGTGTAGACAGGGGGAGGGTGAGGTGAGTGGGTATGGGTCTGCTAGTACAGGGGCGGGGTGAGGGGAGCGCGGCACGACACGACGCGGCGGGACAGGAAGAGCTGTTGGGCAGACTCCGTGCGATTGCCACCGGGTCGCATGTTGCGGTCATTAAGGCGTGAGCTGCAGTGCGTGAAGGTGTGAGGTGCAGTGCGTGCCCTGTGACGTCGTGAGAGTGCTGATGTGGCGTGGTGCTGGGGGTGAGCGGGCACGGTCAGGACGGTCAGGCAGCTGGCGTACCTTGACCCAAGGCGTTGCAGGATCCCCTGACTTGTCGTAGATGCAAATGTCACCTCCTCCATGCGATACGGCTATGCTTCGGCCGCTGGCGCTCCAAGCGATTGCGAATATCGGGTCCGAAAGCCTTGTTGCAGTCAACGGCCCCGGTGCAGCCATACGTAACGTTTGGAACCCTCAATCATGTAGTGATAATAGGGTACTAATGGGGTTGACTAGACTTTGCTTGCCTCTGCTCTCTTTTTGGCGGGCTCTCCTCTGTGTTAGGGGTGTCCGGGCGAAAGGCGTCCTATGCGGGGCAGGTACAATATTCTCACCAAAAAAATTGGTACCTAAAAGGATGGCAGTTGTGGATGGCGTTTACGTGGGTCGCTGGGGTCTGCTCTCCAGTGGTCTCCCCTGCAGCGCTCAGCAGGGTGCCCAGGGCAGCGCCTGTTTACAGGGTGTGGAAACCAAGCTCTTCGCCGCAACCTGCACAGGACAGACGGATTCACAGGGGAGCAGCACCGTAAGCCGCTTTTGGGTTGCCCCGGCTTGAGTCACCTGTTCACATGGCCAGCAAAGGGCCCCAAAGAGCCGCCCCGAAACCGAACCTGCTCGGCCTTCTTCTGGGCTTGCCTACATAGTGTTGTTAAACATATGGACAGCATAGATTTTTGGGAGGACAGGACGCCACAACCATGGAACTTCCGACACGCGACAGCGACTGACGCGACATCCCCTTTTTCAAGCAGCCCAGCACACCTGTATTCTGCGCGAGCTTGGAAGCAAACGAAGCTACTGCAGCACTTATCTCTCCATTACTGCTTAGGAGATCACAGGAGGGGCGCAACATGCGAGACCCTAGTGCGATGACCGTGCGATGACCGCTTTGTCGAGAAAGCGCGGCCTTCACCCTTTGCTGCGCAGCTGAACACCCAAACAATAATCCATTTGAGCAAGTTACTGGACAAACCACCAGTCCGCAGCTACACGTGCCCTCCGCAGCTGCCCTGGTTGCTGTGCATCCAGTCTAGCCCGAACCCTCGATCTTCTTGGTCTCCTGCCACGGTCAGCACTTCCAATGCACACGGGCCTGCACCAGCCCAGAAGGCAGCTGCCTGCCTCAGCAGGAGCTGGTTGGCCCACGCCTGTGCGTGTGCACGGCAGGGCGCAGCACCGTCGTTGCCGGCACCAGCGGCTGTGCCTTGGCCTTGCGACCCTGCCGTGTCCCAACCAGCAGACTGACACACTTCGATGCAGTAGCACAATAATGTCCAAAGCGGCAGCGGCGACATCAACGTGTCTACCAAGGCGTTTGCAGCAACCCTGGAGTCAGCTGGCCGTGTCTCAGTCGATGGGTGCATGCGGAGGCGGCAGCAGCAGCGGAGGCATCAGCAGTCACCCCAACAGCAACAGCAGCAGCAGCAGCGGCAGCGGCAGGACCCTGGTTGTGTGCAACGTCATAGGCGGCAGCGGGAGCCGCGGCGGCAAGGTCATATACCCCTGCTCCAACTGTGGCACCGTGCACCGCCAGTACCACGGTGGGTGGGCAGCTGCGGCCTACCGGTACTGCGTTGCGCACGCCGTGGCGTCAAGGGGGTTCGGCAACATCGCTGTCGGCCGGTCGGGCGCCGAGTAGGACAGTCTCGAGTGCCTGTTGCCAACGTCGGCTGTTGAGCGGTCGGACCGCGAGGAGGGACGTGAGCTCTGCCACAGGCTGTGTGTCGTGTCGTATGCATCCTAGGGAGCGGCAGTCAGCACCATGGCGCCCCGAAACCAGAACGTCGTAGGATCTAGCTCTCCTAAGGCGAAGGCGGTACAGAGGAAGCCACCTAGGCGGCTGGTGTGTTGCACCTGCCCTGACTGTGGTTGTGGGCTATGGCGTGTCCGTCCGCCGTCCTGGTCGGTGTGGGTTAACACCGTCGCAGTTATCTGAGCGCCGGCTGTGTCAAGACTGCACTATGTGCTGCATGGCAGTTTGCGCCACCCTGCGTGCCGTGGGTTAAACACTGCTGCGCCGCCGCTGCGTGTTCCCGCAGGGAAGTGCCCCCGGTGCAACCGATTCGGCACCATTGCCCCGGAGGGCGTGCCCGCCCCGGCCCCGGAACCGCCGGCTGGCCGGGCAGCGGGCGGAGGGGCAGGTGCGGCGCGTGCGCATTGGGTCGGGGCCCGTCACGCATGTAATTACCTGCCATGCCCCGTTGCGTGGCACACGTGGCTTTAGGATGATCACAGTCCAGTGAGTTCACGTGGCCTTCAGATGGCTGTTCGTTTGGTGCGTCGGGCGCAGCATACGGGCAGTCCTTGTTGGGCCTCGGAACGCATGCACTAGGATGACTCTTGCGACTTTGGGATTGCTACTCCCCTGGCGGTGGTTGCCTAGCGTCACTACCCTCATGCCACACCTTCACGTGCAGGCATGAAAGCCGCCGTGGAGCTGGGAGGTCGGGGCGGCCGAACCGTGGGCTGGGTATCGGGCGGCGGCGGTGGCGGCGCTGGTGGCGGCGGCACAGATCCCTTGTCCGACATGCCGCTGTCGCTTCGGCAGCTGTCGAGGCGGATGCGCGACGGCTTGGGCGGCTGCGAGGGGCGCTTTCCGCTGTCGGGGCGCACGGGGGCGGAGGTGGCCAGGTGGGGGTGGGGGCCGAGTGGAGAGGCTGGGGCGGGTGAGTGGTGGGCGGTTGCCTCATTCTTCGACTGCGCAGTGTGCCGCAAGAGGTAGGTGGCGGGGCCCTCTGTCAAGACACATTCCTTGCGCTACCTATCATTGCCTCACGCTGTCACAGGTGTAAAGTGGGGCTTTGGGGGCGGGCGTCCATGTACCGTGTCCCCTTGCATGCTTGCAGGGTGCTGGGCGGAGGCGTGGTTCCTGGCTCGCTGGTGCTGATCGGAGGCGACCCCGGTGTGGGCAAGAGCACCCTCACGCTGCAGGTGGGTTAACACACTGCGGGCACGACAGGCGCTACTGCTGCTGCTGCTGCTGCTGCTGCTGCTGCACACGTGGCTGCTGCACGTACCTGTCGCATGTCCCGCAGTCTGCATAGCGCATCCTACAAAGCTACAGCGCGTTTGGCCCCACCCCACCCGTAGGTCGCGGCGATGGTTGCTCACCCGGAGATTGACTTCGACCGTCTCGAGGACGAGGGGAAAGAGGGGGAGGAAGGGATGGACTCGCACACCGAGCAGCAGCAGCAACGGCACGAGGAACAGCACCAGGGACAGCAGCAGCTGTGGGGGCAAGAAGGGCAACACTGGCAGCAGCAGGAGGGACCTGTGGTGGTGGCAGAGGTCGCGGACGGTGTGGGGTGGCAGGGGACGGCAGGTGGCGGCACAGGGCATGGGGTGGGGCCGGGCGCGGGTGATTGGCTGGCCGTCAGCCATGCTGGCGGCGGAGTGGTCGGCAGCGCGGCGGGGGGCGATGGCACTGGGCTGTGGGGCGATGAGAGGGGCGTGGGTGCGGAGGGAGGAGGACAGGGGGAGGGGGAGGAGGGCGAGGAGGAGGAGGAGGAGGCAGGTGTAGTGGAGCCGGCGAGGCGGGTACTGTACGTGACCGCGGAGGAGACGCGGGAGCAGGTGAGCAGCTGGACATTACGTGTGACAGTACGGTGAGCTCTTAGAGTCGTAACCGGGACGGTGAGCGGTGAGCGGGTATAGCGAGCATGTACTACATTACCGTATCCAGGAGCGGATGCAGGTGTGCGGCCCTGGTACCGGCTGGTTCCCGAAACACTCTTCAACGCGCCTTCGCACCCCCACTGCGACCCCCTGCATTGCCACCCTGGCTTTCGCCGCACCCCCTGCTCCGTACGGCACCTCCACACCCCCACCACCTGCTGTGCCTCGCTCTCCTGCATCCTATGCCGCAGGTGGCAGGTCGCGGCAGCCGCATAAGCCTGACCTGATGATACCGTCTTCCCGCTTTTGCTTTGACGCGGCCCTCTCCTGCTGGCGCTGCTCTCGGTGCGCAGGTGGCGGGCCGCGGCGGCCGCATGGGCCTGGCGGGCTGCGAGGGGGTCATGGTGCTGTCCGTGTGCGAGATGAACCGGATAGCAGGTGGGTGTGGGTTAACCGCAGAGACAAGGGGGCCCCATGGTCCTGTAGGTGTGCGAAGTGAACTGATGGCAAGTGGGAAGTGCAGTGGGGCAGCAGCAGCAGCAGCAGTAGTAGTGTGTGTGGTGGTTGGCGGCTTTCCCTTGGTGCTCCTGTGCACGCGCGTTTGTTGCAGCGGCGTGCTCACTTGTTTGGCCTCCGCCCCACAGGCAGCACATGCGCCGGTTCCGGCCCAACCATGCCATGCAGCATCACGTTTGGCGTGCAGTTACACAATAATGATCCATTGGTGATGTTGCAATACCGGTTTGTGTCGTCTCTTGCTCCAGGCATCATCGGCGAGCTCCGTCCCGACGCTGTGGTGCTGGACTCCATCAACACGGTGTACCTTGACAACCTGCCGTCAGCGCCTGGCAGCGTGGTGCAGGTGGGGACTCAACACCACTTGTCACTCCATAAATATGTCTTTTGTAATGTGTTTAAAGTATCAGATATCATGTACCTGGACAGCCTGACGTCGGCACCTGGCAGCGTGGCGCAAGACGTGGAGGTGAGGTGGCAGAATACCAACGCACGCCACGTGTCTCTTGCCTTGCTCTGTCTCCTGTCCCGGTGCTCCCAACCTAACATCAGGTCCGCGAGTGCGGGCAGACGCTGCTGCGCCTTGTAGGCGCGTGATACAAACTGAGGCACGCCTCTTGGCCTTCCACACTTGGCCCCTTCTTACATCTAATGGTACCCATCCCACCTCACCCACCAGGTCCGAGAGTGCGGTCAGACGCTGCTGCGGCTGGCGAAGGACCTCCGCATCGCCGTGTTCATCATCGGGCACGTGACCAAGGGAGGAGACATCGGGGGACCCAACGCGCTGGCACACATGGTGGGTTACGCTGGTCATCTTATTTGTGCATTCCTGGTGCCACGTTAAATTTGCACGTACAGCAGCTATTGTCGTTACACGTGGCCCCACACCCTAGTACGCACCTGCACCTGTGTGTATTGACAACACCCTAATACACACACCCATTGATACACACCCCTGGTGCCCTCAGGTGGACACGGTGCTACACCTCTATGTGCTGACAATACCCTAATACACACCCGAATTAATACACAACCCCAGGTGGACACGGTGCTGTACCTGGAGGGCGACATGTCCCAGGCGGTGCGGCTGCTGCGGGTGCAGAAGAACAGGCACGGCAGCGCGGACGAGTGCGGCGTGTTCACCATGGACCACACGGGTGGGTGTATTAGCATGTGTGTGGCTTAGGGCCTGCTAACGCTTGTAGCGCAGGGTGTGACGTAAACGAGTGCGGCGGGTTCACCATGGATCACACGGGTGGGTGGGTGGTGTGTGGGTACGCGTAAAGCTCGGGGGTGAGGGATGGGCGGGTGTGTCTTAGTAGCTGCGCCGCTTCAGTCCTGGCGCGTTAAGAGTCCGGCTGCTATGCGTGTCGTCGATGCGGTCGCCATGGGTGCGGGCATGCGCTGAGGGCAGCATGCCTCCACGGATACTCCTATGCATCTCACATCCCGAAGCATCTTTAGTGGCTGTCTGGCTGTGTTCTGCTTGGGCCACGTGGTACGGTCAGGTTTTACGCCCTACTTGGATGTCGGAGTAGTGAAGTGCGGTGCAGTGCGTGGTGGTGAGCTGCAGTGCGCGATATTGCGGTGTCACGTAGACTCGTACAGGTCTGGATTTGCAGGGACATGCTGGCCGCTGCGGCCTCGCCTCGCTCCTCCCAACCATCATTCCTGACGGGCAAGTGTCCTCACGCTGCCGTACATTGCGCCTGCCATTGCCTCCTTCGCAGGAATGCATGCAGTGGCCAACCACAATGCGCTGTTCCTGGAGAGCCGCGCGGCGGGCGGCGGCGAGGGGGCGTCCAGCGTGGTGGGCGTTACACTGCAGGTGGGCGTTAGAGGGAGAGTACGTTGCAGCTGGCGCGTGGCACGTAGAGCTGCATGTGTGTCCGCACCCTCGCGTGGTGGGCGTTGCTCTGCAGATGGGGTTGGAGTGGTGGCGCACGTGGCAGAACGCGAGGTTGCACGTGGGCCTGCAGTAGGGCGTGGCGGGCGTCACGTGGACCTGCAGTTGGGCGGGGAACATGTGCACGTGGCACGTGGCACGCAGGCGGGGCACGTGGGGCCGCGGTCCAGCGGAGGCGGGCGTTCCAACGCAGGCGGGGTGGGTGGAGTCAGCCCTGTCCTTTACGGCCTATGAAAGGAACAGCGCGCGGAGGCAACAAGGCACGGCACTTGCATGCATGCATGCATGCATGTGCAGGCCTGCGGGTGACGCTTCAGCGCCATGTGTTTGATGCCTTCCTGCTCACGCTCCCAGCTCCCTGTGTAGCGGATGCGGTGCGGGATGTAGGCCAATGAGCCTTATACAGTTAAAGGCATACAGGAGTAACAGGCAGAGCGTAGCGAGGCAAGGCAGGTCTGGAGAGTGGCTCCCTGTGTCATTTGTTGCGCCGCAGGGCAGTCGGGCGCTGCTGGTGGAGGTTCAGGTGCGTGGGAGGCAGGGGCCGGGGGGACGGTCATTGTAAAGTCGAGTCCATGTGCAATGTCATGAAAGGTAATGTGGGAAGTACGGGTATCCCTAGGGTCAAGCGGGGGTCAACAAACCGGGGCTGAGGCGACACGGGGGCGTAGATGGTGATGTAGGTCCGTGGGCGCGATGCGTCTTGTACATCGTTGCAACTGCCACCCTTTCGGCAGCTCCCCACACGCGCTGGCGGTGCACCTCGCGGCCCACGGCCCACTACGACCGAATCTTCCTCGCCCCTTACCTCTCCATCGCTGCCCCTCGCGTCCCAGCCATGCACACCCCCACCCCCGCCCCCACCCCACACGCTCACAGGCCCTGGTGGTGCCCATCCCTGACCACCGATTAAGGCGCCTTGCCCACATGCAAACCAAGCTGCCCAACACCAGTACCTTTCGATCTCGCCTCGCAGGCCTTGGTGGTACCCATAGGTGCCCATCTCAGACCACGACCCTTTACAAAGCGACCTGCCTCACATCCCACCCCACCCCACCCCCGTCCCTCACCCTGCCCCCACCCCCAGGCCCTTGTGGTGCCCATCTCGGACCACGGCCACTTCGACTGCCTCATCATCCTCCTCCCGTCGTGGCCTGTCAACAGCCATGCGCTATCTTCACAATTCACGTCAGTTCCTCGCATCACACACGCTCCCCCCCAGGCCCTGGTGGTGCCCATCTCGGACCACGGCCGCGCCGCCGCCACCGGCGCGCTGTACCGCGCCGCCACCGGCTGCGACCGCCAGCGCCTGGCCACCCTGTGCTCCGTGCTGGACAAGCACGTGCCCACGCTGGCACTGGCAGCCTGCTCCGTCATTGTCAACGTGGTCGGGGGCGTGCAGGTGGGTTGTTGTGTACCGTACTTGAACAGAATCAACAGAAGCATGTTACGCTGTGTACCGGTATAACTTAGTTGTTTACAGTTGACAAATTAATTGCAGTTGACGGGACGCGCGCTTGGTGTGTATCTGCTTGCCGCACCATGCAGCTGCACGAGGCTGCCGTCGACCTGCCCCCTCCCATCGACCGCGCGACGACGCGTGTGCCCGCCCGAGCCTCTATGACAAATCCCACATTTGCCGGTCCTCCTTATTTACCCCAACGGCCGGAGGGCGTTCTTAAACTGTTTTCTTTTTCTGTGCATAACTGTTCGCCACACAGCTGCGTGGGGTAGTAGGAGACCTGGCCCTGGCTGTGGCTGCACCGCGCGACGACACATGTGTCTTGCCCGGCCCAACGTGCGTTATCTTACGCTTCAGATTGCTTGCATGTGTGTACCTGGGTGTCCCGTTACGCAGCTGCGTGAGGTGGCGGGCGACCTGGCCCTGGCTGTGGCGGTGGCGGCCTCCTTCTTCAACACGCTGGTGCCTCGGGACCTGGTGGTGCTGGGGGAGGTGGGTGCACGTGTGTTAGCGCGGGCGTGAAGCAGTGTGTGTAATAAGGGTCGTGCTGGTGCCGCTGGTCGCCCATTCAACACGCTGGTGCCGCGGGACGTGGTGGTGCTTGGGGAGGTGGGTGCACGTGTGTTAGCGCGGGCGTGAAGCAGTGTGTATTAAGGGTCGTGCTGGTGCCGCTTGTCGTCCATTCGACACGCTGGTGCCGCGGGACCTGGTGGTGCTTGGGGAGGTGGGTGCACGTGTGTTAGCGCCTTGATCGGTCGGCGTGTGCGCGTGCGCATGAAGGGGCGGACTGCCGGTGGCATGCATGGGGCGGCGCCGTGGGGCCTGGCGGTGCTGCGCCATGTGATTACTCGGGTGCTCAGCAGGCCGTGCCACTTGCGGACGGGTTTCCAAGGTCCGATTGCACGATGTTGGTGCTAACACCTACATCCTGTGAACGTACACAGCAGGCTGCGCTGCTGTAATCCGCATCCTGTGCACCCTCCCTGCATGCGAGAGACCCTAGGCAGGGGAGTGCCCCTTTAGGTAAGTAGTTAACGCACACTGTCGCCGTGCCCCATCACCCCCACCAGGTTGACCTGGGCGGTGCTGTGCGCTGCTCCTTCAAGCGGCTGGACGTGCGGCTGGTGGAGGCGGCCAAGCTGGGATTCAGGAAGGCAATCATTCCGAGGGTGAGAGTGATAAGCCGCAGTGGTGGCTGGGAGGCGGAGCTGGGATACAGGAAGGCAAGCAACCCACGGGTGGGTGGGTGGGTGGGTACGCGTAAAACGCGAGAAGCCGTGTGAGGCGTCAGGGAATCACGGAAACACTGGTGCCTGCACGCGAAGAGGAAATGGGTGGGTAGCAAGAAGGGAAGTGTGGAGCATGCCGACCTCATATGGCATTCTGGCTGGGCTTCAGGAAGGCCATCATGGGCCGCGGATGGGCGGCTGGCCGGGGCGCCAACTTCGGAAGGCCATCCATGTCAGGCACAGGAGGTGTGCGAGGCAGAAGCTCGCCTGCTGTTGTCCACGTCTCCACGTGTGCTAGGACACACATCCCTCCCACACTCCGCCTGCCCGCGCCCTACCCACACCCCACTCCGCGTCCGCTCATGTCGCGCGTCGACCCCATCCATCCACACTCATGCCACACCTTCCGCCCCTCCCCTCGCTCCCGCACCTCCCCCCAGCCTGAGGGCTGCCTGGGTGGAGGCCCGAAGCCTGAACGCCTGACATCACCACCATCTTATCCTTATCAGTATCCGCACCTAGCTCACAACCCGTTCAGACTGGCCAACGTCGTAATACCCTTTCCCTTACCACTTACCCTTATCCATTGGGGCCCCAGACTGCTGGCTGGGAGAAGCTGCTCCGCGACCCCCGGCTATCAACTCGACGTCAGCGCACCATTGAAAATGTGTTTATGTTTCTTGTTCATATTATCCACCCTTCACCCCCAGACTGCCGGCTGGGAGAAGCTGCTCCGTGACCCCCGGCTGGGCGGCCAGCTGCAGGTGGTGGCTGTGGGCAGCGTGTGGGAGGCGCTGCGGGAGGCGCTGGGGGAGGTGGTGGAGCACCGCCCGCCGGAGGTGGGTGCGGCACGTGGCACGTGGCACGTGGCATTTAGCAGACGCGTGGGTGGAATGCTGTGTGCGTGGGCAGCGTGTGGGCGGCGCTGGTGGTGGAACATCACTCGTCGGAGGGGACGCGTGGGTGGCGTGCCGCGTGCGTGGGTAGCGTGGCTCTTCGCCGGTGTACTGGAAAGCCTCGAGTCCGGGTGCTGCTTGTCATCACGTGAAAACGCGTGAAGATGTGGTGTGACGAGATGTGGTATCAACAAAACCGGTGGCCGTTGTGAGTACGGAAGCGTGTGACACAGCCGGGCTGTCGGACCGTACTGTACCGTACGTCCGCTGCAACGCCACACCCTGAATGCTTGGCAGTCGCCTTGCTTGATAACAGGTGCTGTGCCGGCGAAACCCCCGCACGCCATACCTCCACCAATCCACGCGCTGCACCTGCACGCAGCACTGTAGCACTGTTGTCAAGCTTACAGCGATAACTTTGTTCCCCCAACGATAACTTTGTTCCTGCGGCCTACCCTCCCTGGCCCCCAGGTGGACCCCCCGCCCCGCGGCCGCCCCCCGCCCGGCTCCGGCCCCCTCGGCTACCGCTTTCCCCGCCGCACCCCCGCCTCCATGGCCGCAGCCGCCGCCGCCACCTCCGCCCTGTCCGCCGCCGCCGACGGCACGCTGCCACGTGCCGCCGCCATGGGCGGCGTGGCGGCGGCGTACGCCGCCGCCGCCGCGGCGGGCGCGGCGGGCGCCGCTTGGCGGGCGGTGCCGTACGAGCAGGAGGCTGGGGAGGACGTGGGGATGGAGGAGGACGAGGGAGAGGGGTATGCGGAGCACGAGGAGGGGGAGCATGGGGTGGATGGGGAGGAAGGGTTCTATGAGGGGTATGGGGAGGGGAGGGCGGTGGAGGAGGAGGCGGAGGAAGGGGCGGGGGTTGGGTATGGAGGCCGGGGGGAGGTGGTGGGGGATGTGCGGGGGGTGTACGGAGGGGGGTGGGGAGGAGGCGGGAGGGGGGTGGCAGAGGGAGCGGGTGCCCCTTTGGGCATGTACGGCGCCCAGTACGGGAGTACGGCGGATGGGGGTGGCGAGTTGGCGGCTGGGGGGATGTACGCGGGTAGCGGGTTCGGCCAAGCGAATGCAGGGCAGAGGTTAGGCGTGTATGGGCTGGGAGATGACGGTTACGGAGTGGGGCGGGAGGTGCAGGCGGGGGAGGCGCAGGTGTGGGGGGATAGGGACGGTGTGGCGGTGGGTTGGGGGCAGGGTGATGGAGGGCTGGTAGGTGGACAGCCAACC
>VFQN01002530.1_pt1 | contig 27938 bp, 46 predicted proteins | sample 3512371 | NCBI WGS metagenome assembly VFQN01 (sample SAMN10412370, study PRJNA504923) | tailings metagenome | isolation source: Replicate 2 from Balatoc abandoned mine | place: Philippines: Itogon, Benguet | collected 2017-08-28
GTCACGCTCTCCCATCGGCCCCGTATATAAAGTGACTCCATCGTCTTCCCATCGGCCTGCCCCCACGAACCCCCCCCCCCCCCCCCCACGCCCCACCCCCACCTGCTGTACGGCCTTGACGTCCAGCGGGTGGCGCGCCACCCACGGGATCACAGGCGTGCCGTACACCGTCATGCCGCCGTGGCTGCCGTACTCGATGTACAGCTGCCCGCCCTCCAGGTACGAGCGCGCGGTATGGATGTCGCTGAAGCGCGCCTGGCCGCCGGGCGGGGGCAGCTTGAAGCGCCGGACAGAGTGCGCCACCCACAGCCCCCTCCGCTTGACCAGCTGGGCGGGGGCAGCAGAGTACGGAAGGTGATTGGGGTGGTTGGGTGTGGGGTGGTGCAAAGCGCGGATGCAAATTGCGAATAAGTTTCGAGTTTTGGTGTTGCAGGTTTTGGGCTCGGGGCGGCGAGCAAGGGCTGGCTTCGGTGCAGCGGGCTGCACGGCACGGGCTGTGGGGGACGTGTCGTGACGCATGGGCCGTGTGCTACGAGAGACTGCGCGAGGTCACGGCCTTTTCATGCGCTGTACCCCTCTCCCCATTGCCCCAGGAGCCCAGGTTCATGCCAGCCCGCGTCAGTCCTTACCGGTAGGCCTGCAGGTACGCAGCGCTGACCCCCGGCCCTCACGGAGTTGGGGCCTCTTAGGCGCTGCGCGCTCCGTCGCAAGACAGCGCCCGCACGCCACCACACCACCCCCAAACCGCACAAGGCATCCATATTCATCCCCTGAACTCTTTCCCGCATGCGCAGCCCCCAGCCCTAGAGGGTGTGCGCACCTTGAACAGGAAGGCGTCCCCCCGCTCAGTCACCCCGCAGTACAGCGGCTGGGGCGCCACCGCCGCCAGCCGCGCCGCCAGCGGCGTGTGGCCGTGGCCGTGGCCGTGCGCCATGATGGGCGACGGCGACGGCGGCCAGCACAGGTGCTGCGACGCCGCCGGGGACAGCTGCCCCGAGTGCGCCACCGACGGCTGCGGCGACAGCCCCAGCCCCAGGCCCAGGCCCAGGCCCGGCCCTGCGCCCGGCAGCCCCGACTGCGGCTGCTGCTGCAGGCTGCCCCGCACGGGCGTCCGGGAGGGTGTGCTGGCGCCCCCCGCGTGCCCCCCGCTGATGCTGCTGTGCATCAGCGCGTGGTTGTTGCTGCTGCGCATGCTCCACATCAGCTGCTGCAGGTGCTGCTGCTGCTGCTCCTGGTCCACCGCGAACAGGCACTGCAGCTCGTTGCCCACGGCCCCGCCAGGCCCCGCCCCCGCCGCGGCCGCCAAGCCACGCCCCCTGTCCCGCACCGCCACCGGCTCCAGTGCCCCCGAGTCGAGGGACACCACCCACAGGCGGCCGAGGGGCGGAGGCGGGGCCGCGTCGGCGGCTGATGCGGGCTGCTGCCTCACACGTGCCTGGGGACGCGTGGGGCGTGGCCGTGGGGGTAGCAGCAGCGGTGTGCAGCATGGTGCGGTGCGGGTATATACAATAGCACAAAGCGTGTGCCAAGGCAATGCGGTAGCAGTGTTGTTTGGTGACGGCTTTGGAGGCGCGGCACTGCGGCTAGGGCAGCATTATCCATGGCAGCAGAGCGGGTCAGCTCTCAAGACCAACACACGCCCAGTGCCACACACACACATCGTCGCCATGTGCCACCTCGCCCACCGGCCCCCAGTTTCCACCCGCCTACCCGCCCAAGCAGGAAGGCTCAGCGCCATGGTCCCAACCCCATGTGCAGCGACACAGTTTCACCGCCTCAACGTGCAAGAAGCTTGCTGACGTCCCTCAATACTAAGCCCCCCCCACCCGCCACCCCCCACCCACCAGCACCAGGTACCAGCCCGGCACGTGCGCCCCCAGCGCCACGTGCTCCAGGCGGGCGGCGGGCACCGTGAGCTGCCACTCGCTGTCGCCGTCGCGGGGGGGCGGCGGCAGCAGCACCGAGTGGCCGGACGCGGGCGGGCCGGGCGGGGCGCCGGGGGCCTGGAGGCAGGGGGAACAGCAGGAGGGGGGACAGCAGGAGGGGGAGGGCAGGTGGGGGCAGGGGCTAAAAGGGGGGATGACCGTAGGGGGCAGCAGGGGCTTTGGGGGCAATGTGTTGAGCGTGCAGGGGTTGGTTGCAGGTTGCAAAGTCAGCTTAGGTGAGGACAGGGACAGTCAATATATTGGTGGGATAGATCATAGCCAGAAGAGGACCACAGGAGTTACTGGTATGTAGCTTGTATGTTGCGGATTGTAACGGTGAGCGTGGTGCCTGTTGGCGCCAGGGCAGGTTTGGCGGGGAAGTGCCACGTGGCGTGTTGGGCCGCGGGCAGGGTGCAGTGCAACGACAGAGTGACCCCAAGTGTGCAGCAGCGCCCTTACCCGCACATCGCTGCTGCCGATTGATGAAGCGCCGCAGCCCACTGTAGGCCGTGATCGTGGTGGGAGGGGATGGAGGGGTGGCGGGTTGGGATGTGGAAAGGGGCGCAGGCGACGGGCAGGTAGCAGGAAGGGGGCTGGAGACTCGTCGGCTGCAAGTCCAGGACGCAGTGAAGCTCCTACTGCTGGATCAAGCATTGAAGCTGTTTAAGCGTTTGACGTGTATGCATAGCGTGCATCACATACAGGCTTTCGGTTTTGGTGCGGCATGCGCCATGGACTCACTTCTTGCATCACCACCCCGCTCCTATAGTAGCTTAAATTGCAGCAATGATACTCCTTCCATCATGCCGCAGTTGTGTGGTAGCGCTGCTCTCCCGCTAGCGCCGAAGGCGACACGCAGGTTTACCGCGGCCCAAGGAACCTCGTCACAAGGTAGCCGCGTCCTTATACACAATCACAACAGTGATCAAAAAGAGATAGCAACGGTAAAGGGCAAAGCACGGTACTTGTGCCTTATTACTCAGGTATCGGCTTTCACAGTTGTCGCAAGTGGCACGAGTCTACATAAGCACAACGTCATCGCGATAAACCTGTACTATTGGCTTTTATGCAAGCTGCGCTGCATGTGCGTTTGTAACGGTGTCTCCGTGTTCTGGCGCTGTAGAGCTCCCTTGGTGGCGGGCCTGGGCTGCGTCTGCCGTGGATCGCTGGGTATCCAAGTTTCCTGTGCCGGCTGGATCACGTAGTGCAACTAAGCCGCGGTTGTGTGTATGCCCTGTCATAGCATGCGTTTCGGGGATGCGTCACCACGCGGGAATACCACTGCGGAACTCCCCTGCTGGCAGGCGTCGGTCGTGCACGCACGCAAGGTGGTCCGCCAGCCCAACGGCCTGCGCAGGACTATGGTACCGCACTTCGGCAGGGACCCACGAGATGTCAGGTGTTGCATGTGCTGTGGCACATTTGTGCGCTGTGGCGGCGTGGTGATTTGGGAGCTGACTGCGCAGGCTGTGAGGGGCCGCCGTCTGCGACCCATGGGACGGTGTTGGGACCAGTTGGGCAATGGGTGTGCGTCAGCTTACCGGTATCGGACCCAGGAGGACGTAGACTTCCCTGAACCCAAAGTTCTATTATCACGCTTTAAAAGAGTGCCGTGGATGGGGATAGGAGGCAGCAGCGCAGCACGAAGCCAGAACAGTTCTACACGCACAGGAGTATCACACGGCACAAGTACGCGAAAGGTGGCACCCCGAATGCTGCTGACGCCCCTGCTGCCCTTCTGGTACCCCACCGTATGCGTCGGGCCCTCCAGCAGCACGTGCCCCGCTCCACAAGTCAGGCACCCTATTTACAGAGACTCTCGGAGACTGACTGGCCGCTGCCATGCGTTGGCGGGGCAGGCACACGGCCACAGGTGGGTTGCCTCTGTGCAGCGTGCACCAACACCTGTGCCTCGTTATAGTGTGGGTCCCCTTCCACGACTCCAGCCTCGTACCCAAGGCACGCCGGCACAACCTTGATTGTTACCAGCATCACCCATCGGTCCTCTGTACGTATGTACCAGGGGCCCCCTCCAGGGGCTTGCTTGTGCGTTGTGCCACCCATGCCAGCGGCAAACGCCAACAACGGTAAGGCCAACAGTCAGCTCCCAAGGTATGGTACTACTACTGTGCAATGCTACTGCTTGCGTGCACAGGAAGATTGAGAAGACACGGCCGGATTGGAGGACATCCGCTCCGGCTCCTTGTCCCGGCGCCAGCCAGTTGGTGCCCTAATGGCAATTTGCCTTATCGTGACGCCATATATCGGTATGCTCCACACACACGTGGAAGCAACCGGCATACCGACGGTACCGTGTTGCACGTGGCAGCGCAAGCACGGTGTATATGTACAGCTAACTGACAAGGCCTCTGTTGCCCCGCCGTATGCATTAGAGACACGCTCACGCAAACCTCGCCCCACAACAACGCGTCAGCACTTTCACAGGGCCCAAGTTGCCCAATCGCACAAAAGAATTGCAGCACAGGACATGTCGATTGGGCGCCGTACTGCGCCACACTTGTACAGCGGGCGTGAACAGGCGCTCCGGTCATACGAGTCGGCCCCAGCCCCCCGACCCCAGGCCTAGATGGAGACCCAGCCGAAACCCACACGCGCACGTCGCGCCAAAAGGGTAATGGCATCACCATAGAGCCACTGCAGCCACTGCTACGTCCCGTGTTTCTGTGTATCAGGGGAGCTCCCCTGCTGTGTATTAACCCAACCCGTCAACAAGCACAAGCGTCAACTCTCGGCAAGCTCTCCCTAACGCCACGCCTGAACGCACTACCCGCTACAGGCCAGCGCACCAGCGCAGTTCCTCAACTTAAGTTGTTATGTGCAACATCAGGTCAACGCAACGCCACAGGTGGCCCCCCGCGCCCCATGACCCACACACCGCATTACTTTGCCATACCTCCATTCATGTGCCCTCACCCCCCTTGCTCCCTCCCACCCCCACCCCCACCCCGGCCCTCACAGCACGTCATCGTTGCCACCGCTGCCGCCAACGCCGCCCGGCGCGGGCGCGGGTTCGGGCGCCTCAAAGCCGCCGTCGTCCTCCTGCTGCTGCTCCTCGTCTCGCCCCCGCTCCTGTCCCTGCTGCTCCTCCTTCTGCTCCTCCTCCTGGTCAGAGTCCTCGTCCTCGCTATCGCTCTCGGACTGCGGGTTGCACAAAAGCCGCACGACAGAGAAATGGTTTTGAAGTCCAGGCGTCAACAAACCACAACGGCCACCAAGACCAGATCGAGCACAGCCGCCCCGTATCCAGGGCGGCATGCTACACAGCACCGAGCACCGTCGATGCGCCGTCCTCAGGATATCCCCCCTGCCCCTGCCCCGCCCTTTCCGCTGCTGCCCTTGCACCCTTTCCCAGTCCTACCCCCGCCCGCGACCCCCCGCCCCACCTTGTCCATGACCAGGGAGGGGTCCACGGGGGACAGCCCCGACACGCCGTACAGCCGCGGGTCGGCCCCAGCTGGCGGCACCACGACGACGCGCCACGCGGTGCCCTCGTGCCGCCGGAACAGCCACACGGAGGCGCCGCGGCCCTCGTCGTCGGTGGCGAAGATGGACAGCTCCTGCAGCACAAACAACAGTCAAGTACCGCACATATACAGTTAGTACTGGTCTGCAGGGAGGTGAGGAGCCAGGCATCCCATCCAGGAGTGTCCGTATGGCGTGTCAAGCTAGCTCCCTGGGTCCATCAACGTGCCGCCCTGCCCCTAAGGCGCCACTGTCAGACATCTCTACCGAAGCTGTGAGCCCCACGCCTACACATGGCGTGGCTGCTTTGCTGTCCACCCACACAGTGCTGCAGCCTGGCTATCCGGCGCACCCACCGGCGTGAGGTCCATGATGGCCTCAATCTTGACGCCGTTGATCTTGTACAGCGCCTTGTACGGCTCCGTACCGCCCGGCGCCGCGCCCGGCAGCCGCTCCATCACGTACGACCGGAAGTACGTCTCCGTAGCTTCATCGTCGTACGCCGCCGCGAAAAGCTGCCCGTACCGCGCCATGCCAACCGCCTGCCCCATGTCGGCGCACTGCCGCACAAGCGGGTCGTTGTCGATCGTCGCGGCCCAGTACGTGCGCTCCAGGGAGCTAGGGTCTACGGCAAAGGTGCCGTTCTGTACCGCCTTGGGGTCGAACGGGCACCGCACGACCCATGGGGAGACCGGCTGGCCCTGCCGCGTGCCGCCCCGGCTGCCGTACTCGAGCCACAGCTGGCCGTTGTCCACGAAGCAGCGCGCGCCCTCGCAGTTGGTGGCCTTGGCGTTCTCGCCCGGCGGCGTGACGACGCGGAACGGCTTCACCGCGTGGGCCACGAACCTGGCGCGCCGGGTGGACAGCTGCACGCACACGGGATACGTCGGCAACGGAATGGCCAGGGCGGTGAGTTCACAGGGCAGGAGGTGGCAGGGGGGGTGGCAGGGCAGGTGACAGGGGAGGTGGTGCTGACGCAGGATGGTGGGGTCCGACGGAAGGGCCAACTGGCGCGATGAGCACGCCGCGCAGCCTCGGGCAGTACTGATGCACCTTGGTCACAGCGCCGTGCTGAGCTTCGCCACAGCGACCAGCGCATATCCAACTAGGGGGTCCAGGAAGGTCCTGGGCCGCACCCCCTCACTGCACCCTTGCCCCCACCGCCCCCGCTGCCCACCTTGAACATCCACGCCTCGCCCTTGCTGGTCATGGCGCAGTACAGCGGCCGCGCCCTGCCCAGCACCCCGCCCTCCACCATCCACAGGCACTCAAGGTCCCGCGCGGCGGCCAGCCCACGCCCCTTGTCCTTGATGCGCACGGCCTGCAGCGCGCCGTTGTGCAGCGACGCCACCGACAGGCGCGGCGCGTCGCCCTTCTTGTTGTCGTGCACCACCAGGTAGTAGTTGGGCACGCTGGTGCCCTGCGTCACCTGCGTGGGTTGACGCACAGGGAGGGAGGCACGGACACGCTTTAACTGCAGCGTGTGGGTGCTTGATGCGCCGTGTTAGGAGGTCGGGAAAAGCAGCCCCAGGTGGGCATCAGTAGGGTCGTGCTCGGGTGTGGTTGGAGGGGCAGGTGAGTGGGTGAGTTGGGGAGATTCCGGTAAGGTGCGGAGGACTGACCCCTCCAGAGAAGTGATTCCAAAAGTCCAGCCTCACAGTGCCTCACAGTGTTGCTGGTTGAAGCAGGCAACAATCAGTAGTTGCCACAATATGGCATGAGCAGTTACTGCTTGCACCCGAGCCGCGCTCTCGGTGTGAAGCGCTTCCACGCACTCCGCCAATCCTCACCTGTGACATGTCGGGCACCTGGGTCAGCTGCCGCCACGTCTCAACCACAGCCGGGGGCACCGCTGACACATTTGCCGCTGCAGCTGCAGGTGCCGAAGCAGGCACTGAAGGCTCCGTCTGGGGGTCCGGGGCGGGAGGTGGTGGGGCTGGAGGGGCAGGCGAGGCGGGTTTTGCCGCGGGGCCCGGGGAGGAAGCGGGGGCTGAGTTGGGTGCTTGCACCTTGGCTGAGGCTGATGGAGTGGTGTCCCCCTTTGGCGCCTGCTTGCCCACCTCAGGCTGCGAGGGCAAGGGTGGCAGCGCGTGGTTATGCGTTTGTGGTTGGAGGCCAGGAGGTGCGGAGGGGTCTTGGCATGACTCTAGGGTGGTAGTGACGGGGCGGAGTGCGGAGTGCGTACGGGTATAGGCGGGGGCGCGAGGGCATTCTTTGCGAAGCTGTACGCGAAAAGGCCGAAAATGTGACGCTTATAACAGGTGCATGAATTACAAGTCGTTCAAGTCTTATAAACCTCGCGGTCGCACGCGTTTGGGCGCCGAGTGCCCCATAAATGGAGAGAGACATGTTTCTGGGTACAAGCGCACCTTCACAGCAGCATCGGCATTATGGGTCGAGGCTCCACAACCCACTGCATCGATGCAAAAGGGGGGTAAGGTCAAGCCATCCACTCGAGCGCCACGACGCGCGGTTCGTTGGCAAAAGTGCACATGGACAAGCTTACTTGCTGCACGATGCACCCGAAGCCTAGCCTCCACAAGAGGTGTTGTAGTAAAGTGCTAATAAGTCTGCACGCACAGTATGGCTGCTCGTCTGTTACTGGCGGGCACGGCCTAATAAAACGATTGTGGGTGTTGGGTGGTTAGCGAAGAAATCCAAGTCACAGCCAATGTATTGCTACTGTATATGGAATCAATTACAAAGTGCAAAAAGCTGCTGCAGCACTTCCTACCTTCCCGCCGACGCCCTTCGAAGCAGTACGTCAGCGAGGGATTGTTGGGACTGCGAAGCAGCTGTCGGTGCAGCAGTGTTCTAGTTACTCCGTAGCTAAAACGCTGAAGCTTGCACTTGTACTACGGCTTGAATACCTGCCACTAACCCGCGCTGGCAGCATGGAAGCCCAACCGTCGACCCAAATGCTCCAGTTACCCAGCCTCCGAAGCCCAAGACGGAAACAACCGACACACCCCTCCTGGCTAAATGCGACAAAGGGCTCAGCGACTCCAGGGCAGCCTCCACCACCCGCTGGTACCGGTGAACCTTGCCAGTGCCACTGCTGGGTAGCCCGCGAAAGCCCACTGCATGTCCATGTGTGAGAGGATCAATTCGCCTACCCTACCTACCTCAATGTCTGCCTATCGAACTAGCCCGCCTTCGTATCTCTTACCTAACAGACCACAAATCTGCAGCTAACCGCCCAAACTCCACGAGACCGTTCCTAACCCCAATCCCCTGCGATTGGCCCCCGTACCCACAACCCACTCCGCCGGGCCCCCCATTCACCCCTCCCGCCCTCCTGCACCCCCCGCTACCCTGGCAGCGGCACCCCATGCGCGCCCACCCGCGCTGCCAACGCCGCCCCCACCACTCCACCGATGCCCCTGCCTCCCGCCCCTCCCACCGCAGTCCCTCCGCCGCCGCGGTCCCCCGGCCCTCCCCAGCCCGACCGCGCCGCTGCCTTCGCCGCCTCCGCCGCCAGCTGCGCCGCCGTCAGCGCCACCGGCTGCATGGCGCTGCCGTACCGTGCCAGTGCCACCACGCCGCCGCCGCCGCCGCACCCCGAGGCGGCCAGGAAGCGGAGGCTGCCCACCGCCAGCGGCGCCTGGGGAGGAGGGTGCGAGGGGAGGGGGTGCAGCAGGGAAGGGCGGATGAAACACAGTGAACAGAATCCTGATACGGGACGAGTAGAGGTGCCGTGTGGAAGCTGGGCACGGAGCGTGATCGCGGGAGGGCAGGCAGGCAGCCAGAGCCATGGGCCAAGGACTCGTGGTGCATGGGCTTCTTGGGCTGTCAGGACGTCACAATCCTTGTGCCCCAGCTGGGACTCAACGAACACCTGTACGTGCAAGCACACGTGCCCTTCCAGCACGCTGTTTATGATGCTGTATGGCTGCACGCCGTGCATGCAGTGCTACACCCCACACACGACAGCCCTCCACCGCAGTGCCGCCTCCACCGTGTGCAGCTCGGCGCCTTCCCCTCCCCCGCCATCCCGCCCCCCGCCCCGCACCCGCCCTGCACCCACCCACCTCCCCAAGGTCACGCAAGCTCGCATGGGGACTCTTAGCCAAGTACATAACCTCCAGCAAGTGACCCGGTGGGTGCTTCCCTGCTTGCTTTGTAATATAGCCTTGTCTGTGTCCGGTACATCCAATGTGCCCCGACTCCCGCGCCCTGCCCCACCATCACCCACCTCCCTCAGCTCCCCCTCCGTCAGCTGCGGCGCGCCGTGCAGCATCAGGTAGCGCAGCAGCGGCAGCGAGGCGGAGCCGGGGGCGGCAGCGCCCACGCCCACGCCCGGGTGACTGAAAGGCGGCTGCCGCGCGCCTGCCCCCGGCCCCGGCCCCGCCGCGGGCGCCACCAGCAGCAGCTCCGCCAGCTGCGTGGCCGTGAGCCCGGGGCAGTCCCCCAGCTCCAGGTGCTCCAGGGAGGGGCACGTGGCGGGCAGGGCGGCCAGCAGGTGCCTGGGATGGGGTGGCGCGAGGTGGGTGGGGAGGCAGGACGGGGATAGGGGCGTGTTGGTTGGCAGTCGGTGGGTGCGTGCTTACCAACAGCATGGGGGGAGTTGGTGGTGGACCCCACCCCCCAGCTTTCGCATCTGGCCATATTTTCCCTTTCCACACAGGCTCCGTGCCTCTCGCAAAAACAGGCAACCCTGCTTCCGACGCCCACGTAACCCAGCTCCACTGGCTGCACACCTGCCTGTACATGACGGCAGACCCCGCATGGCCAGTTCCGCGCGCCCCCTTGCCACCCCGCCCCACCCACCCGGGCTCCAGCACCTCCCACTGGCAGCCCAAGAGCTTGAGGGACTGCAGCTGCGTCATCCGAGCGGCCTGACAAGGGGGGACACAAGAGGCGTGGCCGTGATTGTACGGTAATGTTACCGGGGGTACGCCAGTGTCATGAATGCCGTTAGGATAATATGGCAGCTGCACACCCGCGACCACCCCGAAGCAGTCCACTGCCCCCCAAACGGCCCACCCGACCAAAGCCCGAGAGCCCAGTACTGCCCAAATCCCTGGCCAGACCTCGACGCCCACACCTCCCCGATACCCACCCTCCAGTACCCGCAGGTGCCAACACCATGCCGTCCTCCCGCCCTCCCTTGGCCCCTGCCCAGCCAGCCCCCCGCACCCTGAAGCAGGCAAAGCCGTCCGCGCTGAAGGCGATGCAGCCGCCCAGCGACAGCACCCGCAGCCGCCGCAGCAGCCCCATGTAGCGGAAGCACAGCCCGCAGGTGGTCAGCGTCTCAAGGGCCAGCACCTAAGGGGGGTGGCCAGGGCGGGCAAACAAGGGTTGGTGGGGAAGGAGCCGAGCAAGCAAGCGTGTTGCAGGGCTGGAGTGTGCACCGGCACCAGCACACCGTGTGCCAACCCGTCCCACACCGCGCACACCCAGCTGCCGCCCACCTGCAGCGACTCCAGGTTCTGGATGAAGTTGAGGTGCGGCTCGCGCCTCATGGAGCCGGAGGGCCCCGCCCCGGGCCCGCCCGCCATGCCCAGCGCCCCTGCAAAGCCCCCGGCCCCCGGCCCCGCGCCCAGCCCTGCGCCGGCCGCGTCCTCGGCCCCCGCGCCCGCTGCTGCTGCTGCTGCCGCTGGTCCGCCTGCCGCCCCCTGTGTGCCTGGCGCTGCCGCTGCCGCCCCCGTGACGTGCAGCGCGGTGAGGGCGGCCAGGCCGCTGAGCGCGTCGTAGCAGCCCATCTTGCAGGTGGCCAGGAAGTCGTGCGGCGACATGGCTGGGAGGGGCGCGCAGGGGGGTGTGGGGAAGCAGTACTCCGGTCAAGACGTGTTGTGGTGGGCAGCGGTGCCAAGCAGCGGCAAGGTGTGGGTGTGATGCGTGAAGGGTCATAATGGAAACAAGGACTCGCACCAGGCGGGCCTTTATTGGTCCCTGACAAGGAACGCACGACGTGTGACATGTCGACACTCCAATGCAGCATGCACGATGATCAGGTCCGTGAGCCCTGGCAAACCCACAATAACCGCCCCCCGCCCACCTGACACGCGCAGCTCCTGCAGCCCCCTCAGGTTGGCCAGCGCCCTGAACCTGCTCTTCATCCACACCGCCCCGTGCACCTCCAGCTGGCTTAGCAGCGGGAATGGCAGCTGCACCGGCTCAGCCTCAGGCACCGCGCCGCGGCCCCGCATCCCTGCACGCCCGCCCGCGCCCCCTTGCCGCCCCTCCCCGCTCCCTGCCCCCTCCTCCCTCTCTCTCTCCCTCTCCCACCCCGCCGACCGCAACCTCGCAGCGACGCTGCTGCTGTTGCTGCCACCGCTGCATCCAGCGGCCCCATACCTAGAGCCACTCCCCGGCGCTTGCGCATCCCAGTCCACCAGGTCCTCGGCAGCCCCTGCCCCTCCTGTGCTGCTGCCGCCATTGGAGGCGCTGCCCCCCTCCGCCCCTACCCCCGCCCCCGCCCCCGTGGCGGCGCTGACGTCCACCTCCACGAAGGGCAGGTACATGAGGTCGCGGCCGTCGGGCATGCCGCTGCCGTGCATGGGCACCCCCCCCAGGCCCAGCGCCGCCAGCCCCGGCCGCAGCACCGCCAGGTCCCGCACCAGCAGGTCGCCGCCCAGCTGGAAGCGCGCGCGGGACCTGTGGGGTTGGGGGCAGAGTTGGGACACGGAACATGGGAGCATGTACAAGCATAATGGGCTGAAAAGGCACGACGTAGGCACTGGGGAATGAAGTGGAGGTCGTGGTGGTTGGTGTGACCCTAAGGCCCTTCGGTAACCCGCGAGCACGTCTCGTTGCAAATGCTTTGCAGACGCGCATGCTAGGTGGCCGCGCCAGCCCCGATCTCCATGGTCCGCTTCTGTATGACCCCAGCCCACCTTGCTGCGCCTCCCCACCCCTCTGTCCCCTCCCCACCTGAAGGAGCTGCTAACGTCCAGCACCTGCAGGGCCGGCAGCCGGCTGCAAACCTGGGGAGGAGGGGACACGGTGTCGCGGTTGGGGACGCGGTTCCTCGGCGAAACCATGCAAGGCTCCCCAAGCTGTTTGTGGTATGGGAGCCTGCATGCAACCGGTACCGCCATGCAGCATGCCCGCCCCACCACCTATTCACACTGGCAGGGCACTCAGCGCTTCCCTTCAGACCAACTTGCGGTACATACCACGCAACGCCGCAGCCCATAAACCCCGCCCCACCGGCCCCCACCTGCGCCACCAGGTAGGGCGTCACGTGCTCCCCCGCCGCAGGCAGCTCCAGCCGCGTCAGCGCCCCCCCGCACGCCATCACGCTCAGCACCAGGTCCGGGCTGTTGCACTGCCGCAGCGACAGCGACCGCAGGCAGCCCAGCGGCCCCGAGCCGCCCGCCCGGCCACCGCCCCCTGCTGCCACTGCCTCACCCCTGCCCCCTGCCCCGCTCGCTCCGGTGCCGCCGCCCCGCTGCGCCGTGCGCCCTGCCCCTGCCCTGGCTGCCTGGATCTGCTGCTGCTGCTGCTGCTGCTGCCTATTGGCGAGCCCAGCGCCAGCATGGGCACCGGCGGCACCCGCAGTGCCCCCGTCCGCGGCCGCAGCCCCGCCTGGGGGCTGCGTGCCCCCCTGCTGGGCGCGCAGCGGCACCAGCGACATGCGCTCCCGCACGTCCCACCCCGCAAAGTCCACGTCCAGCACCTCCAGCCGCGGCAGCGCCGCCAGCAGCGCCGCCCAGCAGGACACCGACAGCTGCAGCCCCTGCCGCCGGGGGTTCCACAGCAGCGCCAGCTCCGTCAGCGCCGTGCAGCTGGCCACGTGGGCCAGGTCGGCGGCGCTCAGGGCGTTGCCGCGGAGCCGCAGGCAGCGGAGCGACGGCAGCGCCGCCAGGCAGGCGGCGTGGTGCAGCAGCGGGATGCCGCGCGGCGACGGCGGTGGCGGCGGCGGCGCGTGTCCAAAGAGCGCCGCGGCCGCCAAGTCCGGGTCCCCGTCTACGTCCAGCTCGTCCAGGTCCTCCAGTGGCACAGCTGCGTTGAACGGGTTGGGGGCCGCAGCAGCAGCAGCTGCGGCGGCAGCGGCCTCGGCCGCGGCGGCCGGGTTGATTGCGAGGTGCAGGAAGCCGGCGGCGGGCGGCGGTGCCGGCGGCGACGCGGGGTCGTCGGCGTCCAGCTCCAGGCGGCGGAGGCGCTGCAGCCGGGGGAGAGCCCCCGCCAGCGCCTCCGCCAGGGCAGCCGCCGCGCCGCTGCCGTCGTCGTCGCTGCCGACGGTCCAATCACCGCCATCCCCATCCGGGTCGGCGGCGTCGCCGCCGCCAGCCTCATCCCCGTGCTGCGTGTCCCAGCCCGCTGGCGCTGAGGAGGACCAGTCATCTGCTGCGGCGCGGCCGCCGGCGCCCGGCTGGTCGGGGACCGGGACCACGTGATTGAACGCCAGGGACTGCAGGGCGGTGAGGCAGCCCAGTGCGGCGGCGTCGCGGGGGCACAGGCGGCAGGCGGAGGCGTCCAGGTGCTGCAGGCGGGGGGCCAGCGGCAGCAGCAGGCGCAGGCGAGAGGGGCCCAGGTCCTGGCCGGAGATGTCGAGGGAGGTCAGGTGGGGGAAGAGGCGCGGGAGGAGCTCCGGTCGGCGCAGGGGCGCGAGGTAGGGGGCGGAGGCGCCGGGCGGGCCGTAGTGGCGGAGCAGCGGGGCGCTGAGGGCGCGGACGTGGGGGAAGGTGGAGCCGAGGGCGGGGTCGCCCAGGCAGTGGGGGCGGAGGTAGGTGGTTTGGGACTTGAGCGCGCGGTGCCTGGAAAGATACAAACGGAGAGTTTAGGGTGGGGATTGCATGTCAGGTGCGGGGGGCCGTTGGGTCGGGGTTCGAGGGCCGTCTGACAGGGACGGACTGAGGGGCTGGTACAGCCTGACTTGCGGGCGCGGTGCCACCGAGGCAAGGCGGGCCAACACCTGGCATGTCACTTATGCACGTATGCCGCTGTCTGAAGAGCAATGATATTTTGTGCTCCAGCCCGATGGTGGACTGGCGCAGCCAACGGATGCAGATGGGTTCGTTGACAGGATGCCGCTGGGCCCTTACCAATGTGTGCAGCGCATGCAAGATCATTTATCGCTTATACATGTGCATAAAACGTCTTTCAGAGTACCGTTATGCGTTGCGGAACGTCCCGGCTCACCAAGCGACACAGGTCTGCGAAACAGCCGGCAGGTCGCGACGATAATGAAGCCATCCTGCTACCCTAAAGAGTAGATCTGGAGGTAAGCTGCCCCAGTCGTAAGCACACTGCTGCTCCTGGACTGCCGTGTGCAGGCTACAGGGCGGAAGGGCTTCTTGTTCCCCCAAATCTATAGCAGGAGTAACAGCGTAGGCCATGGCAGCAATATACCGAGAATCTTCTTTAGACCCGCGTGCGAACGCTCGCCGCGTCGCCGGCACTGCGCACTAGTACTCTGTTGTGAAACAAGGTTACTGTCCTTAGGAATAGGGCATGCGGTCTCACATAGTTCTCCAAGTGCGTCACACGCAGCATCATGTTATGCACAGAACGGCTGTCCAGCTCTAGATGCTTAGTACGGCAAGTGCCGTGCAGGTGCAAGTGCGGGCAAATGGTCAGTCCTGGTCATCCCAGGTGGCCCAGGCTTTGCCCCGCGGCTGGGACTCGGTGCCAGGGACGCAATTCTCCCTTGCCTTGGGCCCTGGTGGTCGTGCAGTGGTTTGTGGCCTACCAGGCACTGACTCACCGCCTGCCTCACCTGCTCACAAGCGTGTTACCGGTAATCGTCCTTGCCGGCCTTGACCGTGCCGTGCCGTGCAGTATTACCGTGTGGCCCCCCTAATGATGTAGTCCAGTGCTGGTTTTCTTGCATAGCTCAATGCTCACTCAGGGGAGGGGATGTTGTGCCCTGGTTGTGGCGTTGTGCCCCTCAGCCAGCGGTGCCTGGTAATGCGTGGGAGTCCGTTGCACCAGGTTGCACCATGCGGGACCTTAGGGCCAGGGGATGGCAAACATGCCATGCAGGGCCCTGCAGCCACCGCAGCCAGGGCGTCTCGACCTTCGGCCCCATTAAGGACCAGATGGGACCCCTGGTAGGCCATATTGCTTCTTGCATTGCTTCTTGTCTGACCTGGGAGCCCCCGCGTACGTACATGCCTGACCTGACCTTGCTGATCAGACTGCGGCAGCGGCAACGGTGGGCGAAGCTCTCCCCGGTTTTTGCATGTTAGGTGTGGGTCAGAAACAGTAGGAAGCGTGTGGCCACACCACCTGCAGTAACACACAATGCTCAAACGTGCCAAACGACCTGAAATCGGGGAGGTCCCCTGATCGAAACGGCTACCCCACACAACTCCACGTTAACCCACCCCCGCCTCGGCCAGCACCGCACTGTACTCCTGGCACACACACCCTCCAGGGGCTACCGCCCCAGGTGCTGTCGCTTGACCGCCCTGTCGTCCTGGTCTAGTCCCAGCCCCTGTCGCTTGGCGGGCGCGGCTGTAGCGGGCTTGGCGGGCTTGGCGGCAGCGACGCCGGTAGCGGGCGCGGCGGGCTTGGCGGCGGCGACGCCGGTGGCGGGCGCGGTCAGCTCCAGCTGGATGCGGTTCACCAGGTCGGGCGAGAAGGTCCTCTTCCACGCGCTCGTCTTGTAAAACCACGTAAGGACGCCCTCCTCAGTGGTGTCATCCCGAGAGCCCTTAGGGTACAGCGGTTTGCCCTTGTAGCTTCGCACGCACCAGGTACCGTCGTCCTGCTCGCACACACCCATTGGCACCTTGACGAGGCCACGCCGCATTGGGTTGCCGAAGCTCCGGGCCAGAACTCGCTCGAGGTCGGGGCTGACCGTCAGATCTGCCCTCGTCAGGAACTCCCTTGCCGAGGCGGCTCCGGAGTCCTCTGACGCAACCGATGCAGCGGCCTGGCCCTTGCGCGACGCAGCGGACTGGTTGGCCGCGTACTCGACCGGGTGTTGCTCCCGGTACTTGGTGTGGTACGCCGTGGCCCCTGCCGTCCCTGTGGGGAGGCACGACAGCACATGGGTTGAGCGCGGGTAAGCGGGACCACCGTGGTCTTAAGGTGTGTGCCGGAAACAGGTGGGCACGCGAGGGTTCAGACCTGCCGCCCCATGCAGCAATGCAGCCAGTTGCGACACCAGCAACGCGCACGCGCGGCGGCGCTGACCACTCCCTTTTTTTCCCCCGCAAACCCGCCGGACCGGGCCGGCGTGCACCCACCCGCAGGGGCATGCAGTGCAGACTGACTAAGCTGGAGCTGGGTGTCTCGGTAAGCGCAACGTGGACCCGGGAGCAGCAGCACCACAGGATAGCCGGCTCACCGGTGGGGTCGGTGGGAGCGTCCAATCATCCTCGTCAGAGGAGGGAATGGGAGCACCTGGCGGCGGTGGGGCATTGGCACTCGGGGGCGCTGTAGCCGCCGAATGCGGCGCGGCTCCCACCTGCACGGCACCATGCGAGTGCGGCAGCGTGGGGTTCGGGATCCAGGACGCCAAGTGTATCCAGGCTATGCATGTGGGTCAAAGCAGTTTCAGCACAGCGACATGGTACATGGGCCAGGGTTGGCGATGTGGGTCGGGACAAACCCACTTGCAGTGCCTTGGCAAGGCTCCAGAGCACAAGCGCAGCGTTTCCAGCACTGCCAAATTCGTGTAACGCCACTCCCTTCGCCTAGCTTGGGCTTCACAGTGGGCTTGGCACCCGGCTTGGCCTTGGCCGCAACAGGCTTGGCGGCCAAAGCAGGCGCGGCGGTGGTAACGCCGGTGGCGGTGGTGGTGGCAGCGGCGGGCTTGGTAGCAGCGGGCTTGGAGGCGGCACTGTTCGCGAGGGCCGTCAGCGGCTGAGGCACGGGGATGATGTTGAGCGTCAAGGAGGACCTGGTCGCAAACACTCTTGTCGCTAACAATGGTGATGTGTTCCCCGCCAGGTAGTAACACGCCATGTGGGTCGGATATGCCAACACAAGATTGTGTCACTCTCGTTATTACACCGCGCGGCCTGGTGGTGAAACATTCAGTGGGCCAGGGTGAAGTAGCCAGGGGAGGGCGGCGGATGCAGCACAGGAAAGCCAGCTCACCGCTGGGATTGGCGAGGGAACCACATCGCGCCGGCCGTCCGGGGCGGCGGCGTTGGGCGGGTGGGGTCCCTGCGCACAGCCGGACGGGGTGGCAACTCGGGCGGGGCAGGGACGCAGGGAGCGCGAACACAGCGGGTACAACGAGCTGAGTTTGTGCCACGCAGGTCGTTGCACCGTGCGGCCTGGTGGTGAAACACGCGGTACAGACTAGGCCGCAGCGGCTGTGACTGATGCAACGTTGGCCAGGGTGGAGTAGGGGAGGGCGGCTGATGCAGATGCCGGATGCTGACCGGCTTACCGAGAGCCGCTCGCGTGCGCACTTTGCAGCAAGCTCCAGGGCGCCCAGCGCAGTGGCGCGATTTGCCTGTGCACACAGGTCCGCAGGCGTCTCCTCTCGCCCGTGGGCACCCGCCAAGCGCATCGATGAACATCGGCGGGGCGTCAGCGCTCTGGGGCGCGACAACCGCTGGACGCGGCGGGGCTCCTTGCGCAGCAGCAGCCAAACGCGGCGCGGCTCCCACCTGCACGGCGCCAGGTGAGTGCGGCAGCGTGAGTAAACAGTGCACCACGTGGACCGGGTCGCCACTGCGGACCTGTGTGTAAGGGTGTATGTTTGTAGGCGATGGTACACCGGCTGACTGACGCTGGTGTGCAGGGGACATCGGGAGGGGCCCTGGCAGCTGGTAATCCTCACACCGGTCCACATGCGCCCGTCAGCTGCCGTCAGCACCCACCTGTGTGTCAATGCTCATGCCACGGGCGTGCGTGGGCCCTCCCGAGGTGCTCGGCTGCGGCGGAGAGTGGCCGCCTGGCCCGCCCGAGGGCGACGGCGGGTAGGCGCCCGCGCCCCGGGATGAGGCGGCCACCCGCACAGAGGAGCTGCCGCCCGCACCGCCGCCGCCGCTGCCGCCCACAGAAGCTGTCACCTGTAAAAACAGCATCACGGGAAAGGCGGGCTGAACCGAATCGTAAGCAGGTAGTGTGAAGCCTGCAGCACGAATATTAGCGACGCCGCCGGTCTCAGCGTTCCGCAGCTCACTGTGACGCGGCACATTATGACACAGCAGGAGTTGCGGCTTACGTGGTACTTGTCGTGGATCTCCGCCTCGTGCGTGGCCCACCACTGCTGCGCCTCCTGCTGGCTGAAGTGGCGGCGGCTGAAGCGCAGCTTGCACAGCTCCATGCGGCCGCCGGTCTGGGCGGGCGGCCGCAGCGTCACGAACACGCCCTGCAGCACATCACAAACACGCACCAAGGCTAAGGCACAGCACAGGCACGGCCAGCTCCTCCGCTGCATTAAAAGCCTGCGACACTGTCAGCAACGTTGACGAACGAGGGTATAGAAGCGCAGGAGACCTCCAAACATGCGGCGGCGAACTGCTCACCGATCAGGGGAGCTGGGTGAGGGCGGGAGGTGGCGCAAGCTACAGCAGAGCACTGCGGTGGCTGCCGCGCGCTCCGGGGACAGCAGCAACGACGAGGACAGCAACAACAGCGCCGTTGTGGGAGCCGTTTCAGACCCAGAGTCTGGCGCTACTGCAGACGGGTGCAGTACACGGGTCGGGGCTTTGACCCCGTGGACCATTGGCAATTATTATGGGCCCTAGATCGCATCTGTTGCCCTGCTGTCCGGTGTCCGTGCGTGCCTGCCCCCTGTGAATTGTTGATGCGTACCATGCGTTCGTCACTGCTGTGCGCGAAACGCGGGAAAAGCGATGTGGGCACTCTTCGCCGCATTCTCTGCCACCAACTTTATCTGTATATACAACTCAGTATCTGTACTCCATTCACCGTGTTGCCCATGCCTAGATGAGGTTAATTTCAGCAGTTGCGAGCCATGGCTCGGCAACAACCGGCAGCGACAGCTGCCCCTGCAGCCTGGTCCGATTACTTTCCTTCTATACCGTATGCTCGAGGAGACCACAGGGCAGAATTATCAGCTGAACTTGCGGACTTCTTGTCGTCCGATGGTGGCAGCAGCTTCGTCAGTGCTTTGCGTCCCTGCGGCGACGGCAGCTACAGTTTGACTGTCGACTATGTGGCTCTCGCGTCGCAGTCGGGCATCGGAGCGCTGCCCGAGGCGTTGGAGTTTGCGCCCTCGGAAGCCCTTGCGTGCATGGCGGTGGCAGCCCACGAGGTGCGGAGGACTCCCGCACATTAGCACGGGTCTACAAGTTACCCCTGCCGGCTTTTATCGACCACTTGGTGCATATACAGCTTACTGCGACTGTGTCACAGTGCGCATGTTGCTGCGAAACCAAACCCCGTAGCCTGCCACCTCCACAACCACCACCAGCTCCACCAGACGGTCCAACAGCCAGCCTTTAGCGCAGCTCTTGAAACGTGCCATGGACTTCATAAACAACTCCATAAAAAATGCGAAAGAAGTGACACGACACCGATGTGCGCGGCCCCGTCGCCGCCTGCCGCACGCCCACGCCAAACCTGCACGCACCTGGCCGCCATGTACCCCGCCCTTGGCACAGGGCAGCCAACACCGCTCACGCTGCCACAGACCACAATGGGCCCCCACCCTGCCTCCTCCCTTTCCCTCCCCTCCCATTCATACTGCGCCTCAGGCCGCCTTTGTGCGCCGCAAGGGCCGCTGCACGGGCGCCATGCCCTTCGCCCCTGCCCCCGCCCCCGCCCCAGGGGGAGGGGCAGGGGGAGCTGCCCCGCCCGGCGACGACGCGGCCCCCTCCCTGCCCCCCGGCCGCCTGGCCATCCGCCTGGCCAACCACCCGCCCTCGCAGACCCACATACGGCAGCTCAAGTCCAGCTCCATAGGTGCGCGCGTGGTCCATGCACCATGGTGGGGCCTAGCGGGCAGGGCTGACGAAGGGGCGATGCGGTAGGGTGGCAGGCAGGCAGCGGCGTGGGCTAAGGGCCTGGGCTGTGGAGCCCCGGCCCACGCTCGGCGACGTGCTGCGTTGGCTGCATGCCGCACACACTCGCATGGTGGCTGGGCAGGGGCACCGCTCCGTGTATTATAGCGTGGACAGCGCGCGGGTGCGACACAGCGCATTGGATAGCCGGCGCGGCCTTCTATTTCCCCCCTCCTGCCCCCTGCACGTGCTGCACTGATGCGTACCGTGCCCCGCGCCCGGTACCCCCTCCTGCCCCCTCCTGCCCCCTGCGCAGGCAAGCTGGTGACGCTGCGCGGCACGGTGGTGCGCATGACGCCGGTGCGGCCGCTGGTGACCCACATGGACTTCGTGTGCGCCAAGTGCGGGGCGGCCACGCGCGCCGCCTTCGACTGCGGCGTGTACGCACCGCCCACCAAGTGCTCGGGTGTGTTTGGGGGGGGGGCGCGTGAAGTGGGAGTGGGGAGGGGGAAGGGGTGAAGAAGGCGGGGCGATTTACACTTGTGAAACGCAGGGGGTCGGCGTATACGCGCCGCCCACAAAGGTGAGCGGGTGAGGGAACGCTGAAGCGCGAGCGGGGAGGGGAGAGGGCTCGTACATAATCTTGCGGTGGGGACCAGGCAGGGCGTCTCACACGTGTGGAAGGCAGGGCCTCGGCGCGTACGCCCCGCCCACAAAAGTGCTCGGGTGGGTCGGGTAGGGTGGGCGTGCTATCGCATGGCCTGCATGCATCAAACAGGATATTCCACATGCGGGTTAGGCAGGGTAGCCTGTTGCTTCTTTGCCCTTGAAGACCGACGGTCGGCTGCCGGCCGCCAACGCTGCTCGCGCCTTATCGATCACCTCACCTCACCACCCCACCCCCGGCCCCCAGGCGAGGGCTGCCGCAGCCGCACCTTCACCCCCCACCGCGCCTCGGCCCGCTGCGTGGACTGGCAGAAGATACGCCTGCAGGTCGGTGGGGGACACCGGCAGCGGGTAGACCGGATGTCCCATAGGCTGTAAGACGTAATAGCGGGGGCCGCGTGGATGGGTTGGGCCCGGTCGGCGGCGGGAGGTGGGCGCCAGCGGCTGGGGAGGCCGTAGCGCCTGCCGTACACTTATGGTACTGGGCATGGGACCAGGGGCGACGCTTCTGGCAGGTGGCCTGACGTTGGCACAGCTTCCATGCAGCAAAACGCTCCCACGCCCGCATGGCGCCCGGAAGGCGCCCGACAGGCGCCTCGAAGGTTTCATGTTGGTTCGCAAAAGGCTCCCGAAAGGCGACCTGGTTGCTTGCTCCGTGGCCTCTGGTGATGAGCCACAAAGGTGCTCCTACTTACCGCCCTCACTTGCTGTTTCCCACCTTCCTCCCCGCACCTCCAGGAGCTGCTGGGCTCTGACAAGTCGGCCGAGGGCAGCGTGCCGCGCAGCGTGGAGGTGGAGCTGTCTGGCGACCTGGTGCACGGGGCGGTGGTGGGGGACGTGGTGGCGGTGGTGGGGCTGGTGCGCGTCATGGCCACGGGGGACGACCTGGGTGAGCGGGGGAAGGTGGGGGGGACCGGGGGGAGGTGGGGCAGGGCGGAGGTGGAGTGGGACAGAGCACTTGGAAGGTGGGGCCGAGAGACAAAGCACTTGGGGCGGGGAACAAAGCACCTGGGGGTGGGGGCAAGGGGGAACAACGTTGCACTAGGAAGTGGCGAGGAGCGGTCTGGCAGGGCAGTCGCACGCTGGGGTAGTCACACGGGGATCATGGTTACGGGCGGTGGGGGCTTTATCTTGTGGTACGAGACATGGGACTTGCATAGGATTGCTGGTGCACTTGCTGCCTCGCTGTGCCCAGCGGGGCGGGATGATGATGGTCTGCGCCCGAAGCCGCCTTGGTAGGGGCCGTACATCAATGCTGCCTGCAGCAGCCCCCAGCCGCAAGGACCGAGAGGCCCTCCTCCCTCAAATGGCTCGCGCGCAGGCAAATTCGCCTCCACGGGGGCAAGCAAGGGAGGCGGCGGGGGCCCCTTCGGGGGTGGTGGCGGTGGCGGCAGGGGTGGCGGCGGCGCGGGGGGCGGCGGCGGCGGCGGCGGGGCCAGCGGCAGCGGCAGCCTGTTCCTTATCTACGTTGAGGCGGTGTCGCTGGCGTGCCCAAGGCAGGCGCTGCAGGGCTCGGCGGTGCAGGTGAGGGCGGGGTGGGGGCGGGGTGGGGGCGGGGTGGGGGCGGGGGTGGAGGCGGGGGGGGGGTGGGGTGGGGGCGGGGTGGGGGCGGGGTGGGGGCGGGGTGGGGGGTGGGGGTTGGGACTGGGTGGGGTGCAGAAGACGTATGTGACAAGAGCCTGTTTGCGTTGTCTTTTGTTTGACTTGTACCGCGCGAAGCATGCGGTACTGGTGTGGGGCATCAGGGGAACGCTGATGCCTGTGCGTGCAGGGAGGATCGGTTAATGTGGTGGGAGCGAGGAAGTAGGTGCTTGCCGGGGCACTTGCTGGGGTTGGGGTGGGGTGGGAGGGGTGGGGATGGAGGTGGGGCGTGTGCTTCAGAGGTCCCCTGACTGAAGGATGCACTTGAGGGCGTCCCTGTCGTTTGGGTGCGCGGCGCGGGAACGCGCGTGGGCATGCTGCCTCTTGCGGGCTCCCCTGCCTCATGCACTCAGGTTCGCTCTGCTTCTGCCCCCCTGCCCCCCGAATCGCCTCCACCACAATGCACGTCGTTGCTGCTAGTGCAGCGCACCCACGTGCAGGCCCGTCTTCGTCCACATGAACTTGCACTATCCAACGTATGGCGCCTGCAGCGTTCCGTTGCGGTTTCTGTGCAACTCCTAAGCCCGATACAAGCATAGTTTGTAACAATGCTTGACATTGCTTGCTTGTAGCTCTGTGGCCTGGGCCCTCCTGACCTCACCCCTGATCCCCCGTGCCCCCACCCCTAGGCCCCCGGCCTGCTGCCGCTGCCCGACCTGCCCCCCGGCGCCGGCGGCCCGCTGTCCGCCCCCTCCGCCCCCTCCTTCATCACCAAGGACCTGGCCTTCGTGGTCAAGTTCTGCGAGGTGACGCTGCACGCGTGTGGCGTGGGGAAGGGGGGGGGGTTGCAGACGAGCGGCCACGTGGCTTGGCAAGTTTGCATCCGCGCAGCGTCCTTTTTCGCCCACCGTATACCGCCTGGCCGAACTCACTGCGGACGGTTGCGGCACCCCACACACCCCGACCTACCGCCACGCCCCTACCCCGTTCGGCACGGGTGTGCTAGTCGTTCACCGCTTCCAGTGCAAGCACGAAGGCCCCCTTACCGCGAGCCTCCTTTCCCTCCGTTCCCCCACCACCAGGAGTACGGCGGCGACCAGCTGCGGCAGCTGGTGCACGCGCTGTGCCCCTCCATCTACGGCCACGAGCTGGTCAAGGCGGGGCTGGTGCTTGCGCTGCTGGGCGGCGTGCGCAAGCATGCGGCGGGGACAGGTGGGCGGCGGAGTGTGCGTGTGTGTATTAAGGGCATGTGATGTGTGTTGGCGAGTGTGCGGTGCGTGCGTAAGCGAGCGGCAGAGGCTTGTGGGCGCACGTGCCCAAACGCAGAGCAGTTGCCCACGGAGTTCTCGCGGTGTAGGTGTAGGTGTAGGTGTAGGTGTAGGTGTAGGTGTAGGTGTAGATGCTTAGTTGGCGACTGAGCTCAGCTCCTCCTTACGCCTGCATGCACGTGTCTGCAGCTGCACGCTTGCCCAGTGGTCACGTGCCAATAGTTCCGGCCTCCCCTGAGATCTTGCCCTTGCCTGCACTTACGTCTACCCACAGGGGCTGGCGGGGCGGCAGCGGGAGGCCACGCGTCGGGGGCCGCAGGGGCAGGGTCAGGTGCAGGTGGCGGCGGCGGGCGCATGCCTGTGCGCGGTGACATCCACGTGCTGATGGTGGGCGACCCGGGCCTGGGCAAGAGCCAGCTGCTACAGGTGTGTATTACTGAGCGTGCAAATGTGTGCTCAGGTACACGTGCTGGTGGTGCTCGTGGCCACGTCCACGTGCCGCACATGGTGGGGCCTTGGCCGTGCGGAAGGCCCGCTGCTTACGGTGGGCGCGCGCGGTGTGCACATACCTAATGTACTGCGCTCCTATCCGACGCTGTCCCCTGCCTCTCGACCGCCCCACACACTGACAACGTCGCGCTGTGACCATACCGCTCATGGATCCCCAACACCGCCGCCGCCGCCATGCCCCGCGAGCACCAGCGCAGCCACCTCTCCTTGGACACCCCTCTTGCAACGCTTGCTTGACACGTTTCGCCCGCTCCCCCCTCCCAGGCCGCCGCCTCCGCCGCCCCCCGCGGCGTGTACGTGTGCGGCAACACCAGCACCAGCGCGGGCCTGACGGTCAGCGTGGTGCGGGACGCGGTCACGGGGGACAGGTGGGGCGGGCGGGGGCGTGGGGTGCAGCCTGCAGCAGCAGGTGGTCCCGTGGCCCACGGGTCTCAAGGTCTCGGGCCTGACTGCAACAGGCGGCAGGTGGTGGGCTGTGTCAGGTGTGGGCTCAAGCACGGCTGTGTGCTGCCTGCACGGGGGACTGCGGGGTACCAGCACGCGTACGGGGCCGGCACGTGCCCGCGACACAGCGTCCCGGCCACGGCTGTCTGCAACATGAGGCTGCGCTACGCCAGCGCTTCACGACCCGTGCCGACCTGCCCACCACCGCCTCACTCTCAACACCAAAACTATGGAACAGATGTCACCCAAGCATGGCTGCCGCCATGTCCCTCTTCCTGCCCCATGTGATGCGCCCCAGCGTGCGTGCTGGGCCTTACGCTTCCTGCCCCCCTCCCACCCGCCTTGCTCCCCCACACCTTCAATGTGCACCGATGCGCCGCACGACTGTACGGTACATGTTAATACGTTGCACTTTGCACACGTCCTCGCTTGCCCTCCGCCCCTAGCTCGCTTGCACAACTCCTCCATGTCCCCTTTCCCCACCTGCAACCCTCCCCCAGCGTGCTCGAGGCTGGCGCGGTGGTGCTGTCCGACTGCGGCGCGTGCTGCGTGGACGAGTTCGACAAGATGACCAACGAGCACCAGGTGGGGGAGGGCGAACGTGTGTGTGGGTGGTTGCGTGAGCGGCAGGCAGCATGCGGTAGGCGTGTCGGGGCACCCAGTCGGCGAGGCGGCACGGAGCCTCCGAGCCTGGCACTCTCCGCGGATCAGCCCCGACGACGCCCTGCCCGCACCAATTTGGCATCCGCCGCCCCGCATCGCCAGCCGGTGCTGCGAGGTGGTGGAGCAGCAGGCGCATGCCCCTGCCGTCAAGGCAAGAAAGAATACCTGCTTCACCGCTCTGCACTTCACCCCGGCCCCCCTCCCCCTCCCAGGCGCTGCTTGAGGTGATGGAGCAGCAGGAGGTGAGTGTGGCCAAGGCGGGGCTGGTGGCGGCGCTGCCCGCGCGCGCCTCGCTGCTGGCCGCCGCCAACCCGGCGGGGGGGCACTACAACAGGGCAAAGAGCCTGGCGGAGAACGTCAAGATGATCAGCGGGCCCATGCTCAGCAGGTGGGTGCCGGTGAGGCAGCGCATGCGAGACTGTACGCGTACGCACCGCGTGTGCAATAAGTGGGCACGCATGCTTGGATGGCAAGTGCTCATGCTGCCCCGCCCGGGCTGAAAGTGCTGTTGGCGGCGCTGCGAGTTGCCGTTTTAGTGTAAATTAATGGACGGCCGGACACACCCGCTCATGTGCAGATCAACCCCAGGGTTGGCCTGCTGTTGGTGCTGCTGGACCGGATGGACGAAGCTGCGTCTGAGCAGTGAACACCTACACTTTCTGCACCACCCCCCGCCCCCGCAGGTTCGACCTGCTGTTCGTGCTGCTGGACCGGCCGGACGAGGCGCGCGACAGGGCGCTCAGCGAGCACGTCATGGCGCTGCACTCGGGTGGGGGAGAGGGTGGGGGGGGGCGGGGGGATGACCCTACGGCTTGGTGGCTGCGGGCAGGTGTGGATGACCGCGTGTGCGGGCTGTAACTCACGTTGGCCGTCAGCCGACCGGCCTTGTGCGTGCGGTTGGCTTCCGAGCAGGCCGACGGTATCCGCAACCTGACCCGCTTGCGTACCGCCTTTCCATCATCCACCGTCACACCTCAACACACACCCGCCGTCCCAGCCCTCCATCCCTGTCCCTGCTCCTGACGCCCATCCCCGCCATCCGCCTCCGCCCCGTGCCACTTGCCACGTGGCAGGCATGTCCGACCGCGCGCACGCCGCCCGCCAGCGGCTGATCGAGTACGGCACCGCGCCCGCCCTCCTCACCGCGGGCCCCAGCACCTCCCTGGGCACGGCGGGGTACGTCTCGCAGCAGCAGCAGCAGTGCCCCTCCGCCGCCTACCCCTCCCAGAGCCAGGGCCCGGGGGGCGGCCAGGCCGGCCCCCGGCGGCCGCCGCTGTCGGAGCGCCTCAAGCTGCGGACAGCGGACGACAACGCTCAGGTGGGTTGTGTGGTGATTGGCCCCTGATATACGCTATGGTGTGCGAAGATGTGCGGCCTTGTTTAATCGCTTGTATCCTTCCTCGCGCTGGCAACCTTAGGACGCGTGGTCCTCGCGATGCTGAGTCGCACCTCACTTCCGCGCGCATCTGTGACGCTGAACCCCACATCTCTTCCCCATGCACCCCATCCTTCTTGCTAATACACACAGCTCCCCGTGGTGCTGATGCGCAAGTACATCGCCTACGCGCGGGCCTACTGCCACCCGGTGCTGTCGGAGGAGGCCAAGGGGGTGCTGCAGGTGTGGTGTGGTGCAGCTGGCTGCCTCAGTGGGTTCGCTTGCGAGGAGCTTTGAGGAAGCACACACCACATATGAAAATGGTAAACAGAAGGGGAACGGCTGTGGCAGTGGGCCTGGATGCGGGAGGCCCGTCCACGAGTAACTGGCCGGGTGGCTCAGGGCGTGTTGGGCCACCTTGGCACATGTCATCTGAGGCTTTGCCATTACCATGCTGCCCTTCCTCCCTGCGTCCCCGCAGGCCTACTACCTCCAAATGCGCTCCGAGGCCGCCCCGGGAACCAAGACCCCCGTCACGGTGCGTGGACAGGAGCACAGAGCCAAACCTGAGCATACGTCTACTGATTTGCGGATGTGGCAAGATACCAGAAGTACCGTCGCGGGTTTGCGCTCCTACAACCTGTGAGCGTGCATTGCCCACAGTGGTACCTCCGCCCTGCCTTCGTCCCATCCCAGGCCGGCCGCTGAGGGTCGCCTCCGTCACATGCACATTTCGTGCGCCGCAGCGCATGCACCCATGCTGTGTACTAACCTCTACCAACACGTCACCATAACATCTGTAAGGGCTTGAAATTGCTGGTGCGCTGTGAAGGTACATGCAATACACCCCTGTACAAGGCGTACTCCGAGACCCTTGTACGGCTCGCCGCCACCGCCACCGCCGCACACCCGCAGGCCCGGCAGCTGGAGTCCCTGGTGCGGCTGGCGGAGGCGCGTGCGCGCGTGGAGCTGCGGAGCGTGGTGACGCGCGAGGACGCGGAGGACGTGGTGGAGCTGGTGCGGGAGGCGGCGGGGCAGCGGGGCGCCGCGGACGAGCTGGGCGGCTGCGTGGACTACAGGCAGGCGAGTGGAGGCGGTGTGTGTGTGTGTGTGTGTGTCGTACGGTTTTACACTGCTACGCCTCTCCGCAGAGCCGGCTCACAGCACGGAGGCCCTGAAAGGGTCCTCAAGGCAAGGG
>VFQN01002531.1_pt1 | contig 27937 bp, 43 predicted proteins | sample 3512371 | NCBI WGS metagenome assembly VFQN01 (sample SAMN10412370, study PRJNA504923) | tailings metagenome | isolation source: Replicate 2 from Balatoc abandoned mine | place: Philippines: Itogon, Benguet | collected 2017-08-28
TGCGCATCCATCCCAGGCGCCCCGGTGAGCTTGGGGCCATGGCCGAGAACGTACGGCATGGCCCCGGTGAGCCTGCGGCGCGGTTTCGGGGCTTTTGGGGGCTTTTTGGGTTTCGGGGCGGTTTTTGGCCTCTGGACGTATTTTTAGCGTATTTGAGCGTATTTTGCGAACAGACCCCCGTATTTTACGTATTTCCAAAAATACGCTCATTTTGGAACGTACTGTGCAGCCCAGGTGGAGTTGAGCAGAGTTGAGTTGTGGAGTCGTGGAGAGCAGAGGCAGGGGGTCAGCCGGTCAGCTGGAGCCGAGGTTCAGCACCCTGCAGCACTGAGCACCAGTTGGCAGGATACAAAGTCGAGGTACGGTGGCTCATGTGCAGCGTAGGCCTTGTAACAACCCATGTCGACGGGACACTGGAGGTCCGTCCAAGGCAATGGAGCCTCAGATAGCTGATAGCAAGGACAGCTGAGAGACGAAAAGTGTACGTGTGCGTTGGCCAACACTTAACATTAGTACCCCATTGGGGTCTGTAACTGTAACTGTAACATTAGCTGATGAGCATCTAGCGTAGCAGCACTCTTCTTGCATGCTGCAGGTTGCCACACAGCGTGGCCAAATGACCTCCGGGTGTACTAGCGCGTCTAGCGGAGCTCCTGGACACCAGCAGGGCGTCGTGTGAGCGCAACAGCAAGCATCATGCATGTGTACCGCCCGTACACCTTAGGGCTCACGCAGGCACCAGGCAGTAACACCGAGCGGATACGGGCAGTTGAGAGGTACTCCCAGGTACTCCATAGGCAAACTCCTATTCACACATGACAACGAGCACTCCTAGGGGAGCACTACCGCTACAGCGAACACCGAGCCCGTAGCGCATCCCGTTGGCTGTAATCTTTCTGCGTACCGTATCCCTCAGTTGCCGTACCTTGCCCGCATGACACAGCTCACCACCTATAAGCCCGCCTTTGCCCCATGCGTCAGGCCACAACCAGTACAGAGCCACCGGCCCTAGACACAGGCCCCTCCACTCTCACTCACAGTCCGAGGTCCCGGCCATGTCGCCAACGCTGCGCAGACGCTTTGCTGTTGTCCCCAACCCCATGCGCACTTTCCTGGTACTGTCCCTGCTCCAGCTCACAGCATAGGCCACCAGTTGTCCACCACCGTCGCTGCTCAACCTCGTGGCTCACAGCTCAAGGGCCATCTCGTACCAGATACCGCATTGACACAGCACACCACGTCATCAACGGCAAACCCGTCCTTTCTCCATGCTTCAGGCCAAAACCGGTACACCCGCACCGGCCGCGCTCGGCGCTTCGCCCCCGCAACACAAAGTCCCTGCACTCACCCGTGGTCCGAGGTCACGGCCAAGTAGCAATGGATACCACAATCCAGGCTGTGCCTTGAACGCTGCGCACTGTGCTAGTGCCCCTACCCCATACAAAAGCGTCGCGCTGCTCGTTCAATTTGGCCCCAAATGCTGTCGCTGCCTGCTCCTCGCGGCTCACAGCTCCAGCGCCATCTCGTACCAGGGATCCTGGCCGTGCACAACGTCCGACGGACCCAGTAACCGGAAGCCAGCGCCCTCGTATAGCCCGATCTGCGGCGGTTTACAGGTTGGAAGCCGCAATGGGTTCAAAACACAACTGTCAAAAGTGCCACTGGATACTGGTATATGTACCAGTCTAAGACCAGAGCCGTGACGCTGTTGGGCAGAACCTGGTCATGGAGGAGGGGTTGACATGTCCGTCTTCGGATACTGGTATGTTCAGTTGTGTCCCACATACCGGCTGTGCAGGCAGTTGTCTCCCACATTCAGGACACGTGCACACAGGTGTAGCATGCATGGTTTAATTTGTCATGAGGTCTGCATATATGATTGTACCTTTTTGCACGTGTGTTTTGCCGTGCAGTACAAAAGGAAATCACAACAACAGGAGGGCTCTAGCACCTCAGACTGCTGCAAGAGGCAGCATGCGGGGACACTTGCCGAGTGGAAACAGCCCCGGCCCCCTCGACCCACCTGGTGGCGCGCGCACTTCTCGCCGTACTGCGCACCCCGCCCCGCCCGGGGCCTGCGTTCCATGTGCATGCACAGCCCTAAACAAGGCACGTGGTCCGATCCACAAGCCGTACAAGGCGGCTGGCGGGCGGCCCTGCGCTGCGCCTGCCAGCTACAGCTCGCGCAAGGACACACCGTGCCGCGCAACGCTTTCGTCTGACCCCATCGCGACGATTCATCCGACCCAGATGGCAGCACACCGCCGTACGGCAGGGCGGCCCCGCACCCACCAGGTCCTGCTTGCATATGAGGCGCACCCCGGCGATGTGCGGCGAGGTGGCGGCCACGTACCCTGTGTAGGCGCGCAGCATGCGGCTGGCCAGCCCCCGGCGCCGCAGCGAGGGGTCCACCACCACGCTGTGCACACACAGCAGCGAGCCCTGGGAGAAGGGGGGTACGGGGGGAAGACGAGGTGAGCGCACTGGAGTACACAGATGCAAGAGTAACAATACGGAGGGAACGAGCGTAATGCAAGCGTTGGGGTGGGGTGGGATGGGAGCGGGACCATGAGGCGATGGAAAAAATCAGCATGCCGATGCCACGGCGCATGTCAATTTAGTAGGGCACTGTTCCGCGCGTAATCACAGGCTGACTGTGTGGAACGCACGAAGCACTGCTACAGTGCGTACTGGGCAAGTCACAGAGTTTGCGCATTGGACCTACGCCGCCTGGCGCAGAACCCTACTACCCCATCTGGGTCAGCAGCGGCGGCACGCAGCGCAGTGTTATGGTGCTGCACAGTGCTTGTGCCGCGAAGCGGAGCCGTGGACGGAGGTAAAACACGCGGGGCACTACGTAGTCGCTGGGTAGTGGGTACCCGTTGCTCACCTTTGGGTCGTGCTTGCTCATGGACTCGTGTGTGAGGGTAGGGGCTGAGGTGCAAGTGCCGCACACGAAGCCGACCACCTGGAACGGTAGGAGGTAATCACAGAGGTGGGAGTGGGTTACACATATGGAGACTGCATCCAGCACCCACATGACAATTGTGCATGTCGCATTGGACAGGCGTCTTGAAGCACATATCAATCGACCCACTTCGATTGTACCAACTGACAGTCCTGCCAGGTCCTGCAGCACCCTTCATGCAGATCTACATGCGCCTTGCATGCTGCTTACACACGTCACGCACGCCGTACGCAGTGAATCAGCAGTGAGCTCCTCGCCCGTTCGCCGTTCCCAAGGCCATGCACATGCCCATGCACATGCCAGTACTACAATCCAGTGGAGCCAGACGCACACCACGTGTGTGCGACGGTTCCGACCTGCGGTTGTGCACTTGCCACCGCCGCATCGGTGTCCTCCTGCCCGTCGCCCTGCCCTTGCGGCTGCTGCGGCGGCGACTGCAGGGCGACCATAAACACGTTGCTGGCGTTCTCAATCCTGAACTTCAGCTTTTCGTATGTGGCCGCCTCATCTGCGGGGTGTCAGCGCATTGCTTCAGGGCGCCATGGAACACTGGGTTGCAAGCGGGCGCACGGTGGCACGGATCCGGGGTGCCAGTACAGGATGGAAGGATTCGCGACGCAGCATAGTGCACTGGTGCAGTGCGGCATGGATGGCTCTAATGGCAAACTGCTTTGCAATTGGGTGCCAGCCTAGTCCAGTACAAGGCTTCAACATAGCAGGGACCCTGCCACCGCCGTAATCAGTGCGTGCACCTTCCTTCTCGCGTTCGGACGCACAGTCTCCAGCAGCACCCGCCAATCGGTGGGATGCACCTGTCAGCAGGTGCTTGCGCTAGTTTTGAACACGTGCACTGGTTCGCCCTCGACCCCCCGCACCAACCGCGCCCTGGCGGCAACACCCCCTGGCCTCACCTTCGGGGTAAGAGATGCGCTCCAGCGCATAGATACGGTCCAGATATTCCGGTTGAACAGGAGCAAAGAATGTGGCTGTCCCTAGCTGCTGGTACTCGCTGCTGCCGTCTTGCGCGGATGCCATGTTACAACTTCAACCGGTACCTGTCACCGCAAAGGCAGCCTTGCAAGGTAGTTTTCTTCTGTTCAAATTGTATCTTATGCTGAAGGAACCTGGGCAAGGCTGACACTCCAGTGCTGCATCCCCCCTCATGCGAGTGGTTGCCCGCGACCTCCCCAAATGCTTTGCCTTCGCACGCTGTGCTGCTTTTCCCGTAACCGCCTGACCTGCTGCTACTCACGGTCAACAAAATACATTTTCTTGCTGTGTGGTGCAGCTAGGCGGACACAATGGCCCTTGCTCTCCACTCCTCTGCCGTGGCCGCGCCTGCGTGCCTAAGGTGCGCCAACGCGGCCAGCCCAGATGACCATAGTTCTTTGAGCATAGCACTGAGCAAAATTGGGTGGCTTGCAGGAGGAACGCGCAGCCTGTGCTGCCTTCTCGGCCGTGCGTCGTCAGAGTGCCAGGTGAGAGAGCACGCAGGTGGCAGGATCTCCAGATTTATTAGTACCTAACGGAAACGGTGCGACCCTTGATGCAGGGCTACGGTCCAGGCGTGCAGCAGTCAGCGTCAAGGCGGTTCTCGACCCAGTCAGGTAGTTGTGGCGACGGCGCGACGGGGACCTGGCACCTGTCACCCTCGTTAGGGACGCTGTGCTAACATGGTATCCGTCCATCTTTTTGCCTTGCAGCGCCGTCGAGACGGTTCACCACGCCCAAGCGCTCTACACAATCGCAGACGGTCCCATCGACGCTCTCGCGGCGTTCTTCGAGTCCGTCCTGAGGGTGCGTGTCCCGTAGATTGAAAGGACTTGAAGCACATGGGAAAATACTTGGCGCTCTTATGGGTTCTGCCTTTTTGCCTACGTTCAGGTTCTGGACGATGGGCTTGAGGCCGCGCACGTCCCTTACTCCTACGGCTTCGCGATCATTGCCCTTACGGTGCTGGTCAAGCTGGCGACGTTTCCCCTGAGCCAGAAGCAGGTGCGCGTCTTTCGCAGACGTTGGCCTTGCGTGTGCGTGACGTGACGCTGCTGGCGTCAGGCCTCTCTGGCAGGGGAATCCGCCCAGGGCGCCCCGCATAGTACAGAAGTACACCCCCAACGCAGTGCCACTGCGCCTAACCAGCATGTGGATGAGGTCTGGGCCCTCCATAGGGGGTCACGTCGCCCACACAGCACAAACTGGGTGTCCGATATGCTGCCCGCCTCCGCCGGGGTCCCCCTGGTGGCGATGGAGCAGTCGGCGCCGAGCAAGTACCCTGCACCAAGGCACCATGCACTACACCTTGCGATTGCGCTGATTACACACCTCTTGCCGTGCTCCTGTGCTGCCAGGTGGAGTCCACGCTGTCGCTCCAAGCGCTGCAGCCCCGCGTGAAGGAGCTTCAGGTCGGTGGCGCGCTCTCTACGCGTGATGCTTTCTATGTTGAGGGCATCGCCTGAGTCGAGGGCGTTGTTGCGGGGGAGACAACACGTGCAAAGGGTCACCCCGGACCTCCACCCCGGACCTCCCCAAGGGTCCCGCTCAGACAGCCAAGGAGTGCATTGGCAGATGTACGAGGGGTAGGGGCAGTAGCTCCGGACGTGCTGGCGGTGTTACACGAGCAAGGTGGTCTGCCTTTGTACTGTGCAACGTGACGGGTTCTCGCCACCGGTAAACCTCGTGAGCGTCTGGCCTTTTGTGCATGGGTATGTGCTGCTCGGCTGATGAACGTACCTCTCCGCCGGCCCTGAAGAGGTGCACCGTCTGCGGGTGCGCCCTGTGCACACGGCACGCCCTGATAACTGACACACAAGACATAACCCCACTTCCCTCCTTGCCACCAACTGCATTAATAGGCCAAGTACGCAGATGACCCCGAGACGCTGCAGCTGGAGACGGCCCGCATGTACAAGGACGCGGGCGTGAACCCGCTGGCGGGCTGCCTGCCCACTCTGGCCACCATCCCCGTGTTCATCGGCTTGTACAACGCGCTCAGCAACGCAGCCAAGGCTGGCCTGCTGACCGACGGCTTCTTCTGGATCCCGTCGCTCAGCGGCCCCACCACCATTGTGAGTGGAGCGGCAGCAGCGGCAGTGGCTGGGCTGGGCTGGTGTGTGCAGCAGGGGGTGGGGAAGGGGGAGTTCGGGTGCGACGACGTGGGCCGGCGGGCGTGGCCACCGCTTGTGCAGTGCTGGCCGAACGGCGGCAGCGGCAGCAGCAGCGCCAGCAGCAGCAGCGGCGGCGGCTGCTTGGGTCACAGCAGCCGCGGCTGCGCTAACGGTGCCGCGGGGGTGGTCAGAGGTGGCGGTCGAGGCGCTAGCAGCGGGCCGTGCTAGGCCGTGCTTACTGGGCCCAAGGCGCCACCCGCAGCGGCACATTACGTGCTGACCCCCCATGGGACACTCCATGCGCCGCTGTGGGCAACCCACTTGCTGCGGGGCAACGGGGACGCACCTTTAAGCACGCTGGGGGCTGCATGGATGGCACGTAAACACACATACAACGACTACAGTTGTAAGGGACCCGGTACTGACGCGCGCGCACAACCTTGCACCCGGGCTGTGTGCAGGGCGGCGGCCTGGAGTGGCTGTTCCCCTTCCAAGACGGCCACCCGCCTGTGGGCTGGGCCGACGCTGCCGCCTACCTGGTGCTGCCGGTGCTGCTGGTGGCGTCGCAGTACGCTAGCCAGAAGATCATCTCCGCCTCCTCCAACTCCAACGACCCGGCGCAGCAGCAGAGCCAGGCCATCCTCAAGTTCCTGCCCCTCATGATTGGTGGGTGCGGCGGCGGGTGGTCAGTGGGTGTGGGGACACATGGGGGTTGGTTTGGGGGCGAGAGCAGCACGGAAAGCGATGTTGGCACAGGGTACGTAGCCCGCCGCCTCAATTCAATGCTGAACTTTTTGACAGTGGAGACAGTAACACGCCAGCGTGAGCGGAAGCCCTCAGGAGATGACATGCAACGCACAAGCTGCTTTGCTGCACATGCGCCGAATGAAGCATCGCCAGTGGCTATGAGATTGGGCAGGCAGCCAGCCGTCAACTGTGGGACGCGCGCACGGCGGTGTGTGCAGCTGCCAATTGCGACACTGTTAACCCGGTGTCGGCCCTCCCTCGCCCTGCCCTCCCTCGTCGGTAAACGATAATATTGAAAATTAAATTACTTGATTAAATTACTCTCTTGCATTGTTCCCGACACGCCAGGCTGGTTCTCCCTCAACGTGCCCTCCGGCCTCACGCTGTACTGGTTCATCAACAACCTCCTGTCCACGGGGCAGCAGGTGGGGGCGCCGGGGCGCGTAGTGGTACTGGTAGTACTGCAGCGGGCCTAGCAACCCCCGAGGCGTTAGATTCGCAGCTTTGCACCGTTTATGAAGTTCGCAGCTTTGCACCGTTTATGGGCTTCGAAGGGGTGGCCTAGGAGAACCCCAAGACACGCTCTCCTTGCTGTGTGGCAGGACCCACAACAGTAGAATGTCCTTGGGAGAAAGGCATTTAGTTACACGCCCGCCTGCACCACCTCCTCCGTCTTTACCTGCCATCATGTATCTTGGTGAGGCCTCACAGAGCAGAGCTCACAAGAGAAAATAATGCTAGTAACACGCCCCGCCTGCATCACCTCGGTTCCTCCCTGCAGCTGTACCTCAAGGCCACGGTCAAGGTGAACATCCCCGAGGAGGTCAAGGCGGTGCCCGCCCCCGCGTCCACCACCGTGGTCAAGCCTAAGGAGGAGCGCGTCAAGAAGGTCACAGGTGGGTGCCGCTGCGCACGGTTACATTTTGAGAGGTTGTCGCAGCGACAGTGCAAGGATGTCGTTTTTTCTCACGAAGGTCACGAGTGGCTGCTGCGTTCACCTGTGCACGGTCCTCGGCTCTGAACAGTGTGCACACGGACGTTTGTTTGCACGTAGCGTATACCACAGCCTCGCTACACAGCACCGCGTTAAATCGTGTGTTCCGTCTGGCCATGGGGCTGGAAGGGGCCATGAACAGAGATGGGGAGTGTCATTCTGATGTCACTTGGGTGTTGCTGTTGCAGGCAAGGAGCTGGGCTCCCGCAAGAAGCGGAGGAGCGACGACGATGATGAGGTGGAGGTGGTGGAGGCCGAGGTGGTGTCCACCGGCAACGGCAACGGGTCAGCGGGCGGCCGCAAGGGCGAGAAGTTCCGTGCCCTAAAGGCGCGCGAGGCGGCGGCAAAGGCGGCCCAGACGGTCGAGCCAGTGTCGGCGCAGGTCGGGTCGAACGAGTCCGCAACCAACCAGAACGGCGCGAGCAACAACAGCGCGTGAGATGGTGCGAGCCGTGTGCTCTGGCAGTGACTAGCGGGACGGGCTTGGGAGCCTGGCCTGTGGGGTTGTGAGGATTCCGCAAGGGGACCGATGGGTGCAAATGTGCAGAGGGTTTGGGGCTGTGGGGGTATCTCTGGCTTGGGCGGTGGATGGGTTACCGCTCGAGCACGGCGCGGGACTGCTGCGGTGTTTGCTGCAGTGTTGTCTGTGCTGGGGGTTAGGGGTAGGCTCTTACGGGATCGGACTTTGCATGGTTGGCGGGTGCATGCGCCAGTGCACTATTACCGGTGACGGACTAGCTTGTGGAGGGAGGATTGTGACAAGTGTTCATCGTCATGGCATGAGGGAGGCTGCAGTCGCACTTTTATGTCAGCCGCGTTGGTCCTCATGTGTCCGTGGCATACTGAGAGGGAGCGGACTGGAGTCCAGCTATTGCACGTGCACACCAAGCTGTACGGGAGCCGATGGAGCGTGTATCAGCGTGCTCGTTTGTGAGGCAGTTGCTGTGGACTGCCCTTGTATGATGGAGTACGCACTTGAGTTCCGGGTGCAGTTTGTTTTGCGTTTTGAGCTTGCTTGGAGAGTCATCGGTGTCTGTGCCATGGTGCTTTGATGGGGGCTCCGTCTGGAAGGTGTTTCCAAGGTCCTGCGGAAGGAGGACATGCGTGGGGTCGCCCTTCTACGGGCTGATTGTTGCCGCATACGCTGTTCGAACGACTTGTTTAACCTACTGCCGACACTGTTTTCTTTGGTGCAAACCCGCCAAGTCCGTTGGGTCCGCCCGCTTCGCAAGAAAGGGAGCCTGTGTAAGGCGAACCTTTTCTTTTATAACATCCATGTTCACATAACTTGGAATTAGATAGCTGATACTTGGGCAGAAACTAGACTTGCACTGATGGCGACGAAAGCAGCTGAGGCCGCGGCTCCTGCTGCTCCAGTGGTAGGTTTCAGACACTGAGCATGTGGGGTACTCGTTGCCAAGCAGCAAGAGTTATGTCGAGGGCAGGCATGTAAAGCAGCATGGCTCATCGCCCTGCTGCGTCGCCCGCGGTTCTGCCTGACGCAGCCCGAAATCCAGATATCTGGTACTGGCAAATTCTACTATCCATCGGGAGCGACCTACGACGGGGAATGGAAGCTCTTAAACCCGCCGCTACCACCCCCACCTGAGGACCCCAAGGAGAAAAAGAAGAAGCCAGCAAAGGATGAGCCACCTCCCCCGCCACCTGAGCCCCCAAAGCGCGTGCGACACGGGAGAGGTGCGTGCTGAGGACCAAACAGCCACCTTCGGGCTGCAGGGTTAATGAGGGTGGAGGGCGTGAGAATACCGTCCTGCTCATTCAAGTGTCATTATGGCACCGGAGTTGTTGCGCTTGGTGAGGGCGTTCATGTCTGGGGCCGGGGAAGCTGCGGTGCTTCTGTCTACCGCAGGATCTGCTGCCAGACCAAGGCAGCGCCACGAGACCGGTGCTCAACGGCTCTCGTTTAACAAAAGGCCGCACAGCAACATTGTGAAGGGAGGGGGACAGGGGGTGGGGCGACTGGCACGGGTGATATCAGTGCGGTTCCGAGCTGCTAGTGCAAGGCTGTGGGGCGGTGGGAAATGGCTCCTCCTACTTAAAAAACGACAGGAGCACGTGCGGCTACTCGCGTACGGCACAGCTTTGGTCATACAGCAGACCGAAGTCACAGCTCAACCCCTGCATAGAACCAAATGGCGCGCAAGCGCTGGTTCGGAGTGGTGTGTATGCTCACGCGGACTCACCCCTGTGCCTCCCTGTTGTGTACGGCAACGCAGGGGTGTACCGCGAGGGGGACTACATGTACGACGGGGAGTTCTTTGAGGACGTGATCACTGGGTACGGCACCTTCCGGTACGCCAGTGGTTCTACGTACAGCGGGGAGTGGAAGAGCGGGAAGTACCACGGGAAGGTGAGGACTGAGGAGTCACCCACATGTTCTCGACAAGAGCAAGTGTGTTGCGCGTAAGGCGCAGACATCAGGCTCCTGGAGGAGTGGGAACGCAACAGATAGGCGCCACACCGACAGACCTGTGCAGGGTTGCAACTGTCTCATGTACAGCGTGTAGGCTGTCGGCTGGCAGGACAGTGGCAAGGTTTTGCGCACTGCCTTTCCAGCGGATGCCGCCACACCTTGAGTCGTGTAACACTGGTTAATGTCGCACTACTGCATGTACCGCTTGGCGAACTTACCCCGTGTTTTACGGTGCACCCGCGCGCCAAACTGCAGGGCACGTACACGTGGCCCGACGGTCGGCGGTACGACGGCATGTGGGAGGAGAACCGCATGCACGGCCACGGCGTGTACACGGACGCCAGCGGGCACAAGTGGGAGGGCCAGTTCTACAACGGCTCGGGACCCGGCCTCACCTGCCAGCTGTGACAGTGTGAAGGAGAGGAAAAGGGGTGGACGTTGGAGTGGAGAGGAGGGGAGGGGATGGGGGCTTGCGGGAAGGGTGCTGGCAGGGGAGCAGCGGAGGCGGCCCTTGGCCCTGTGTCGGCGAGGAGTGGGGTTGGAGTGCGACAAGGTGTCGACGACGGCAGCACAGCCGGCTGCTGTACCCGGCTGCTGCTAGTGTGCCCGGAGTTACTGCTTGAGGAGCTTGTTCTGGCAGTGAGATACCTGCTGGGCAGGCCGCCGGCAAGCGGTGAAGCTGGGTCGGGTTCCTGAGCTGCGGTGGGGGTGCAGGTGTGTACCGTTAGGGTGGCTATGGCGGAGGCCAAGATGTTGTGCTGCCCGTCTGAGCGGGGGCTAGAAGCCTACGTGTGCAGCCCCCGGGGCAATGGGGCCGACATGGTCGTGTCATGTGGCGCGCAGTGTATAACACCTTAAAGGTGATGAATTAGGAGGACCTGGGGCGCCTGTCATGGGGACACCGGACACGTGTGGAGGCCACGGGAGGCTACTGGTGCATGTCTTCTCCGTGGTGCATGTGCGACGGCCCACGATATTTTGATGTGCATGCAACGCTGACCGGTGTCTGCTCCCAGCTTTGGAGTCTATAGCTTTTGCACCAGCGTTGGCGAAGCTGCTGGGTCCTGAAAGGCCCAAGGCGCCGAGCCAACTGGTGGCGCAGTCAAGGCGTGAGGGAGGCCATACCAGAGGTAAACGCTGTCATCGATGCTGAAACAGGCTGGCACAGAAGACGTAGCCTGTAGGGTTCGGTTGTTGGTTGCGGGAAGGCGCTGCATTGCTGTCGTGCTCTGCCCTCGTCCCCCTGTCGGGGCCTCCCGACCTCGGGGAAGCCCTCAACAGCACGCACACGTGGCACGACTGCCTGCAACCATGCAAGCAAGTAGCGGGAATGGGCTTGCTAGTGTGCTACAAATTGCATGTTCTGTATTCCTATATACCTACCAGCTGTTGCACAGTAGCTCAGGTCGCATAGGGGACGACGCGTCCGTGGCAGCAGGCGGCAGCAGACGCGCGGGCGACCAGTAGCAACAATATAAATCACGACATCCTTGCTTCATTACTCTATAGACAATTAGCAATAAGCGTTGTCAAGGGCATACTTGTGTGCGGTGAGCACTCCGTCGCGCTGTGCCGCGGGAGGCAAATGCATTTCCTTCGCAGCCTACTGGACCGCTCAGCGGCGCATCAAGCGCATGTATCTACTGGCGTTGCAGCACCTGGGGCAGTTGCAGCAGGTGCGGCTAGCAAAGCCCCTGGCGCCCTAGGCCCTGGGCCCCTGCTTCCTATTGCTGAAAACCCTCTCCGGCGGCCTTTCCCACAAACGTTTGTCCTTCACCCCAGCATTCTCCGTCCCTGCATGCATCAAAACGGCTCACGCAGAACTCAAAATCCATTAATTGCGAATTAGTCTTAGTGGAAAATCCATTAATTGCGAATTAGTCTTAGTGGACAAGTTTGCACGCAGCACATCGTGTGCACCGGCGGGCCCGCTGACACTTCAACGCCACACCGGTGCCCCTCCCACCGCAGCAGCCTCACCGGCTGACGCGTCGCGGCGAACAGCCGCACCGCCACACAGCACCAGAACCAGCGGCCTGTGGGGCTGGCTGCCCCGGCGCCTGGGCGGGAGCGGCGGACACGTGGCAACGACCGCGCCAGCTGCAGTGGCACCGTCTGTCCCTGCGGCAGCTGCCGGCAGCTCCCCCGGAACCGCGCACGCCCCGCGCGTAGCCGACCGCCCGGGTAGCCTCAAGGTCAGGCAGTGGTGTATCTGTTCTGCAGGGATTCGTGGGACAAACCGTCAGCTTGGGTAGCCGCTCCGGTTCTCCGCGAGCATCTTGTGTTCCTATCTAGCCCCAGAACTACCTTGCACGTGGTACTGCGAAGGCTGCTTGGGATGCGCTGCACGTGCAAGAAGCTTCCCTCTTGGGACAACACCTGCAGTCATGATCCATTTCACTACTCTACACTCACGCCCGCTGTTGCAGGTTGCCATTGTGGGCGATATACACGGCGCGTGGAACCCCAGGCGTGACGCCGCCGCGCTGCGGCTGCTGTCCCCCGACGTGACGCTGCTGGTGGGCGACTTCGGGAACGAGCACGTGGAGCTCGTACGGCTGGTGGGCGGTGGCGTAATGGCGGGCGGGGTGGCGGGCGACTGGCGGGTGACGGCTGCGCTGCCCTTTGACTGTGGGACTGGCAACATTGGGGTGGACTGCCTGCGTGGATGGCTTGTAGTCCCTTCCATATTGGTTGATTTCGCGTCCTTCGCGTCATTGCGGCGTCCGTGCAGTGCTGAAAGGTTCCTTGTGCCTCGCGCGCAGATTGCCAGCCTGGATCTGCCCAAGGCGGTCATACTGGGGAACCACGACGCATGGGTGAGTAGCATCGTGGCTTCGTGGGGGCTGGGGGAGAGCAAAACACCTGACGCCACCCAGTGCATTGTTCGCCCCGTCTCCTGACTTGGTTGATTGCCGTTTTGCCGGTCACCTGGCAACCGCTTGCAATGGCATGAACTGCTTGCTGCGTCGGCCTAGCGCCAGCCACCAGAACCTCACGGCACCGCACGCAATCCGGAAGCCATTGCAACACATTGCAACTGGCGTGCTGTCCCATCCTGCCCCTAATCATTGCTCCCCACGCCCCCAGTTCACCATGACCAGCCGCGGCGTGGCACGGCGGGCCGGGGCGCAGCAGCAAATGAGCGCAGCCGAGCTGCTGGCTGCACACGTGGGCGGACACAGGGTGCCGGGGCCGGAGGAGCAGAAGCAGGTGGGGGTGCTGGCGAGGTGGTGCTTGGTGCCCTGCACTGCTAGGTTGTTGTGTGCAAGATATTTCCTCCCAGCGGATGGCACGCCGGAGGAGCCTGGTAGCAACAAGCGTAATCATACGCGTGCATTGCTGCGATAGCTCCAGGATACTGCTGCCATGGGTCAAAGAGTGACACGCTGTGGCGGTGTGCCGCTTGCGTGCACGGCTTGCAGGACGGTGTACGGCGGCAGTTGGCGGCGCTGGGCCCCGACCACGTGGGGTACGGCACCAAGCAGTTGGACGAGCAGGGGTACACGGTCATGGGGGCGCGGCCCTTCTCCAAGGTGCGGCGTCGTGTCCTCCTATCGAGCTGTCACTGTAAGGCTGATTTAGGAGATGGGCACCAGCGGTGGGTCGTGGGAACGCGGCCCTTCCCCAAGGTTTGTTGCCCTGCGTCTTGGGAGCTCACCAAAGACCCTGTTGCGTGCGGACCGGCTTACGGGCCACAGTAGAAATTGTTTCGTAGTTTTTTGGGGCTTCTACTCTCCAGTGCTATCGTGTGCAGGGGTGAAGCCCTTTGTAACCCCGATACACCGTCAGGGCGGCAACAACTTCAGCTCCATACGGGACTTCATGACGGATCTGTACGGCGTGACTAGCATGGACGAGAGCGCGCAGCGCATTGTGCAGGTGAGCGTTCTGTCATCAACCACAATGTAGGCACCTGTAACAATGCCTGGTACCGTGCATATGTGTGCACGCACATGCGAGCATGTCGATAGCAGCACAGTCACGGGCTTGATTTTTGAGCCTGAAGCTCTACCGCTTCACGTGCGCATGTGGGTCGCCTGCAGGCAGCTGGCCCCGCCCCCGATACCTCGCGCTTGAAGGCAAGAGTGGGAGGGTACCGTGGTCAATGGGGCTGACAAGCGGCTTACCTGGGTGAGCCCATGTGCCTACACGCAGGTGGCTGGCTCCGCCCCCTCGCACCACGCGCTCATCGTGATGGGCCACAACGGCCCCAGCGGCCTAGGGGACCGGGCGCACGACATCTGCGGCGTGGACTGGGTAGCCAAGGGAGGGGACCACGGGGACCCGGACCTGCAGGTGGGTGGCCTCATTCACTTAAACTTAATTGTACTGTTGTCAACGTTATTTTCGTCAACGTTAGTATTTAAAATCAAACGGGGTGAACAGGCTGTGTGCCCCAAGGGAGGGGACCACGGGGAGCGACCGCGTAAGTGTGTATCCCGCAGCACCACCGGAAGGCGTGTAAGCTGGAAACGCACGCGTCATCGGCGTGACATCAATTAATCGGCGTAGTGGACCTTTCACCCATATCCGTTGCCACCTGCTGACACCAGTCTCCCTGTCTCCCTGCCTCCCTTTCCCCAGGCTGCGCTCTCCCAGCTGCACGCCCAAGGCCGCCACGTGGCCCTGGTCACCTTCGGACACATGCACCACACCATAAAGGGCCCTGGGAACCGCTTCCGCCGCATGGTGGCCCTGGACCCCACCACACGCACCGTCTACCTCAACTCTGCAACCGTCCCCCGCATCACCCGCCCTACCCCTCGCTCATCATCCTCCTCCTCATCGACCCATGGGTCGCCGAAGGGGGCAGCTTCCGGCAGCTCCCACCCGCCCGCCTCTCCGAAAGCGTACGGCAGCGGGAAGCGGGCGAGGGTGCTGGCGAAGGCGGCGGCGGCGGCTGTGCAGGGGCCGGCGGCGGCGGTGGCGGGGTTCAAGGGGGACGGCGGGGCAGGGGCGGATGAGGATGCGCTAGCTACGGTGCACCACTTCGTGTTGGCGGAGCTGGAGGCGGGGGAGGTTGTCACGGCGCGGGATGTGTGGGTGCAGGTGACGCCGGTGACGGATGAGAGTGAGGCATGGGTTACGGAGGCGGCGGAGGCGGTGGTGGAGGAGGGGAGCGGGGAGGGAGCGGGGCAGGGGGTGGTGGGGGCCCGGTTGGGGAATGGGGGGTCGCATGATGGTGCTGTCTCGATGGGAGCAGGGGAGGGGGACGGGGCGGCTGCGGAGCTGTCTGCGGACGGGGATACGGAGGACATGGCGGCTGCCGCGGCGGCGGCGGAGGCGGCGGAGGCGGCAGCAGCAGAGGCACCAAGCTCGAGTGAAGGCGGTGACGTGAGCAGTGGTGGGAGTAACGCTGTGGGAGTGGCGCCCCTGCCAGGGCCAAGGCGGATAGAGGGGTACGTGGTGCACGTGCAGGGGGAGAAGGTCGTGCTGCGTACGGTGGCGGGCGAGGACGGCGGGGTGGTTAAGTTCGTTTGGAACGCGTACGACCAGCAATACGAGCCTGTTGTGCTGGGGGGCGCAGGGCCTTACGGCAATGGAGTTGGTGGTGGAGCGCGGGTGGAGGCGGCGGAGGCACGTGTTGGGGGCGAGAAGGTAGCGAAGACGGTGGGAGCTGCGGCGGCGGGTGTGTCGGTGTGATGCAGGGCAACTGGTTGGGGGCCATTATGACCACTACGGTATCCTATGACAGTGAGGGTTCACTGGAGGGTTGGGAGATAGCAGAGAGGCGTGTGTGGCTGCGCTGCATGTATTGGGAAGGAGGCAGGCCATGGCGTCGTAACACGGGAGCCGGGAGGTTGCCACGGGCGCCTTGCGTCATGTGGAGTACAGTTGGCAGTTGGGGAGGTCCCCTGCTTTGCAGTGAGCCGGAGACTGGTAAAACCTACATGGCTTGGTTGTGCCATGAGCTTACACGGTATGCCTGCGAGAGTTTTACTTACCACACGCAGATGCCCCGAGGCGCACGGCGTGAATCGTGTAAGAGGCGCAGCAAGGGCGGCAGAGTACAGAAGCCTGTACCTTCATGCTGTCCCCCCCACACGAAGCAGCGGACAGCGGACAGTGGCATGATGTTTTCAATTAGTCGTTCCCACGTCTTCCCAGTCACTTTGCAAAGACGCATACAATACGTATGAGTGGTTAGCTGGTTATTACATGGTGCGCATGTCAACGAACACGCAGCAACGCTGTCGCGCACATTAGAGTGTTACGGCACTCGGTCCCAAGCCAGGCGCATCAAAGCCCAAGCAGCAGCGGCTCTAGCTCACACCAACTGCTACCGTCGTCGGTCACTACCACACCAAATCATTAATACACCACACGGTGCGCACACAGACACGCCAAATGGGTGCATCGACACTGATGATGCCCATGTACTGTACACGTTATCGCAGGTCCCTAGCTGGAATAGAGGGCAGCACAATACACACAGTCATGGTGCCAGCCTGTGCCAGCTGACAGCATCAACAGCGGTTTCGAAGCTCCAGGAAGCTCCAGCAGGCCAGTGCCAGCCGCTGGCTATTGCCCCGAGCCCTGAGCCCTGAGGCCACAGCTTGGCAGCAGCTAGGACAGCTGTAGTAGGCATGCCGACGTACAACGTACGACGTACGTACGTACACCAGAAGGCCCAAGGCCACCTAATGCTGGGCAACTGTGACGCTGGCGACGATTAATATTCAAATTGCAAACTCATATAGCACAGCGCCGCCGTACTAACACGCACGCGCTCCGCCTTGCACCGCAGGAGGCACCATCATATAGCACGTCAGCCAGCAGCCATGCTTTAGAAGCGTCAGACCTACGCATTGGCAGAGCGGTGTTATATATGGTAGCTGCCATTAAGGTACGTGCATTGGTGCCCTCGGCATGCTGCAGCATGTTGCCAGGCTGTACGGCATGTGCGCATGTTGCACCCCCAATCCACGTCCCGCCAGTAGTACCTCTTCGACCACCCTGCCGCGTCCGGCCTCCGCCCCATCCGTCGCCCGCAGATACGGTTGAACGGTATGGCCGTGCCCCGTATCCTCACAGCCTTCAGTCATATTGTACACGTCACATACATGGAACGGCGGCCCCTGACCCACCACCACCAGCGCCCGCCGTACCGTACTTGACCGTCCACCGTGCCTCCTACCCACCCGTACAGCTGCCGTACCGCCGTACCGCGGTGGCGTCCTCTGCCCAAGGTACGTACGGTAGAACGAACCGCACCGCTCCTCGCTAGGCGCAAGCCCGGCCCTCAGCTCATACGCCCCTCGTGCGAATGCAGCGGACCTTCTGGATCAAGCCTGCATCATCATCAGACCCGTCTCCGTGTCGTTCAGTTATATTGTACACGTCACGGTCTGCCGCCGCTCCTGGTTGGAGAGTCCCAACCCAGCCGCCCGCCCTTGGCACTATGAAGACCGCCAACCCCCGACCGACAACGTCCTCGTCAGCCGTCCGTGCGTGCGTCCGGGCGGCACCACCTGCCAGCCCTTGATAAACTCCAACTACCCTAATACCCGGACTCGTAGACAAAACTCACAACCTGCCCGTGCGCCAATCCCTTACGCTACGTCCACGCCCCGCCCGACAGCACCCCTTACCTTCAAAAGCCCTGAATCCCGCCACGTACATCGACGACATCGACACAAGCCCGAAACACACGCCGCACCGTACTCAGTACGCATCTGCACTGACTGTTGTGAGAAACCTCACGCCACCACGCAAGCGCGCTGCACCCCCCCCCCCACGTGGAGTGCGACACGTGGAGTTTTTCAGTACTATTTACTTTAGTAACTTCTTTCCCCCCCCCAAACTCGCCGCATCTACACCCCCGCCCCTCCACCTCCCGCAACAGCTACAAAGCCACATCACATTCCGCCGCGCAAGCAAGCCTACAGGACCACCCGCCACCCACACCCACACGCCCATGCATGCTACAGCTGCAGCTGCAGGCACACAAGTCGGCACCGTACCTGCAACCGCACTCGCCGCACCCACACCCACACGGGCACGGCATGCCGCGCCGCAGCTCCTGCAACGCGCCCACACCCCGCCGCACCCACAACCATACGCGCCGCGCCCCCACCCCCACCCCGCCTTACCCGGTTTCCTTGCATTTCACGCGTACTCTAAACCTCACCCACTTACACACCCACACCCACACCCATGCCCCCTCACAGCTGCAGGGCGGCCCCCGTATGTGCCGCACCGCTACCCACACCCACACCGGCACTCGCACCCGCGCCCGCACCCACACCCACGCGTCCCCTCACACCCGAAGCTGCAGTAGTAAAGGTGGCAGCCGCACCACACCCGCACCTGCAATCGCACCTACAAGTGACGCCTTGCACAGTCTCCTCGCGTTACACGCGTGTTCTCACCCGCACCCACACCCACGCCCGCCTCACAGCTGCAGGGCGGCCCCTGGGCGGCTGTTGCGCATCATCAGTAGCGCCACGTCGCCCAGGTCCAACTGCGGGAGGCGGAAACGGGGGGGGGGGGAAGAAGAAAGCAGTAACGCGAATTCGTGGTAATGGTAGTAGTAGCGGTAGTAGTACGGGGGGGGGGGGGGCAAACATGCAGAACATTATCATGCAGCCTCTACCAGTGCGTCACTAATCTGACTGTGTACTCCCAGTTCTTCGGGCTGCACTTGACGCCACCCCCTCAGGTACAACCGCCGGGGTGACCGAAGGCACGTGCAGCGGCCGCAAGGCAGGGGCGGCTGGTGGGGCAAGCAGCGGATGACCAGTGTAACCATACCCATAGAAGGAGGGCATCTGCACGTCCTGCCATCTCCGCACCCTCTACCGCGATGCGCCCACTGGCCCCACCAAGGGAAGAAGCGATGCGTGTCCTCCACGCACCCGCCGCTCGCAACCTTACCATAGCTCCCTCGCACACGCACGCATCGCTGCACCCTTCCCCTCCCCCTTCCTCCCTCGCAAAGGCAGCCCAGCCCCCCTTCTGATATTTCGCCGCTATGCGGTTACCCGCCCCTTCCCCTTCCCCCGTCCCCGGCCCCCACCCATTAAGGCCCTGCTCACCTCCTCCGCCGGTACGTGCCTGACACGTGGCAGCTCCCGCGGGTCCCACTCCGCCTCCCACGCCGCCTGCGCCTGGCTGGACAAACCCGTCGGTCGGGACAGCGCCGCGTCCCATGGGTCACCACCAGGGGAGACCCCAGCAGCGGCGCTGGTGGTTGTGGTGGTTGTCGTGGTGGTTGTGGTGGCGCCGTTGGCAAGGATGGAGGTGGAGGCGGATGTGGAGGGTGGGTGGGGTGGATATGCGGGTGTAGGTGTGGGCAGGGGTGCGGGCAGCACGGGGCCTGGGGGCAGCTGGTCTGGGGAGGGCAGGGGGCGGCGCAGACCGGCTGCTGCCGCCTTGAGGGCTTGCGACCAGGAGAGGGTGGGTGGAGGGAGGGGCGGAGGTGGGGTGCTGGCGGGCGGTGGGGGCCTGCGGGAAGGGAGAAAGCGGGAGGACTTAAAGTGAGGATAGAGGAGCAACAATGGGCATGCAGGGCAGGTAGGAGCGAGTGATGCGGCTTGGCCACATGCGAGTCAGCACAAGGGATGCTTACTTGCTTAGTGCCCAAATACAGCGGTGCCCGAACTACCGTAGGCAAGGAACAAAATTCAATGCCGTGTGTTTCGCACCTTGCCCCCTCGCCGCCCTCCACCTCCATTGCCTCCGCCTCGTTCCCGACAGCCGCCGTGGGGCCTGCACTCCCCGCCGGCGCACCAAAGCCCGCCAGCCCCACGCCCTCCACCCCGGGGACGTCCTCGGTCTCCCATTCCTCACAGTCGCCGTCCCCATCCTCTGTGTCCGGCGGGAGGTCCCTCGGGCCCAGGTAACCGCAGGCCACCAGCTGGTCACGTTGCAGGCAATCCTGCACGCGTGGGTTAGCGTTAATACACACGCACAGCGTTACGCCACGCGTCAGCAGGTAGCCGCAGGCCACCAGCTGGTCACGTTACAGGCACTCCTGCACGCGTGTATCAGCGTTAATACACACACAGCGTAACGCCACGCGTCAGCGGGGCTCGGAAGCTGTTGTGATCAGGCACAACGCTTACATCCAGCACTCCTTCAAGCATGCGCCACACTTGGAGGGTGGGTCTACCAAATTTAAATTCCAACTCAGCGTGCGGTATCCCCTGCCCTCTAGAGGCCATGAGGACGGGAACAGGAGCCAGGGCTGGCATCTTATTTGATTTTCACCAAAAACCGAAAAATTGACCCCACGGAGCGGGAAATTTGGGCCGGGTTTGTTCTATTCTGATCAAGAAATGTGAATCAGGGAGGGGTCATTTGATGTCCGGTTCACCAAATCCTGGCGTTGTAAAGCAACGGAAAGATCCAGTCCCAAGGGGTCAGACCAGGCCCAAGGGGTCCCCTGAGCACTGAAAGCAACAACAGCAACTGGGGTGGTGCATGGTTGTGGTACGACGCCCTGACTGGGAAGGGTTCCCTGCAACAAACGGGGTTCCCTTACAAAGTATGAAGCGAGAAACTGCTGGTAGCCACGCTACCTGGGGCCGCTTGGCGGTGATATTGGGTGCAACAGGGGGTCAGGCGCAGTCAGGGGAGCTTTTCGGCCCCCGGAAAACATTTGTAGGGGAAAGACTGCGACAGTAAAGATCTCCGGTTCACCTTTCCTTGACCCCGTCAGACCCCTCATTTGATCAGATCCGAGATAACGCTCTGGCTGAAGATGCCAGCCCTGAACAGGACGCAAACTGGTTATGGACAATAGGGGAAGATTGTGTTGCCTTGGACGCTAATATCTGCTAACCCACCGGCAGCTCCCACGCCACCCCCAGGGCGGGGCTGCTGTCCACCAGCTGCTGCACCTCCATCGTCACCTCGTCGGACCAGTAGCGCAGCACCTGCAGGGGGGGAGGGGAAAGCAGGTCGATGAACTCAAAGCGACCAAGCAGTGTGCGACACGTAGGGGGAACAGATGGGGAGGGCAAGGGAGAGGGGAAGGAGGTTCGCTGGGCTACCGTACAGGTGCAAGCCGGTGTCGTGCTGCCCAAGGCGTGAGCAGGCTGCAACGTCGCCACCTCTGGCGGTACCGGCGCCATGGTAGTGTTATGCGTTCCTCGGTAACCCCCTTGCATCGCGACAGAGGCCGTTGCACACACGGGGGCTTACAGTTTGCCGAAGCAGCATCCTATCACCAAGCAACTCCCCACCTTGTGCATCTCCTTGACGTTGCTAAGCCACGGCGGCGGCACAGCAATGCCCAGCGCCCTCAGCCCCGGCCCGACACGTGGCCCGACCCGCGGGTCGGCGTACGTGTAACGCCCCGGCGGCGGCGGCGGCGCCGCGCCGGCCATGCGCGCCGTCTCAACCGCTGCGCGGTGCAGGATCTCGTTCGCGTCGTACCGCAGGATGGGGTAGCCGTACGGGTCAGCGGCCGGGTTGGCGCTGGCGGCGGCGGCGCCGCCGCCTGGCGGCGGCAGGAGATCGGCACGGCCGGCGGCGGCGGCGGCAGCCACCGCTGGCGGCACGCCGGCCGTCGTCAGGCGCTCGGCGGCGGCGGCTGCGACGTCGCGGGCGGTCGCGGGGCGGCCGGAGGCCACCAGGTGTAGGAACTCGGGGGGAGGTGGAGCCCACATGGCGGCGGTGGCGGGGTGTTGGGGAGGCTGTGTGGACCAGGCGGTTGTGGGGCGGTAGGGGAGGTGTGTGCGGAGGGTGGGAGCGGGGCCGGGGGGCGGGTGGGCGGCAGGGGCGGTGGAGGTAGAGGCCGAGGGGCCGGGAGTGGAGGCGGGGTGGGCGGGAGGGGTGCTGCTGCTGCAGGCGGGTGCGCGGGCGGCTTGGCTGGCGGGGGTGGTGTGCGCGGCGGGCCCTTCGTGCTCCTGGTCTACCTCGGAGCTATCAGAGCAGGCGCGAATCTCCTGTGGAAGGGCACGGTTGTAGTATTATGGGGAGCCTGACATACAGCCATGCAGTGGCGTAGAGGTGGGTTAGTGAGGTTAGTGTATTAGAGGTGGGTTGGTGCATTAGAGGTGAGTTAGCGCTTTAGAGGTGGGTTAGTGCAGTGGAGGTGAGTTAGTGCAGTGCAGGTGGGTTAGTGCAGTGCAGGTGGGTTAGTGCAGTGCAGGTGGGTTAGTGCATGAGGGACGGGATAGTGCGATAGAGGTGGGTTGGTGCAGTAGAGGTGGGTTAGTGCAGTGCAGGTGGGTTAGTGCAGTGCCGTCAAGGTGGGTTCGACCAACTGAGTGTCTCCGCACACGCGGCCACATACCTCCAGCTCCCAGCCCTGCAGCTGCTCTCCCCGCATGAGGCGAGTCAGTCGGTCCACAGCCGCCTACAGTAAGGAAAGGAAGGACACGAAGGACAGCCGCAATGCATGCGCATGGGTTCGGGGTGGCTTGGAACGTTGACAGGAGGGCAGGCGTCCTTACGTAAGCAACAGCGTAATGCGTGTCCCAATATGCCCAAAGCATGGCTGCGGCTGCGGTAAGGTGTATGAAGGAAGCGCATGGTAGGCACGGACAGAGGCCCAGCCACCGCTGCCACCGTTAAGCCCCAAGCACTGTCGCAGCTTTGCCATGTGCGCGCCACACCGAGGTGCAAGTGACCAAAATTTATAAAAAGCCACCGTAGCTGCCGTGCACAATACCGGTGTGACAGGCAGATGCGCACCTTGTCGCGATCGTGCGGCGCCAGTGTCTGGTTCCACAGCTCCGAATCGGAGGGCAGGTCGTACCACATGGAACTCAGCTCGCCGGGGCCGGACACCGGGTCCCACCTGCCGTGGCGGTTGGAAGGGGAGTGCGCTTGTTAGGGTGACATACCTTAAGCAAAATGGCGTTTGCCCTGCGCTATCCGTCGTTACGCGGTGTTGCCTACAACGCTACAAGGCGTTCTGCTCTAAGCGCAAAGGCGCCGCATGACAATGCACAGTCAGAACCGGGTCTAGCACAACAATCCCGCGGCTCAAATGAGGGCATATGCCGTACTGTGCCGGACCGTAACCCTGCCATGAGCTTGAACTAACGCTTAAACTACACGCCGTACGGGCTGTACCCCACCAACCCAGCATAGTAAGCAACCCACCACTCTCGCCAGTTGCCTTCCAGCATGTGCACCGAGCGACCGGCAGGGCCCTTCGCACCGCCTGCCGCTCCGCTGCCGCCTGCCCCCGCTGCCTCAGCGGTGCTGCCCGGCGGGACGGTGTTGCTGCTGTCTGCGACACCGTGCGGGAAACTGCCGTACGCGGCGGCGCCGTATGCAGCGGAGTCGTAACCACCGTAACTGCCGTAACCGCCGTAACCGCCGTCGTACTCGTCGTCCAGCTCCAGGTGGGATAAGACAGTCAGTAGGGCCTCCTGCGAGTGGACACGGGCACACGGAGAGACAAACATGTATGGCCTATAGTTATCATCACAAACAGCATTTTGTGTGGCGATCTGCAGAAGTCAGCTGCCGTCAACCAGGTTAAGCCACGGTGATGCCCTTAGGCGACGGACCTGCGACAGCCGTCCTGCCATTGACAGCCGTACACCGCGCACAGCACGTGCACGTGTGCTGGCTGGCACGGTGTCTGAGCTTCAAAGCAACCGGGTCTGCAATGCTATGGCACAATCTACAACCGAATAAAATGTCGTGCCGATGCGGTGGCTCTGCTGGGGTGCCCCGTGTGCGTGCCGTACCGGTACCGGAGCTCTGCAGCGTACGGCACTGACCTCGGTCCCCGGGGGCACGCCCGTCGGAGTCCCCCGCGCCGCCCAGGCAGCAGAAGCAGGGCCCTCAGCGGCAATAGGGCCTGAAGGGATGCGTGGCTGCGCGTTGGCGCCAGCACCGCTATCCACAGGCTGACAACCAGCAGCTGGGAGCGCTGCGGCGTCGCTGCCACCCTGGAGCTGCGACCGCGCGACCGCGCCCTGGCGCTCCTGCTGTCCCGCTGCTGCTCCCGTGCTGCCCCCGGCTGCCCCCGTGCAACCTGTGACGTCGCTGCCGCCCTTGAGCCCCGACCGCTCGGCACCCGCCTTGCGCTCCTGCCGCTCGTCTGCTGCACTCATGCCTCCCAACATGCCGCTCTCCTCGTACCCCTCCTCTTCCTCGTCATCCGTCAGGCAGTCGTCTTCGTCGCTGAGCGCAGACGAGGGCTGGTCGTAGTAGGAGCCTGAGGTTGCCAAGCAAGGTGCCATGTGTACCGGTATTGTTGCTTGTTGGGCGTGGGGCGGCGGGTGTAGGAGGCAGGTGTAAGATGTGCAGCGGTAATGGCACAGGCGCGCCGAAGCTGTTGCAAGTAGGCATGCAAGGGGAGGGCAGGAGCCAGCCATCCAGACTCATCTGGCACGCACCAAGCAAACAGGTACATGCATGCATGTCCTGTACAGCGGTTAATAGAGGCACAAGTTCACAAGTTCGTACCTTCCTCGTACTCGATGTCCCCCTCCCCCTCCCTCTGAGGCTCCTCCATGACCACATCCTCGCCAGCACCGCCATCGCCGGCCTCGCCTCCGCTGCCCCCAGCCCCACTTCCCCCGCTGCCCCCGACCTTCATCACCACCTCGGTCGTTGGTGGAGAGGGCCTACGCACGCCGGTGCCAGAGGCCCTGCCGTCCGCAGCTTCGGCTGCGGCTGCGGCGGCACTGCTGCCCCCAGGCCCTGCACCGTCCTCCGCCGCTTGCCCCTCCCGACCCACCCGCTCCACCTCCAGGCCCCCAGCCGCCTTTCCTCCGTTGCTCGCCGCTGCGGCGGCGGAAACATCGAGCCCGGCAGCGCTTCCCATCGCCTCGCGCTCGGCTGCTGCCCGCCCTGCGTTCAGTGCCGTTGCTGCGCCGGTCGCCTTGGTTCCCCCAATGCCCCCCGCCCGCCTGCCTCCAGCTGATGCAGCAGGGGTGCCATCAGTCCCAGGGCCGCCGGCAGGCGCCGGAGCTCCGTCTGCAACGTACGGGGGCACGAGGAAACCGTGTGAGGCGTCAGGGAAGCACGGAAACACTGGTGCCTGAACGAGAAGAGCGAGTTGCTTGACGAACAGAAGCAAGAGCGACAAATATTACCCGAACGTACGGGGGCGCCAGACTCAATCAGCAATATACCATGCCTTGCACAATGCCTTTTGTTAGGTACCCGCCAATTGTATGAGGATCGGGCGGCACCACGGCGTGCGGGAATAGCAGTACCGACCACCCAGCACAGCACACTAAGCTTACCTGGCGCTGCAGCTGCGCCTCCTGCAGCTGCCTCCCCTGTGGGGGTGGCGCTCCTCCCCGCCGCCGCAGATCCCTCTGGCGGCGGCGGCAATGCTGCAGGGGGGTGACCTGGTGGGGATGAACCTGCGGGCAGTCAGGGGGAGGCCGATAGTTGTACGGCAGTGCAAACACATGACTTACAGAGCATTGCCTACTTGGTGCGAACACGTGGGAGTGGGGATGAGGCAGATTTTGTACGGGATTGAGAACAGCATTGCCTATTGGGTGCGACGTGCATGGTGCGTGGTGCATGGTGCGTGCTGTGTTCGATCGCTAGGCCAATTCCATGACTGCACCCATACGTAGGCCATCCGTGGGCCCTGAACAACAGCGCAAGTTGTGGTGGCAAAACGTGCTTCTTGCCCTGCCAAGGTTGGGCGTGTCCTCGCGGCTGTACAGCAACAAGGCAACGCTAGATAACATAGTACCTGATAGTCGTGAACTTGTGGTTGAGAAGGGCTGTGTGGTCACATCACCTGGAAGGTAAAGGAAAATGCCCAAAATGTCAACTACTGCCCTTGTATGGGCGTGGTCACCTGTCGCACTGCTCTAGCGATTGCACTGCGCAGCACCTACCTCTGCTTGCTGCCTCTCCGGCTGTGCCGCGTTTGGCGCCCTGCTGGCTCTTGGACCCTGCAAACGGAGCGAGGCGCGAGCATCTGATTACGGTAATCAGTGACGATCAGCAATACACAAGCAGGTGCACATGGTACGTCGTACGTGTCACGCATATGTAACTAGGCTACTACAGTACTACTAAGCTGCGTGGCGACGACAAACGTGTCATGTGCGCATGTGCATCAGCAGGTGTATTACCGGCACACAGTAGCAGGTAATGGCGCCAGACACTCGTGCACGGGAAAGCTTGGTCGTCAGTGCATGGGTAAGGTGGTAAGGCATATCCAACCGTACGTACGGTACTTGCCGGCAGACGTCGTCTTTGTGGTGGCGGCTATGCTCTTCGATGCAGCCCCTGCGGCGGAGCGCCCGCCGGCTTTGGGAAGAACCTTGGCTGTGGCTTCCGGTTCCGACGCTGGCCGAGGTGGCGGTGGGGCTGCAGCTTGACTCGGCGACGTGTTGGCTGGCGGAGCCTCGCCAGGGAAGTTAATTTTGGCCTTGCTGCATGGCACACGTGGGGGGTACAGTTGGCGACACTGCAGGGCACACGTGTACGGCAGAAGACACCAAAAGGCCTGCAATACATACCGTCAGCAGTGGAATTCATGTGCAGGTCGAGGACTCTGGGCTGCCTCACTACGACACTACTGGTATCCTGGACACAGGAGGTTGGCCGTCCCACCTGCCGTGGATGCGTATGGCCGCCGCGTCGTAGGCCCTGGCCGCCTGTAGCTCGTCGTTGAAGAAGCCCAACCGCTTTGTCTTGCCCCCCTCCTTTATGAAAACTGCCCACATGCCCGCCTTTTTGTCCCAGTTGACGCCCCTGAACGACGATGAGCCCCTGGCATGCTTGGCCTTCTCCCGCTGGAACCCCGCGATGACCTCCTCGGCGGCCTTTCCCGCCAGCGCCTTCTTCTGCTCCTCGGACAGCCCCAGGTTGAGCTGCGCCGACTCGCCGAGAAGCACGTAGGCAATCCTTACAGCGTAACAGCGATACATTACTCAGCTGTTTCGCAGTCCTTGCAAGTGTGTGAGCGGCAGGAGTGCTTTGCAGTTCAAAATAGCGACCCACTGGTCATATTCTCCTGCCGCCTCCTCCTCGGTCTCGCAGCCAGTTCCATGGTAGTTCTTATACTTGCCATCGCGTCTGATTGCAAGCTTACACGCCCATGCCTTCTTGTCCTTATGCCAGTACACACCGCGGTAGCTGGACCGCCGGGCCCCTTCGCTCATATTCGTATTCGCGTGCACCTCCCACTTCTGCAACAAGAAGCCAACATGCTAAAGCTATACAGCTAATAATTCATCACGGCAGCGCTCCCGCGGCCTGTAGCATGGGCACCAGCTCTCCGCGCCCATGCAGCGTCATGACGCCCGGGCCATCGTTGCACCCCCCCACGCCGCGACCCGCCACGAAGATGTTGGGAACGCTTGTGCGGTCCGTCATCTGCAAGCAGCAAACAGCAGCAGCAAACAGCAGGATGATTGGTAAGTCCTGAATGAGGTGCTGCCAAGGGCGAGGAGGTGGCTGTGTGTATGCACTGGGTCCTTGCTTCATGGGCAGGACATCGCCAGAGCATGCATGACCTCAGCACGAGCTCTCTCCCTTCCCCAGCACACATGCACGCCATTGCAGGCCCACGCGCACTGGAGCCGTTCTTTGGCACTTGGTACTTCAATCCGACCAAGAAGGCTGAGGGTTTGTATGTAATGTTGGGGCCTGTGGCAAGAGTTCTACTACCGCACATACCTACAGCGTCACACTGAACGCCTGGCGCTCCGCCCGCCCCCCCTCGCCCCCCCCTGCTCCATCCCCCCCCCGCTGTCCCTCCGTCATCCCTCCCTTACCCTCTCTGCCACCTGCGG